>Ga0209160_1002760_pt1 | contig 14538 bp, 15 predicted proteins | sample GraSoiAngelo_153_FD_186167 | JGI IMG/M metagenome (GOLD analysis project Ga0209160, IMG submission 186167) | Grasslands soil microbial communities from the Angelo Coastal Reserve, California, USA - 14_1009_12_40cm (SPAdes) (version 2) | ecosystem: Environmental > Terrestrial > Soil > Grasslands ...
GAGCGTGGACCCGCAGCCGGCCGTGAGGAGAACGCTGAGGAGGCTAGCGGCGGCGAGCCGCCGCAACGAGCCTCTCCACGCGCGCGCGCTCGACAGCGAGCCGGACGTCGCCGTCGCGCTTGACCGAGGTGCCGACGATCAGCCCGTCGGCGATCGACAGGAGCTCCGCGGCGGTCTCGGCGGTGACCCCGCTGCCGACGAGGAGCGGCACGTCGGCGATGGCGCTCCGCACGCGCTTGATGTCGGCGAGCGGCGTCACCTGGCCCGTCGCCGGCCCCGAGACGACGAGGGCGTCGGCCAGACCCCGGTGCACGAGGTCCCGCGCGGTCTGCTCGAGATCGGTCGGCGCCAGCGGCACCGCGTGCTTGCCCCCGACGTCGGCGAAGATCGCGACGTCGACACCGAGCAGGCGCCGATCGCGGAGTGTGCCGTACGCGTCGGACTGAACGATGCCCTGGTCGGCCAGCACCGCGCCCGCGTGGACGTTGACGCGGATGAACTCGGCGCCGACCGCGGCGGCCACGGCCAGCGCCGCGCGCGCGTCGTTCTTCAGGACGTTCACGCCCAGGTGCGTTCGCGGCAGCGCCTTCCTCACCTCGGCGGCTACGACGCTCATCGCCGCCACCGTGGCGGGCTCGACGCGGCCGCGGGTGAACGGCGCATCGCCGAAATTCTCGACGAGGACGGCGTCGACGCCGCCCTCGACCAGCGCGCGCGCGTCCGCGAGCGCGGATTCCACGACGCGGGCCATCGACCCGTCCCAGCGCGGACTGCCGGGCAGGGGCAGGAGGTGGACCATGCCGATGATCGTGCGCTCGAGTCGCATCAGCGGTAGCCTAGCATGACGCGATGAAGATCGAGCTTCGACAGGCGCGGCCCCCGGACGTTCCGGTATTGAGACGGCTCATGCAGCTCTACCTCTACGACTTCGCCGCCATCGACGACTGGGCGATCGGCGAGGACGGCTTCTACGGCAGCGCCGCGACGATCGAGGGATTCTGGACAGATCCCCGCATGACGTCCTACCTCGTGCGTGCCGACGGCGTGCTGGCGGGCTTCGTCCTCTCGCGCGACGGCGCCTACTTCGCCGGCGACGGCACGCGCGACATCAGCGAGTTCTTCATCCTGCGGCGCCACCGTCGTCAGGGTATCGGCGGCGAGGTCGCCCGGCGCATGTTCGACGCGTTTCCCGGCAAGTGGGAGGTCACGCAGCTCGCGAGCAACGTCGAGGCCCAGAAGTTCTGGCGACGCGTCATCGGCGAGTACACCGGAGGGCGCTACGAGGAGACGCCGCGGCCGGACGGCCGCGGCGTCATGCAGCGTTTCGACACGGCGCGCCAGCGAATGAAGGAGACGCCATGAGTTACGAGACTCTCATCGTCGATCAGACCGGCCCGATCGCCACGATCACGCTGAACCGCCCGGAGGCGCGCAACGCGCTCGACTTCGCCATGCGCCGCGAGCTCTTGACCGCGCTCGACGAGATCGAGGCCAACCCCGCCGGCCGCGTGGTGATCCTCACGGGCGCCGGCGGCCACTTCTGCGCCGGCGGCGACGTCAAGAACATGCGCCAGCGGCACACCGCCGCCGAGGGGCAGGCGCGCGTCGAGCTCCTGAATCGCGCGGTGCTGAGGCTCGTGAACTTTCCGCTCCCCACGATCGCGATGGTGGACGGCTACGCCGTCGGCGCCGGCTCGAACCTGGCGCTCTGCTGCGACCTGATCGTCGCCTCCGACCGCGCGAAGTTCGGCGAGCTGTTCTGCAAGATCGGCCTGGCGGTCGACGGCGGCGGCACCTGGCTCCTGCCGCGGCTCGTCGGGATGGCGCGCGCCAAGGAGCTGATCTTCACGGGCGACGTCTTCGACGCCGCCGAGGCGCTCCGGATCGGTCTCGTCAATCGCGTCGTGCATGCCGCCGACCTGGCCGCGACCACGCGAGAGCTCGCCGAGAAGATCGCGGCGGGCCCGCCGCTGGCGCTGCGCCTGGACAAGCAGGCGCTGAATCGCGCGGCCAGCAGCGATCTGGCCGCGGCGCTCGAGGTCGAGGCGCTCTCGCAGGGCCTCGCGATCGCCTCCGACGACCATCGAGAGGGCGTCGCCGCCTTCTTCGACAAGCGCCCGCCGAAGTTCTCGGGCGCGTAGCGCGCGGCGAGCGAGGTCCGCCCTACGGCGTCGCGGGCGGCTTCGCGGGCGGCGGTGGCGGGCGGTAGCCGGGCGGCGGTTCGGTCGTCGGCTGGCGAGGGGAGCGGCGCAGCGCGTCGTCCAGCTCGGGCGTGGCCTTGCGCATCTCGTTGGTGATCTTGGCCGCGTCGATCGCGGTGCCGATCACGCGCGGCGTGATCAAGAGCAGCAGCTCGGTCTTCTCGACCAGCCGCTCGGTGAACCGGAACAGATAACCGACCAGCGGGATGTCCTTGAGCAGCGGGATCCCGCGGTCGGTGGTGGTCAGCTTGTCCTGGATGAGCCCACCCAGCACGAGCGTCTGACGGCTCAGCAGCACGACCGAGGTTTCCGCCTCGCGCTTGATGAACGAGGGCGAGTTCGTCGGCGCCACCGCCGGTCCGATCGAGTTCACTTCCTGCTTCACGTCGAGCGCGACCGTGCCCTGCTCGCCGATGCGCGGCGTCACCGTGAGGATCACACCCGCGTCGCGATACTCGACGGTCTGGTTGAGCCCGGCGGTCGTCGTCGTAGTCGACGTGGTCGTGGTGGCGGCGGCGACCTGTCCGGTGGTCTGGCTGGTGACGACGGGGACCGACGTCGACACGTTGATGACCGCCTTCTTGTTCTCCGAGGTCATGACGTGCGGGTTCGAGACGATGTTGACCTTGTTGTCGCTCGCCAGCGCATTGAGCATCGCGATGAAATGGTCCGTCGCGAACGTGAAGGCCGTGAGTCCCTGGCCGAAGGGTCCCAGAAGCGCCGCCGGGCCCCTGACGCCGGCCGGAAACGACATCGTGCCGCCGTCGGATGACGGCGTCGTCGGGAGCCCAGGCGGCCCCGTGTTGGTGTTGACGAAGTTGAAGCGGCCCTGCCGCACCGCCCAGTCGATGCCCAGCCGCGTATCATCGGTCAGCGTGATCTCGGCCACCAGCACCTCGATCAGCACCTGGCGCGACATCCGGTCGAGCTGCTTGATGGTGTTCTCGATCTCGGTCCAGCTCCGCGGGAAGGTCGTGACGATCACCGCATTGGTGACTTCGTCGGCGATGAAGCGCACCTGGCCCTCGGCCAGGACATCGGGCGCGTTCGCGCCGCCCGCCGGCCCCGCGCCACCCGGCGGCGGAGCGTAGATCGGCGGCGGCGGAGGCGGCGGCGCTCCCGTCCGCCCGGGCGTGGTCGACGGCGTCGGGGGCGAGCCCGCCGACGTGGTCGGCGAGGAGTCGCGCGCGCCGTAGATGGCGTTCAGCGTCGCGGCGAGGTCCTTCGCCTTGGCATTCTCCGCGTAGTAGATGAAGACGCGACGGCCGCCGTAGATATTGACGTCGAGCTGCGAGACCAGGCGCCTGATCGTCTCGACCTCGTGCTTCTTGGCGTGGACGATCAGCGAGTTCGAGCGGCGCTCGGGGAGGATCAGCGGCGCGCGCTCGGCGCCTGCGCTCGGCTGCCCCGGCGCCGCCGGCTGGGGCACGCCGGGCGTGGGCGGCGCCACCGGCGCGGGGGCGGGCGGCGTCCCCGGCGCCGCGAAGCGGACGCGGCCGCTGGCGAAGAGCTGGGTCAGGATCGCCGCGAGCTCGCCGGCGTCGGCGTACGAGATCGGGATGATCTGGAGCTCTTCCTGTGCCACCTGCACGTCGACGAGGCGGATGATGTCGAGCAGCCGGGTGACGTTCGACGCCGCGTCGGTGATGATGAGCACGTTCGTCTCGCGATGCGCGATCAGGGTGCCCCGCGTCGAGATGAGCGGACGCAGGAGCGCGCTGAGATCCGCGACCGACGAGTACTTGATCGGCACGATCTGCGTGATGATCTCGTCGGTCGTGCGGTTCGGATCGGCCGTCGGGCCGACGATCGTCGGCACGGCGCGCTCGCGCGCGCCCTCGATGCGGACGATCTTGTAGAGGTTCCCCGATTTCACCGCCGTGAAGCCCTGCACCTCGAGGATCGCCAGCAGCACCCCGAATACGTCTTCCTGAGCGATGCGGCCGGAGGTCTGCACGGTGACCTTGCCGCGCACGTCGGGCGCCAGCACGTAGTTGAAGCCGATGATCTCGCTGGCCGCCTGGATGACGGTCTCGATGTCGGCGTTGTCGAAATTGAGGACGACGAAGCGCCCTCGCTGCCCCGGCGGAACCGGCGGCGCGGTCGGGGGCGGTGGTGGCGGTGGAGTCGGCGTGGCTTCGGGCGGCACCGGTGCCGGCACCGCGGGCACCGTGCGTGGCCCGACCGACACCGGGGGCAGTGGCGGGCGCGTCTCGCCGGTCGCCGGCGGCGCTGCCTCGGGCGCCGGGGGCGTGATCAAAGTCGGCCGCGGCCGCTGGCGCTGCGAGGCGCACCCGGCGGCAACGACGATCAGCATGAGCGTGGCGACGAGGCGCTTCATTCTACTGGGTCGGCGCCGGCAGCGGCTGGCCGGATGGATCCTGAGGAATCGGGGGCATGCGGCGACCGAGGCTCGGCGCCGGCCGACCGAACGGGACCGGTTGACCCGGTGTTGGCGGCTGTACCGCCGGCGGAGGGGGCGTGGGTTGTCCTGGCGTCACCGGCTGCGGCACCGGAACCCCAGGCGGCGTGAAGGCCCGTGGAGACGGCTGGGTTGCGCCAGGCACCGGCATCAGGCCTTGATTCGGGAGCTGGCCTCCGCCCCCCGGGCCCGGCAGGGCCTGCTGACCGGGCATCGGTTGCTGGGCGCCCGGCTGCGGTGGCGCGGGCCTCGGTTTCGACGGGTCTCGCAGGCGCACGTCGAGCATGCCCTCCGGACGAGCGATCACGACCGTATCCGCTGAAATCGTTTGCACGGTGCCGCCGGCGATCGGATCGCCGACGCGATAGCCGGCGATCCGCTTCGTGAGCGGATCTTCTAGATACGCGATCGGCGAGCCTTCGCGCAAGACCACCCCGTGCAGGGCCGGCTTGGCGACCAGGACCGGCGCGCCGCCGGCCAGGGCCGGCCCCGCCGTCTCGCTTCGCGTCGGGCTGAACAGATTGCGGGATGCGATCACGTTGTAGGCCTGCGGGGGCAAGCGCGAGTCCCCGGCCGGCGCGGTCGCAGCCGATGCGCCGACCGCCGGCCGACCGCGCGGCGTGGCCGGCGGACGCGCGGTCAACAGCTGTTTCGCGATGAGCACGATACAGAGGACGGACACGGCCGCGAGCACGACATTGACGAAGAGGAGCCGCCGCGGCATTTAGCTTTTGGCCTTGCCCGGCGCGTTGGGCAGGATGAACCCCGAGATCGTGAGCGTCACGAGGAGCTCCTTGGGCTGGCTCAGGTTGACGACGCGGACCTTGAGGTCCTGGACCGGCAGGAGCTTGGTCGCGCCGTCCAGCCGCGCGAGCAGATCGACGAGCTGCCGGATCTCGCAGGACACGGCGATCTCGACCGGGATCTCCAGGAGCTCGCCGCGGTCGGCCGGTGGCAGGATCCGCTCGCTGCGGACTTCGGTCTTCGCTTGCGCGGCCATGTCCTTGACGATCTTCTGCAGCTCCGAGGCGGCGACCGCGGGCGTGGCCGACGTGAGGAAGCCCTCCGCGAGCTTGTCGAACCGCGTCGTCGTCGACTCGAGCTCGGCGTTGATCGCGGCGCGTCGCGCGATCAGCTCGCGCTTCTGGAGTAACACCTGCTCGCGCGCCGGCACCAGCTCACCGGCGGACCGATTGTGCTCGAGGATCGGCTCGATCACCAGCAACCAGCCGCCGAGGATGACTCCGACCGCAATGGCCAGGCCGACCAGGATCCGCTCGCGGCGAGAGAGATTGCCGATCATTGCCGTGGCGCTCCGGGTTGACGGGACGGGAATCCCTGCCGCTCGACCTGCGGTGACTCGTTGCCGCGCGGCGACTCGTTGGCGCGCGGCTGCCTGACACCCGGCGCGGCGGGCGGCCTGGCGGCCGGCGGCTGGGGCGCGGCGGCCGGCGCCGGCGGCGCCGGCGCCTCCCACGCCGCGCGGATCCTGAACTGCTCGCGATCCCGCCCGCGCGTGACCGGCGACGCGAACTCGACGCGCTCGAGACGCGGCGAGTTCTCCAGGAGCGGGATCAAGTTGCTGGCCGCGCCCGCCTGTCCCGTCAGCTCGACGCCCTTGGCGTCGAGCGCGAGATAGGTGACCCACGCATCGCTCGGCAGGATCTCGGTCAGCTCGCGGAGCACCGCCAGCGGCTGGAGCGCGGTCGTGTTGATCTTCTGCACGGTGTCGAGCAGCTGGCGCTTCTGATCGAGCTCGCGCGCGACGCGCTCGACCGCCCGCACGTCCGGATCGATACGCGCGATCTCGCCGTTCAGGCGCGCGAGACGTCGGCTCTCGACGAAGCCCGGCACCAGCAAGGCCGCCAGCACCAGCAGCACGGTCGCCACCAGCGCTCCGGCGGTCATCAGCTCCTGCCGCGTGAACCGGCGCGGCTTGATGGCCGAGGGGATCAGGTCGAGCGAGCGAATGGCGCGGTTGGAAGCCGTCGCCACGGCGAGCTCAAGCGCCCCGCGCGGCTCGGCGACCTGAGCCAGGCGGTGCTCGGCCCGCGACGACCAGGGCGGATCGGAAATCGGAACGCCGAGGTCGAGCAGCGGCGCGGCGGAGGCGCCGTCGCCCGAGACCCAGATCGCGTTGCAGGTGCGCCAGCGCGCGCCGACGAAGCTTCGCCGGGTCTCGGTGTTGAGCGTCGCGTCGTCAGCGGCGGTGAAGCTGCGGCTGAACACGACCATCGAGCCGTGGAGCAGGACCAGATCGGCCGTGTCGCCGCAGCGGTGTAGCCACGCGACGCGCTGCTGGCGATCGGTCTCGACCAGCGCGAGCAGGTCGTGCGCGGACACCGTGATCGACACCGGGCGCAGCTTCGCTTCTTCGGCGAGGCGCAGGGCGGCGTCGATCAGTCGGCGGTCGGCTGCGGCGATCAGGACGCGCTTGGCCTCGCTCGCGCCCTCGACGTCGGCGTCGGCCGGCAGCAAGACGAAGTCGGACGCGGCGTCGTCGGCCGGGATCGGCAGATGACGCTCGAGCTCGAACCTCACCATGTCCTGCGTTCCGCCGGCGACGGCCGGCAGCTCGATCGGCTTCACGGTGACGGCCGAGCGCGCGAGGCCGATCGCCACCGTGCGCGCGGGCAGCGCTCGCGCGTCGAGCTCCGCGCGCAGCGCGGCGCCCGGATTTTCCGCGTCGATGACGAACGTCTCCACCCGATCCCGCTGGATCGCCGCGACGGCGAGCCGGTCGCCGAGCATCACGACGGCGAGCCGAAGCCGCGAGAGTTTCGGAACCGCGAATTTCATCATGGTAGGGTAACACCCCTAACCGATCGGACGGAAAGTGTCAACGGGCCCCCGGCATCTCGAGAATGACGACCGAAGGCGGGTCGACGTCGGTGCGTTTCTGGACGATCGCGGTCAACCGGGCGGCCACGCGGTCGTCCACGATACCCTCCGCCTCGACGCGGAACGTACGCGTGGCGACCCCCAGGTTTCGGCCGCCGAACTTGCCGGGCACGTTCGGGAAGGGCCCGTTATTGTGGCGCGATTGGAGAACTTCCGTGATCTCGGCGGTCGAGAGCCCGAGCGCGGAGAGCACCGCGGAGCCGGCGGTGTTCATGTTCACGGTTCCGGTGCTGCGCACGGTGACGAGGCTCGCGAGCCCCACACGATCCTTGGAGCCGTTGTAGATCGCCGAGGTGATGCCCTTGATCTGCAGGAGCTCCGTGATCGACTCGATGTTGGCGTTGCGCGCGCGGTATGGGATCGGAAGCTTCAGGTAGTAGTCGTCGCTCTCGGCGCCGTTGGCGCGGTGCTCCTCGTTGGGGTCGCGCCAGTCCTGGACCGAGTCGACGATGATGTCGCGATTCTCCTTTTCGATCCCGAGCGTCAGCAGGAGACGATCGAAGCGATCGGGCGGAGAGGTGTTGATGTTGAGCCGGGCTTCCTCGTCGGTGATGCGATACGAAAACTGGCCGCCGACGAGCTCGGCCTTCGTGCGGCGGAGCCTCGGCAGCGGCCGCCGGTCGGCGGTATAGAAGGTGAGGAGGCCGTCGTCCTCCTCGACGACGAGCGGGGCGTCGGCGACGATCTCGCGAATCGCCTGCTCGAGCCCGGTTTCGGCGAGATGATTGCCGATGATTCCGTTCTTGTACGCGCGCACCGCCGAGGCCTCGAGCCGCATCGAGTAGGCGAACTCGGCGCCGACGACCGCCACCAGCGCCAGCACCAGCAGCACGACCAGCAGCGCGAACCCGCGCTCGTCTTCGAGCACTCGCCGCGGCTCGGCCGGCGCGCCCCCAGCCCCGCGACGGCCCGCGCCGCGCACCACCACGCGCCGCCCGCCCGTCATTGCTGCTGTTGCTCGATGCCCACGCGGAGGGGCACGGTCAAGGGAAGGAGCGCCTGGGCGCGGCCGTTGAGCGTCCCGCCCACGCTGACGCGGATGGCGCGCGGAAGCCGCTTCTGGGTCTCGACGTCCCACGAATCCTGCCAGGCGCCGCTCTCGTCGAGATAGCTGAACGAGACCTCGGTCAGGGTCGGGTCGTTGAACACGACCACCGCGTCGGTGAACGGATTGCGGTTCGGCAGCACGCGCTGCCGGATGACGAGGCCCCGCTGCTCACCGGTGGTGCCGAGCTCGATCACGACGGCGGTGAACGCGACGGGAATCGACGGGGGATACGGGGCGGCCTGCGTCACGAATTCGAGGCTCGACCCGCTGCCGCCGAAGAGCAGCACCGCGGTCGGGGTGTCCCCGCGGGGCGCGTTGTACGGATAGGCGGAGCCGACCGACCGGGCCAGGGTCAGCGCCACCCCGCGAAGGTGCTGATACGCTTCGGCGCGATCCTCGCCCTGGCGCCAGGAGGCGAGCGCGATCCTCACGCTGCTGAACGCGATCACGACGAGGGCGCCGACCATGGCGAGCGCCAGCAAGAGCTCGAGCAGCGTGAAGCCGCGCTGATCCCGCCTCACCGCGGCATCCCCGGTGTCTGCATCCCGGGCGTCCGCGGCAGCACCCCCGGCGTCCGCGGTAATCCCGATGTCGCCGGCACGACCGATGACGTCGGCATCCCCGTGTGCGGGCTCTCGGCCGACGTGCGGAGGCTCACGATCTCGACGCCGCGCTTGTCACCCCAGCTCACCTTGACGTCGATCTGGTAGACGCGCCACTTCGTGGTCGCCACCGTCCGCTTGAGATCGGGCGCCGCCACGACGGTGACGACGCGCTCCCAGTCGAAATTGCCCTCCTTGCCCTGTTCGCGTCCCTCGACCGGAATCACCAGCTCACGCGTCTTCTGATCGGCGAGGAGCACGGCCTGCTGGTGATCGCCGGCCACCTTCAGCAGCCGCAGGCCCTGGGCGAAGCCCTGGATGACGGCGACCACTGCGACGCTCAGGATCGCGAACGCGATCAGAACCTCGAGGAGCGTGAAGCCTCCCTGCGCCCCGGCCGAGCGGCGGCGCGACGGCACATTGAAGCCGGGGCTCATTCGCGCTGGCTCCGAACGCGGCCGGTGACCGCGTCGACGCTGACGCGATAGCTGATCTTCCCCGAGGTCAGGTGGAACTGGCCGCCGCTGGAGGTGCCTTGCGGCTCGAAGCGAACGGTCAGGGTGCCCGGCGCCTCGGTCGAGATCGCGATCGTGTTCGAGAGCGCGCGCGTCCAGCGGACCTCGTCCTCGCCGGTCGTGACCGTCAGCAGATGATTCGTCGGGTTGATCATCACGGCGTACGGTTGCCGGGTGGTGATCGCCTGCTCGCGCGCGTGACGGAAGGTCGCCGAGAACCCCGCGACCTCGGCGCGGACGCGTAGCGCCTCGGTGCTCCGCCCGATCGTGGGGGCGACGAGGCCCACCGCGATCGCGACGACCAGCAGGGTGACGATCAGCTCGAGGAGGGTGAAGCCCCGCGCATCTACTTCTGGCTGCTGTCCCATGAGGTGATGTCCGCGTTCTCGCCTTCGCCACCCGGCGCCCCATCGGCGCCTTCGGACCAGAGGTCGTATTCGCCGTTCTGACCCGGACAGCAGCGGTACTTGTACTGATTGCCCCACGGATCCTTGGGTACGGCCTTCTTGAGATAGGGGCCGTTCCAGTTGTTGACGTTCGGATTCCGCTGGAGCGCGTCGAGGCCCTGGCCCGAGTTGGGATACGAGCCGATGTCGAGACGATACTGGTCGAGCGCCGCGCCGAGCAGCTCGATCTGCGCGCGCGCGGCCGCCTGCTTCGACTGGCCCACCCGCCCGAACAGCCGCGGCCCCACGAGCCCAACCAGCAACCCGAGCACAATGATGACGACCAGGAGCTCGATCAGCGTAAAGCCCCGCTGATCGAAGAGGCTACGCCCGACGAGTGAGCGCCGTCGTCCCCGTAGATCGCGATATTCGTCACGAGAATCGGTGGATCGGGCGAGGCGGTCGGAGCGGGGGTGGGGGAGCCCCTGCGCGCCGCGTGTAGTCAGCGCGCGGACGCCAGAGCGTAGCCGATTAGACGCCCGGTGCATGAGAGCAGTCGTCGGCGCGCAGGGGCTCCCCCACCCCCGCTCCGACCGCCTCGCCCGCCTCAAAGCGGTATCTCGTTGATGGAGAAAATAGCGAGCATCATGGCCACGACGATGAACGCCACCAGTACCCCCATGCTGAAGATGATCACGGGCTCGAGGAGTCGCAGCGCGCGCTTGAGATCGGTCCCGACGTCGGTCTCGAACGTCTCGGCGACCTTGATCAGCATGTCCTCGAGCCGGCCCGTCTCCTCGCCGACTCGCACCATGTGGATCGCCAGGACCGGGAACGGCGCCTGCTCCTGCATGCCGGCCGCGATGGTGCCGCCGCGCTTCACGCCGTCGGAGAGCCGCGCCACCGCCTGCCCGATCGACTGATTCGTCATCGTGTCGCCGACGACTGCGAGCGCGCCCATGACCGGGACACCGCTCTTGAGCATGGTCCCGAGCGTCCGGGCGAAGCGCGCGGTCTCGATCTTCATGACAAGCGGCCCGATCACCGGAAGGCCGAGGATGGTCTGGTCCCACTGCAGCCGTCCTTGCGGACTGCCAGTCCACATGCGCCAGGCGAGCATCGCCGCGAGGACGAGGAGGACACCGACCCACCAGTAGGACGAAAAGATCGCGCTCACCGTCAATAAGATCTGCGTCGGGAGCGGGATCGCCTGGCCGAGGTCGGCGAAGATCGTCGCGAACCGCGGGATCACGAACGTCATGAGGAAGATGATGGCGCCGATGCCGAACGTGAAGACGACCGCCGGGTAGGCGACCGCCGTGATGACCGCCTCGCTGAACGCGGCGCGCGCCTCGAGGAACTCGGCGAGCCGACGCAGCGTGACCTCGAGCACGCCGCCCCGCTCGCCGGCGCGGATCATGTTGATGTAGAGCCGGGAGAACGGCCGGGGATGGTGCTTGGCGAGCGCCTCGCTCAGCGAGGCGCCGCCGCGCACGCTCACCTGCAGATCGGCGACGATCGCCTTGACGCGCGCGTTCGGCGCCAGCTCTTCGAGAATCGCCAGCGAGCGATCGAGCGGCAGGGTCGCCTCGAAGAGCGTCGCGAGCTGCTGGGTGAACGCCAGGACGTCGCCCTGGCTGATCCGGCCCGAGCCGCCGAGCGAAAGCCAACTCTGGCGGTCGGCGTGGGGCGCGACACGGATCGGGAAGTACGAGTCGCGCTGGAGCCGCTCGACGACGGCGCGCGCGTCGGGCGCTTCCATCACGCCATCGATCGTCTGGCCGCGCCGGTCGGCCGCCCGATAGACGAAAACGGGCATAGCGGACTAGGCGTCTTCCTGCGTGACTCGGAGCACTTCCTCGACGGTGGTGACGCCCGCACACGCCTTGGCCCAGCCGTCGAGCCGCAACGTGACCATGCCGGCTTCGAGCGCGACGCGACGGATCTCGCGGGTGGGCGCTCGCCTGAGAATCAGGCTGCGCGCGTCCTCCGTGATCGGGAACAGCTCGTAGATGCCCGTTCGCCCGCGGTAGCCGGTGCCGCGACACTCGTCGCAGCCGGCGCCCCGATAGAGGCGCGTCCCGTCGGCGCCGGCGATGCCGAGCGCGCCGAGGTCGGCCGCCGACGGAGTGTCGGCCGCGCGGCAGGACGTGCAGATGCGCCGGACCAGCCGCTGGGCGAGGACGCCTTCCAGCACCGAGGCCACCAGATAGGGCTCGACACCCATGTCTTGAAGTCGCGTGATCGCGCCCGGCGCGTCGTTGGTGTGAAGGGTCGAGAAGACGAGGTGGCCGGTGAGCGAGGCCTGGATCGCGATCTCGGCCGTCTCGAGGTCACGGATCTCGCCGATCAGGATCACGTCGGGATCCTGGCGGACGATGTGCCGGAGCCCGGTGGCGAAGGTCAGGCCGATCTTCGGCTTGACGGCGATCTGGTTGACGCCCTTCAGCTGGTACTCGACCGGATCTTCGACGGTGATGATCTTACGGTCCGGCGAGTTGATCTTGTCGAGGGCCCCGTAGAGGGTCGTCGTCTTGCCGGATCCGGTCGGGCCGGTGACGAGGAGGATGCCGTGCGGTTGCCGGATCAACCCTTCGAAGCGGGGCAGCATCCCCGGAGAGAAGCCGAGCTTCTCGAGCGGCAGGAACACGCTCTGGCGGTCGAGGAGACGCATCACGATCGACTCGCCGTGCACCGTCGGGATCGTGGAGGTGCGGATGTCCACACGGCGGTTGTGGAGCGTGACGCGGATGCGCCCGTCCTGGGGCAGCCGCCGCTCCGCGATGTTCATCTCGGCCATCAGCTTCACGCGGGAGGTCACCGCGGCCTGCAACCGACGGGGCGGCGCCTCCTGGTCGAAGAGTATGCCGTCGATGCGATACCGGATCCGGAGCGTGTCCTCGAAGGGCTCGATGTGGATGTCGGAGGCCTCGGACGTGATGGCGTTCTCGATCAATAGATTGACGAGCCGGACCACCGGCGCCTCGAACGCCATGTCGCGCAGCTGGTTGACGTCCTCGTCACCCTCGCCGGCGCGATCGTCATCCATGCCCTCGACGATGCGCTGCAGCGGCGTCGCCACGCCGTCGTAGGTCCGGTCGATCGCCTCGACGATCGCGTCGGCCGGGCACACGACGACCCGGACGCTGAGGCCGGTCGACTGCGCGAGGTCGTCGACGATGATTGGATTCAGCGGATCCGCGGTGGCGACCGTCAACACGCTGCCCTCGACGCTCACCGGGCAGACCGCGTACTGGCGCAGGTACTTCGGCGAGAGATTTTTGACGATCGGCAAGGGCGCCGGCAGCTCGTCGCGGGTGAGATAGGCGAGGTTCTGCTGCTGCGCGAGCGCGCGGAGCACGTCGTCGTCCTTGACGGCGCCGAGCGAGACGAGGGCCTCGCCGACGCGCTCACCCGTGGTCCGGGCGCGCACGAGCGCCTGCTCCACGACGTCGGGGGTGGTCAGCCGTTCACCGACGAGGATCTCACCGAGACGGCGGAAAAGCCCTGTGATGCCCATGCTATGCTCCCGGTCATGGTAGCATACCTGACCTTCGTGGCCGTCGCGGCGGTCGCTGATCTCGCCGGCGCCCTGCTCGTGACCACCGTGCACCAGAAGGGTCTGGCGCCGCTGCGATATTTCGTCGCCGGCGGCGCGGGATTCATGCTGGCGGCCGCGTTCGTGCGCATGCTTCCCGAGAGCGCGCAGGTCCCGCACGCGTTCCTGTTCGTCCTGATCGGCTACTTCGGAGTGCATCTCTTCGAGCACACGGTGGCGCCGCACTTCCACTTTGGCGAGGAGAGCCACCCGGAGGCGCTGCTCCATCCCTCGGCCGGATACCTGGCGCTGCTCGGTCTCGGCGTCCACACCCTCTTCGACGGCGTCGCGATCGCGGCCGGGTTCATGATCGGACCCGCCCTCGGCGTGCTGCTCTCCGTCGCGGTGTGCCTGCACAAGGTGCCCGAGGGCGTCACGATCGCGTCGATCATGCTGGCCGGCGGTCAGTCGCGCGCGACGGCGATCGGCGCGGGCGCGCTCCTGGGCGCGCTGACCATCGCGGGCGCGGCGGCCACGCGCTTCGTGGCCCAGCAGCACGTCGGCTACGCGCTCGCGCTATCGGCCGGCGTCACCATCTACGTGGCCGCGTCGGATCTCATCCCGGAGGTGAACCGCGAAGGGGGGCCGGCGCTCGGCTGGACGGTGTTCGGGGGGCTGGTGCTCTTCGCGCTCGCCGACTGGCTCGTGTCTCCGCTCGGCGGCCACTGATGCTAATGCTAAGCTCCGTCTCGCGATGAAGGTCCTCGTGCTGCACGGGCCGAATCTCAATCTCCTCGGCACCCGCGAGCCCGCCGTGTACGGCCGCACGACGCTCGGGCAGGTCGACGGGATGCTCCGCGATCACGCGCGCCGCCGCGGTCACGCGGTCGAGTGTCGCCAGTCCAATCACGAGGGCCAGCTCGTC
>Ga0209160_1002761_pt1 | contig 14537 bp, 17 predicted proteins | sample GraSoiAngelo_153_FD_186167 | JGI IMG/M metagenome (GOLD analysis project Ga0209160, IMG submission 186167) | Grasslands soil microbial communities from the Angelo Coastal Reserve, California, USA - 14_1009_12_40cm (SPAdes) (version 2) | ecosystem: Environmental > Terrestrial > Soil > Grasslands ...
GCAGGTTGTTGCGGCTGCCGATCTTGCCGGCCATCGACGCGAGGCTGACGATCGCGCCGCGCTTCTGGGCGATCATCGTCGGCAGCACCGCCTGGGTGGCGAAGAACACCGCCTTGGCGTTCACGTTCATGATCGCGTCCCAGTGTTCCTCGGTCACGTCGAGCGGAAGCGCGGCGCGGTAGATGCCCGCGTTGTTGATCAGGATGTCGATCCGGCCGAACTCGGCGCGCGCTCGCTCCGCCATGGCTTTGAGGTCGGTGCGCGAGGTCACGTCGGTGCGCACGACGCTCACGCGGCGTCCCTGGCCCTTGACCTCAGCGGCCGTGCGCTCTGCCCCTGCCTGGTCCAGCTCGGCGACGACGATATCGGCGCCCATTCCGGCCAGCTCCAGCGCGGTGGCGCGGCCGATGCCGCGGCCCGCGCCGGTGACGATCGCGACCTGTCCTGAAAGCTCCATCACCACTCTCCCTTTTGATGACTCCGCCAGGCGAGCCCTCGCCGGGTCTCAGGTCTTGACGGGCTCGATGACCCCGGCCGCGTGCAGCGCATCCAGATCGTCCTTGTTGAGGCCCAGGATCTCTCCGAGCACGCGGTCGGTGTCCTGACCGAGGAGCGGAGCCGGGCGGGCGACGGCCGAGGGCTCGGCGCCGTGCAGACGGATCGGCGAGATCGGGACTTTCGTCTTCCCTCGTCTCGGATGCTCGATCTCCTGCCAGACGCCGCGGGCGTTCAGGTGAGGATCGGCCACGACCTCGGCGGCCGTGCGCACGGGCGCGCAGGGCACGTGGGCCTCGGTCAGGATCGCCATCACCTCGTTCTTCGTGCGCTCGCGCGTCCACGCCGTCACCATCGCGTCGATCTGTTCGACACGCGCGGCCCGGCCGGGCGTCGTTGCGTAGTCCGGGTGCATGAGCAGATCCTCGCGCCCGAGCACCCTGGTGATGCTCTCCCAGTGGCGATCCGACGCGGTGAAGATCGCGATGTGGCCGTCGCGCGTCTCGTAGACGTTGTAGGGTGCCATCGCGAGCGCGGGGTGGCGATTGCCGGTACGCGGTGGCACCGACGTGTCACCGTCCATGAAGACGCCGAGCGCGCTGGCCAGCGCGATGATGGCGGCGTCGAGCATCGCGACTTCCACGAACTGTCCCTGTCCGGTGCGCTCACGCTGCACGAGCGCGCCCAGGATGCCGGCGAAGAGGTGGACGCCGCCGAGGAAGTCGCACACCGCCGGTCCGGCTTTCACCGGCGGCCGGTCGGGGAAGCCGGTGGCGTTCATGATCCCGCTCATAGCCTGGATCGTGAGATCCATCGCCGGCAGGTCGCGGTACGGGCCGGAAAGGCCGAAGCCGGTGCCGCTGCCGTAGACCAGGCGCGGGTTTTCCTTACGCAGCACCTCCCAGCCGAGGCCGAGACGGTTCATCACGCCGGCGGCGAAGTTCTCGACGAGCACGTCGGCCTTGCGCGCCAGGCGAAGGAAGAGTGACTTGCCGTCGGGATGCTTGAGGTCGAGCACCACCGACTCCTTGTTCGAGTTGAGCATCACGAGCGGGTAGGGCTCCACCTGACGCTTCCGGCGCCGGACGATGTCGCCTTCGGGCCCCTCGATCTTGAGCACCCGGGCGCCCATGAAGCCAAGCAGCAGACCGCAGTAGGGGCCGTTATAGATCTGCCCGAGATCGAGCACGAGCATGCCCTCCAGCGGGCGGCGGATCGCATCCGTGGTCGTCATGACGTGCTGGCTCCTCGGGCGCTCGCCGGCATGATCATGGTCTTCACGCCGTGTCCGGCCGCCGCGTGGGCGAACGCGTCGCCGATCCGATCGAGCGGAAATTGCGCGGTGACCAGGCGCTTGAGGCCGAGCTTCGGCATCAGCGAGAGTGCGCGGCGATACGCGGTGCCGCGGCCGAACGCGCTCCCGATCCTGATCTCGCGGAAATGGATGTCCCAGAGGTCGAGCGGCAAGACACTTCCCTTCGGATTCACGCCGACGAGCTGGAAGAAGCCGTTGGGGCGGGTCAGTGCGACCGCCTCTTTGACCAGCTCGGGCTTGCCGACCGCCTCGCAGACGACGTCGGCGCCGCGTCCGTGCGTGAGCTCCATCACCCGGTCTCTCAGGCTCTCGCGGGTGGGATCGATGACGACCGCTGCGCCGAGGCTTCGCGCCATCTTCCTGCGCTCCTCGATCGGATCCGACATGATCAGCCGCTTGGCGCCGAGCCGGCCGGCCAGCACCATCGTGACGAGCCCCATGATGCCGCCGCCGATCACGAGCACCGTCGCGCCGCGCGGCATCTTGAAAGTCTCGAGACCGGCCAGACAGCACGCAGTGGGCTCGGTCATCGCCGCGGTGATCGGATCGAGGCCGCGCGGCAGCGAATGGACGTTGCGCGCGGGTAAGGCGACGCGCTCGGCGAAGCCGCCGACGCGGACACATTGCGGACATTGGCTCACGCGCCCGGCGGCGCACTCCGGGCAATTTCTGCAGCCGTAAGATGGCTCGCAGCCGACCGTGCGCCCGACGAGGCTCTTGCTGACGCCTCGGCCCACCTCGCGGACGATGCCGGTGTACTCGTGGCCGAGTACGAGCGGCGGCTTCCACGGGAACAGGCCCTGCGTCGCGTGGATGTCCGTGCCGCAGATCCCGGCGGCGTGGACGGCGACAACGACCTGACCGGGCCCGGCCACGGGCTCCGGCGCTGCGTCGATGGTGAAGCGGCCCTCGCCCTGCCAGGTGGCGACCTTCATCTCAGCACCTCACCTCGCGGGTGTCGTGTCGGAAAGCTCCGTTCGAATCTCCGTGAGGCTATCACAGGGCACGGAATGACATACAATCCGGCCAATCACTCGAAAAGGAGCCCGACATGGCCGTGAGCGAGACCTACGAGAAGGGACGCGAGGTGCGTCGTCAGCTGCTCGGCGACGCCTACGTCGAGCGCGTCAACCAGACCGCGTACAACGATCCCATCATGAAGAAGTTCATCGACGTCGCGACCGAGACCGTCTTCGGCGCCCTGTGGACGCGCCCGGGATTGGACCTCAAGACTCGCACGTTGATCTGCGTCGTGTCCGACGCCGCGACCGCGCGCACGCCCGAGCTGGCCATTCATCTCCGGATGGCGCGCCGACAGGGCTGGAGCGAGGACGAGCTGATCGAGGTGCTGCTACACCTCTCCGGTTACGTCGGGGTGCCGCTGATCCGCGAGGCGATGCTGACGGCGAAGGAAGTCTTCACCGAGATGAAGAAGGAGCGGTGATGAAGACCGCGCCTAGGTGAGGAAGCGCCGGTAGGCCAGCGCGACGATCAGCGCCAGCGCGAGCTGGAACAGATCGAGGGGCGAGATCACGGGTAACATGTCGGTTCGCCACCCTCCCACAGGGTGTCTGGATCCTTTTCGGTTTGGGCCGATGCCCCGGCGAAGGTGCTGAGGCTGCAAGCGACGTACCCGTCATACGTGCGGTGGTGCGCGTGTCGACGAACCGCGCGAAAGACAACGGTGATCGAGACGCGGGCGCGCCCGCGCGCTCACGGGCGCTCGCGCGTCACGATCTGTAATCGTAAAGTTCTCCGACGTCCGGGCCGTTCGGCTTCCAGAATTTGGGACGACTCCGGGCGTGCTATCGTCACTCCGAGAGGTCCTCGGCGTGGGCGACCGCAGCCGAGATGAGTAGCAGCAGCGAGGCGATCACCGAAGCCCGGCGCAGTCGCATCATCGCTTGCCCTCTGTCACGAGATTCGCGCTACGGACGATCTTCGATCCTTGTCCACTTGATGGAGTAGCGGGCGGGTGCTTTGGCTCCCGAGAGTTCGCCATACCAGACTCGCCCTTGGCTATCCAGACCTACCAGACCGACCGCCCCCGCGTTCCCTTGCACCACGACTTGAATCTGAACTAGACCGTCCATGTTATTTGCCCTCCTTTGGCGGTCGCCCGCTTCACGCTGACCTTCTCATACGCTCCCCTCATGCGAATCTCCGTCATCCCGGGCTTGTCCACTCGCTGGACCCGCAGGTTCACATTCTTGCCGCCTACTGTTGTGTAGGGCCGCCCGACCACTTCCCACTCGCCAGTTGAGTCTGTCATCCGATCGCCGATCTGGAGCTTCATCGGGAGGACGCGGGTTTTCCCGGGCGCCGTGGCTTAGCCGCCGACTCTAGCGCAATCGCACGCCGCGTCGCGGCACAGCTTCTTTCAGCAATTGAATCCGTTCGCCCATTAGCTCGGGGGCCTGAGTGGTCCGGCCCGTGATGTTACCGCCGGGGCGCGCGAAGCTTAGGACGAATCCGCCCTCGATGGGATCCCCCACTGTCGACATGACTATTGGAATCGTAGTCGTCGCTTTCTGAGCCGCTTTTATGCTTGGCGAGGTTGACGCGACAATCGCCTCCACTCTAAGGCGCACTAGGTCGGCCGCCCCATCGCTGGAAGACTCTCCAACCTTCCGTTGGCAAAGCGCAACTCGATCGCGACGTTGCGACCCTCCTCGTATCCGAGGTCGCGAAGGCGCCGACTGAGAGCTTCGACTAGATGGGCGCGGGCGTTCAACTCGCCCGGCTCCAGCACGCCGACGCGCCAGACCTCCCCGCCGTGACGCAAGTGTGAGGCCGAGAGCGAGAACCAGCCCGATCAGCCGCATGGGATGTCTCGGTGGAAGATGGCTGGCGGGAGTCTAGCTGAACGCTGGGACGCGCACCAGCATGGCATCGTACCGGTAGCAGATGAGTTTGATTTTGGGCCAGTGCTTCTGGTCAGTGTTTCTGGCGCTCTGCCGACACCGCGTCGCGCAGGGCCCGCGTCTTCTGAGACAACCGCTCAATCTCCGGCGATCTTCTCGCAGGACTGCCTTCCTCACCACGGACGTCGCGGACGGATTCGAGGTAGGAGAGCAGTTCGTCGAGGAAGGCGAGTAATTCAGTCAGCATCGAATCTCCGCCAACGCGTCATCGAGTTCGCGAAGGGCGTGCTGCGCTTCGACGGCACGCGGTGCAAGAGCGAGGCTGACAGCCAGAATGACGAAGCCGATCCGCCGCATGCTGCCGGGCAGTCTAGCCGAAGGCCACTATGCGCACCAGCGCCCGGCCATCTGCAGCGACGCTCCTAGCCCAACTCTGGCAGGGGCAACCTCTGGTCGGATGAGAGTTCGCTACCAGCCTTGACAAGCCCCAGGTTGGCGCCGATGATCTCGTCACCTTCCGGCGGTGCCTCACCCCGGCGCGGTCCATCGAAATGAGTGCAGCCCCAGCCCATCACAACGCATCGACGCGGCATGACCGGCCTCGGTAGAGAGGGGACCCACGATGCCTGAGTGGCTCTGGCCAACGATATCAGAGCGGCTCTGGCGGCTGACGCTGACGGAGGTCGGCCTCCTACTCATCTTGGGCGCGATCTGCATATACGGTGGTCGAATGCTTGGCGAACTGCGAAGGGTCAATCATAACCTCCGCGCGCTGCGAAACGACGAGGACCGGCTACGGGCCCGAACCGAACGAGCGCTCCTCGCGCGAGACCGAGACGACCGCGGCGAACCTCTTGCCCAAGATGTTCCTAGACGGTCCTGACTCGTAATATTTAGGGGCACGGGGGCTGGGAGCCGATGATTCTCACTTCAGTTGAACTAGTTCAGCCCCGCCGCGCGGAGCAGATCCAGCTCAAGCATCCAGGGGCGTGACCCACCGCTCAAACATGACGCCACATGGACACGCCACCGTGAGCCGATAGCCATTCCACGCGGGCGGGGTGGCGTCGGCATTCATCGGTCTCGTCCTCCGTACCTCGATTGGATCGCCATCTTAAGGCGCGCAAGATCCGCATCTTGGAGCGCCGCGCCGCCTAGCTTTTCGCGGTCACCTTCGTAGAACCGGTAGGAACCCATGGCGTCGAGGATCTTCCCGAAGGGTTGCCCGTCGCGCAGGACCCGGATGAATGTTCCCTCGCCGGTGGTGCTGTCCAGCTTGAACGTAAGAGCCATCAGTTTCTCCCTCTTGGCGCGAAGCGGCTGTCAGTGGACGACTCGTGCCCGACATCGTCCACACATAGTCGCCCTCTAGGCCACTCTCCATCTCTCACACTCCGAATTTACTCTGCATTTCGTATCTCGACTATGGCAACGTTTCGATACAGAAGGGGGAATGGCAATGAAGAAGTAAAGCCCCACTGGTATCGGCGCATCGTTGATGCGGTGATGCCAAGCATGTGGTCCGATCGGCGGAAGTTCCTGACGGGCGTCGCCTGCGCGGGGCTCGCGTGGATCTTTCATCGGTTTGCAGGTCCGCATGTGCTGTGCGTGCCGACGAATACGGTTCTTAGCCCCCTTACCGGCGAACTGGTCGCGGTCGGTGAGGTTGCGCTCGTGAGGATCAGTACGGGGGACACTATCTCAGTTCGGCTCTGACTCACCCGGCCGGTTCCGGGCAGCTCGGCGGCGCCGGGACGCCTCCCGGGCTGCGTCCCCATACGTCGAGTCGGGCGGGAGATCCAGCCACACGCCCACATCGTGGGGCAGTGGGTCCGTACAGTGCCAGAGCTGGAGCAGGAGCCACGCCAGGCCGTGGCCTACGGGAGTCCGGCCGCGTTGTACCCAGGTGTCGAAGGCGCCTCGCAGAGAGTCGGGAGCGTGCGTCACGAACGATTCAGCAACCGGGACCGCACGAGAGGCTCTGACTTGCGAGGGCGGCGCGGAGAGTCAAGAAACGTCAGCGGGCCGGCGATCAGGCGAACGAACAGCTTTGAGGTGAAGTTCAGAATTGGGAAAGTCTCACACAACCGGATTGCCCAACTTGACCCCCTATTCGTCGTCTTCGACTCTCAAACGTCGGCAAGGTCATTTCATATCGATTGGACGATCTACACAGACTCCCTACCTCGACCGGTCCAAGGGCGTTGTCACGTCATCGTCGAGCACCAGACGTCCGCTTGAGGGCGCGCCGTGGCGCGAGCCCAAGGCCACCAAAGAGAACCTAAAGCGGGCGGGTCGGAGAGTCAATGACCGCGTTACGATTACAGTTGTCGCGTGAGATCGAGGTCCGTGTGAGGGCGGGACAAATCACTGGGCCGCCCGGTGTCGGGGCAAGGCCATTACTGGCGCCCTCGCTTGGAGAGATACGCCATGCCGTGAGCCTCAAGCCAGCAATCAAGCGCGGCATTAGAAAAGCACCCCGCCGCAACGACCCCAGCAAAACCGGCCAGTCCGATCGCGATCACGTCAAGCAGCAGAACCAAGTTGAACACGCCTAGCACCCACCCAAACCAGTTCATCGCCCCTATCGTCAACACGAACAACAAGACGTTCCCTAGGCTGTTCTCGAAGGCCAACCGCTTACCGGCATCCCGAGCCGACTCGTCACGAACACCCCATTTCATGGCTTCAGCTCCTTCCTTCGTCTCTCGTTATAGCGCGTCTCATCGACGCTCGGCGGAGGGAAAGCGGTTCCGGCAAACTGCCTCGTGCTCTTGTGCCTGTGGTGTGCCCGAGAACTCGCGAAACCAGCCCCCGGGGCGCGACACATGCCGCACATTTCATATCCGGAACCCTGCGTAATCGTGGAACTGTGCGAAACTACGGCCGTGCCGTCCGGGCTCTTCTATCAGAGGCAGATGAAGACCCCGAGCCAACCGGCTGATGTCGCCCGGGTCATCCACGAGGCGGTGACGGCGAAGGAGCCCAGGCTCCGCTACCTCGTCGGCGACGACGCCGAGCGTCTGGTAGCCGGTCGGCAACGATTGACCGCAAGGAGTACGTGGCGACGGGCCGCCTCATGCCCGACGCGGAGTACCTCGACCTCATGCGGCAGGGGTATGGATTTCAGTGGTAAGGCTTCGAGTCGATCTCGATGGGAGGAGCTGCGATGAGCACGGCTGAGAAGGTCACGGTTCTGAATCCGATGGGGTTCCCGCCGAAGGTGGTCGAGAAATCCCTCGCACCACGCCTCTCCACGCTCGACGGTAAGACCGTCTATCTGGTCGACTGTCGATTCGACGATTCCGACGTGTTCCTCAAGCAGGTGCAGGCGTGGTTCGGCGAGCACATGCCGAGCGTGCGCACGGTGTTCAAGCCGATCTCGAGTGTCTATCTCAAGGACGATCCGACGACGTGGGAGGAGATCAAGGCGAGGGGGCACGCCGCGATCGTCGGCGTCGGTCACTGAAGCACCTGCGCGCCGGCGGTCGCCGCGCACGCCATGACGATCGAAGCGCAGTACGGAGTTCCCACCGTCGCGATGCACACCGACAAGTTCGACCGCGTGGTCCGTTCAGTGGCCGCAGTCAACGGTATGGCCGAGCTCAGGCAGGTGTTCGTCCCGCAGCCGGTCATGGGCAAGTCCCCCCGGGAGCTACGCGCCTACGTCGATGGCCGGGATCCGCTCACCGGCCGGCCGGTCATGCAAGAGGTCATCGAGGGCCTCACCACGCCCCTCGACGGCCGGGGCATCGGCACTGTGGAATACGACCGGTCGACACCGCGGCTAGTCGAACCCGACACCGAGGAGAACCCGACACCGAGGAGAACCTGCACCGCTTGTTCATGGAAAACCGCTGGACGGATTACCTGCCGATCGTGCTCCCCACGGAAGAGCGCGTGGCCGCGATGCTGGCCGGGACGCGCCGCAAACCGGACGAGGTCGTGGGCCGCATGCGCCCGACGCATTTCCGGGAGGCATGGGAATACACCGTCGAGAAGGTCGCGGTGAACGCGGTGATGGCCGGCGCGAAGCCGGGGTACTTCCCGGTCATTCTGGCGCTGGCCGCGACCGGCGTGAGCGCGCGGGGCAGCACGACCAGTTCGATGGCGGCCATGGCCGTGGTCAACGGGCCGATCCGCAACGAGATCGAGATGAACGCCGGGACCGGCGCGCTGGCGCCCTATAACCACGCGAACGCGACGATCGGGCGCGCCTACGGCCTGCTCTCGCAGAACCTCCAGGGTGGCTCGGTGCCCGGGCTCACCTACATGGGCTCGCAGGGCAACAACTACGCGTACAACAGCATCACGTTCCCGGAGAACGAGGAGCGAAGCCCGTGGGAGCCATTTCATGTCCAGCACGGCTTCCGCGCGACCGACAGTACCGTGAGCGTCTTCAGCGGCTGCCGCGCCACCGCCTACACCCTGGGGCTTCGCGAGAAGTACTGGCGCGAGCACGTCCGCAACATGCTCCGCGGCATGGATCCACACATCCCGCCCGTGTTCGTGCTCGATCCGATCACGGCGCGCCAGTTCATCGATCGCGGCGGGTTTACCAAGAAGGATGCCTTGATCGACTGGGTCTACGACAACGCCCAGATGCCAGCCGGCGAGTTCTGGGACTATCAGCTCGTGCAGAACTACCTGTATCCGCGCGCGACGTTCGGCGAGGAGCCGTGGGCCACCAAGCTCCAGGCCGCGCCCGAGGAGATGATCCAGATGTTCAAGCGCGAGGACATCCACGTGGTGGTCGTCGGCGGCGAGACCAACGGCTACTGGCGCATCATGGGCGCGACGTACGCGAAGACCGTGTCGGTCGACGACTGGAGGTAGGGACCGCCGCCCGACGGGACGCTACCCGTCGCGTCTGACCGGTTTCTTGGTGGCCTGACCGAGACCATCTATCGTGGTGTTATGACTACAGATCATCACCACGACAATTCCCGCTGGATCGCTGTCGCGCGGCAAACGCTGTTCGCGAGTCTGCTCGTTGTCGGGCCCTTGGTCGGCTCGGGCTGGGGCCAAGTGACGTTCCCACCCCAGCCCCCTTCGGGCAGCTTCGTCGTCGACGAAGCGAGGCTCCTCACGCCGGCCCATCGTCAGGAGATCGAGGGGCTCGCCGGCGCCCTCAAACGTGAGCACGGCTATCCGGTGAGCGTCGTGACCATCCGGTCTCTCTCGGCGCACGGCGCCTCGGCCCTCACGATCGAGCGCTACACGTCTGAAATGCTGAAGGCCTGGAACCCCGACGCGGACCGACAGGGCTACGGGCTCACGCTGCTCGTCTCGGCCAATGATCGCTTGGCCCGCATCGAGCTCGGGTCGGCGTGGGCCGGAGCTCACGACGGCCGGGCTCGAGAGATCATGGACCGCTTGATCCTGCCCGCGTTTCGGCGCGGCGATCTCTCCCAGGGGGTCGTGGCCGGCGTGCAGGGTTTCGACGCGATGGGCCGAGGGCTCCGGCTGCCGGGCGAGTCCCATCTCGGGTGGCTCATGCCGGCGACCCAACCGTCGTGGCTCATCCCAGCGATCGCCGGGGGCGTCCTGATCCTGATCGGGGCCGTCATCTCTCTCGGTCGGAGCGGACGAAAGGGGCTGGCGTGGGCCGCCGCTGGCTTCATCGGTGCGATCCTTCTTTCGCGGGCGCTCGCCTGGGCTCGGGGCGGCGACGACTCGGCCGATGGTGATAGCTCGGCGGAGGGCAGCGGCGCCACCGGCAAATGGTAGCGGTGGTGCGCGCTGAGCTTGGAGTCAGATGCTCAGCAAGCGCTCCAGGTTCCGCCAGAGGATGGCCTCCTTCTCCGCTTGGGTGAGGCTCTCCATGGCGAGGATCCACGAGACCGGCCAGTCGAGTGCCATGTCGTAGGGCCAGTCCGTGCCGAAGACCACGCGGTCGGCGCCCACCGTGTCGATCAGGAAGCGCAGCGCCGATTCGGTGTAGACGATGCAGTCATAGTAGAAGCGCCGCAGATACGCGCTCGGGGGCTGGGTGATGTTGACGCGTGCCTCCGAGCGAACCTTCCAGCCGTGATCCATGCGGCCGATCCCGTAGCAGGTGTAGCCGCCGCCGTGGCCGAGGACGATCTTCAGATCCGGGCACTCGTCCATGACGCCGCCGGACACGAGCGTGGCGAACGTCACCGCCCGGTCCACCAGGTTGCCGACGGTGTTCGGCAGGTGATAGCGCTTGGTCCGCGGGCTCACCAGCGTCTCGCCGCCCTGATGGAAGAAGACGAGAGCGCCGAGCTGGTCCGCCGCCTTCCAGAACGGCCGGAACTCCGGCTCGTCGAGCGTCCGGCCGTTGACGTGATCGTTGATCTCCACGCCCTTGAGCCCGAGCTGCCCCATGCAGCGCTCGAGCTCGTCGATCGTTGCCCTCATGTCCTGCATCGGCAGCGTGCCGAGCCCGGCGAACCGCTTCGGCCACGCGCGCGTCATCGAGCTGATCTCGTCGTTGGTGGCCCGCGCGGTGGCGGTCGCGATCTTCATGTCGAGTTGATAGTTGTAGAAGCCGACGTAGGGCGAGACCACGTGGACGTCGACGCCGAGCGAGTCCATGTCGGCCAGGCGCTCCTCGGGCGTCCACTTCGCGCGCGGCGGGAGGATCTGCCGCCGTCCGCCGACGATCGCGACCTCCTGACCGCGCTCGTCCTTCTCGCGACGCAGGGTGTGCCAGTCGCCACCCTTCTCGGTGGCCTGCCAGAAGCACTGCGGAGTCAAGTGCGCGTGAACGTCGATGCTACGCATCGTCCCCTCCTGGGCCTGCTATCCTTGCTCCGTGTCCGCACGCATCGCGGCGATCGGGGTCAGTCACTGGCACTCGCTCTACGACTCCGCGTACCTGCGCCACCTGGCCGCGATACCCGACACGAAGCTCGTCGCGCTTCAAGACACGAGCGCCACGATCGCCGCCCAGCGGGCCGCGGAGCTCGGCGGTCCGGCCGTCTATACCGACTACCGGCGGATGCTGACGGACGTCAAGCCCGACTTCGTGATCGCGCTCGGCCGACACAGTAGCATGGCGGAGACCGCGCTCTATCTGCTGGATCAGGGCTATCCGTTCCTGATGGAAAAACCGATGGGCGTCGACGCCGACGAGGTCCGTCGTGTCGCCGACCGCGCCGCCGCGAGGAACGCGTTCGTCGCGGTGCCGCTCGGCCAGCGCTATCAGCCCTTCGTCGCCCGCGCCCGCGCGCACTCGGCCGAGGCAAGATTCGGTCCGCTGTCGCACATCTATTTCCGTCTGAACCGGCCGACCTCGGCGCGCTACGTCGCCTGGGACGCGCCGTGGATGCTCGATCCGCGGGACGCGGGCGGCGGCTGCCTGCGCAATCTGGGTTCGCACGGCCTCGATCTCTTCACGTTCCTCACCGGAGAGGATGCGCAGGTGACCGGCGCTCAGATCAGCGCGCGCGCGCTCGATCGGGCGGTCGAGGACTACGCCTCGGTCCTGCTGCGCTCCGCGAGCGGCGTCCTGGGGACGATCGAGGTCGGCAACACGTTTCCGCGCGCCGGCACGGACGGTGAGTTGAAGATCGCCTGGCGCGACGCGATCCTGACCTTGAAGGACGACACGATTCGCCTGACGACGGCGGCGGGCGAAGAATCGACGTCGGGAGCGCCGGCCGAGCCGCTCGCGCTGACCGCGCTGCGCGACGCCCTGGATCACTGGCGCCGGGGCCAGCGGCCGCCCATCAGCGTCCACGACTGCCTGCGTGCCGTACGCTTGATCGATCAGGCCTACGCGCTGGCCAGACGGCCGCGAGGCTGATCGTGTTCGAGAAGAGGCTGCGCTGAAGAGTGCGACGTGCCGCGGCGAGTGGGCTCGCCGGCGGCACGCCGCACAGAACGAGACCGCCTGGTGGCGGAGTTACTTCTTGGCGAGCCCGAGCCGCTGCTCGAGGACGAGCCGCATCTCTTGCGCGGCGGCGCGCCAGAGCGGGCCACCCGCAACGGTGTACGCCTCGCCGACCTGCTTGCGCATCTCGTTCATCGCCTCGTCCGCCTTCTCCTTCGGCGCGACGTCGACGGTCTTGGCGCGGATCTGGGCCGCCTTGCCCGTCGCGGCGTGTGACCGCTCGAGCCAGCGTCCGATCTCGTTCCAGTCCTTGTCGAAGAACGCGACGACCGGAATGGACTGGTAGCCGTTGTTGAGGTAGGTGTCGCGCAGGTCGGTTTCCTTGTCGCGGAAGAAGACCCGCAGCTCGCAGCCCTGCATCGCCTCGCAGATGTGCGCGATCAGCGGCGAGTTGCGATGCACGTCACCACACCAGTTCTCGGCCAGCATCATCGCGTACTTGACCTGGTTGACGCTGCCGAAGAACTTCCGCTCGTCGTCGGTCAGCGCCGACTTCGCGTAATAGTCTTCGGTCCGGGCCCTGGTGTCGCCCATCTGGGCCATGTAGTCCTTCCAGGACAGGCCTTTGGAGAAGCGCTGGGCGTCGAGGGGAATCTTCAGCTGAGCCATCGAGTCTCTCCTTTGTTGGTGTTCGACTACGGGGGTGGTGTGCTCGGTTTTGTACACCCGTTCACGGGTGTGGTCAAGGCGGCCTGAATAGCGGAGGCGGGACGTAAGTGCGCGGAATATCTAAAAGAGTTCGAAGAATTAAAGAGTTTTGAAGAAGTTAAAGAAGTTGAAGGTTTTTTTAGTGAGCCTCGCACGAACGTGAGGTTCTGCAGGTTCTTGAGGTAGTCGGGATCTTTCGACATCAAGATCGTGTTGTCGTGGACATCGCCATGCCGCGCACGTAGCCGCCCGGCCCGTCGCCAGCAGCACCTTGACCTTGGTGCGAACTACGAACGTAACGCGCAGCCGCCGCCGCGTCGTCTTCTTCGCCTGGCGTGGCATGCGCGACCTCAAGTTCTGACTCCAGCCGCATGTTGTCGAGTTCATCTTCGTAGATCAGATCTTCTTCAGCCGCCCACGTGGTCTTGGAGAGAATGCCACCCGCGTTCAGGATCTGCCCACGCTGGGAGCTTTTCAGTTCGTCCTTCGCGATGAGTTGCGGCCACTTGATCTCGACGATCTGGCTCGTGTCTTTTGGGAGACCGAGATCTGCGATCCCGGCCTGGACGACCCAGCGATAGATTCTCTTGAACACTGCCTCGAAGAAATCCTGCCAGTCCTCCCACTCACGGACGGCCGGCGTGCGTGACTCGACGGAGCTTGCGTAGTTGGCGTTGCTCCAGTCACCGCTGACCAGCATCTCAGGCAGGCCGACGCCTGCGGCAATCGAGAGCAGGAAGCGCCGGCCGTCTTCGCCTGCGTCACGCGCTTCGAGCTTTGGCGCGAGGAAATCGTACGTGACGCCCGGCGACGGATTCAGCACGGTGCCCGCCGCGAACATCGGCTCACGCCGTGCGGCGGACGTCTGGGGTTCGAGTCCACGTGGCTGTGCGCGTGCCGAGGCACGGCTCGCAAGAAGGGTCGAGGCCTGGGCGCTCGTGCCCTCGATCTTGCGCACGAGGGCGATGGCCGTCCGCATCTTGTTGAGGATCATCCGGTACTCTTCCCACTGATCGAAATTCGTCAGCCGCTTGGCGACGACTTCGAGTAGCGGGATGCCGCGCAGATCGTTCGAGTCCGCGAGCGGCTTGGTATGGATGATGTCTTTCGCCGGGACGCGCACTGGATCTTTCGCCCCATACCGGACCCAGTACGCGACGATGACTTCAGGATCTTCGGCCAGATATTCGATGCCGGCCGTGATCTTGGTCGGGCTGTCGATCATGTCCTTGGTGAGCGCCGCGTAAAGATCCTCCTCGTCGATATCGTCAGCCAGCACCTTGCCGGAGTCGGACGTCGGCGACGCGCCCCAGCCGATCTTCTCGGGCTCGATGAAGCGCAATGTCACGCGGCC
>Ga0209160_1002762_pt1 | contig 14523 bp, 10 predicted proteins | sample GraSoiAngelo_153_FD_186167 | JGI IMG/M metagenome (GOLD analysis project Ga0209160, IMG submission 186167) | Grasslands soil microbial communities from the Angelo Coastal Reserve, California, USA - 14_1009_12_40cm (SPAdes) (version 2) | ecosystem: Environmental > Terrestrial > Soil > Grasslands ...
GCAGAGCGCGACGCTCGTCGCCGGCAACACGGACGCGCTCACCGCGTACTTCCCCTCGCACCGGGTCGGCGTGCTCGGCGGCGCGATCTACCTCGTGGACTACGGCGACCTCGACCGCACCGACGCGACCGGCAACACGATCGGGCGCATCGCGCCGCGTAATCTCGAATTCGTCGCCTCGTACGCCGCGGGGATCGCCGGCGCCTTCAGTTTCGGGGTGAACTACAAGCTGGTGCAGTTCGTCGTGGACTGCAGCGGCGACTGCACGAACCTGCCCAGCGCGAGGGGCACGACGCACGCGGTCGACCTGGGCGGCCAGGTCGCCGCCGGCCCGGAGGGCGCGTTGCGGCTCGGCGTCGCCGTGCGGAACATCGGCTTCAAGCTGCAGGTCAACAACGGCGATCAGGCGGACGCGCTGCCGGCCCGCCTGCTCATCGGCGCGTTGTACCGCATCGTCCTTCCGGCCGGGCGCGGCGACGGCTCGGGAGAGCGGTTCGACCTGAAGGTCGCCGCCGACGTGGACAGCCCGTGGGGGAGCTACGGCGAGTCGCAGATGCGGCTGGGGCTCGACGTCGGCTACCAGCGGCTGTTGCGCGTGCGCGGAGGCTACGCGTTCGTGCGCGACGGGCTGAGCGGCCCGAGCGTGGGCGTGGGGTTCGAGACCGGCGCCATCGGCGTGGACCTGGCGCGCAGTTTCCTCGCCGGGTCCGACCTGGTCGTGGCGAACCCGACCTTCTTCTCGTTCCGGGTGGTGTTTTGAGGATGCGCGGCCGTGCGTGGGCGCTGATCGCCGTCGTGACCCTGGCGGGGCGGGGCGGCGCGGCGCAGCAGCCGGACTCTGCGGCGCCCCCGGCGCTCCCGGCGCCGCCGGCGCCCGCGGCACCCGCGCTCATCCCCCCGTCCACACCCCGGCCGCAGTATTGGCTGCGGCCCGCCGCGTCGCTGCTCGTTCCCGGGACGGGGCAGCTGCTGGCGCACCAGGACCGGGGCGCCGTGTATCTCGCGGCGGAGCTGATCGGGTTGGTGCGGTACGTGCAGCTCACGAGCCAGTGGCGTGGCGAGGCACGGCGGTATCGCGCACTCGCCTTCGATGTGGCCCGCCGGGCATTCACCCCGATGCCCCGCGACACGGCGTTCGAATACTACGAGACGATGGAGCGCTTTACCGCGAGCGGCCGCTACAACCAGGCTCCGGGGCCGGCGCTCGTGCCCGAGACCGATCTCGGCACCTACAACGGCGCCGTGTGGCTGCTCGCGCGGCAGACCTATTGGGCGGACCCGACCACGCCGCCGGACCCGTCGACGCCCGTCTACATGAGGGCGGTCGAGTTCTACCAGGCGCACGCCGTAGGGCCTGACTTCCTGTGGTCGTGGAGTGACGCCTCGCTCGAGCAGGGGGTGTTCCGCGAGGCCATCCGCAAGAGCGACGACGCCTACCGGCGCGCGCAGAACCAGCTGGGGCTGCTGCTCGCGAATCACGTGCTCTCGGTGATCGACGCTCTCATCTCCAGTCGTCTCGCCGCGGCGGCCGGCCGCTCGGCGACGCTCGAGACAACGGTCACGCCCGGCGCCGCCTTCGTGCGCGTGACCATCGAGTTTTGAGCGCGCCCTGCTCGCGGTCGCGGTGCGGTTTATTTGACACGCTGGGTCACGCGGCCTAAGTTTAGGCGCGCTCGACCCTTACGTGAGGACAGGTGCGAACGCGACCGACGATACTGTTCCATTCGCCGGCCGGTCGTTCGGTCCCCGACCTCCTGGCCCGCTGGGTCGACGGCAAGGGTCTGACGATCGTTCCGGTCCCCGATCCCAAGCTGCTGGAGCAGATGGTGCTCCGGTCGCTGCCGTCGCTCGTGGTCATCGACGCCGATGGCGGGAAACAGGGGTTGGAGCTGTGCGCGCGGCTGAAGGCGGACTCGTACGCCGCCATCGTGCCGCTCGCGGCCCTGGGTGACCGGCACGCCACCGACCAGGTGGAGGCGTGGTTCGCAGCGGGCGCGGACGAGGTGATCACCCCGTTGTTCGAGCCGGCTGAGCAGGTGAGCCGGCTGGACGGCCTGCTCATCCGCTCGTCGCGGGACGTGGCGGTGAACCCCTCGACCCGCCTACCCGGTACCACGGAGATCGAGCGCGAGATCCGGCGGCGCATGGAGGCGGGCGACTTGTTCGCCGTGTGCTACGCCGACCTCGACCACTTCAAGGAGTACAACGATCGCTACAGCTACTACGACGGCGATCGTGTCATCTACATCCTGTCACGCATCCTCCACGACGTGGTGAAAGGGAAGCTGGGCCGCCGCGGCTTCGTGGGGCACATCGGGGGGGACGACTTCATCTGCGTGGTTCCGTTCGAGGCGATCGCCGACGTCTGCGGGGAAGTGCTCGAGGTATTCGACACGCTCATCCCGTACCAGTACAACGAACAGGACCGGCGCGCTGGGTACTACTTTGGGAAGGACCGCCGCGGCCAGCTGCACCGGGTGCCGCTGATGACGCTGTCGATCGGTATCGTCACGAATCAGCACCGCCACTTCGCGCACCCGGCGCAGGTGAGCGAGCTGGCGACCGAGATGAAGAGCTACGCCAAGACGCAGCCGGGGTCGGTGTTCGTGGTCGACCGCCGGCACGACCCGGAGCTGGACGACGACACGAGAGAGCGCTAGCGAGGCCGTCGGGGTGAACGTGACCTGTCCGTCGTGCGAGACGGTGTACCGCGTGGACCCGGCCAAGGTCCCTGCGTCGGGAGTGCGCGCGCGCTGTACCGTCTGCAGCACCGTGTTCGCGGTGGGCGCGGGCAGCCCGGGGGCCACGCCGCCCGCGCGGCCCGTTCTCCACCGGCCGCCGACGCCCCCGCCCCCGGCTCCGCCACGCCTGTCGGGTCCGTTCGTGGCACCGCGCGCGGCGCCTCCGGCGCCCCCGGCGCCCCCGGCGCCGCCCGCGCCGCCCGCGCCGCCCGCGCCGCCCGCGCCCCCCCTGCGGCCTGCTCCCCCTGCGCGCGCTGCTGCTCCTCCGCGTCCGGCGTCTCCCGCGGCGCCCGTGTTGCGTCCTCCTCCTGCGCCGACCCCGTCTGCTGCCCCGCCGCCAGCCGCTGCTCCCGCGGCTCCACGTGTCGGGGCGCCCGTTGTCCCCCCGGCCCGCGGCCTGACTTCCGCACTCGCCGCCCCGGCCGGCCCCCCTGCGCCGCCCGCTTCCCCCGCGCCCCCGGCGCCGGCTGCGACAGTCGGTGGGCGGCCACCGGGGCAGCGGATGACTGGGCCGCTCCGTCCCGTCAATCCGTTCATGGTGCAGGACCCGAAGCAGAAGGCCCGGCGCTTGGCGCGCGCGCTCATCTCCGACCTGGTCGTGTACCATCCGGAGAAGCGGCAGCAGGGCCTGCGCGACGGCACGTTGCTGCAGCTCTTCAAGGACGAGATCGAAAAGAGCTGGCAGGAGTATGTGGAGCAGGTGGGTGCGGATCTCGCCAAGGCCACGCCGTTCTGGACCGAAGCACTGAACGAGATCCTGGCGGGCGGCAACAAGGTGTTCTGATTATATTGCGTCGCAGTGAGAGCCGCCCCCGGGCCCCGGTGGGCGGCTCGTTTCCTACCAGCGACTGAAGCGAGCGAGACTCACGTGCCCTTGTCAGATCGGTTTGCCGAATTCGACGGTCGCCTTGCCGAGCTCAGGAGCTTCCTTTGACGTAGACGGGAAGACGAAGCGGCTCGCCGAGCTGGAGCACATCATGGCCGAGGGCGGCGTCTGGGCCGACCCGGAGAAGGCCCGTGTGGTAGTGCAGGAGGTCAAGGAGCTCAAGCGCTGGGTCGAGCCTTACCACGCCGTGCGCAAGCGGCTTGAGGACGCGCGCGCGCTTCACGAGCTCACCGAAGCGGAGTCCGACGAGGACCGCGCGCGCCTCGTGGCCGAGGTGCTCAAGGGCCGGTCGCTCGAAGACGAGGTGGACGCGATCGCCGCACAGCTCGAGGCGCTCGAGCTCCAGAACATGCTGCAAGGCCCCGACGACGCCCGCGACGCGCTACTCACCATCCATCCGGGCGCGGGCGGCACCGAATCTCAGGACTGGGCCGAGATGCTGATGCGGATGTACGTGCGCTGGGCGGAGCGGCACGGCTTCCGGGTCGAGGTACTCGACCTGCTCCCGGGGGAAGAGGCGGGGATCAAGTCCGCCGAGATCCAGATCAGCGGCCAGTACGCCTACGGCCTCCTCAAGGCCGAGAAGGGCGTGCACCGGCTGGTGCGCATCTCCCCGTTCGACGCCCAGTCGCGCCGCCATACCTCCTTCGCGTCCGTGTTCGTTTACCCGGTGGTGGACGAAGACATCGAAATCGAGATCAACGACGACGATTTGCGGATCGACACGTTCCGGGCCTCGGGCAAGGGGGGCCAGCACGTCAACAAGACGTCCTCAGCGGTGCGGATCACCCACCTGCCGACGGGGATCGTCGTCTCCTGCCAGCAGGAGCGGAGCCAGTTCAAGAACAAGGCGACGGCCCTCAAGATGCTGAAGGCGCGGCTGTACGAGCGGGCGGTCGCCGAGCGCGACGCAAAAAAGGCCGAGGTCGACAAGCAGAAGACCGACATCGCCTTCGGCAACCAGATTCGCTCCTACGTGTTCCAGCCCTACACGATGGTGAACGACCACCGCACGGAGCTCAAGGTGAACGACGTCCAGCGGGTGATGGACGGCGACCTCGACCAGTTCATCGAGGCGTATCTCAAGCGCTTCGGGAGCAAGGCAGCGTAATGACGAGCTTCGTGGAAGTGGCGCGGCGCGAGAAGCTGCAGGAGCTGGTGCGGCGCGGCGTGGCGCCGTACGCCTACCGCTTCGACCGCACGGCGACGGCGCACGCCGCGCTCGAGGGCTTCCGCGAGGGCGACGCGCGCGCCCACCGGCTCGCCGGGCGGCTCGTCGCCCTGCGGCCCCACGGCAAGACCACCTTCGCCCATCTCGAGGATCGCACCGGGCGGATCCAGCTCTACTTCAAGCTCGACACGCTGGGCGTGGAGCCGTACGAGGTCGTGAAGCTGCTGGACCTGGGTGACGTGGTGGGCGTCGAGGGGCCGCTGTTCCAGACGAAGACGGGCGAGGTCACGCTGCGGGTGGATCGGCTGACGCTCTTGACCAAGTCGCTCCGGCCGCTGCCGCTCGGCAAAGAGGACGCGAGCGGCGTGCGGCACGGCGAGCTTTCCGACCCGGAGCTCCGTGCCCGGCAGCGCTACGCCGATCTCGCGGTGCATCCCGAGGTGCGAGAGCTGTTCCGCTTGCGCGCCCGGGTGGTGACCTACCTGCGGGGCTTTCTCGACGGCCGCGGGTACCTCGAGGTGGAGACCCCGGTGCTGCAGCCCCTGTACGGCGGCGCCACGGCGCGGCCGTTCAAGACCTTCTACGACGCGCTCCAGGCGAGCTGCTATCTGCGCATTGCGGACGAGCTGTACCTGAAGCGCTGCATCGTGGGCGGGCTCGAGCGGGTGTACGAGATCGGCCACGACTTCCGCAACGAGGGCCTGTCGCGCTTCCACAACCCCGAGTTCACGATGGCCGAGTGGTACGAGGCGTACGCCGACTACCACGACATGCTGGAGCTCACGGAGGAGATGGTGGCTGGACTCGTCCGCGAGCTGTTCGGGACGACCACGCTCGAGCGTCACGGCGCCACGCTCAACTTCGCGCGGCCGTTCGCCCGCAAGGACTTCTGCGAGCTGGTGCGCGCGACGGCCGGCGTGGACCTGGATCGCGCCTCGGAGGACGAGCTGCGGGCGGCGCTCGAGCGCCGCAACGTGGCGGAGGCGGGGGCCTTGGCGGGGCCGAAGCTGATCGATGAGGTGTTCAAGACCTACGCCGAGCCGACGCTCGTGCAGCCGACGTTCGTGCTCGACTATCCGACCGCGCTGTCGCCCCTCGCGAAGCCCCGGCGGGGCGACGCGACGAAGGCCGAGCGGTGGGAGCTGTTCATCCAAGGCCGGGAGATGGCGAACGCCTTCAGCGAGCTGAACGACCCGGACGAGCAGCGCCGCCGCTTCGAGGCGCAGTCGCGCCTGCGCGCCGCCGGGGACGAGGAGGCGCAGCAGGTCGACGAGGACTTCCTCCGGGCTCTGGAATACGGCATGCCGCCCACGGGCGGCGTGGGCCTGGGCGTGGACCGCCTGCTCATGGTGCTCGCCGACCAGGCGAACATCCGCGATGTGATCCTGTTCCCGATGCTCCGCCCCGCGCCCGAATGACCGCGCCCGGTTCACCGCTGCTCGTGCTGCTCGCGCTCGCCGTCCTCGCGGCGCTCGGGGTCGTCGCCTACAATCGGCCGTCCCCGCTTGAGCTGCGGGTGGCGCTGCGCTACCTGCGCAGCCGCCGCTCGTCGCGGCTGCTGTCCTTGATCACGGTGATCGCGGTCGGCGGGGTGACCGTGGGCGTCACCGCGCTGGTGCTCGTGCTGGGCGTGATGAACGGGCTGCAGTCGGACCTGCGGGACAAGATCCTCATCGCGAGCCCGCACCTGCGGGTGCTCACCTACGGGGAGGGGCTGCGGCTCGACGACTGGGAGCGCGTGCTCGCTCAGGTGCGCCGCACGCCGGGCGTCGAGGCAGCGGCGCCCTTCGTCCTCACTCAAGGCTTGATCTCCGCGGGTCACGACTACGCCGAGGGCGTGTTCGTGCTGGGCGTCGAGCCCGACACCGGCGCCCGGGCCGTTACGAGCCTGGCGCGCCATTTCACGAAGGGCGACCTGCGGTTCCGCACCACCCGGCCGGGGGTGGAGGGCGGCCTCGCGCTCGGCACGCGGCTCGCGAGCAAGCTGTCGGCCTACCCGGGGGACGTCGTCACGCTCGTGGCGGCGGCGGGCTCGCGCTTCAACCCGAGCCTGGGCGCCTTCATCCCGCGCTATCACCGCTTCGAGGTCACGGGGCTGTTCGATACCGGGATGTACGAGTACGACAACGGTTACGTCGCGATGGACCGCCGCGTCGCCCAGCGCTTCGCCGATTTGGACAAGGCGGTCACCGGGCTCGAGGTGCGACTGGCCGACCCCTGGCAGGCTCGGGCGTTCGGCCTGCGGCTCGAGACAGAGCTCGGCTATCCCTATCGTGCGCTCGACTGGCAGTCCCAGAACGCCTCGCTCTTCTCGGCCCTGAAGCTCGAGAAACTCGCCATGGCGGTGGTGGTGTTCCTCATCTGTGTCGTGGCGGCGTTCAACGTGGTTGGTACCCTCACGATGCTCGTGCGCGACAAGACGCGGGAAATCGGCATCCTTCTCGCGATGGGCCTGCGCCGCACGGCGATTCGGCGCATCTTCCTGGCCCAGGGGATCCTGATCGGGCTCACGGGCACCTCGCTGGGCGTGCTGCTCGGGCTGGTGCTGGGCGGGATGGTGAACCAGGGGCAGTGGATACACATCGATCCGTCGATCTACTTCATCGACCACCTCCCCGTGCGCACGCAGCTCGTGGACGTGCTCGCGGTGATCGCGGCGAGCCTCACGGTCGCTACCTTCGCGCCGCTGTATCCGTCGGTCCAGGCAGCGCGCCTCGAGCCGGTGGCGGCGATCCGCTACGAATGAGCGCCCTGCTCGAGGCCCGGGGGATCCGCAAGGTCTACGTGAGCGGCGACGGCCAGCCGTTGGAGGTGCTGCGGGGCGTGGATGTGGAGGCGCATCGTGGGGAATTCGTGGCGATCGTGGGCGCCTCCGGGGCGGGCAAGAGCACGTTGCTGCACCTGCTCGGGGCGCTCGACGGGCCCACGGGGGGCGACGTGTGGCTCGACGGCTCCCGCTACGCCGACCTCGACGAGCGGGGCCAGGCCGAGCTGCGGAACCGTAAGTTGGGGTTTGTCTTTCAGTTCCATCATCTCTTGCGGGAATTCACCGCGTTCGAGAACGTGATGATGCCCCTGTTGATCGGGGGGATGGCGCCGCGGCAGGCGCGCTCGCGCGCCGAGGAGATGCTGTCGCAGGTCGGGTTGGCGGGGCGGATGTCGCACCGCCCGGCGGAGTTGTCGGGCGGCGAGCAGCAGCGGTGCGCGGTGGCGCGAGCACTGGTACACGATCCGAGCCTCGTGCTCGCCGACGAGCCGTCCGGCAACCTGGATCACGCGAACAGCGACCGGCTGCACGAGGTGTTTTTCCGCCTGGCGCGGGAGTACGAGACGGCGGTGGTGGTGGTGACGCACAACCGGCAGCTGGCAGGGCGGGCCGACCGCATCCTCCTGCTGGACGACGGCCGGCTCGCGGTGGTGAGCTCGGTGGACGCGATACCCTGATGCTGTGTGACAACTGTAAGGAACGGGACGCCGTCATCAACCTCACTCAGGTGGAGCACGATTCGAAGGTGACGCTCCATCTGTGCGAGCGGTGCGCCCAGGAAAAGGGCGTGGAGACCGGTGTGACGGTGCTCAAGTCGCCGCTCGGTGGCTTCATCACGGCGATGGGGAAGGGCGCGCCCAGCATGCTGCCGAGCCCGGCCGACGGGCTGCGCTGCGCGGCGTGCGGCGGCACGCTGCGCGACTTCCGCGAGGCGGGCCGGCTGGGCTGCGCGCAATGCTACGAGGCGTTCGCCACGCACTTGCGCGACCTGCTGCGTCGCCTGCACGGCTCGAGCCAGCACGTGGGCGAGCGTTACGTCACCCCCGGCGAGCACGACAGCGACCCGCAGCGCCTGCTGCTCGAGCTGCGGGAGCAGCTCCGCAAGGCCGTGGAGAACGAGAACTTCGAGCTGGCGGCCGAGCTGCGGGACCGCATTCGGGTGCTGGAATGATCGACCTGGCCCTCCTGCCCGACGGGGGGATGCACTGGCTCGACGCCTCGGGCCCGAAATCGAGCATCGTGCTGTCCACCCGCATCCGGCTCGCCCGCAACCTGCAGGGCTACGTCTTCGGCCAGCGCGCCCGGGACAACGACCGAACGGCCATCCTAACCCGAGTGGAGGAGGCCGCCGCGGCTGGAGAGCGGCTGCGCAGTGCCGTGACTTTCCGGCTGGACCAGATGGAGCGGCCCGACCGCCAGCTGCTGCACGAGCGGCACCTCGTCTCCAAGGAGCTGGCGGGGCTCGATCGCGAGTCGCGTCCGCGCCCAGGGGCGGCACTGCTGGTGGGGGCGGCGGTGGGGGTCATGGTGAACGAGGAGGATCACCTGCGGCTCCACGGGATGCGCTCGGGCTTCGCCCTCGAGGAGGCGTATGCCGAAGTGGAAGCGATAGATGCGGAGCTCGGTCGGTTGCTGCCGTTCGCGTTCCACGGCGAATTTGGCTATCTTACCTCTTGCCCCACCAATGTCGGTACCGGGCTCCGGGCGAGCGTGCTTATCCACTTGCCCGGCTTGGTGTTGACCCGTGAGATCCAGAAAGTACTGCAAGGGCTCACGCAGGTGGGGCTGACTTCCCGGGGGCTGTACGGGGAGGGAAGCGACGTCGTCGGGAACTTCTTTCAGTTATCTAATCAGACGACGCTCGGCAAGTCGGAAGTGGAGCTGCTCGATCACCTTGGGAAGATCGTGCGCCAGGTGGTCGAGTACGAGGAGCAGGCACGCGACGTGCTGCTGAAGACGGCCGAGCTGACGGTGGCCGACAAGGTGTGGCGAGCCTACGGCTTGCTGCGCTACGCGCGCAGCCTCAGCTTCGAAGAGACGATGAACCTGTTGAGCGGCGTACGGCTGGGGGTCGGGCTGAATCTCATTCCGGGCCTGAGTGTATATACGCTCAACAAGCTGCTGATCTTCACCCAGCCCGCGCACCTGGCGGCGCTCGAGGGTCGCCCGCCCGGGGATCCGGAGCTGCCGACGGTGCGCGCCGCGTATGTGCGGCGCGTGCTGGACACCGAAGCCGCGTGAGGGCGATCGAGTCGCGATGAACGGGTACAACTTCACGGACCGGGTACGCAAAGTCCTGCAGATGGCGCGGGAAGAAGCCGCGCGGCTGCACCACGAGTACGTGGGCACCGAGCACATCCTGCTGGGGCTGATCCGTGAGGGGGAGGGTGTCGCGGCCGCCGTACTCACCAACCTGAACGTCGATCTCGAGGAGATTCAGCAGAAGATCGAAGAGACAGTAAAGAAGGGGAAGGCGGCCGCCGCCGCAGGCCCGGACCTGCCCTACACGTCGCGCGCCAAGAAGGTGCTCGAGCTCGCCATGAGCGAAGCGCGCGAATTGAACCACTCCTACGTTGGCACTGAGCACCTGTTGCTCGGGCTGTTGCGTGAGGAGAAGGGGATCGCGGCGCAGGTGCTGACCGACGCGGGCGTGAACCTCGAGCAGGCGCGCGCGGAGACGCTGCGGCTACTCGGCAGCGAGATGCCCTCGGCGTCGGCGCCCGGTGGCTCCGGCCCCCAGCCCTCCGCGCCGAAGAGCGAGAAAAAGTCCAAGACCCCGGCGCTCGACCACTTCTGCCGTGACCTGACGCAGCTCGCGGCGGAGGGCCAGCTCGATCCCACGATCGGCCGCCAGAAGGAGATCGAGCGCGTGATGGAGATTCTCTCCCGGCGCAAGAAGAACAACCCGGTGCTGATCGGCGAGCCCGGCGTGGGGAAGACCGCCATCGTGGAGGGGTTGGCGCAGCTCATCGCCAGCGGCCAGTGCCCGGATGCGCTCAAGGATCACCGTGTCCTGTCGCTGGACATGGCGGCCGTGATCGCGGGCACGAAGTACCGCGGTCAGTTCGAGGAGCGGCTGAAGGCGATCATCAACGAGATCGCGCAGAACAAGAACATCATCCTCTTCATCGACGAGCTGCACACGCTGGTGGGCGCGGGCGCGGCGGAGGGGGCGGTGGACGCCTCCAACATGCTGAAGCCGGCGCTCGCCCGCGGCGAGCTGCAGTGCGTCGGGGCGTCGACCCTCAACGAGTACCGCAAGTACATCGAGAAGGACGGGGCACTGGAGCGGCGCTTCCAAACGGTGATCGTCGACCCGCCGACGGTGGACGAGACGATCGAAATCCTGAAGGGGCTGCGCAAGCGCTACGAGGAGCACCATCGGATCGTCATCCCCGACGATACGCTCGAGGAGGCGGCGCGGCTCTCGGAGCGCTACATCACGGACCGGTTCCTGCCGGACAAGGCGATCGACGTGATCGACGAGGCCGGGGCGCGGGCGCGGCTCGCCGCCCAGGTGCCGCCGCCCGAAGTGGCGGCCCTCAAGGTGAAGCTCGAGAAGGTGAACCAGGAGAAGGAAGGCGCGGTGCGCGACCAGAATTTCGAGCGCGCGGCCGCGCTGCGCGATCAGGAGCGCGAGCTCCAGAGCGAGATCCGGCGGCTGCAGGAGCAGTGGGAGAAGGAGCGCGCCACGCACCGGCCCACGATCAACGAGGAAGGCGTCGCGTTCATCGTGTCCCGGTGGACGGGGATCCCGGTGACGCGGCTCCAGGAGGCGGAGACGGCCCGGCTGCTGCGCATGGAAGACGAGATGCACAAGACCGTGGTGGGCCAGGACGAGGCGATCGCGGTGATCTCGCGGGCCATCCGGCGCAGCCGCGCCGGGCTCAAGGATCCCAAACGCCCGATCGGCTCATTCGTCTTCAGCGGGCCCACGGGGGTGGGGAAGACCGAGCTGGCGCGCGCGCTGGCACGGTTCCTTTTCGCCGACACGAACGCCCTCATCCGGGTCGACATGTCGGAGTACATGGAGAAGTTTTCCGTCAGCCGCTTGATCGGGGCGCCGCCGGGCTACGTGGGCTACGAGGACTCGGGCACGCTCACCAAGGCCGTGCGTCGCAAGCCCTATTCCGTGGTGCTGCTCGACGAGATCGAAAAGGCGCACCCCGACGTGTTCAACATCCTGCTGCAGGTGCTCGACGAGGGGCATCTCACGGACAACTATGGCCGGGTGATCGACTTCAAGAACACAGTCGTCATCATGACGTCGAACGTCGGCGCCCGCGACATGATCAAGGGCAAGACGCTGGGTTTCGCGCAGCCTGACGCGAAGGCCAGCTTCGAGCGGCTGGCCGAGAAGGTGCGGGACGAGATCAACAAGACGTTCAACCCGGAGTTCCTGAACCGGTTGGACGACGTGATCGTGTTCCACCCGCTCACCCGCGAGCATATCGCCCAGATCGTCGGCATCGTCCTGAGCGACGTGCAGAAACGGTTGGGCGACGAGGAGCTCACGCTCAAGCTCACGCCGGCGGCCACGGACTTCCTCGTGGAGCGCGGCTACGACGAGCACTTCGGCGCGCGCCCGTTGAAGCGCGCCATCCAGAAGTACGTCGAGGATCCGCTCTCGGAGAAGATCCTCGTCGGGGAGTTCGCGCGGGGCGACGAGGTCGAGGTGGACGTGGCGCCCGACAAGGAACGCCTGGGGTTCCGCGCGCTCTCCGGCTCGAAGGCGTGACCCGCCGGCTTTCTCTCCTCGTCATTCTGGGTTCCGTCGTGCTCTCCCCGCGCCCGGCCCGGGCGCAGGGCGAGCCCGGCGCTCCGGCCGCCGACTCCATCGTGGTGGAGGGACTGCGCCGCGTCGAGCGCCGGCAGCTGCTCGACGCCGGCGCCCTCGCGCCCGGCCGACCGCTCAGCTACCGCGACATCCAGCGGGCCATCAAGGCCCTGTATGCGACCGGCCAGTACGCCGACGTGCAGGTGGCACAGGACAACGTGGGTGGCCGCCAGCTGCTGATCGTGCGCGTGCGCGAGCGGCCGCTGCTCGTCAAGTGGGCCGTGCGCGGGGTGACCCGCCTGAGCGAGCGGGCGGTGAAGGACAAGGTGCAGCTGGCGGAGGGGCGGCCGTTCGACCCGGCGGCGGAGGCGCGCTCGCGCGGCCGCATCGACTCGCTGTACCGTGCCCAGGGCTACGCGCAGGTGAACGTGCGGGCGCTGCTCGTGTACGAGGCGGATTCCACTCGCCTCCGCGTGGTGTTCGACATCGTGGAGGGACGCCGCGTCGCGATCGCCCGCATCGAGATCGAGGGGAACACCCACTTCGCGGACGAGGAGATCGTCGCTCACATGAAGACCAGGCCCGAGGGCTTCTGGTGGTTCCGCTCGGGCGAGTACGACGACGAAAAGCTGCACGCCGACCTCCAGGAGCGGCTGCCGCAGTTCTACGGCCAGCGGGGGTACGTCGATTTCCAGGCGCTCGGCGACACCCTCGTCGTAGACGAGGCGACCGGGAAGGCCACGCTGGTGGTGCGCGCCAGCGAGGGCGAGCCGTATCGCGTCGGCACCTTCGAAATCGTGGGCAATCGCCGCTTCTCGACCGACGAGCTCGGGACGCTGTATCCCTTCAGCGGCGAGACCCGCACGGGGGTGCTCGGCTTGGGGGGCGTGCGGCGCGGGCCCGCGTACTTCAACCAGGAGAAGTGGAACGACGCGACGCAGAAGCTCCAGACCGTGTATTTCAACAACGGCTACATCTACATGCACGTCAGCGCGGACGTGATCCGGCGGAGGGGGCCCGACGGCCAGCCGGTGGTCGACCTGCGGTGGGCGATCACCGAGGGGCAGCCGGCCATCGTGAACAAGGTCGAGATCGCCGGCAACAGCGTGACGCACGAGCGCGTGATCCGAGAGGCCATCGAGCTGATCCCGGGCGACGTGTTCCGGCAGGCGGCGCTGATCCGCTCCTACCAGAACATCTCGAACCTGGGGTTCTTCCAGCAGCCGCTCCCGTTCCCGGACACCCACCCGGCCAACGACCAGGGCGACATCGACGTGATCTTTCGGGTGACGGAGAAGAGCACGGGGAACATCAACTTCGGCGCCTCGGTAGGGCAGGGCACCGGGGTGGGCGGCTTCCTCGGGTTGGACGAGCCGAACCTGTTCGGGCAGGGAAAGCGCGGCCGCTTCCAGTGGCAGTTCGGCAAGAACATCAACGACTTCGACCTGTCCTACAGCGACCCGGCGATCCGCGAGTCGCGCATCTCGGGGACCCTGGGCGTGCACAACACGCGGCTGCGCTACACGATCGCGGACCTCGGGCAGGTGCGGCGGCAGGGCGGGAACCTGCAGCTCGGCTTCCCCGTGTTCCGCGACCGCTATACGCGGCTGTTCGCCTCGTACGCGATCGACCACCAGACGTTCACGGGCGGCAGCCAGAGCGTCGCCAGCCTCAGCTGCAACGATTGCGTGCGCTCCACGATCGGCCTGCAGATCCTGCGCGACACGCGGATCGACCTGCCGTTCCCGACCGCCGGCACGATGCACCAGATCGGGATCTCCCAGAGCGGCGGGATCCTGGGCGGCACAGGGGATTTCCAGCGCGTCGACCTCGAGGGCCGCTGGTACGCGCCGCTGGGCCAGCTCGGCGGGGACCGCCCCGGGTCGAGCGGCCTCAAGTTCGTGATGGGCTTCACGACGCGCTCCGGGTTCGTGTTCGGGGCTGCGCCGTTCTTCGATCAACTGTTCACGATGGGCGGCACGCAGTACGGGATACCGCTGCGCGGCTACGACGAGTTCTCCATCACCCCCAACGGCTTCGACCCGAACGCCAGCTCGGGGCAGGCGAGCGCGAGCGCGTTCGGCAAGGCGTACCTCCTGATGACGGGCGAGATCGGGCTGCGGCTGTCGCAGATGCTCTACCTCAGCACCTTCTTCGATGCGGGCAACGTGTGGGCCCGCG
>Ga0209160_1002764_pt1 | contig 14520 bp, 15 predicted proteins | sample GraSoiAngelo_153_FD_186167 | JGI IMG/M metagenome (GOLD analysis project Ga0209160, IMG submission 186167) | Grasslands soil microbial communities from the Angelo Coastal Reserve, California, USA - 14_1009_12_40cm (SPAdes) (version 2) | ecosystem: Environmental > Terrestrial > Soil > Grasslands ...
CGTTTCTCGCGATGTCGATGTTCTAGTGCGGGGGAGCAATCCCCGGCGAGCGGGGTTCCATAACGCGACCGCTCGCCCTGGCCACTCCCGGCCGAGCCCTCTTACACTTAGGCGCCATGAGACGATGCTTGTTCGCTGTCACCATCGCTGCGGCCGCCGCGTGCTTCGACGTGTCGAGCCCCCTGCCGCCGGCCCTGATCCTGAGCCCGGTCCTCGACTCGCTGTTCGTGGGGGACACGCTCGCGCCGCGCGCCTTTGCCTACTACAACACCGATGGCCAACGCGCCAACCCGGGTCCACTCACCTGGACCATCGGTCCGAACTCGGTAGCGACGATCAATCCCACGACCGGGGTCATCCACGGGGTCGGCAAGGGCGTCGCGACCGTCACCGCCACGGGCGGCCAGGCGACCGGGATCGCGCTCGTCGCCGTCTCACGGCCGCTCGACCTCACGCTGCTCCTGGACACGATCGTGCTGATGCAGCAGGACACGTTCACCATTCCGGTCGCGGTCCAGAAGAAGGACGTGGCGGCAACGGACACCGTATGGTTCGACCCCTCGTCGAGCTCCGGGGTGACGATCAACACGTCGACGGGGCTCGTGACCGCCGTGACTTCGGGCGGCGCCGTGCGCTACGTCGCCCACGTGACCAGCGGGGGCGCGGACACGGTCTCGGACACGGGCGCCGTCGTCGTCCTCGGCCTGGCCGATACAACCGCCGCAGGCTACTCCTTCCAAACGGTGTTCGGCACGGCGATCCGCCACGAAGGAGGCCCGGCCGTCGCCGTCAGCGTCCCCAGGCTCAACGGCAAACTGGGCTTCCTGCTGCTCACCCGAGCCCTCTCCCCCGACAACAGCCTGCTCGACTCGACGATAGTCATCCTGCCGGATTCGGTGATCGGCGGCAACGTCACGTTCGACGTCGACTCCATCGGCCCGGCGGAGGCCTCCAGCTCCCGGGCCGGGCGGCTCGATCCCGTCTGCAACCCGCCGCGGCCGTGGGCGTTCTGGCGCAGCGCCCACAACGTCGCGCCGCTCTATTTTATCGTCGCCTATTCCCACGGCACACCTGCCGACTCGGTGGCGGGCAGTATCACGATCACCCAATTCGCCAACGTGAGCAGTGGCGGCGCCATCATCAGTGGCCGCTATCGGTTCATCACGCAGCGAACGGACCTCTACACCGACCCGCTCGGGGTGGAAACCACGCGGGGAACGTTCGTCGTGCCGCTGCTCACCCGTCAGGGCTTCTGCCAGGGGTGACGTTCGACCACGTCTTCGCGGACCTTGGCGGCGTTCCGGCGAACCGCCTCACCGATGCCCAAGGCATTGCCGGGCTGCTGCTCGCCGCCGCCAACGCGGCCGGCTTGAACCCCGCCAGCCCGCCGGTCGTGGCGCTCGGGCCGCAGGGCCTGTCGGCGGCGCTGGTGTGCAACGGCGGGCACGTCGCGCTGCACGGCGTGCCCGACGCGGGGCTGTGCTTCGCCGACGTCGCGGGCATCGGGGGCGCGCGGCCGCAACGCGGTCTCGACGTGATCATCAAGCGGTTCGGCGCGCGCGCAGTGCGCGTCGATTCCCGCCGGCGCGGGCCGGTGACCAACGCCATCCTTCCGGAGAGCCCATGAACCAACTCACGCCGTACGCCGCGTTTTTCATGCGCCTCGCCGTCGGCGGCGTTTTCCTGCAGCACGGCCTGACGAAGTTTCACAACGGCATCCCCGCCGTGGCGGGGTTTCTGCACGGAATCGGATTCCCGTTCGCCTCCATCTGGGCGGTGATCCTGATCGCGGTCGAAACGCTGGGCGCGGTGTGCGTGCTGCTCGGGATCTTCACCCGGGCCTGGTCGATCCTCATGGCGATCGAGATGCTGGTCGCCATCTTCGCCGTCAAGGTGCCGCACGGCGGCAACATCGAGCTCGAGGGACTGCTGCTCGCGGGCGCGATCACGCTGGTGGCGTTGGGAGACGGGCCGCTGTCGATCGCGGTGAAGCTAAAGCACAGCAGCAGCTAGCTCCGGACGGCGGGCGGCGCCGGGCTCCCAAAGCGACTGCGTCTTTTTTGTCGCGGAGGGAGCCCGGCGTCGCTCGCTCAGTGCAGGATTCTCAGCAGCCCCGCGTCCGCGCTCCCGCGGATGAAGCTCTCCGGATCCGTCGCGGGAATGGCGACGCCGGTCTCCTTGCGCCCGCGGTGCGCGGCGGCCGCCATGTACTGCTCCAGCGAGCCGCGCGCCCACTCCGCGGCGTCGTCCTTCATCTGGCGCACGATCTCCTCCCACGTGCCGACGTAGGTCGCGCCGCCGAGCGTGCTGACCCGGTGGACGTCGCCCGGCCCCGACCGCGCCTTCATGCCCTGCAGCTCCGTGAGGAGCGTCCCGAAGAGCTCGAGCTGACGTGGGTCGCGTAGCTGGCCGTCGGGCCCCATCGCCTCGATCTCCGCGAGCAGCAGATCCTCCGGAGCGGCGTCTCCCGCGAGCTCGTCGAGGCGATGATGCCAGGGCACGAGCTCCGGGTCGTCGTCGGGAAGGCGGTACACGCTCTTCTTCAGCTCGATCAGTCGCCAGATGGCGAGCCCGTCGAAGTGGTCCCCCGGCTGCGTGCGCTCGAGGTGAAACAGCGCCGCCTCGTACTCCCCCCGGTCGTACAGCAAGTTCGCGAGATAGATGCGCGCTTCGGCGTGCCCCGTGTCCAGCTCCAGGGCCCGGCGGAGCCAGTAGAGCGCCCCTCCCTCGTCCGTGAGGCGGTGCGCCGCGTACCCCACGCACGCCGCCGCCTCGGCCGAATCGGGATGGCCCGTGATGGCGACCTCGAAGAAGCGCCGCGCCTGGTCCAGGGCGGCCTCCCGGAACAGCGCGCGGCCGACCTGCAGCATGAGGTCGTGGTCGTCCCGGAAGCCCAGCGCGAGGATACGGTCGAAACAGGCGACGGCGCCGCCCCGCTCGCCGAACTTGAGGAGCACTTCGCCCAGCCCCGCCAACGCGTCCTCGTGCTCGGGGTCGAGGCCCACGGCTTCCTCGAACGCGCGGCGCGCCCAGAGATACTCCTCCCGGGCGAGCCGGGCGTAGCCCATGCCGACGTGCAGCTCGACGGCGTGGGGGTAGAGCCCCAGCCCTTCTCGCAGGGTCTCGATGGCGTGGTCGTATTGTCCGTCGTTGTACAGCTGATGCGCGCGTTCGTCGTAGTCGTCGGAGCTCAAGAACGGTTCCGACATCGAACGGGCCTCCCGGGAAGGTTGTGCTATGATATGACGGCCCGGGCGGTTACACAAGCGACGGGCGCGGACTATCTTCCCGCCGATGTCCTCCGGTCTCACCGAGATCCCGAGCGGCTCCGTCACGTCGCCGCGCGGCTTCAGCGCCGCGGCGGCGCATGCGGGACTGAAAGCCGACGGTGCACCCGACGTCGCACTGCTGGTGAGCGCCACGAGCTGCGCCACGGCGGGCGTGTTCACGAAGAACGCCCTGCGCGCCGCGCCGGTGACCTACGACGCCGACCTGTTGGCGGAGCGCCCGGGCCGTATCCGGGCCGTCGCCATGAACGCGCGGGTCGCGAACGCCTGCACAGGTGCCCCGGGACTCGAGGCCGCGCGCGCCATGGCCCGAGCGGCGGAGCAGGCGGCGGACTTGCCCGCGCGCACCGCCCTCGTGCTCTCCACCGGCGTGATCGGCGTACCGTTGCCGCTCGAGCAGATCAGCGGCGGCCTCCAGGCGGCCGCCGCGCATCTCACCACCGAGGGCGGCCCCGAGGCGGCGCGCGCCATCATGACCACCGACACCCGGCCGAAGCACTGTGCCGTTCGGTTCGAGACTCCCGCCGGCATGGTCACGGTCGGAGGGATCGCCAAGGGGGCGGGGATGATCCATCCCGACATGGCCACCCTGCTCGCGGTGCTGACGACGGACGCTGCGGGCGAGCCGGCGGCGCTCCAGCCGCTGTTGCGTCGCGTCGCCGATCGCAGTTTCAACGCCATTTCGGTGGACGGCGACACCAGCACCAACGACACAGTGCTCCTGCTCGCCGGAGGCGCGTCCGGCGTCGACCCGGCCCGTGACGGCGCGGTGTGGAAGGCGTTCGAGGACGCCGTGCTGCACGTCGCACGCACGCTGGCGCTCGCCATCGTCGCCGACGGCGAAGGTGCCTCGAAGCTGGTCGAGATCCAGGTGGTGGGCGCGGTGAGCGAGACGGCCGCGCGGGAGGTCGGGCGCGCCATTGCGCGCTCCGTCCTGGTGAAGACCGCGATTTACGGAGCCGACCCGAACTGGGGGCGCATCCTCGCCGCCGTGGGGGCGGCGGGCGTGGCCCTCGCCACCGACCGCCTCTCGCTGCAGGCCGCCGCCGATGGCGAGTGGCTCACCCTCGCCAGCGGGGGAGCCGTCGCCCACGCCGACATCGGCGCCGCCCGCGCGATCTTCCGGCAGAAAACGATCCGCCTCCGCGTCGACCTCGGACTCGGTCGGGCGGAGGCGGTGGTGTGGACCTGCGACTTGACGCCGGATTACGTCCGGATCAACGCCGATTACACCTCGTAGCGCCGACTGCTTACATCTTGGTCTTGGTGGTGTCCTTGGCCGCGGGCTGGGCGGCGGGCTTCGCGTGCTTCTTCATGGTGGACTTCTTGCCCGACTTCTTCTTGGACTTCGACATCGCGGCCTTCGACGTGTCGGCCGCCGGCGCCTGTCCCTGCATCGGGGACGGCTGCTGCGCTACCACGATCGCGGGAGCGGCGAGGAGCGCCAGCGCGAGGAGCGTGCGACGAATCATGTCTCGATACCTCCGGAGGTATGGGGCGAGCCACCCTGGCTCGCTTCACGGGTGAGACCCGCGACTGGTGCGCTGCGTCACGGGGCGGAACAGGCATCGGCCCGGCGAGTCGGAACGTTCCACTATGGAACCTTGCCTTCGGCCTAGGGAGGGGTCGGCGCCGCCGGCCGGCGCGCCCGAGCCACGGCGCTGCGCGTGGGTTTGGGGGACGCGGGCACATTGGGGAGCTCCTGGCGCACCAGCGCGAGCGCTTCGGCGTGGGTGTGTCCGCGCTGCAGCTCGTGCGCGGCCGCCGCCGAAACGTCGAGCAGCCGCTCGGGCACCACCCCCTGACCGATCGCCGCGATGATCAGATCGGCGCCTGAGTCCGGGTCGAAATGATGCGCCACAAGATCCGCGACGGCGTGCATCGCCGAGGCCCGCGGGGGACGCGGCAGGGCGACGAGCACTCGCTGCACCACCGGGCCGGGCAGACCGCGCCGCAGGGCCCACGCCACCGTGGTCACCTCCCCGGGCGTCACGGGCGGCTCGTCGCCGCCGTGGACGAGAAGGTCGCGCGCGTCGCGCAATTGCCCCAGACTGACCTGCACGGCCGCGACGATGCGAGGTGCCGTGACCTGCTTCGCTCCCCCCTCCAGGGCCTTCTGGATCAGCGGCTCGGTCGGCAGCCCTTCCGCATACGCCCGCTGCACCAGCGAATCGACGGCGGGAATCGCCGCGCCCGGAACCCGGCCTTCCAGCCGCGCCTCGGCCGATTGGGCGGCGAGCGGCCCCGCGAGGAGGGCCAGGCCGAGCCACAGTTTCATCGCCGCGCCGGCCGCACGATGACGATAGAGTTTTCCCGCCCGAATTCGTCCGCGACCAGGCGTTCGGCGAGGTGATCCGGCACCCAGCGCTCGCCGTCCACCACGAACATGTACTCGTACGCCCCGGTGGGGAGCACGACGGTGGCGCGCCAGACCCCGTCCTGGTCCACGTCCTCGAGCGCGATCGACCCGGAACGCCAGTCGTTGAACGAGCCGACCACGTGCACCGACTGCGCACCAGGGAAGCGGCCGACGAACTGCGCGATGCCCTCGTGCTCACCGATATCAGGGCCCTCGTGCCCGAGGGGGAACAGCGTCAGCAGAGCCACCACGGCGGCGAACGCCAGACTCCACACCGGACGGACGCGGAAGGTGATCGCGCGCGGCGTCGCCAGCCAGCGCAGCAAGCGTCGCGCGGGCGACGGCACCGGTCGGCGGATCGCCGCCATCACCCGGGACTCGAGGCTCGCAAGCGGCAGCGGCGCGGCGAGCAGGGCGGCGGCGGTCACGAGCCGCTCCACCACCCGACTCAGCTCGGCCGACAGCGCCGCCGGGGCCAGCTCCCCGTCGAGCGCTTGGTGTATCCTGGGATCGATCGCGTTCATTCGTACTCCTCCAGCACCTGCAAGAGCGCTTCCCGAGCGCGGTGCACGCGCATCTTGAGCGTTGGAACCCGCTCCCCCGTCACCGCCGCCATCTCCTCGTAGCTCAGCCCTTCCACGTGCTTCAACAAGAACGCCTCGCGCTTTTCGGGCGACAGCCGCACCAGAGCCCGTTGTACCAGGGCGAGCTGCTCGGCGCGCTCGAGGTTGAGCTCCGTGTCCGCGGCATCCGCCACGGCCGGCGCCTCGTCCAGCGAGACATCCGCGATCGGTCGCCGCGCCAAGTGGCTCTTGCACCGGTTCGCCACGATCCGATACAACCAGGTGCGCAGCCGCGCCGGCTCCCGGCAACTCGCGAGGTGGCGATACGCCCGCACGAAGCTCTCGGCCACCGCATCCGCGGCGGCATCCCGGCTGCCGAGCATGCGGGCGGCGAACCGCAACAAGCCGGCCTCGTAGCGACGGACGACGAGCGTGAACGCCTCGCTGTCGCCGCCGAGCACACGAGCCACCACCTCCGCGTCGGAGGGGGCCCCCGTTACATCCATATGACCTGCATGGAAATCAGGGCGTCACGCTAGCACCGGCACCGGGCGGAGCGCCAGCGGGGAAACAGCCCTGGCATGTTGCGAAAGGGAACCGGATCAGCGGTCCCGCAGGTAGTCTTGCACCGCCGCGAGATAGGTGGATGCCTGCAGCCCTTCCCCCGCCACCGCGCCCGTGAACGTCGCGAGTGTAGCCTCGGCGCGCCGGCGGTATTGCGGATCGCCCGTCACGCGAGCGAGCCGCAGCAACGCCCGCGCCGCGGCAGCGTTCGCTCCCGGCATCAGGTCGTCGAGCACGGGCTTCGTGCGCTCCGCGAGAGCGGGGGCCGCCCCATCCGTCGCCGCGGCGTCGAAGTAGCCGGCCGCGCCCGAGTCCGCGAAGTCGCGCTGCAACACGCCGGCCAGGTCTTGCGCCACCGCGAGGTAGCGCGGCTCGCCGCTGGCGCGATGGGCCGCCAGGCAGGCCCATAACACCTGGACCTGGTCCTGGAGCAGGGCCCGCGCGGAGGAGCCCGGCCCGGCGACGTGCCGCACCGGCCGGCGCGGGGCATAGACGCGCCGCAGCAAGCTGTCGAGCGCCGCCTGCCCGCGGCCGACCGCTCCCGCATCCTGCAGCGTCGCACCCACGTCGAGGATGGAGCCGATCACGTAGGCATCGCGATCGGCGAAGACCGTACGGTCGCTCGCCCGTCCCACGTCGCTCGCGAGCCGTTGGGCGAGCAGCCCCGCCGCATCGCGGTAGCGCGGGTCGTTCGCTGCCGACCACGCCGCGGCGAGATCTCGCAGCAGTCCGGCCCGCACCAGCTCGGGCGGATCGTCCCTGGCGCCGACGGCCGCCGCGGCGTCCCCCGAATCGATCATGTAGTCGACCACGGCGAGCGCGGGCCTCAGGTAAGTGGAGTCGCGCGTGCGGGCGAAGACGGCGAGCAACAGGTCCGCCGCCTGGGCGTAACGGAAGCTCGCGACGCCCGCGTGTGCCCGGACGGAGGCCGCGACCGCACCGCGCACTGCTTCGACTTCGCGCTCGAGCCCGGCGGCCTTGAGCGCCCCGCGACCCGGCGCCGACCGTCCCACCGCGAAGCGCTGTACCAGCGCCGCGCGGCGCAGGATGGACGGGCGCTGCTCGCGGTAGCTCCGCGCGACCTCGGGGAGCAGCTGCTTGAGACCACGGCCGGTGACGGGATCGTCGAGCGGGAAATACGTCCCGCCGAAAAAGGCCGATCCGTCGGGCGTCAGGAAAACCGTGAGGGGGTAGCCGCGCAGCCCGGCGAGGAGCTGCACGGCCTTGGCGTAGCGTTGGGCCACATCGGGCCGCTCGTCGCGATCGACGCGCACCGGGACGACCAGAGAATCGATCATCGCACCCAGTACCGGGTCGCCATACACCTCGAGGTCCATCACGCCGCACCAGCGACAGTCATCGGCGCCGACGTACAGGAGGATCGGCCGGTTGAGCCGCGCGGCGAGCGCGAACGCATCGCGCCCCCACTGCTGCCAGCTCACCGGCTGGTGCGCCGCGCGGGCGAGGTACGGCGTCGCCGACTGGGCCATGCGGTTCGTGAGCGGTCCGTGCTCCGAGACGCAGCCAGCCGCGAGCAGCGGCACGACGGAGTATTTCAGGGTTCGCATGAGGAGCGGCTTGAAGATACCCTGCGGCGCGCGACGCCGTTCCCGCACAAGAAAAGCGGCCTGGGGGCGCCGCCGGCCGAGTTCGGGCGTGCGGTCTCTCCCTCGAACGCGACGGTCCTGACCAGGCCGCAAGTCGTGCAGTTTGCGCAGCTACTTTGTCGCCACGAATGATACGCCGCAAGGCGGCGTTTCGTTCACGCCGGGGAAGGGTATAATTGGGCGTGGCCGAGATTCCCACCATCACCCCCAAGCCCAATGGACCCCTGATCGTCCAGGGCCCGGTGCGCATTGTTACGGCTGACGGCCGGGAGCTGGCCGTGCCCCCCCGCAAGGACGGCAAACCGGCGGAAGTCGTTGTGCTGTGCCGCTGTGGCGGCTCCGCCACAAAGCCGTTTTGTGACGGAACTCACAAGCGAAACGGCTTTTCCGACGCCCCCCCTCAGACCTCCGCTCCCACAGTTTGAGCACACCGTATTATGTTGTCACCGTCCCGGGGGGGTGACCCGGGGGAGCCGCCCCAGACCCCCAAGCCCATGCACCCCGCCCCCCTGCCCTGCCCCCGAACGGAGGAACGCAATGGCGAAGGCTGGCAAGGCCCCGATGGCTGCGGATGAGGGGTACTGTGTGAAGTGCAAGGCCAAGCGGAAGATCTCCAACGCCCAGCAGGTGAAGATGGCCAACGGCAGGCCGGCCTTGAAGGGCGTGTGCCCGGTGTGCGGTACGGGGATGTTCAAGATCCTGCCGCCCAAGTGAACTGGCTCTAGGCAACCGACCATGCGAGCCCCCGGCCGAGCGCGGCCGGGGGCTCTTCGCTAGGTGGAGGGGGCGACGCGTCGGCTACCGTCCCCTTGATACGCATAGCGGAAGGTGACGCACGCCGTGCCCGCGTCCCGACAGTAGTAGGCGAGCAGCTCGAGCTTGGCGTATCTCCCGCCCGCCGTGCGTACGCCGTACACGTGGTGCTTCGACATGAGCAGGTGACTGAGCATGCTGTAGGCGTACCATTTCCCTACCCCGGGATTCGTGGTGTCCGGCGCCGTGGCGTTCTCGACGTAGCCGGCGACGGGCAGCTCCCGCACCGAGTCGAACGGCACCGCACCGAGGTCGACAATGCCCCCGCCTGGTGCGGCGATCACGTGGAAGCGGCGGAACGCCAGGTCCCAGGGCCCGGAGTCCACGGCGGCGTTGCGCCCGAAGTCGAAGCGACGCCAGCGATCGGTGGCGGCGGCATCCAGCGTGTAGGTCGCTGGTCCGACCAGCGAGTCGCCCACGCCTGCCGGATGCGGCGTGGTGAGGGCATAGGGCGGAAACTCCGGGCGGGTGAGGGAGCCGATCAGCAGGGCGATCACGAGCAACACGAAGGCGCCTCCCATCGCCAGTACGAGGATGGGGGGGCGGGCGCCCCCGGCGATCACGACTCGGCCATGAAGGGGTAGGTAAAGCTCCGGGGCGGCAGGAAGTTCTCCTTCACGGCCCGGGGGCTGACCCAACGCACGAGGTTGAGCGGGCTTCCGGCCTTGTCGTTGGTGCCGCTGGCGCGCGCTCCTCCGAACGGCTGCTGGCCGACCACGGCGCCAGTCGGCTTGTCGTTCACGTAGAAGTTGCCGGCCGCGTAGCGGAGCGCCTGTTGGGCCTGGTCTAGCGCCCGTCGATCCTGGGCGAACACTCCCCCCGTGAGCGCGTAGGGCGATGTCTCATCCACGGTGCGCAGCGTCTCCGCCCAGTGCGCCTCGGGGTACACATGGACCGACAGGACCGGCCCGAAGATCTCCTCGCACATCGTGCGGTATCTCGGGTCGTCCACCTGCAGCAGCGTGGGGTCGATGAAGTAGCCGTCGGCGTCGCGGGCGCCGCCGCCGAACAGCAACTTGACCCCGGGCGTCTGCTTGGCCGCATCGATGTAGGCCGTGATCTTGTCGAACGCCTTCCGGTCGATCACCGCCCCCATGAAGTTCCGGAAGTCGGCGGGGTCGCCCACCTTCACCTCGGCGAGCATTTCGAGGATACGATCGCGAACCTGGGGCCAGAGCGAAGCGGGCACATACGCGCGCGACGCGGCGCTGCATTTTTGACCCTGGTACTCGAACGCCCCGCGTACCATACCGGTCGCCAGCGCGTCCACGTCCGCGCTCGCATGCGCGAGGATGAAGTCCTTGCCGCCGGTCTCCCCGACCAGCCGCGGGTAGGCGGCGTATGCCGTGAGGTTCGCGGCGGCCTGCTTCCACAGCGTCTGGAATACTTCCGTCGAGCCCGTGAAATGGATCCCGGCGAACGCGCGATCGGCGAGGACGCGCTGCGACACCTGCGCCGACGGCCCGGGAATGAAGTTGATCACGCCCGGGGGGAGCCCCGCCTCCTCGAGCAGCCTCAGGATGAAGTAGTTGGAGAGCACGGCCGTGGCTGCAGGCTTCCACACGACGGTGTTCCCCATGATGGCCGGGGCCGTCGGCAGGTTGCCGCCGATCGACGTGAAGTTGAATGGCGTTATCGCGTAGACGAACCCCTCGAGGGGACGGTGATCGAGGTAGTTCCAGGTACCCGGGGCGGAAACGGGCTGCTCCCCGTAGATGCGCTCTGCGAAGTGCACGTTGAAGCGGAAGAAGTCGATCAGCTCGCATGCCGCGTCGATCTCCGCCTGATGGGCCGTCTTCGACTGACCCAGCATGGTGGCGGCGTTCACGATCGGACGGTAGCGCGTCGCGAGCAGATCCGCGGCCTTCAGGAACACCGCCGCCCGCCGCTCGAATCCCCACCCCGACCAGTCACGCCAGGCGTCGCGCGCCGCCGCGATCGCCGCCTGCACTTCGCCCGGCCCCGCCTGCTGCGCCTTCGCGAGGACGTGGCGATGGCAGTGGGGCATAACGACGTCGACCGTCGTGCCGGTGCGGACGTCCTTGCCCCCGATGACGAGGGGAATGTCGGCCTGACGCGTCGACAGGTCCTTGAGGGCCTTCTTGAGCTCGACCCGCTCCGGCGTGGAGGGCGCGTAGCTCAGAACGGGTTCGTTGACTGGGGGCGGGATTTTCGGGCTCGCGTTCATGCTGGAAAAATACAGCGGGAACCAGCCGACGTTCAGAGGGCAAGATGACCACACACCCGGAGACGCGCATCGGGCACGTCCACCTGACCGTGGGCGACCTGGACCGCTCGTTGCGATTCTACCGCGACGTGCTCGGTTTCGAAGTGACCACGCGCTACGGCTCGAACGCCGTCTTCCTCTCAGCCGGGGGCTATCACCACCACATCGGGCTCAACACGTGGGCAGGGCGCGGCGCGCCACCGCCGCCGACCGGCACGACCGGGCTGTACCACTTCGCGATCCTGTATCCCGACCGCAAGACGCTCGCGGCGGCGGTGCGCCGCCTGCTCGAGGCCGGCGTCCCGCTCGAAGGGACGGCCGATCACGGCGTAAGCGAGGCGATCTATCTGCGTGACCCGGACGGGAACGGCGTCGAGCTGTATCGAGACCGGCCGCAGCCGGAATGGCCTCGGGCGCCAGACGGGACGCTGGCGATGCATACGAAGCCGCTGGATCTCGAAAAGTTGCTGGCCGAGGCGGGGTGAAACGCGTCTAGTTCGTCGGTCTTCCCGTGACGACCAAGCTGTCGCTGATCTTCACCGCCTGCACGGGTGTCGGCGTGGTGCGCTGGCCCCGCGGAATCATCCCCGGCAGATTCGCGAGCTCGAATGCCGACACCGCCATGACCGCCGACGCCTGCATCAGGTCCGCGGGGATCGCCATGTCGTAGGTGTCGGACTGGGAATGATGGGTGTGGTTGTAACCGCGCTCCAGCTGATTGAAGTTGAACCCCGGCACGCCGTAGGGCAGGAACGAGAGGTGGTCGGTGCCGCCCTTGGTGCGGTTCACGACGGAGTCGGCGCCGAGACGGGCAACGGGGGCGAGGACGGCGCGCCACAGCGCTTCGAGGTCGCCGCGGCCCTGGAGCGCCTGGCCGGTGATCGCGCCCGTGCCGTTGTCGAGCACAATGACGGCCTGGATCGAGTCCGCTTCGCCGGCGTGGGCTTCGGCGTACTTGCGAGACCCAATGAGCCCCTGCTCCTCGCCGGTGAACAGCACGAAGCGGATCGTGCGCTTCGGCCTGAGGCCCGACTGCGCGATCGCGCGGGCCGTCTCGAGCGAGCACATCGCGCCGGTGCCGTTGTCGGTCGCGCCCGTGCCCAGATCCCACGAGTCGAGGTGCGCGCCGACGATCACGACCTGGCCCGGGTGTTCGCTGCCGGCAATTTCGGCGACCGTGTTCCACTGCGTGACCGAGTCGCGCGTCACAGTGTTCGCGATGGTCACGGCGAGGCGCGGCGGCGTCCCTGCTCCCAGCAGCCGGTCGAACAGCGCGAAGTCTTCGTGCGCCACCGCGACCTGCGGCAGCGGCAGGGGCCGGTTGGGGGAGCCGCTCATGTTGAGGAGCGCGTGCTCCTTGCCGGCATCCACCAGGATGCCGAGCGCCCCTGCGCGCTGCAGCAGGTAGGGGACGTCGTTCGCGAACTGCTGCATGCGGGCGCGGGTCGCCGAATCCGCGTCCCGGAACGGGGTGAACACACTGCGGGAGAACTCGCGCTGGCGCGTGGAGTCGGCGCCGGTCATGGGCGGGCCGTCGTTGTTCCACACGAGCGATGGCACGCGAGTCATGACCCACGCGCCCCTCACGCGGCGACGATATGGCGCGAAGCTGTCCGGGGTGCTCGCGTCGATGCGCACCACCGGTCCCGCGACGGTGGCGCCGCCCGTGCCCGGCGCCCACGCCCAGCTCGCCGCCGTCACGTCGTGCGCACGGGGTGCCGTCAAGCGCACGCGGATCGCTCCGCGAGTCCAGGTGCCTCCGAACTTCCAGGGCTCGAGGTGGCCTTCAAGGCCGTACGCCTTGAAGCGCTCGAGCGTCCACTCGTTGGCGCGGCGGGCCGCGGGCGATCCGGTGAGTCGGGGACCGATCACGTCCGTGAGGTACTGGAGGTTCTCCATCACGGCCGAGTGGTTCAGCGCCTGATCGATCAACGCGGCCGCGCCAGTCGTGTCCACGGTGAGGTCTTGGCCGGCAGCGGAAGCGGGATGGGCGCACAGGGCGGCGAAAGCCGCGGCCGCCGCCACGATAGAGGAGCGGTTCACCGCTGGGGATCGACCGACCGCTGCGGCGGAATCGGCAGCGCGACCGTGACGGTCGTTCCGGCACCGACCTTCGAATTGACCGCAATACTGCCGGCGAACATGTTGCGGACCACGCTCTGCACCACCACCAACCCCATGCCGCTGCCTTCGCCAAATTCCTTGGTGGTGTAGCCGGGCTCGAAGATGCGCTCCAGGTCCTGGGGGCGGATGCCGACGCCGCTGTCCTCCACGGTGAGTCGCAGCGAGGTGGCCTCCTGGATCAGACCCACCCGGATGGGCGCGGGCTGCGCGGCGCTCGCGTCGGCGGCGTTGCGGATCAGATTCACGAGCAGGTCGTACAGAGCGTTGGGGTCACCCTTGAGATACACGGTCTCGAGCGTGGAGTCGAACTCGAGCGGAATCTTCTTCTCCTTGAGGACACGGCTCTCGAGCGTACAACAGGAGCGGACCACGCGCACGGCGTCGAATCGCTCGGAGCGGGCCAGGGCGCCCCGCGCCCGATCCTTCACGGCACGCAGGAAGCTGACCGACCGGTCGATGTCCTCGATCACCTGACCCAGCTCATCCAGCAATTCGAGCCGGCGACCCGCCGCGACCTCCGTCCAGCGGCCCAGCGATTCCATGGCGAGCTGCAGCCCGGCGCGAGCCGCCGTGAGCGGGTTGGACAGCTCGTGGGCGATGATGCCTGGGAGCGTGGTGATGTCGTGGAGTGGGTCGGGCCGGGCCGGCGCATGGCCGGGCGCGGGTTCCCGTCGGTCGAGCAGGCCGAGGCAGAGGCCGGCGAGCTCGAGCGTGAGGCGCTCGCGGCTGCGCCGCTCCCGCCCATCGGGGGGCGGCGCCGGGGGTCGGGTCCGGACGGGAGCGACCACCCAGAACCCGTTCGGGCCGGTCTGACATCCCACCCAGCGGCTGCCCTGCACGATGGCGATGTTCCAGCGCCGCAGTGTGGCGTCGACGTCGAGCTTGGTGGTGTGGTGCGTCGGTGCGGGGTCGCTCGACGCCTGCGGCTCCAGCTCGGCCCGGGCCGAGACTTCCCACACGGTGACGGGGCGGCCCC
>Ga0209160_1002766_pt1 | contig 14519 bp, 11 predicted proteins | sample GraSoiAngelo_153_FD_186167 | JGI IMG/M metagenome (GOLD analysis project Ga0209160, IMG submission 186167) | Grasslands soil microbial communities from the Angelo Coastal Reserve, California, USA - 14_1009_12_40cm (SPAdes) (version 2) | ecosystem: Environmental > Terrestrial > Soil > Grasslands ...
TCCGACGGCGGTCGTGTCACGCGGCTCGAGAAGCTTCTGGCGGCGAAGCGGCACGGCGCGGCGGCGCTCCTGCTCGTCGGCGACGCGTTGCCACCGCTCGACGCGACCGCAGTGCCCGTCGGTCTCTCCTCGGCCACGATCACCCGCGAGGCGGCGGCGGCGTTCGCGCCGCGGGCCCGCGCGCGTCTGCGCGTGGACCTCGACGACGAGGAGCAGCGTGGCGTGAACGTCATCGGAATCGTCCCGGGCACCGACCCGGCGCTCGCGGCCGAAGCGGTCGTGGTCGGCGCCCACTACGATCATCTGGGGTACCAGGGCGGCGTCATGTATCCGGGCGCCGACGACAACGCGTCCGGCACCGCGCTCGTGGTGGGGCTCGCCCGCGCCTTCGCGTCGGCCGGCGGCGCGCCCCGCACGCTCGTCTTCGCGCTCTTCGGCGGCGAGGAGCTCGGCCTCCTCGGCTCCGGCCACTACGTGCGCCAGCCCGCCATCCCCCTCGCCCAGACCGTCGCGATGATCAACTTCGACATGGTCGGCCGCATCCGCGAGGACCGGCTGATCGTTCAGGGCGCCGACAGCGGTAGCAGCCTCGGCGACGTCCTGGCGGCGTCGGCGCGCGGCGGCGTCAGGCTGGACGTGCGCGGTTCGCCCGACGGACCCTCCGACCACACGCGGTTCTACGAGGCGGGCGTGCCCGTCTTGTTCTTCACGGCCGGCCGCCACCCCGACTATCACCAGCCGACCGACACGGCGGACCGGATCGACGCGGCCGGCATGGCGCGCATCGCCGTCGTGGCGCTTCACGCGATCGAGCGCCTCGCCGGCGACGCGCGTCCCACGTACGTGAAGGCCGCGCCGCGCCCGAGCTCTCAGGGCGGCACCTCGGGCGGCGCGTTCCTCGGTGCCCTCGTCGATCCGCGGATGGCAGGCGACGGCCTCAAGCTGTCGGCGACGCTGCCGGGAAGCGGCGCCGCGCGCGCGGGGCTCCGCGCGGGCGACGTGCTCATCCGCATCGCGGGGGTGGTCGTCGACAGCCTCGAGGCCCTCCGTCGCGAGGTGCGGGCGAGGAAGCCCGGCGACCGCGTCGAGATCCTGTACCTCCGCGACGACGACGCGCACGGAGTGACCGCGACCCTCGGCGTGCGACCGTAGGCGAGCCCGGCGCGTAAGGAGCCAGGGATGGCCGACCAGGACGTGCACGCGGCGACGACGCTGACCGAGATGATGCGCCGGCGTGCCGCGCTCACACCCGACAAGCCGTACTTTCACCTCTACGGAGAAACGATCACGTACGGGCGGCTCTGGGCCGTGAGCGCTCGCTACGCCGCCGGCCTCGCGCGGGCAGACCTCCGCGCGGGGGACAAGCTCTGTCTCATCTACCCGACGTGCGCCGAGTTCTTCTACACCTTCTTCGGCGCGCTGCGGATGGGCGCGGTGCCCGTGCCGCTCTATCCGACGCTCAGCGTCGAGGCGACCGCGCGGATCTTCAACGACTCCGAGGCGGTCGCGGTCGCGACGATCGGCTGGTTTCGCAAGGGCGTGGACGAGTCGGTCGCGCAGGCGCCCCGGGTCCGCACCGTCCTCGAGCCACCCGACCTCGAGGCCGACGCGCCCGAGCCCGCGGACGCCGAGCCGGGCGAAGAGGATCTCGCGTTCCTCCAGTACACGTCGGGGAGCACGGGGCACCCGCGTGGCGTCATGCTCACCCACCGGAACGTCGTCGCGACCATCAAGTTCATGGCCGAGGCCGCCGGGCTCACGGCCGAGGATCGCGTCGTCTCGTGGCTGCCGCTCTACCACGACATGGGGCTCATCGGCTGCGCCTTCACGCCGCCCCTCACGGGCACGCCGCTCTGGCTCCTGCCCCCGGACCTCCGCAACCCGCGCCAGTGGCTCGAGCTGATCACCGAGGTGCGCGCCACGTTCACGGTCTCGCCCGACTTCGGCTACCGAAACTGCGTGCGCCACGTCCGCGATACCACCGGGCTCGACCTCACGAGCCTCAGGGCGGCGCTCTCCGGCGCCGAGACGGTGCGCCCGTCCACCATCGGCGCCTTCGAGTCGCGCTTCGGCCTCGAGCGCATCATCTCGCCCTGCTATGGCCTCGCCGAGGCGACGCTCGCCGTAGCGATCTGGCCGCGCGCGGTGCCGCTCAGATTCGATCCGAGCGGCAGGTTCCTCTCGGTAGGCCAGCCCTGCCCCGGCGTCTCGGTGAAGATCGTCGCGCGCGACGCCGGCTCCGAAGTCCCGCTGGCGCCGGACGAGGAGGGCGAGATCTGGGTGCAGAGCCCGGGTGTCATGACCGGCTACTACAACAACCCGGAGGACACCCGGACGGTGCTGCTGCCGGGCGGTTGGCTCCGCACGGGCGACCTCGGCTTCGTGGACAAGGAGGGCTTCCTCTACGTCACCGGCCGCTTGAAAGATCTGATCATCCTGGCCGGCGAGAACGTGCCCCCTGCCGACGTCGAGGAGATCGTGGACCAGGTGGACGGCGTCCGCTACTCGGCCGCCGTGGGGATCGAGAGCGAGCGCGCCGGGACCCAGCGCCTGCACGTCGTCGCCGAGGTTCGGGGCGAGGGCGCGCCTCCCGAGGAGTACCACGGCCTCGTGCGCGAGATCGTGAGCCGCGTGCACAAGCAGCGCGGCCACCGGCCCGCGCGTGTCCTGCTCGTGCGCGCAGGCACCGTCCCCAAGACCTCGAGCGGCAAGATCCAGCGCTCGCGGCTCGTCGAGATGATCCAGCGCGGCGAGCTCCACGACCGGATCGTGTATGGCACCACCGAACGCACCGTTCCGAGGCCGCCGACGCGTTAACGGCGGCCACGCGGAGTCCGCGACCATGGAGTTCGGCTGCCATCTCCCCGTCTACGGCCCCGCGGCCACGCGCGAGGCCCTGCTCGCCTTCGCGCGCCGGATGGAGACGCTCGGCTACGACTCGCTCTGGGCCAGCGACCACATCGTGATCCCGTGGCGGATCACGTCGAAGTACCCGTACAACGAGACCGGCGACTTCCCCCTGCCACCGACCGCCAACTTTCTCGAGCCGCTCACCGCGCTCGCTCTCGTGGCCGGCGCGACCGAGCGGATCCGCCTGGGCACGACGGTCCTGGTGCTCCCCCACCGGCATCCCGTCCTCGCGGCGAAGATGCTCGCGACGCTCGACCACCTGGCACCGGGGCGCGTCATCCTGGGTGCGGGCGTCGGTTGGATGCGCGAGGAGATCGAGCTCTTCGGCGTGCCGTTCGAGCAGCGCGGCGCATGGAGCGACGAGGCGCTCAGGATCATGAAGGCGTGCTGGCGGGAGGAGCGCCCGAGCTTCAGGGGCGCGTTCGTGAGCTTCGACCCGCTCGGCTTCGCCCCGAAGCCCGCGCGCGGCACCATCCCCATCTGGATCGGCGGTCACACGCCGCGGGCTCTCCGGCGCGTGGCCGAGCTCGGCGACGGATGGCACGCCGCGTTCCCGAGCGCCGAGAAGCTGAAGGGCGGGCTCGCAGAGCTGGCGGCGGCGTGCCGCACGGCGGGGCGCGACCTCAAATCGCTCACGCTCAGCGCGCGCCTCGGGGTGCCTGCCCGGTACGACCCGGACGCCCTTGTTCGCGAGATCAGAGCGCTCGCCGAGCTCGGCGTCCGCCACCTCGTCCTCGAATCGCGCGTCCGCGACCTCGCGGACATGATCCAGATCTACGAGCGCTTCGCTGCTGAGGTTCGGGGGAGAGTCTAGATCTTCTCGCCGAGCTTCGCCCAGTCGTCGAGGAACTTCTTGAGCCCGATGTCCGTCAGCGGGTGCTTCATGAGCTGCTCGAGCACCGCGAACGGCATCGTCGCCACATGCGCGCCCGCCTTCGCCGCGTCCACCACGTGAAGCGGGTTGCGGATCGACGCGGCGAGGACCCGCGTCTTGAACCCCTGGACCCGGTAGATCTCGCAGATGTCACGGATCAGGTCCATGCCGACGTGGGCGATATCGTCGAGACGCCCGAGGAAGGGGCTGATGTAGTAGGCGCCCGCCTTCGCCGAGAGCAGCGCCTGGGTCGCCGAGAAGCAGAGCGTCTGGTTCACGCGGATCCCCTTGCCCGTGAGGTGCTTCACCGCCTTGAGCCCGTCCTTGGTGAGCGGGCACTTGACGACGACGTTGGGCGCGATCTGCGCGAGCTCCTCGCCTTCCTTCACCATCCCCTCGAAGTCGGTGGCGACGACCTCGAGGCTCACGTCGCCCGGCACGATCGAGCAGATCTCCTCGACCAGCGGCCGGAACGGCCGCTTCTCCTTGGCGATGAGCGATGGGTTGGTCGTGACGCCGTCGACGACGCCGAGGGCGACGCCTTCCTTGAGCTCGTTGATGCTCGCCGTATCGAGAAAGATCTTCATGAGCCCTCCTCAGGGTGACGCGATCGCGCGAGCCACCGCCACGCGTAGAGCCTAGTCCCCGTGGCGAAGGCGTGTCAACCGCGGCGCATCAGCCGGAACGCAATGTTCGGCCCGAGGCCCCGGTGGACGGCGAGCGAGATCCAGAGCATCGCGAGCGGCTCGAGCGTCCGCGCCTGGGCGAGCGGACCGGCATCCACGACGTCGAAGCCAAGCGCGCTCACGAGCTCGCCTGCCGTCGTCTTCGCCGCGGCGTCGTCGCCGCAGACGAACATCGTCGCCCGCTCGCCGCCGTAGACCGGGTTGGCCATGTTACCGGCGCCCGTGCTGTTGAGCGTCTTGACCACCCTGGCGCCTTTCGCCCACCGTGCGACTGCCTCGGCCCCCGAGGTGGCGTGGCCCACGCTGAGGCCCGAGAGGTCGGGCTTGAGCGGGTTGGTGCAGTCGATCACGACTCTCCCGGCGAGGTCGCCCGCCTGACGGATCGCGGCCTCCGTGGCGTCGAACGGCGTCGCGAGAACGACCACCTCACCGAAGCGCGCCGCCTCGGCGACGCTGCCCGCCCGCGTCTTCACGCCCGCCGTCGCGACCAGGGACGTCACCTTGGCGCTCCCGGGCTCACGGGCGCCGAACATCACCTCGTGGCCGGTGGCGGCCCAGCGCTTGCCGAGCGTGGCGCCGACGGTGCCCGTGCCGATGATCCCGATTCGCATCTCGTCTCCCACATGACGGCAGGCCTCAACCGCTCCGCTCGTACTCCTTGAGCGTAGCATCGAGCGCAACCCGGTCGGGCACCGCCGCCCAGCCCTCGCGCTCGACGGAGAGCGAGCCCGCACACGCCGCCGCGGTCGCCGCGAGCCAGGGATCGCCGGAGCGCTGGTACTCGACGAGAAACGTCGCGGCGAAGACGTCGCCGGCGCCCGTCGGGTCCGTCTCCACCGCGGGCCGCGGCCGCACCTCGTAGCGGTCGCCGTTGACGAAGAGCAGCGCGCCGTCGCGATCGGCGGTAAGGACACCGATAGGGACGTACTGGAGCCATTCGATCACGGAGGCCTCCTGGCCGCGGACGTCCTCACGCGAGAGGAAGAGCGCCTGGATCTTGTCCAGCAGGGGGCGCGACGACTCCCACGCGCGCGGGCCGACGGTGCTGTCCCGGCCGACCAGGCGGAGCCAGCCCTGCGCCGCGGCGCCGACCGCGCCGTCCGTGAACTCGGCCGCGAGCAGCGGATCCACCTCGTCGATCACCGGTGCCAGGAGCACCAGCGGCGCGTCGCGCCAGTCTTCGGGGACGTCCGCTGTGGTGAGTGGGAGCGCGCGGCCGCGGACGCGGGAGACGCGGCCGCCCGACTCGTAGCGGTGCTCGAAGCGGGTCGTCTCGCGCGACTCGAGCGTGACCACCTCGATCCGCGACGGGATCGCATCGAGGGGAAAATCGCCCGCGTGGCTCGTCAGGAGGCCGACGGAGAGCCCGAGGCGATGGGCGGTGACGGCCGCGTAGAGGGCGGCGCCACCGGGTCGGGTCGCGTCGCCGACACGGTCGAGCGTGACATGCCCGATGGCGACGAAGTCAGGCGCGGCCAGGACCGATCCTAGATCATCGTGAGACCGCCAGACACCGAGAGGGTCTGGCCGGTGACGAAGCCCGCCTCATCGGAGGCGAGAAAAACCACGGCGGGCGCGACGTCCTCGGGCGTCCCGAGCCGCCCCCAGGGGATCACGCGCTTGAGGCTCTCGGCGAGCTTGGGGCTCTGCGCGACGAACTCGGTCTGGAACAGCGGCGTCTCGGACGGGCCCGGACAGACGCAGTTCACGTTGATCCGGTGACGCGCCACTTCGCGGGCGATCGTCTTGGTGAACGCGATGATCCCGCCCTTCGCCGCCGAGTAGACGGCCTCGCCCGTCGAGCCCACGCGGCCCGCGTCGGAGGCGATCGACACGATCTTGCCGTACTCCTGCCGGATCATGTGCGGCAGCACGGCGTGGGTGCAGGCGATCGGCCCGCGGAGGTTGATGGCGAGGATCCGATCCCAGAAGTCCGGCGTGGTCTCCACGAAGGGGATCGGCCGGTCCCAGCCGGCGTTGTTCACGAGAATGTGGACCGTGCCCCAGCGCGCCACCACGCGCTCCACCATGGCGGCGACCGCGGCGGCGTCGGTGATGTCCACTCGCCACGCGGCGGCCGCGCCGCCGTCCTTCTCGATCTGCCGCGCGGCCTCGAGCCCGCCCGCCTCGTTCAGGTCGGCGACCGCGACACGGGCGCCCGCGCGGGCGAGCGCTCCGGCGATTGCCCGCCCGATGCCGCTCGCCGCGCCGGTGACGATCGCCACGCGGCCGCCGAGCGTCACCGCGGCCCCAGGCGAAAGATCCTCACGGCGCCTGACCCCACTTGGCCTTCACGGCCTCGCGGTCCACCGCGCCGTCCGCGCTGCGCGGAAGGACGTCGGCGAACGCCACCGCGTGGGGCCTCTTGAAGCGGGCGATTTTCGATGCCACGAAGTCGCTCACCTGCTGAGCGGTGTACCGGCCGGCGGCCTTCACCTCCACCACGGCCTTGATGGCCTCGCCCCACTTGGCGTCCGGGATGCCGTACACGCACACGCCGCTCACGCCATCCATCTGCATGATGACCGTCTCCACCTCCGCCGGGTACACGTTCTCGCCGCCGGGCTTGATCAGCTCCTTCTCCGGCTTGCGCCTGACGTAATAGAGGTAGCCGTCGGCATCGAACCGACCCACATCTCCGGTGTGGTGCCAGCCGTTGCGGAGGGTGTAGGCCGTCACGTCCGGCTGGCCGAAGTAGCCCTGGAACACCAGCGGGCCGCGCACGACGATCTCCCCCGGCGCGCCCACGGGCACCTCACGGTCGTACTCGTCCACCAGCTTCACCTGGCACAGAGGCACGGGCTTGCCGGCGGCGCCGGGCTTGTCGAGCACCCGCTGCAGCGTGACGAACCCGCTGGTTTCCGACTGCCCGAACCCGGTCCAGAACTGCGCCCGGGTTTGCTCGTGCAGGCGCTGGATGGTCTGGGGCGAATCGAGGCCCGAGACGTGCTTCAAGCTCGGCAGCCGACTGCCCAGCTTCTCGGCCGCGTCCAGCAGGGTGCTCAGCACGGGGGGAAAGTCCGAGACGTGGGTGACGCGGTGGCGGTCGATCAGCCGCACCGCCTCCTCCGCGTCGAAGCGCGACACCACCACGCTGGCACCGCCCGCGTGCATGTGGGCCATCGCCATGCCGAGCGCGGTGATGTGGAACAGCGGCAGCGCCAGCAGGTAGCGATCCGCTGCGCTGTAGCCGATGCAGGCCATGGCCGTGAGGTTTGCGGTAATGACGTTGGCGTGAGTGAGCGCTGCGCCGCGCGGGATGACGTCCACGGCCGCGGTGGAGATGACGGCGAACGGATCGTCGGGCGCCACGTCGGCCACGGGGGGCTCGACGGCGTTGCGGGAGAGCGTCGCGAAGGGCATGAAACCCGGGCCCACGGCCTCGCCGAACTGATACCAGTGAGCGACCGACTTCTTGCGCTCCGGCCAGCCGGCCACCACGGGGAGCGTGGAGGCGTCGACCACCATCATCCTGGGCGCGGCGCGCTCGACCACTCGCTCCACTTCCTGCGCGGTCAGGCGCCAGTTGATGGGGTAGGCGATGACGCCCTGCCGCGCGCAGGCGCCATACAGCGTGAGGTAGGCGGTGTCGTTCTGCGCCAGGACGCAGATGCGGTCGCCCTTGCCGATGCCCAGGGCCGCCAGCCCTCCGGCCAGCACGTCCACCTGGCGCTGGAACTCCCGGAAGGAGAGCTGCCGCTCGCCCTGGATGATGGCCGGCGCGTCGCCATGCACGAACGCGCCCCGCGCGATCATGTCGTAGACCGTGAATCCGTGCACACTCATCTAAGGTCACCCGTGATGCGGCACGCTCGTCACTGCCCGACGATGTCCGCCTTCATGGGCCCGAGCGCCGCCAGCAGCTCTTTCTTCTCGCGCTCTCCGACCTTGTACTTGTCGAGGGCCTTGACGAGCGCCTCCACCGTCGCGTTCCACTCGGCCTCGGTAATGTTCATGCCCTTGTGCGTGTCCTTCATGTCGCGGCCGAGGTACGAGCAGGGACCGCCCGCGGCCTGGCAGATCTGATCGGCGAGATTCGCCTTCAGCCTGGACACCTGAGGCGGCTGCAAGGCCTTGAAGCGCGCATTGATCCGGTCGTCGGCCGCGACATTGGCGACGAAGTCGTCCACCACGAGCGAGATGGCTGACCGGCCCAGTTGGGGTACGCCCGAGACATCCACGATGCGCAGCCGCTCGTAGAGAGTCGGCTCGGGCTGCATCGTCGCGCAAGCCGCCAGGCCCAGCGCTCCCACCAGCACCAGCACGCCACTCCTCACGCCTTTCTCTCGCATGGACGCACCCCTCCTAGCTGAGCCACCGTTTCCGTCGCTTGTAGTGCTTGACGTCGCGGTACGACTTGCGCGCCCCGACCTCGGTCAGCCCCAGGTAGAACTCCTTCACGTCGGGGTTCTCGCGCAGCGCCTCCACCGGGCCGTCCAGCACGATCCGTCCGTTCTCCATGATGTAGCCGTGCTCGGCGATGGTGAGGGCCATCGCCGCGTTCTGCTCGACTAGCAGCACCGTCAGTTTCTCCTGGCGATTGAGCCGCTGGATGATCTGGAAGATCTCCTCGACGAGGAGCGGGGCGAGTCCGAGCGACGGCTCGTCGAGGAGCATGAGCTTCGGCCGGGCCATGAGGGCCCGGCCGATCGCCAGCATCTGCTGCTCACCCCCCGAGAGGTACCCGGCCTTGAGCGTCCTCCGCTCGGCCAGCCCTGGAAAGTACTCGTAGACGGCGGCGAGGTCGGCACGGATCTCGGCCACGCCCCGCCGGGTGTGGGCGCCCGACAGGAGGTTCTCCTCCGTCGTCAGGTCGTCGAACACCCGGCGGCCCTCCATGACCTGCGTGATGCCCAGCTTGACGATCTCTTCCGGCCCTCGGTGGTCGATCCGCTCGCCGTTGAACTCGACCGAGCCCCTGGTGATCTCACCCCGCTCGGGCTTGAGGAGGCCGGAGATGGCCTTGAGCGTCGTGCTCTTGCCGGCCCCGTTGGACCCGAGCAGGGTGATGATCCGCTGCTCCGGCACATCGAGCGAGATTCCCTTGAGGACCAGGATGGCCCGGTCGTAGACGACCTCGACGTTGTTGAGTCGAAGCATGCGCCGCTACTTCTTGTTGACCAGCCTCACCATGGCCATGACTTCCTCGCGGTAGCCCCGCACCCAGTCGGTGACGGGCACCCACTCCGTGCCCTTGACCTGGTACATCCGCACCCAGCCGCCGCCCTCGTGGTCTTTCGGGCTGACGGTCATGGGCGGCAGAAATCCCTGAAGGTCGAAGTTTTTGATCGACTCGTAACCCTTCCGGACCTTGTCGCCCGTCACCGGCAGGCCGAAGTTCTGGATGGCGAGCCGGAGGCCCTCAACGGCGAGCGCACCGTTCAGCACGCCTCGGCTGTAATAGACGCCGCCGACGTACTTGGGCACCTCCTTGCCCTCGTCTTTGTAGACCTTCTGCATAATTTCCCGGATCACGGGCAGGTCGCGCCCGATGGACGTGAACTGCATGCCGATATAGCCCTGGGCGGTGTCCCACCCTGCCGCCTCGATGTTGGCCTCACCGGCGCCCCAGACAAAGCTGACGACGCGGCTCATAGGAAAGCCCGCCCGCTTGAGCTCCTTGATCGACACCGAGGGCGATTGGCCAAACAGGTGGCCGACCACCCAGTCCGCTTTGAAGCGGCGCGTGATGTCGATGACCTGTGGCCCCATCTCGACGCCGGGCGGCGGCACCGCGAACAGCCGCAGCTGGTAGCCCTCCTTCTTCGCCACCGCCTCCATGATCGGGATGCCCTCGCGGCCGGCCGGGTTGTCGTAGTAGATGTGAGCGACCTTCGTCCCCTTCTTGGCGCCGTTGTCTTTGATGTACTTCATGGCGGCGCCGGCCTGCGACCAGTAGGAGGCCGCCATCGGGAAGATGTACGGCCACGTCTCGCCGTCGATGGAGTCGGCGCGGCCGAAGCCCGGCGTGATGGCCGGGATCTTGTCGTCCATGTGCCGCGGCGTGAGAGCGTAGACGATCGGGGTGCCGTAGTCGAACAGCGCCACCGCTCCATCACGCTTGAGCCGTTCGTAGGCCTCCACGCCCCGGTCCACGGTGTAGCCGTGCTCGATCTCGGTGTGCTCGATCTTGTGGCCGAGCACTCCGCCCTTCTTGTTGACGAGCGCGATGTAGTCGTGGATCCCGGGGCAGAGCTCCACCCCGACGTTCTTGGTCGCCCCCGTGCGGTCGCACTGGCCGCCGATCTTGATGACGTGGTCCGCCATCCCCGGCATGACGAGCGCCGTCAGCAGCACGACGGCGAAGGCTGCCGTCACCCATCCCTTGATCCGCATGTCATCCTCCTTGTCAGTTATGCTACGGGCGTGAACGCCCTATTCGTGTCTCGCATCGTTCGAGCGCCGGCTTCGCCAGCGCCACCTCTCCGCTTCGAGCGGCGGCTTTGCCGCCGCGATCCCTCCCTGTCGAGCGCCGGCTTCGCCGGCGCAACCCCTCCTGGGGGGGAGTCTTGAGGGGGCGAAGTCCCCCTCAATATGAATACGGCCACAGACGGAAATAGCGCTTCACGTTGCCCCACATTCGGAAGAGCCCCTCCGGCTCGATAGCCAGGAAGAGGATGATCAGCCCACCGAAGGTGATCAGCCTGAGGTTCGCCAGGAAATCGGCGATCGCCGCATACTTGAATCCTAAGAGCGCCGCGCCGCCCTCCACCAGGTAGACGAGCACGATCGGCAGCAGGGTGATGAAGACGGCGCCGAAGACCGAGCCCAGGACGCTTCCGAGCCCGCCGATGATGATCATCGCCAGGTACGAGACCGAGGTGGCGAGGGTGAAGTGCTCGTAATTCGCGATCTTGAGATAGTAGGTCCACAGGGCGCCGGCCATCCCCGCGTAGAACGAGCTGACCGCGAAGGCGAGGAGCTTGTAGCGGAAGATATCCACCCCGATGATCTCGGCCGCCACGTCGCGGTCGCGCACGGCGATGAAGGCGCGACCCACCCGGCTTCGGACGAGGTTCAGGGCCGCCACGTAAGCGACGATCGCGACCGGCAGCACCATGGAGTAGCGCCGGTACTCGCTGTTGATCTCCCAGCCGAAAAAGGTCGGCGTCGGCACGAAGATCGTCGACTGCACGCCCCCGCTGATCCAGGTGCTGTGGTTGATGCTCCACTCGATGATGAACTGGCCGGCCAGGGTGGCGATGGCCAGATAGAGCCCTTTGATGCGGAGGGAGGGGATGCCGAAGAAGGTGCCCACGAGGGCCGCCATCGCTCCCCCCGCCGGCAGGCCCACCCAGAAGGGCGCCCCGAGCCTCAGCGTGACCAGGGCCGCCGTGTAGGAGCCAACCATCATGAAGGCGCCGTGGCCCAGAGAGACCTGCCCGGTGTAGCCGACGAGGATGTTGAGCCCGATGGCGCCGATACTGGCCAGCAGCATGAGGTTGACGAGCGACATGGCGTGGCTGTCGAGGGCGAGCGGGAGCAGGACCAGCACCGCGACGACGCCCAGCGTCGAGTAGCGGGCCAGCGGTAGCGGGTAGAGGGCCATGTCGCCCTCGTAGGTTGTCTGGTACACCCCGCACTCGCGGTTGATCATCTGGCCTTCCGCCTCAGACGCGCTCGATGATCTCGCGGCCGAAGAACCCGTACGGCCTGATCATCAGGGCAAGGATCATGAGGACGTAGGGCAGGAAGTCTTTGGTGCCCCCGCCCACGTAGGGATCGACGTAGCCGGCGGCCACGCTCTCGACACCGCCGATGATGAGCCCGCCCACGACGGCGCCGGGGACGCTGTCGAGGCCACCCAGGATGACAGCCGGGAAGACCTTGAGCCCGATCAGGGCGAGCTGCGTGTCCACGCCCAGCATGCTGCCCCACATGACGCCGCCGATGGCGGCCGTCAGCCCGGCGATGGCCCACGAGAGCGCGAACACGAGGCGAACGTTGATGCCCACCGCCATCGCCGCCTGCTGGTCATTGGCCACCGCTCGCATGGCGATTCCCATCCGGCTTCTGCGGAAGAACCATGCGAAGGCGACCAGGAAGGCGCCCGAGATGAGGGCCGCGAGCAGGTTGATGGGCGAGACGTAGATCTCCCAGATCACGTACGGCTCGAGGGGGATCGGGAGCGGGATGTTCTTGGTCTGTGCGCCCCAGAGCATGGCCGCCGCTCCCTGGAAGACCTGGGCGAGCCCGATGGTGACCATGACCACCGAGATGACGGCCTGCCCCACCATCGGTCGCAGCACGCCACGCTCGAGCACGAACCCCAGCCCGACCATGGTGCCGAGCAGTACCGGCAGCGCGACGGCCAGCGGCAGGTGGTAGAGGCTCACCAGCGCCGCGGCGATGTAGCCGCCGAACATCACCAGCTCACCCTGGGCGAAGTTCACCACGCTGGTGGCCTTGTAGATCAGGACGAATCCGAGGGCGACCAGCGCATACATGGACCCGATCATCAGTCCGTTCACGAAGAGGTCGAAGAAAAACGCCATGGCTACACCGCCGCCAGCTCGCGCGCCTCGCCGACCTGGCGGATGGCCAGCTCCGTGCGCACAGTGGCCTGGCGCCCGTCCTGGTAGGTGATCAGCGAGGTGACGCCGACCGCCGGGGCCTTCGAGTAGAGGGCGTCGATGATATCCGCGTACTTCTCGACCACGAAGCCGCGGCGGACCTTGCGCGTGCGGGTAACCTCCTCATCGTCGGGGTCGAGCTCCTTGTGTAGGAGCACGTACTTGTGGATGCGCGTGCCCTCGGGCAGATCACGGTTCACCCGCTCCACCTCCTGGGCGATGAGGTCGTAGACTTCCCGCTTCTGCGCGAGGTCCGTATAGGTCGTGTAGGCGATCTGGCGACGCTCGGCCCACTTGCCCACGTTTTCCATGTCGATGTTGATCATGGCGCCCACGTAGGGACGGTCCTGGCCGACGACCACCGCTTCCTTGATATACGCGCTGAACTTGAGCTTGTTCTCGATGTACTGCGGCGCGAACTTGGTGCCGTTCGCCAGCGCGGTGACATCTTTGGCCCGGTCGATGACGACGAGGTGTCCGTCCTGGTCGAACAGTGCCGCGTCGCCCGAGTGGAGCCACCCGTCGCGAATCGTCGCGGCGGTCGCCTCCGGATTCTTGTAGTACCCGACGAACACACACGGGCTCCGGCTGATGACCTCGCCCGTCTCGGTCAACCTGACCTCGGTGTTGGGGAAGGGTTTGCCCACCGTGCCGAGCTTGATGTCCCCATCGCGTTGGACGCAGGAGACGCCGCCGGCCTCCGTCTGGCCGTACACCTGCTTGAGGTTGATCCCGATGGCGCGGAAGAAGAGGAAGACCTCGGGGCCGAGGGGCGCCCCGCCCGAGTAAGCGTAGCGGGTGCGCCCGAAGCCCAGGTGGTCGCGGAGCGGGGCGAAGACCAAGAACTCGCCGAGGGCGCGGAGCAGGCGCAGCCGGAGCGAGAGTGGCTGCTTCTCCATCGTCCGCCGCGCCGACTCCTCGCCGGCAAGCATGAGCCACCGGTAGAGGTAACGCTTCACCCAGGACGCGTCCGCCATCTTGACCTGGACCGCCGAGACCAGGTTCTCCCAGATCCGCGGGGGCGCCACCAGGAAGTGCGGGCCGATCTCCCGCAGATTCTCGAGCACCGTCTCGGGACGCTCGGGACAGTTGACCGTGCAGCCGACGATGAGGGAGCCCGCCAGGGACCAGAACGTGTCGCCGATCCAGGCCGGGGGAAGATAGGCCAGCATCTGGTCGGTCCGATCATAGTGCTCGATCTGGAGGATTCCCTCGATCGCGCTGACCAGGTTGGCGTGCGAGATCATGGCGCCCTTCGGGACGCCGGTGGTGCCGGAGGTGTAGCAGATGAGCGCCACGTCCTCCGGTCGCGTCGCCCCCACCAGCTCCTCGAAAAGTCCCGGCCGCTCGGCGTCGAGCTTCCTCCCCCGCTCTTCGAGCTCCTCGAGGCTCATGAGGAGCGGGTCGCTGTAGTGACGGAGCCCCTTGGGGTCCTCGTAGATCACCCTCTCGACTTTCTTGAGACTCCCCTTGAGC
>Ga0209160_1002767_pt1 | contig 14513 bp, 13 predicted proteins | sample GraSoiAngelo_153_FD_186167 | JGI IMG/M metagenome (GOLD analysis project Ga0209160, IMG submission 186167) | Grasslands soil microbial communities from the Angelo Coastal Reserve, California, USA - 14_1009_12_40cm (SPAdes) (version 2) | ecosystem: Environmental > Terrestrial > Soil > Grasslands ...
CGGAACGCCCAGACGTGTTCCATCTGTTGGACCTCGGACGCGAACTGGCGCAGCTCGTCCGTGTTACGGAAGCCGCCCGCGATGGCGATGTCGTGACGCCCAAAGACGGCCTCGGCCTTCGCCACGTGGGGCTTGGCCCGGAGGGTCGTCAACGTTTTCTCTACATATCCTGGCGCCACTTTGACAAAGATGACGCTTGTTCCAAATAGTTCGCTTGGCATTCAAAATTCCTTCGTCCGTTCGGACGGGGTCCTCCCTCTTAAGGATGCCTGCCGTACCCGACCCAGATAGACCACATATGGTTGATTCGTCTCGGTGAAATGACGCTATATGGTTAAACTCGATCGCGTCGTTCGATTCGCCGCGGGACCGGAGAAGGTCCGGGGGAATCCGGGAGTTCGCCTGACGCGAGGCGATCCCTGTTCATCGATTCTGAGGGCGAAAGTCGGGATGGCTCGTCGAGGCTGAGCTCGCTCGGGGATTGCTTTATCACCGCCGAGGCGCCTCTCTGAATCTCGTGCGGACCGTCTCGATTGGGTCCGTGTTTGGAGGAATCGCTTGGCCGAACTAATCCGACTTCCCGCAGAACAGAAATACGAGCAGGAACTCGTAGCCCTCCGGAAAGCCGACAAGGGCGCGAAACCGGAAGGGTGGCAACTCTCGCCGAAGATGGTTGAGATATACATCCTCGGGTCGACCGAGACCTTCCCGGGGCCGAATGGGCCCGTGACGATCACCCCGAAGTACATCGGGAACCGGAACCTAGTGCAGGTCGCCATCGCCACGTTGGCCTCGGACCGTGCCCTCCTGCTGATCGGCGAGCCGGGCACCGCGAAGAGTTGGCTCTCCGAGCACCTTGCGGCGGCGATTTCCGGCACGTCACAGTACCTCATCCAGGGCACGTCCGGCACAACCGAGGACCAGATCAAGTACTCGTGGAACTACGCGCTCCTCGTTGCGAAAGGCCCCGTTCCGGAGGCGCTCGTCCCGAGTCCGATCTACCGCGGGATGCGGGAAGGCAAGCTCGTTCGGTTCGAGGAGGTCACGCGGGTCTCGAGCGAGGTCCAAGATGCACTCATCTCACTCCTCTCTGAGAAGACGATCGCAGTCCCGGAGCTACACGAGATCCTGAGCGCCCGGCGCGGCTTCAACATCATCGCGACCGCGAACACGCGCGATCGGGGCGTGAACGAGATGTCGTCCGCGTTGAAGCGCCGACTGAACTTCGTCACGGTCCCCGTCGTGAGCGAGCTGAAGCAGGAAGTCGACATCGTCACCCGGCGTGTCGGGGAACTCTCGCGCGACTACGAAGTCCAGTCCGATGTCACGGAACAGCACGTGGAGATGCTCGTCACGATGTTCCAGGAGCTCCGAAGCGGCGCGACGAAGGATAACAAGGTGAAGGTGAAGACCCCAACGACGGTCCTGTCGACCGCCGAAGCGATTTCGGTCCTCTTCAATTCGAAGATCCTTGGGCAGCACTTCCGGAATCAGAAGGTGACTCACGAGGACCTTGCTCGGAGCATGATCGGCACGATTGCGAAGGAGAAGCCGGAGGATCGCGCGGTCTTCCTGGAGTACTGCGAGAACGTGCTGAAACTCCGCAAGGAAAAGGAATGGCAGGAGTTCTACAAGGCGGCAATGAAGGCGCTCAAGGAGTGACACGGCGGATAACCATGCCCGTTCGGGTGTTCCCGGTCCGACATCATTCCCCGTCGGCATCGCGCGCCCTCGCGGAACTGATTGCGAAGGATCCTCCCAAGGCAATTCTCATCGAAGCGCCGTCGGACGCCGAATCGCTCATTCCGGTAATCGTCGACGAGGAGACCGAACCGCCGGTCGCAATCCTCGCGTACGTCCCGGGCGGCGAACCCCACTCCGCACTCTATCCATTCGTGGCGTACTCGCCGGAGTACACGGCCCTCGTCGAGGGCACCCGGCGAGGGATTCGCTTAGGCTTCTTCGATGTGCCGTCCGGAATCGCCTTGGCTCAGGACCTCGCGCAACACGAACGGATCGAGGGGGCCTCGCACGACGAGCCAACTACCGCGACGCCAGTCTCCCGTGACGTGAGTCTCTTTGACCTCATCCCCGAGGCCACGGGGCACGAGTCGTTTGACGAATTCTGGGAGGCGTCCTTCGAGATGCCCGCCACAGCACCGGAGGACTATGTCCGATTGTCCCTTGAATTCGGTCGGCTCGTGCGCTCGCTGCAGGCGGATGCCTTGAAAGATCCTGAGCATCGGGATCGCGTCCGCGAGCGGCACATGCGGGACCGCCTGCGAAGTCTCCTCGCGGAAGGGGTGAAGGAAGACGAGGTCTTGCTCGTCACAGGCGCCTTCCACTCCCCGGCGTTCATAGCGGACGATTTCCTCGAAGGGAGCGCGGGGCCCGTCCCACTTGCGACGGAGCTCACGGTCATTCCGTACAGCTACGGCCGTATGTCCGAGCAGCTCGGTTACGGGGCGGGCAACCGCGCGCCCCTGTTCTACCAGGAGGTCCACGACCGACACGGGGACTTCCGTCGCACGTCGCTCGAGGCGTTGATCGGCATCGCGGAGCAACTCCGACTCCGCGGGCATTCTGCGAGCCTCTCGGATGTCATCGACGCATATCGCCTTTGCAACATCCTCGCCCGAATGAGGGAAAAGGTGGGCCCCGGGCTCGAAGAAATTCGTGACGCGACGATCGCGTGCATGCTCCAAGGCCGATCGATCGTCCTGGACGATGTGTGGCGCGGTCGGATCATCGGGAACGCGATCGGGAAGGTGTCCTCGATCGTGGGCAAGACGAGCCTCCAGGAGGAGTTCCGGCGAGAGGTCGGCGCGCGCCGGATTCCCGCGACGGATGACAAATCGGATTTCTGGCTCCACCTGACGTCGGATACCGGGATTGGCACGAGTATTTTCCTCCATCGGCTGCGGGCATCGAAGATTCCGTTTGCGGTTCTTGAGAGCGATGCATCGCGCGCGGCTCTGCTCTCGCGCGTGCGGGAAAAGTGGGGGACGCAATGGACCCCTTCGACAGAGATTGCCCTCGTCGAGAACATCGTGTTCGGGCAGACGATCGCGCAAGTTTGTGAGGCGAAGCTGCGGAAAGTGCTTGAGGCCGCGCGGTCCGTTGCCCTTGCCTCTGGAGCGCTCCTCGACATCGCGGTGTGTGATCTAAGCCACCTCTACGACGATGCCCTCGCAAAGGTCGAGCACGTCTCTTCCGAGGGAGACGACTTGCACGATCTAGCGGTCGCCTGCCAGAATGTTTCTGCCCTCCTCTCCTACGGCACGTCGAGGAGGCTCGACGCTGCGCAGCTCAGGGACCTGCTGATGCGGCTTTTCCACCGCGCATCGTCCTCGATCCCACGGATCGGGAAGACAGACGAGCCGGGGGCAGACCGGGCCTGCACGGCCCTCAAGATTCTCCACGAGGTGTCAACCACGCACGCAAAAGGAGACCGGATGTTCCTGGACGCGCTCGTCTGGGCCACAGACGCCGCGAGCCTCCATCCGCGGGTTTCTGGCCTCGCCACGAGCCTCTTGTATCTCGCGAAGGAGTTCACCGTGTCCGAACTCGAGGGCCATGTGCTCCTCCGCGTGGGCGGCGGTGCCTTGCCGATGGACAGTGCACAATACCTCGCAGGTCTCCTTTCGATTAACCGTGCCACGCTGGTGAAGAATCGCGCGATTGTCACATTCCTAGATCGGCTGATCACCGCTCTTCCGTTCGACTCGTTCCGCGACATCGTCCCGATTTTCCGCCGGACGTTCGGTGATTTGTCCCGATCGGAAATCGGATATCTGCTCGAACACGTGTTCGACCTCCACGGGGTTGCAGACCGCCGGGCCGGCGCCGCCGTCGCCTCCGAGCGGGACATCGAGAGCCTTCGGGCGGCCGACAGCGAGGTGAAGCAGCTGACCGACCAGTGGGACGACCTCTTCAAGGAGTGACTCGGATGGCGGGGTCGATTCAGGATTCGCTCGAGCGGATCGGCCGAGATCTCGGCGATGCGGTCGGAGTCGGGTTCGGCAGCGCGCAAGCCGCGACCTTCGCGGAGATGGCCGCGGACCTGCGAGGACTCGGGCTCGATGGTCCCGCGCAAGCGGCGGAGCGGCTCGCAGCGGCTGTGGGTCCGGGCGGAACGTCCGTGGACCAGCTGAATGCCTTCTCGCGCCTTCAGCAGATGCTCGCCGCATTCCGGGTGCGACTCGCGCGACCGGTCGATTTGTCTGAAGGTGACGCGGTCGAGGTGCCGGGGCTTCCTTCTCTTCGTGTCAAGCGGAACGCAATCGAGGCGCGATCGATATCGTCCTTGTTCGACTACCCGGTTGAGGCCGATCCCATAAGTCGATACGCGTACCTGTTGTACGCGCAGCGGACCCTCTTGGCCGGTCCGGTTCCCGCGGAGGGAGATCGGATCGGTCTGTGGTCGAACCTTCAGGCGGGGCGACTTCTGGTCGAGTCATTCGACCGGCGTCCGGACCTCGTGTACTCTTACGCCGACGGAGCGTTCAACAACCGGAACACAGCGACACGACGCAACGCAGTCCGGGTCCTCGCCCGGTTCTGTCTCGCCCGCGCGCCCATGCCGACTTCGGACCGTGCGATGCGCCTCCTCGAGGTGATTTTCGGATTCCGGCCGCTCATCATGCTCGAGGCCCTCGCGGTCTGGAGGCAGGCTCAAGGCCTCGGAACGGGCCTCGAAGATCCGTACCCCGGCATCGACGGCAACGGGAAGACCGGAATCGCGAAGCGGGTCCAGGAAATTCGGAAGGTGGGCGCTGACTCCAAGGGATTCAAGCTCGGCATGGCGTGGTACCTTAATCCGGCGGAGTTCGGCCAGGAGGCTCTCGAGCTCTTGCAAGGCCCCCGCGGAGAAGTCGTCACCCGGCTTGGGCGTACGGTCACCCTGGGCGCGGACAAGAAGAAACGTCGCCAGGCCCTGGCCGCGTTGTGCTTCGTGGAGGACCCGCTCGGAATCCCGTACGTCAGGGAAGCGCTCCACGACCGGGTGGTCGAGATGCGTCAGGAGGCGTTGATGAACCTCGGCTACCAGGGGGACGAAGCCATCCTCCCCCTCTGTCGACGCCACCTTCAAGAAAAGACGGAGATGTCCGGAGCCGCGGCGATCGCCCTCGGCGCGCTCGCGGATGGCCGTGGGTTCCCACTCATATGGTCCGCGTACGAGCGGAACATCGCGCCGATTCAGGCAGTTGCGGGCCTCAAGCCGCTGTACGAGGCGTGCATGCCCATGATGGCCCGGATCGCGGCCGCTCCTTGGATGATGGCCCGCCAGGGGACTCTTGAGATCTTCGAGGTCGTCTGGACATCGCGGGCTTCTGCGGCGGTGCTGCACACCGTCGACATCGCCGCCGAGTCGCGCGCTCAACGAATGCTGCTGAAGCCGTTCGTCCCTTCGCAGGCATCCGACCTGGGGAAGAAGATCGGCGTCGGCCTCCGGGATTTGCTCGTCCAGCGCATCGGCGATCGGGCGGTTCCGCTCGATGCCCGAACGGCGGCCGTCTCGCATCTCCGCCAAATCGCCCCGGACGAAGCGGACGCTCTCCTCGCACCGACTCTCAAGCGGTTGCCCGCGGCCGATGTCGCCTCATTTGGACAAGTGCGCCCGACCCGGCTCCGATTCCTCAAGAAGGGGGGCAAGCGTGCCGGGTGACCTCACGTCGGATCAGAAAGAAGTCCTTCTGCGATGGAGGTTGTGCCTGGGACGCCGCGCTGACGGAGTGGGTGCGCTTGGAGTGAGCCTCGGCGGCTTGGGCATGAACGTTGCCAGCGGAACCTTGAGCATGCCCGCATGGGGGCTTGACGGCCGGGCCTTGCTCGACCTGGACGCGGCGATGGAGTTCATCTATGGCGAGGAAGAGCGGAGCGCGTCCCTCGGCGGGTCGAATCCATATCTTCCTCCCGAGCTGCCCGTGTGGCTCGCGAACCTGCGACGCTTCTTCACGAAGGACGTCGTCGCCGTCGTCCAGAGAGATGCGATCGAGCGGAAGGGCCTTCAGCAGCTCCTCTTCGAGCCGGAGACGCTCCCATATCTCGAGAAGAACGTCGAGCTCGTCACGACGCTCCTCGCGGCAAAGGACATGATTCCCTCGAAGGCGAAAGCGATGGCGCGGGAGGTCGTCGCGGAGATCGTCGAGCGGCTCATGGAGGAACTGCGGAACGAGGTCCGCCAAGTGCTCCTCGGCGCCCTGACTCGGAGTCGGCATTCGCCCCTCCCGGTGTATCGGAACATCGACTGGAAGCGAACGATCCGAAGCGGGTTGAAGAACTACGATTCGGAGGCGGCAAGGATCATCCCGGAGCGGGTGTACTTCTGGGGGAACCAGAAGCGGTTCCACGAATGGCGGGTCATCCTGGCCGTCGACCAGTCCGGGTCGATGGGCACCTCGGTCGTGTACAGTTCCGTCATGGCGGCAATCTTCGCCAGCCTGCCTGTCCTCGAGACGAACCTGATTTTCTTCGACACCGAGGTCGTCGATATGACGGATCGACTCACGGACCCCGTCGACGTGATCTTCGGGGCGCAGCTCGGGGGCGGCACGGACATCGCGAAGGCGGTCACGTACGCCTCCGGCCTGGTGACGGAACCAGAGAGGACGATCTTCATCCTGATTTCCGACCTGTTCGAGGGCGGCGTCGCCGAGCGGCTATTGGCAAAGCTGTCCGAGCTGAAGGAGAGCAAGGTCCAGGTGGTGTGCCTCCTTGCACTGACGGACGGCGGCGCACCGGCCTTCGACCGGGGTCTCGCCGGGACCCTTCGCGGACTCGACATTCCCGCCTTCGCCTGCACGCCGCGAAAACTCGTCGACGTGATGGGCCGGATCCTGAAGGGCGTGCCGTTCGACGACCTCGCAACGCCGGAGGCGAAAGGATGAGCGCACCGTCGGAGCCGGTCCGCCTGGTGCCGATGACGATGGCGGACCTGAAGCGACTCGTCGAAGGATCGGTCCTCTCGACCGGCGTGGAGATCTACGATGCGAAGCTCGTGTTAAACGTGAGTCGGAGCGGACGGCGGCTTTACGCGGATGTCAAGGGGAGGTCCACGAACCCCTACACGGTCGTGATCGACCTCGCGGGCGAGGGCCGGGACCTCGAGAAAGTACGTTGTACTTGCCCTGCTGCCAGGTTCCGCGGGGCCGGGGTGTGCAAGCACGGAGCCGCGGTCCTTGTAGCCTGGGCGAGCGGCCCGGGGTCGTTCGTCGAGGTCCCCGCTGTGGCTCTCGAGGCGGAGGAACCGGAGCCGAAGAAACCGAAACGTGGCGTGCCGAAGCGAGGTCAAGTCGATGCCGAGGAACAGATACGAAAGGGCCTCGCATCCCTTGAGACGCTTCTCGCCGAGTTGGCCCACACCGGCCTCGGAACTTTGACGCACGAGCGTGTCAATCAGATTCGCGAGGTCGCGAAGAACCTACGTCCGCTGGGGTTGCGACGCCTCGCGCCCGCGTGTCTCGAGCTCGCTGATATCCTCGAAGTCTCGCTCACAAAACATGGGGACTTCTCGGCAAACGCATACGCCCAGGCTTTGGCGGTCCTCACGTTCCACATCCGCGGTCTTGCTCGACTGATTGAACGAACCGACACGCCCGCTGAGGACTACCGTCGTCTCGCGGACGAACTCCTCGGACGGACGTGGTCGGAGAAGGGCCTGACGACCGTCGCGGGACTCCGTCTTCTCGACCTAGGCTATCGCAAGCGAGCCACACCCGACGGCTTCGTCCTGGAGGAGAGCCTCCTCGTCGATGTCGCGACCGGTGATCTGGTGGTGGATCGGCTGATTCGGCCGCCCATAATTGCGAAACGCCAGCCACCCAAGGAGAACTTCGACCACGTCGTGCTCGCCGTCTCCGACGCCGGCGTGTATCCAGGGTATCCGCCTCGGCGAATCAAGCTTCGCGCGTTCGACCGTCGGCCGCCGACCCCCGAGGACGTGTCTCGACTCCTCTCAAGCGTCCCTGATTCAGCCGATTCATTGCTGAGCAGACTTAAGGAATACGTTGCGGATATCTTCGCACCGCGGCCGATGATGTGCGTGTACCGGCCCGCCTCGGTGTTCGTCGAGGGACACCGCATTTACGGTGTGGATCGCTCGGGGAATGGCGTCGAGATCGCCCTCGACGACATTGGTTTGGACGTCCTTGAGCGGGCCTTCGAGAACGGTCCGATCCAGCTGATCGCCGGCTCTTTAGAAATGGGCAAGGATTCGCTCGTGATTGTCCCCTTTTCGATTTTGACGGGCGACCCTCAGCGACCGGCGTTGACTTCGCTCCCTCAGGAATAGTCTACCCGAGGAATCCGCCCCCTGACCGCAACCCTGAATCGGTTCGCCTGCGTTCTCCCTTCGCTGCACGTAACGAGGCGTCTCCGTACGCGATAGCCGACCAAAGGGAGGGAGCCGTGAAACGGGAACTGGGACTGGCGCTCATCGTGGGCGGAGCGACGATCTTCCTCATTGGCTTCGCGGTGGTTGAAGACTACATTGGCATTTTCGTGATGCCCATCGGTCTCGCTCTCTTGTTCGCCGGGTTCATCATTCGAAAACGCGAGCCGCGTCCCTCGCCGTGGCCTCCTCCGGCCCCGATGCCCCCGACTGTCGGCGAGCAGATCTTGGAGCAGAAGGGTCTCGGCCCGACCCCTCAGCGCATCGCCAGAGCGAAGGCTCGGAGAGCACTGAACGTGATTATCCTCATCATCGCTGCATTTCTCATCTTCTCGAATCTGGCCGCCGGGTCGAGTCCGCAGTTCGTCTTGGTACCGGTGCTTATCGTCGTCATCAGTCTCAGTCGCCTAATCTCCGAACGCATCGTCTCTCGCCGGCAAGGCAAGTGAGAATTGACTCGGAACCTTTCGTACACATGACACTCCTCGCGGCCGGCCTTGTCGTCGGCTTCTTGATCCAGGTCGTAGCGTACACGATTTTCTTCACCTGGCTCTACAACCGCACGGCGGGGAGTCTCCTTCCGATGCGGATCCTCGATGCGTCGATCAACACGAGCCAGGCGATCCCGACGTTCCTGGGTTTCGGGAGCGACCTCCGACCATTCCGGTTCTACTTCGTCTTCACCGTCGTCGCGGCGGTCGCACTCATCGCGGTTGGACGCACGGTCAGGTTCCGCGGCCCACAGGCCCGCCTGAGTAAGTAACCCCTGGCCAGAACGAACGCCGCAGCCTTATGGCTCACGGACCAATTCCGCCAGCCATGCTCAAGTTCGAGACGGTGGCGGTCGTCGTGCGGGATGAGAAGAAGGCGACGAAGTTCTGGAAGGACAAGGTCGGCTTCCGCGTCGTGACCTCGTTCCCCCATTGGGTCACGGTCGGGCCGCGGGGCTCGAACGTCCGTCTCCACCTCTGCCCCGACTCCCGCCCGGAGAAGGGGAACACGGGATACCTCTTCTCCACGAAGGACGCGAAGCGGGAGGAGGCGGCGCTCCGGAAGAAGGGCGTCAAGATCACCAAGCCGGTCAAGAAGGAGGAGTGGGGCACGATCTTCTGGTTCGCGGACCCCGACGGGAACGAGTTCCAAGTGATGGAAGGGGACGTCTAACTCGTGGTGGGTTCCGCCGGACCGACCGCTTCGGGCAGCCACGCCACGCGCCACACCCGCCACAGCGCCGTCGGATCCGTGAGCGGGTCACCGTGGACGAGGAAGAAGTCCGCGGGTCCTCCTTCGACGATTCGCCCGGCCTCCGGTTCCCCGAGGAGCTCCCCGCCGAGGACCGTCGCGCACGCGAGTGCCTCCCACGGCTTGAGGCCCGCTTCGACGAGCGCCTCGACCTCCCAGGCGAGGTGGTTCGCGCGCAGGGATCCTCCGCCAAAGTCTGTCCCAGTCGCAATCCGCACGCCGGCCCGGTAAGCGAGGTGTACGCTCTCGATCGCCGCTCCCGCCGACGCGCGATCCGCTCCTTCCCTTCGTCGCCCACGAACCGGGGCAACGTCGTCGTCTGCGCGAAGGAGGCCCAGGAACGGAAGATCGCCAGGGTGCTCACGAGGAACGTCCCTTGACGGGCCATCTTCGCGACCGCGTCCGAATCGAGCTCGAATCCGTGTTCGAGGGAATCGACTCCGGCGTCGATCCCGACCCGTGCCCCGACAAGGAAACCGGAGTGCGCCGTGACCTTCGCGCCGCGACGGTGCGCGAGTTCGACGACGGCCCGCACGTCTTCCGTCGACCAGGGCGCCTCCTCCTTCTTCGGTCCGTCGAGGTAGAGCTTGAGGAAGTCCGCCCCGTCGTCGAGCTGCGTCGATGCGGCCTGCAAGAGGGCGGGGCCATCATCTGCCTCGATCGCGAGGCCCCCCGTCAGGACGCCGCTGTGGCCGATCCACGTTCCGGCGACCCGGATCCTCGGTCGATTCAGGTCCGATTGCCACCGTGCCCGCACGCGAAGGGCGAGGGCCCGCCTCCGTCCGTCCCGCGGATCCACGGCGAGAGGGGATCCGACGTCGCGGGCCCAGCGCACGCCCGCGCGGCCCAGGAGGTCCCCGTTGTGCTCCGCCACCTCGAGCAGTTCCTCGGGAGGATCGGCGCCGCGGTCGATCCAGTGCGAGCCGCCGGGAAGCGTGACGTGGCTGTGCGCATCGACCATCCCCGGGACGATCGTCGAGCCGCCCGCGTCGATCACGCGGACGTCCGGGGGCAGGTCGCGTTCATCGGACGAGGGACGCACCCAGACGATGCGGCGATCGTGCACGAGGACGCTCACGCCTTTCCGCAGGGAAGGTCCCGTCCCATCCGCAAGGGCGGCGTCCCGATAGAGTGTGGGGCGATGAGGGGTCATTGGGCCCGGGATGTCTCGCGTCCCTAAAGGGATGCGCTGGAATCGCGGGTCGTCATCATCGAGATCCTCTCGACGAAACCCGAGCGGACGGCGGAAGGTTCATCGGCCTTCCTGTTTCATCCTGGCCTGAGGGACCACATGGCGACACCAGGGGCAGACCTCGCCCGGGACGTCCGGAAGTTCGTCTTCGACTCCTTCCTGGAGCACTCCATCCCGCCGGTCCTGGAGGAGATCATGGAGCGATTTCATCTCGGACGGCCACAGGCGTTCGAGGTGTTGCAGGCCCTCGAGGCCGCGCGCCATCTAAGGCTCGTGCCGGGGACCCAGCGAATCCTGATGGCGTTCCCCTTCTCTGCGGTCGCGACCCCCTTCCGCGTCGAGCGATCGAGCGGAACGTCGTTCTTCGCGAACTGCGCCTGGGACGCGGTGGCGTTCCATTCGATGCTGAACGAGCCGATCCGGATCGCATCCCGCTGTCATCATTGCGCGGGACCGATCGGGATCGAACTCGCCAGAGGACGGGCCACGGCCTCGCCGCCGAACCCGCTCGTCTTCCTCTCCCTCCCCGCCGCACAATGGTGGAACGACATCGTGAACACGTGCTCGAACCACATGGTGTTCTTCGAGTCCCGAGCCCATCTGGACGGATGGCGAGCCGCGAATCCCGGGCCCTCCGGGGCGGCGCTCACGGTCGATCAGACCCACGCGCTGAGCGTGCCCATCTATCACGACAAACTGAAGCGCGAGTACGTGCGCCCGTCCAAGGACGTGCTGGTCGCCCACTTCCGCGCCCTCGGGCTCACGGGCCCATTCTGGGAGCTCTGATCAACGGAGGTCGCGTGGATCGATGCACGTTGTCTCTGTGAACGTGTCGCTGCCCAAGGCGGTCGAATGGCGCGGCCGTACGGTGACGACCGGGATTTTCAAGGAACCCGTCGCGGGTCGCATCCCGGTCCGGTCCCTGGGGCTCGTCGGAGACGGTCAGGCAGATCTCTCGGTCCACGGAGGCCCTGCGAAGGCCGTCTACGCATACCCGAGCGAACACTATCCTTTCTGGCGGCAGGAACTCGAGCGGCCCGACCTGACGTGGGGCGCGTTCGGGGAGAACCTGACGACAGAGGGCCTCGCGGAACGGAAGCTCCGCATCGGGACGCACCTGCGCGTCGGCTCGGCCCTGTTGGAGGTGACGCAACCGCGCCTTCCCTGCTACAAACTCGGCATCCGGTTCGGGAGGGCCGACATGGTCCGGCGATTCCTCGCAAGCGGCCGATCGGGATTCTATCTGGCGGTCCTCGAAGAAGGCGCCGTCGCCGCGGGTGACCCGATCAAACGGATTTCCGAACCCGGGGAAGCTCCAACGGTATTCGAGGTCGTCGACGAGATCCGCGCGGAGGAACCGGGCGGCTAGTCCTGGCCAACTTGTCGGACTCAACTCCGTCGCTCGAAGATCCACACAGTGCGCCGACGAAGGCCCGAAAGACGGAGCAGACCATCCGCGCAATACCCGGCGTTGTGCCAGCCCCCGCATGCCTCAATCTTGATGAGGCGGGCTTGTCGTCCGGACGGCATGGTCGACATCGGGTTCCCCGAGCTCCTCACCCTCGTCCAGACCGTCGCGATCATCGTGGCCATCGTCATCGCCGTGTACTTCTCGCGCAAACAAATCGAGGCGCTCGCGACGGATACCGAGGCGCGCGTCGTGAACGATCTCGATGAGAAGCTCCATCGGATGGGCGAGATCTTCATGGAGAAGCCCGAGTTCGTCCGGATCCTCAACGACGATGCCGCGGTCTCCAACTTTGGCGCCGAGGTGGCCTTTGCCTTCTACGTGATGTTCTTTTGTTCCCACTGCTACCATATGCGACAACGCGGCATCTTGAGCGACAACGATTGGGCGGGCTGGTTCCAATGGACGAAGAACGCCTTCCGGTCCGGAAGGCTCGGGAAGTATTGGAAGGAAGCCGAGATGCAAGCGTGGGTCGACCCGGCCTTCCGGGAGTTCGTCAACCGGGAAATCCTGGGAAGTAACACTTGATAGGAATTCCTTCAGGGCGTTGACGGTCGCGAAAACATCCAAGGGGATGGCAGCCGACTAGGGAACGACGGGCATCGCGTTTACCGTGGATCATCATCGCTGGAGAAGTCGGGGTTGATGGGACGGAGGCGGACGGGGGCGCAATTCACGGCCATCGTTCTGGTGATCATCCGGTGAGCGGGGTCGAAGATTCCCGCTCGTGTGCTCGTCGAGTTTCACTCGTTGCTGATCTCGGTACGGTTGGTCCTTCACCACGTTGTTGAGCCAATACAAAGCCCCTTCCTCGAGGTTGAAGGAGGCCCAAGAAGTGAAAGCCATACGGGTAGTCGAAGTCGCAAGCAGTCCCGACTGACGAATCCCAGCTGCTTTCTGACGGTCGCTGAGACCATAGAGACGCTCCACATTGAAGGCGCCTGCGAATCTCGCGCCGACGCGAATGTTCGAGGGGTTGGGAGCTCTGGAAGTGTTGGCCTCACCTTCAATCTCGGCAAGATACGGAGACGGCAGACCTTGTCGTGAGACCAGATGAAGGCGCTTCATCGCACGCGTGATCGCGACATAGAACAGGCGACGTTCCTCAGCCTGCGCATCGCCGGCGCTCATGCGCACGGGCTCCAATACGTCCGGGTTCTCGACCTTGGACGGGAAACCGAAAAGGTGATCGCTCGCGTTGGCGACGATGACGACATCGGCCTCCAACCCCTTCGCCTTATGGGCGGACAAGATGCGTACTCCCTGCACGTTCCGATCCGGGTTCCCCACGGGGACTCCATTCCGTCGGCAAGCCTCGATCACGTCCTCTAGAAGGTGATTGGTTCGGCTTAGGACGAGGATACGGTCCGCAGGGACCTGGCGAAGCTCCTGACGGACGAGCGAGGCCGTGCGATCAACAATCGCCGAGTCGTCATCGGAGACTTCGTGCACGTATGCTTCCCCCTGCTCTCGACTGAAGATGACGACTTGTTTGGGCACCTGCCTCTCATTGCGTGCGATCAACGCGGTGCCCGCCTCGACGATGACTGCCGGAGACCGGTAGTTCACGTTCAACATGGTGGTCGAGGCCGGACCGAAGTGCGACTCGAAATTGATGATGTGATCGACGTCCCCGCCTGCGAAGCCATAGATCGCCTGCCAGTCATCGCCGACCGCGAAAAGGCGGGCGCCCGTCACCGCGACGAGAGCCTTCAAGAACCGCGCCATCGAGGCCGAGGTGTCCTGAAATTCGTCCACGAGCACGTGTTCAAATTTCGGAAGAGGGTTGGTGCCAATCTCCAAGATGTCGGCAGCCCGATGTAGCATATCCGAGAAGTCGATACGGCCTTCCGCCGAGAGCGCGGCCTGATATCGCTCGAGAACTGCAATTCCGAGAAGCCCAAAGTGGTGAACTCGTGGTGTCGATCTCTTAAGCTGAGGTTGTATTTCCTTCGGCTCCCGCCGCATCGCTCGCGCGTTGGTGATGAATTGAACGAGCAGTTTTTCAATCGAGCTGCCGATGTACTTCAGATCACCGAAAGACTTCCCTACCTCATCGAATGTCATGGGCCGCAAGACGATCCCGGCACGAGTCAACCGCTCTCGCAGCGCCGTGTCCAGCGTCCCCTCCGTCCGCTCATAGTCATAGAATTCGATGAGCGCCTTCCCTTCGCGGTGGAACTGGTCTCGCTTCCACGCCACGCCTTGCTTGTACTCCG
>Ga0209160_1002768_pt1 | contig 14513 bp, 20 predicted proteins | sample GraSoiAngelo_153_FD_186167 | JGI IMG/M metagenome (GOLD analysis project Ga0209160, IMG submission 186167) | Grasslands soil microbial communities from the Angelo Coastal Reserve, California, USA - 14_1009_12_40cm (SPAdes) (version 2) | ecosystem: Environmental > Terrestrial > Soil > Grasslands ...
ATTGAGAATCAAAGAGCCGGAGATCGTGGACACGCTCCTGCCGAACATTCAACAAGAGGTTCTCGGGATAGGGTTTGTCCAGAAACAGACAGACGCTGGAGAGAGGTCCAGGTTCAGAGCAGTTGTCGCCATCGGTAATGGTGACGGATTTATCGGCATCGGCGAGGGGAAGGCGCGCCAGGTCCGGACAGCGATCGACAAGGGGACTGTGCAAGCGAAGCTGAACATCATTCCCGTCAGGCGCGGCTGCGGGAGCTGGGAGTGTCGTTGTGGAACGCAGCATACTGTCCCGTTCAATGTCACGGGCAAGACGGGTAGTGTCCGAGTGGAGGTTTTGCCTGGGCCGCGGGGTCTCGGGTTGGTTGCGGGCGAGATTCCGAAACAGGTTCTTCGCTTGGCCGGTGTGAGGGATTGTTGGACTCGGACGTTTGGGTCAACCTCGACCTTGTCATCGTCGGCGCTGGCGGTTTTTGACGCGCTGACGCAGACGTACAATGTTGTGACGCAGAGCGACTGGGTGAACTAGATGGAGTCGTCGATCAAGAATCCGATCTTGGCGGTTCGTCTTCGGGGGACTGCCTCGGACAATCCGGATGTTCAGAGGACGATGGAGTCGTTGAAGCTTGAGCGGACCTTTCAGGCTAGACTGTTAGAAAATACGCCGTCGAACCTTGGGATGCTTCGATCGGCGAAGGTTCTCATTGCCTGGGGGGAGGTGAGCCCGGATCTGCTGGGACGCGTCCTAGAGAAGCGGGGCGAGCGTGATGGCGCTGATGGACTAGATGATGGTTTTCTCAGACTCTTGGGAAAGTCGAGTTTTGACGATCTGGCGAAGGCGGTCGTGGCTGGCGAGACGAGTCTCCACGAACTAATGCGGGCTGGTCTGAAGGTGCCATTCAGGTTCCATCCTCCACGGGGAGGATTCAAGCGGAGTCTCCGGCGGGCCGCGACAGATGGTGGCGAGCTGGGCTATCGGGGTGCAGATATCAACAGTCTGGCTAAGCGTATGATCTGAGACGGGCCTCGTAGGAACTCCAATATAGTCACGGCTGGTCATTTGTCTCTGGTCGTGTAGTGTTCTTGGCTCCGCGGAAAGAAGCTCATAGACGGCGTGCCCGATCGGGCTGGTGGTTTGACGTGTTTGACGAGATGGAACGGATGGACCGTCTGATGGATGATATGATGCGTAAGGCGGTCGAGATGCCAAAGGCGCAAGAGGGAGCCTCACCGTTCGTCTATGGTTTCTCCATGTCTGTCGGTCCGGACGGGAAGCCGGTCATACGGGAATTCGGGAATGTTGAGCCGGGGGCTCGGGGTCCGCTGGTCAAGGAGGAGCGGGAGCCGCTTGTGGATGTTATGGATAACGGGAAAGAGGTTGTTGTTGTTACGGAGTTGCCGGGCGTTGAGAAGGACGAGATCAAGCTGGAATCGACCGACCGAGCGTTGAAGATTAGTGTGGATTCGGTGAAGAGGCGTTACTTGAAAGAGCTTGAACTGCCCCACATGGTTGATCCGCGGACTGCGAAGGCCACCTACAAGAACGGGGTGTTAGAGGTCCGGTTCGCAAAGAGCGACGAGAAAAAGCCCACGCGACCGATACCTGTAGAATAGGCTTCGAAGAAGGATTACGAGAAACACCGCATCCGCGTCGCGAGAAAATATTTCAAACCCCCCATTTTTCTGGAGGCCTCTCGCCAGTTGAAGCTGTTCCGGGCGAGCGTCGCGTTTCAGGGCGCAGAATGGAACCGTCGACCGTTTTCCTAATCGCAGATTAAGCATAGAGATCAGCGTAAAGATCTCGCGATCTCGAAATCGCCTGCCGCGATTTGCGATCGGGGCTTGTTCTGAACGATTTCTTGGTCGACTACGTTATCTTTTCTACTCGGAAAAGTAAGTTTTGCTCTTGCGCCCTACTATTCTTACTCTGAAAAGTATGCTATTAGCCTATGAAAACCCTGAAAACAGAGAAGCCTGCAACTTCAACAGGATCCAGTTTGGAGCGCCCCAACCTCCCGGACCCGCTTCGACCCAGACCAATAGAGCCGTTGCCCTCACCCCTCAGACCAGGACAGTACATAGGGCCACAAGAAGAACTCGGAAGAATCCTCAAAGAAATACTGGACAGACTAACAACAATAGAAAACAGACTCAAAACAATAGAAGAACAACTCAAAACCAGGCGGTGAAAGTTGGGCCTTATTGACGATGGGTCTTCGAGTATTCCAACTCAGATCTCGCGGCCATTATAAAATCGTTCTGGCTCAAGCCCTTGATCGCATGTGTCGATAACATTACCTTGACCCGACGCCACCCGACGAGAAGGTCCGGATGATGATTCTCCAGTTCAGCGATCTTTCCCAATGAATACACAAAATCAAGACCCACGAGATAGGACTTGAATCGGAACTCCTTCTGTATACTGCCTGACTGAAGAACCCATCCAGGTAGATCCTTCAAACGCTCTCTTGCCTCATCCACTGTGAAGGGTTTGGCGTCATCGCAAGGAACACACTTTCCTGATGCTAAACGGCGGATTCCCTCAGTTCCCGATCCATTTTCCATGTTGACAGAAGGCTCGGAGCTAAGGAAAAAGTTTGCAGGATCGCTCTCCAGAAGAGAAGAATTATCTTACGATCAAGCTCAACGAACTATCAAGTTGTTTGATGTTCAGAAGATGAGAGCGTGAGACCCGCGCCGGCAGATCTGGCCTCGCGCCCTTCGATTTCTGTGGACAGAGGAAGGGAATCGCATGCCCCGACGAGCGTCGACGTTCTGGTGCCCAGCTTGCAGGGTCTTCGCAACGAATTTGTAGAGTACCTCCGCAGTCGAATCCCAGTTCACTGTATTCTCACCTCTTCAGTAATCGGACCTGCGAGAGCCCGCCAAGAACTCATGGAACGCGTGGACACAAACTGGTTCGCGTTTGTGGACGACGACGTCAAACTGAGACCTGATTGGTGGTCTACCGTTACTGGAATGATCGATCCGACCGTCGGAGGTGTTGAGGGCCTGTGGAGCTATCTCGCCGGGGACAAGAGAGTTGACGATTACACACGTGCAATGGCGCGGTTGGCAAGACTGCTGCGGCAAGAATCGTGGAGAGACAGAATTGATCGAGCCTTCACGGGGGACACCCTAGTCAGAACGGAAGCTGTCAAGAATATTCAGATGCCTAACATACCAGTCTGGGAAGATGAATACATCCGACGCTGGGTCGAGAAGAATGGCTACAGGTGGCTGAGGACGCCGAACGTCGTATGCGACCATCTACGCACCTACAATCTGAAACCATCCTACAATGTGGGCAGATACGGATATTATCTCGGAAAGCTGAGCGTCAGGACCCAGGTCAAACGACTAGCAGAGCTCCCAGTGAAGGTCCTATTCGCTCTCGCTTATACAGGGGACCTGGCGACAGGAACATTCGCGATTGAGAAGGACGTGAACATCTGCAAAGGCGTCCTCCACGCATACGTCCAAAGAAACAGCCGCTCCCAGACCTATTCCCTAGCTCAGATATGAGGATTATCATCGTTCATCCAAGAATGAGCGTAATGGGAGGCGGGGAACGGGTCGCAATCCATTCGATCAAAGAGGCACTAAGAGAAGGGCACGAAGCCTATCTCGCCTGTGAAAGATTCGACGTTGATTCCTTCGAGGACTTTTTTGGGGTGCAGGGTCTCTTCAAGAATGTTCGACTTCTCACCTACCCTCCCTTTCGACCATCAGTTCGAAGAGCTGTGCTCTACCAGAGGCTCATCTATCATCAGCTAAGGCTGCGGAAAATAGTCTCAAAGAGACGACGGTTTGACCTGATCTTGAACACGGCCGACGTGGCAAACCATCCTGCCTCACGCCTGCCCGCAGTGCAGTACTGCTACTTTCCAGAATACTTTAGCCACCTAGAGTCTAACGGTCTCTCCAGACTCTGGAACCAGTATTACTGGCCCGCGAGAGTATTCTATCGCGCTAGAGTCAGCCATATCGATCGCCTCCTTGCAGTCTCTGACTTCACTCGAGAATTTGTCAAAAGGAAATGGGGCCGGGACTCAACCGTCCTCTATCCACCCTGCCCGATAGACTTGTACAGTGGTCTTCATGATCGGCCCAAGGAAAGCTTGGTCGTGACTGTTGGCAGAATAGGGCCTGAGAAACGAATGGAACTGTTCCTAGAAATAGCTCGAAGAATGCCTCGGGTCAACTTCGCAATAATAGGAAGCGTAGCAGCTGATCAGAAATCCTATTCCGAGATTCTCAGAGAAGCTGCTCCCGGCAACGTCTCATTTGTACTGGCACCCCTAAGGAAGGCGGAGGACATGTTGGGGAAAGCGAAAGTCTACGTTCACTGCGCTTTAGATGAGCATTTCGGAATAACGATTGTCGAAGCCATGGCCGCAGGATGCGTACCGGTCGTCCACAATAGCGGTGGACCCCGCGAGATAGTGACAGAGAATGTTGGCTACCTATGGGACGATGTCGGTGAAGCAGTGAGACTTGTTTCGAATCTCATCGAGAACGACAAACAGAGGAAAGATCTATCGAATGCAGCTCGGTCTCGAGCCAGTCAGTTCGGTCCAAAAGCGTTCGAATCAGGCCTCGCAAACGTTCTCCGAGAATTTGAGAAATAACTCCGTCTGCTTTCTGCCGAGCCGTGCTTAGGAAAAGCTACTGCAAAATAGGAGAAGAATCAAAATTATGCAGTTGATGATTGAGCCGGACACGTTGCGCGACCACAAAAATCAGAAATCGGTATAATGGATAGCCAGCAAAGGCAGTGAACGCGTGGTACCTGGCCGCCATCTCGGCCCCTCTAATGGGGGAGAAGAGCAGTCTAGCGATGGGACGGGGGCCGTATTCCCTCTCGTATTCCATCATCGATCGCTGTTGACCGCCCAAAATGTGCCTTGAGTAGCTGGAAATACCGGGTCTCATATGTCCTGAAACGCATCGCTCGTCGATCACCCATTCGTATCCCTGACGATGAACAGCTTCGATGAGCAGTGAGTCCGTTCCTGCGGGTCCGCAGGGAGCAACGTATCCCCCCGCCTTCCGTATAACCTCTGTCTTACAGAGATTATTGTCTAATGAGGCGTAGGGGGCCGATATGGTATGGTGCTCGTAGTTCCACCTATCCATTGCCGCAAGTGTTCCCGAGCCTATGAACAAGCGTATTCCCTGTGCTACGGCTACATTGTTCCTCCCTATCGCCTCCTCAACTCTTGGAAGCCAGTTCTCAGAGAGCAAAATATCGTGTTCAAAACTGGCATAAAATTCCGAATCTACTCTGTCCAGGGCATAATTGGCCTGGCGCCAAATGCCACGATCTGAACGAAAGACTTCCCATCCATGTTGAATTCCTAAGTCGACTGTATTGTCTCTGCTTCCACCATCCACCATAATCCTATGACATACACGACTGGCGGGTATTGCTCTGTCTATCGACCTCAATGACTCTTCTAAGGTACGCCCACTGTTAAAGGTCCACATAACAAGATCTACGTTCCTAAGCTTGAACCCTTCCACCCCGAACGTTGGCGGCTCTGGACTCGCTGACAGGTTCCTTCCAGCGCATCACCATCTTTTCACTCACTAGAAGGGGAAAGATATTCGACTTCTGTAGAAAAAAGAGCCTGAGTGAGAGATAGTCCATCGTAGAAGAACCTTGGAATCATAGATTAATCCCGGATCTTCTCAGCACTGATGAACAGGTCGTAGGAGAGTGACAGGGGGACTGGGAGCCGGAGAAGCGTCATCTTCACGGTATCAAAGGGTATCCATCGAAATACCCTCCTGCCAGAGATAAGACCGGTGAAGAAGCCCCTTGCATAGTTAACTCTGAGTCCGAGGCGTGCCAGAGTCTTCGTAAGGTCACCCGGTGCGAGCATGTGGCGGTGGTCGGGGTTCCATGAACGACTTACAAGGAGCCCGTTTGGGGTGGAAATTATCATGCTGCCGCCATTTTCGAGGACTCTGACCCAATCTCGTAAGGCTCTCCTAGGAGCGTCGAGGTGTTCAATCACCTCTCCGGCAAAGACGAGTTGGAAGGACTGATCTCTGAACGGGAGATACTCGGCGGACGCAAGAACCGTGACTTCCTGACCGTTTCTGAGATCTATTCCCACAATCTTGGAGAGTCCCATCATTTTCAGCATCCCGGTGCCGCACCCCACATCCAGAGCAGATGAAGACATTCGCCCTGAGACCAGCTTTCGGAGAATCTCAAGCCGTCGCAAATGCGCGTAGGGGCCGAATTCATGCCACCAATCATGCGCGTGGGAGCTATTCCGAGAATCTGAACTAGAACTGGTCAATTGCTTCCACCTTGTGGTCGAGTATCATTCATGCGGTCCCTTCCGACCATTCTTGATATTCTTTTGTGGGTAGATGGATTGGAAACCATTTTGAACTCGTTGTGAGCCAAAATATCATATGAAAGGGTGGGTCGGGGTTTAGATTCAAGATAGTCAGACTGGGGACGGATTACTCTGGGAAGATCGACGATTTCGCTTGCGCTAGGAATTCTTTCCTATCGAAGAATGAATGGGTACTTTTCGTTGACAATGACGAAGAGGCGAGTGAGATGCTTTTGAACCATCTAGATCAATTGGAGCCCAAGTTTCCCTATTATTGGATAAGACGCATCAATTTACACAACGGGAGATATCGCGAGGCTTGGAATCCAGACTTCGCCCCGAGACTCGTATCAAACAGGGTCAAGTTTGTCGGCCGAGTTCATGAGAAAGTCGCTCCAAAGGACCCGCACGGGATCATAGACTTTCCAATATTACATAATCACCTTGGATCCTTTACCTACAAGAATCTCTGGTATCAGGATCTACCCGCCTACCGCATATGGATCGGCGTCAAGAAGGCGATTGAAGTAGTTCGGAATAGATAACAACCTATTCGAATGGAATTGACAACGTCAATTTTTCATTGGATCCGGCGTACAGGATGAGTGGATTGGATGATTACGATAATTACCGTCACGTACAACTCCAGGCCAGAGATTGAACGCTTCCTTCTCTCACTCTCCCGGATGCTAGGATCGGATCCTCGAGAGGCTGAAACGAGAATTTGGGATAACGCTTCTTCTGACGGAACAGCGGAATATCTACGGACCGTTCAAGAAAATCTTCCAGATCTCAAGTTGAGCCTCAATCTTTCCCCCAAGAATGTGGGCCTTAGCAGGGCAATAAACTCGGAGGTCGCGAGTTCTAACGGTGAATTGGTTCTGCTTTGCAACCCCGATATAGAGTTCTCGGATGAAGTCTCCGATTTGCTGGAGTTCGCATTATCACACCCAGAGGTCGGTACCGTTCCAGATCTGAAGAATCCAGATGGCACAGCGCAAAGGTCAGTCCATCGACGCTCCCCTAGCTTCACGAGGATATTTTTCGAGTACACCTCTTTCGGGCGTTTCTGGTCTCGTCTCTTCCCGTTCATTCGAGACGACTACAAGTATTCGAACAGAAAATTCACAACCCCCACCATCATCGAACAGCCCGGAGGAACTTTTCTTCTGCTTCACAGAAGAACGCTGGAAGAACTATCAAGAGAAGGAAAGTTGTATGATGAGAGGTTCCCCGTATTCTGGAACGACGTGGACCTATCTATGAGGGCCAAGGTTGACGGAGTGAAATTCGTAATCGTTCCAGAAGCGAGGATTCTGCATGGCTTCGGACATTCCGTGAAGAAACTCGACAGTGAGATGCGCTTGACGCTCCTCTATGGGAGACTTGGACTAATCGGATTTGCAGACAAATGGAAAATGCACTCGCGAGCCATTCAAGGAGCCCTCTTTCTGGACTCGATCTTCGCCGTGATCCTCGGGCTTGCTGGCAGATTCATCAAGTTCAGGTCGAGGAACATAGACGTTGCGGATTCGGACCGCTCTACTTTCATCTTGAGGTCCCGTATCATGAAGTTCTGGTGCAGCATTCATTGAGGACCTTGAACGTTGGTTGCGGTCCAGATGATTGGGGCGACGTCCGCGTAGACGTAGTTTTCAAGACTCAGCTAGGTGCCACCTCCAAGTTTAACGTTAGAGCAGATGCTCATCGTCTTCCGTTCCGCAATGGCGTATTCTCCCTCGGGCGTTGTTGGTATGTCCTAGAGCATGTTGAGAACCCAGCAGAGGCACTTTTAGAACTCAGACGGACGGGCAAAAGTTTCGACGTGCGGTTTCCCATAGACGAAGGGTACTACAAACAGATGATAATCGGAGCGCTAAGCCTCGATGTTGGCATGTTTCTTGGCGCATACAGGGCCATGAAAGGACGCTTTCATCGATGGAGGATAAGTCCTTCGTTTGTGGAAAGATCATTAAGGGATGACCAAAACAAATCGCCCCCCGCTTGACGCCACGATATCTGAGCGCTTTATCAGGTGTCCTCACTCTAGCGGACTTCTCTCTGGGAGAAAATCCGCGCTGTTTCGGCGAGTCCTGAACGCTCTCAGGCCTCTACTCAAGAATGCTACCACGAAATACTACTACGAATGGAAGGCCGAGGTCTGAGTCGTCGAAGCGCCGTCAACTTTAAGGCCGTCCTGTTCATCACGGCTAGATTCTTGCTTCCTATCGTTACGAGCATTGCGCAAAGCCACTAGCTTGAACTCTTCGTCCGGAAGATTCCAGCGGTCGCGTAAGTCCACCAGTCAGAAGGCTTGACTCGCACTCCAACCAACGACTTCAAGTTTTGGAAAGGGTACGATGAACCTTCCCCCGGACTTGAGATATTCTCGTTCCTTTGTCAAGATTTCGTCCTTGAAGTTCCAGGCAAGAAGTAACGCGTAGTCGGGAGCTGCCTTTCGGAACTCGTCCGGAGGCACGATTGGGATTCGGACCCCAGGAATGAATTTTCCCTGTTTGTAGGGGGTCGTATCTATGACGAAATTGAGGGTCGAACGATCAATGGAGCAGTAATTGAGAAGAATTGTCGCCTTCGCCGGGGCTCCATATCCCACAATGGTATTTTCGTCCTTCTTCATCGTTTGTAGAAGTCGGTTCAATTCTCCTTTGAACTTTTGGACCCGGTGGGAAAACTGCTCCAGCGCGTGAAAATCAGCCCCTCTTTCTTCATCTCGGAAAACTCGTTCGAGCGTTTCCAATTGTTTAGGGTATGTGTTTCGATGAGCCGCTATTCCTCGAAGACTTCCGCCGTGAATTCTGGGAAAGTATTGGAGGTCTATGAGTTCTAGACTGTGTTTTTCGAGAACTTTTGAGAGGGGTTTGAACCCGAAATATGAGAGGTGTTCGTGGTACACTATGTCGAAATTATAGTGTCGAAGGATATCCACTACCCATGGTACTTCGAAGGCAAATAGTCCCCTTGGCTCCAAGAGTTTTTCGACAGATTGTACGAAACCATTCAGGTCTCCGACATGCGACACTACGTTATTCGCAGTTATGATGCGGGCTTTGCCCTGTCCAATTCTCTGTACAGTTGGGGCACCAAAATACTCGTTGAGCGTTGGTATTCCGTTTACAATTGCTAAATCTGCGATATTGCGAGCAGGTTCAATGCCGAGCACAGAAGCGCCCTGAGTTTTGAAGGCTCTCAACAACGTCCCATCGTTGCTTCCAATATCGACGACTAGGTCCTGAGTGTCTAGCGGAAGTAGCTGTGTGAGATCTTTCGCGTATTGGTCGAAATGAATCAATGATGTGTTGGCCGTCGCGGTAAGGAACGCGTAATCGTCAAACATTTCCTTCCTGTCGACGAGGTCGAGTAGTTGAATCAGACCGCAATCGCTACAATGGAACATTTGCAGGGGATATCTTGGTTCAGGAGTCGGGTCGCTTGCGCGCTGGACAGATAGGAATGAATTCGCCAGAGGGAGCGTACCGAGGTCGAGCCCAAGTCTCAACTTCGTACCGCTACAGGCCCTGCAACGGGGTTGGGTCGACATACCAGACCAGTCTCTTGTCTAAGCTGGACGGAAGGGAGCTCCAGTGTTGCTTTTAATAAACGCTCAATTTGGAAGTCCATTATGCTCCCGGGTGTGAGCGTTCGCGACATCGGTAAGATGGTAGATGAACGAGGTTTCTTCGCCGAAATTCTTCGAAATGATTGGAGGGATTTCTTTGGAGATGATAAGGTAGCACAGGCGAACTTGTCGTTTAGTTATCCAGGAATGATCAGAGCCTGGCACAGGCACAAAAGGGGGCAGGTCGACTACATGATCGTGCTGGAGGGCGCAATGAAGATTTGTGCTTATGATGATAAAGAAGGATCCCCAACCAAAGGGCATTTGGAAGAAGTCATTGCAAGCGAGGAGAAGTTGCAGCTCGTTCGAGTTCCAGGTCATTACTGGCATGGAACCAAGACATTGGGTGTCAAGCCCTCACTTACCCTGTACTTTGTGACTCAATTGTACGACAACGCCAATCCGGACGAAGAGAGAAGATCATGGAATGACCCGGGCATTATCGACTCAAAGACGTCGAAATCGTTCGATTGGAACAGGACTCCCTTCAGGTAGGCAAAGCCGAATCGCCGAAGGATCCTCTTGATTCTCGCGAGTCTCTTACTGCGTTGACTTCCCACTCATTATCGATTTGCGGAAAGTGGGGATAGAATCGGCCGAAGATCTTGGCTTTCCTGCCGAGAGTTAGCTAGGGTGGGAAGAATTTTCGAGTATTTCGTTTGATCCTGACGAGAAAGCCCGCGGCCGACAATTGTTGGGCGACCAAGGTTGGGTTGATGATCCAAGCGTGAAGGCGATCTCTTCTCGTGCGGTATGAATGTCTCATAAGCTCAGGTCGAACCTACTCCAGTTGATCAAGAAATCGCGTTTGAATCCATCGTCAAGTGAAAATCGAAGCTGGACCCGAGCGCCCTTCTTGCTCACTCTAACAATCTCTTCTAGAACACCTTTCCAATCCCAAATATGCTCAATTATATGCCAGCATCTGATCTCCTCAATAGAGTCACCCCTAATCGGCAGCCTAAGTGCACTCGCAACAACATTCGGGTGGTTTGATACTTCAGGGAGACTTCTCGAGAGATCTACTCCAATGTCTCCCCAGGAGTCTCCGCCACAACCGATGTTAAGGCTTGTCGTTCGCGGATTACCATTCTCTGGCCACGGAAGAGACACGTTGTTCACCGAGCGAAGCCCCTGCGTGGGCAAACGTGATCAATAAATTTAGCAATCATGAAAAACCTTGATTCCAATCGGTTATGATGGCGCTGAAGGGCCGAACTGCGAAAGCGACTGTTTTTTCATTTCTCTAATTCCCTCCTCGGCAGTAAGAAATCGTATCCCAAGGGTGTGCTCAGCCTTCTCCACTTCGGCCTCACCGCAAGTTGCTTGAAATCACTGCTGAAGACAGGTTGAACCATATTGGTGGGATAGTTGAAAATCTCGGCCAGCTTGACCGCAAATTCGTAACGGCTTAGGCATGATCTTCCCGCTGTGTGAAAGATGCCGATTTCATGGTGATTCGCCAGCCTCAGAAGTGCTTCTGCAAGATTGTCTGCAAAGGTCGGGCAATTATATTGGTCCCTGATGGCCGTCACGATCTCATTATTCTTCAGCCTATCTAGGACGAACATGGCAAAGTTCATTGTCTTTGTCGCATTAGAGCCCGCGGCCTCGAGTCGAGAATGCCAGCCGTGGACTACGCTCGGCCTCGCTATCGCAAAATTCGATAGATCTGATACAACTCGTTCAGCCTCCAGCTTCGTCTTCGCGTAGCAGTTGAGAGGATTTGGTGTGTCAGATTCGGTGTAGTGGCCGTAACTCCCATCGAATACGGAGTCGGTTGATATCTGTATTAATCTACTGTCGTTCTGACGAGCAGCCTCTGCTAGGTTCCTCACCCCGCCAACATTGACTCTTTCGGCCTCGTCCTTATGGATCAACGCGTCTGACTAGACGAAGCGTGGCCTCTTTGTCGGTTATGTCGAGCTCTGCAGAGTTAGGAAAGGGCGATTTCCGGGTGTTCTGCGTGTTGTAAGCTTCGAAGCCATAACTGGCTGCGGTGGAGGCCAGTTTCGAGCCAACGAGTCCTGTAGAGCCGATCACGAGAAGCTTTTCCAAGCCGGGACCCCATTCCTAGCGAGTAGACTTTTCAAGCTTGAGCCGTCACTTACCAGTCAGCCGGGAAATGTCAATATTGCAAACTAAGAGGGGCCGGGACTGATCTGGAAGATCTAATCGTCACTGGCGGTCTGGGGTTCATTGGAAGCAATTTCATCCATCACATAATCCAGTCCCGGGAGGATCTGAGAGTCACCAACATAGACTTCGAAGGGATAGGTAGCAATCAAGCCAATGTTAGGGAACTCAGAAAGAACCCGCGGTATAGATTTGTCAGAGGAGATCTTGCTGAGTACGCGTTCGTCCGCAAGGCTCTCAAGAAAGCAGACATCGTAGTGAACCTTGCAGCGCAGACCCATGTCGATAGAAGCATATCTGACCCAGAACACTTCTTTGAAAGCAACGCGAGAGGCGCCTTCAATCTATTCCGAGCGGCCCAAGAAGGTAGGGTCAACAGAGTGGTCCATATTTCTACAGACGAGATCTACGGGTCGATCGAATCTGGATCCTTTGATGAAGAGAGCCCTCTCAAGCCGTCAAGCCCCTATTCGGCCACAAAAGCTTCAGCCGATCTCATAGCCCGAGCATGGAATACTACCTACAAGCTACCAGTCGTCATTCTAAGGTGCACCAACAATTTCGGACCGCGCCAACATCCCGAGAAGTTCATACCCAAGGCGATAATCAGGGCTCTGAACGGAAGAGATATCCCCCTCTACGGTGGAGGCGGCCAGGTTCGCGACTGGATATACGTCGAAGACTTCTGTGCTGCAATTGAGCTCGCGATTTCGAAAGCAAATCCGGGCGAAATCTACAACATATCAGCGGGAAATGAAATGTCCAATCGAGAGGTTGCCGAAAAATTGGTCAAGCAGCTCGACGGTGCAAGAGTCAAGCTTGTAGAAGTTGAGGATAGGCCGGGACACGATTACAGATACAGCCTCGACTCCCAAAAGGCACGCAGAAGTCTCGGATGGAGTCCCACTCGCTCATTTGATGAAGGACTTGGCATTACCGTCAAGTGGTACCGTGAACACGTTTCTTGGTGGAAGCCCCTGGCCACCCAGAAAGTTCTATCCGATGCGCCATGGAAGGAGCGATGGTAAAAGCACCGTCAAAGCTTGGGGGTCGCTCGGTCACGGTGATCTTCCTAAGGTTTGATGTCCCGAATAACCGATGAACTCGCCCTTCAATAAGGCATCAGCCTTGTTCAAGATGTCTTCAAGGTCCCGCTTCTCTTCGAGCGTCATCGTCTTGTCCCGCTCCATCACCCTAGCTAATCCTCGAACAGTCGCGATCCACAGTGGTAGGAATACTTCGCGCTCCTTTCCGGGAATAACCTTGTACATGTATGGATTCGATTCCGTGCCTACGCTAGCCTCTGCCGCAAAGGCGCCAGTCCGCCTCATATGGTACAAGCCTATGGAAACGCACAAGGGAACCATAATGACCAGGGCAATAACTGCGAACCAAGCTAGACTTGTGAAAATTGGGTGAAGGATACTATTCTCGGCTATTCCTAACTTGTAGATTACGATGACGTTGCTTGCAAACCCGATCAGGAAGGCAAAGTAGGTGTTGTATCCTATCCTGAAATAGAACCAGCTACGGAATAGTAGTTTCCAGAAGTTCAACTGGCGAGTCCTCGACGAGTGTTTCGCGCCAAATCCTTATATCAACATGTGGCTGAAAATCGCGATTGTTAGCCCGATGCAGAAGCGTATTCTGCTGTTGCCTCTAGTATGGGGAGTCTTCGGCGTCGGCGAAGTACTAGTCCTCAACTATCTTTACGGGCCCATAGTAACCATCATCCCTTTCCCTGCAAATGACAAGCCAATAGGGGGTTCATACCTACCTGCCCTCTTCTTCAACTTCGCCGCACTAGTTACAATGCTCGGTCTCAGCCTCTATGCGTTGGGATTCTGGAATATCGATTTTTCGAGCCGAAAAGGGAGAACGGACATTACAGCGCTTGGAGTACTGTTGGCGAGTGGGATACTTCTCTTCTACTATGCTATCTTCCTATTTCCCTTCGTTGTGGCCGTGGTCTATTTTCTCGCCACAAACATAGATTAGCCGTTTTTCACTCCCTCGCAGAGATAGTTGCAAGTGCGACGAGCCAACTGCGCCATGAACGATCAATCGATGCGCTGACAGAGGACCTAACGCCCCGAAGTCACTAATGTAAGACAATATAGGTTACACACTTTTGAGAAAAGGCGCAGAAAACTCCCGCCCTTTGCTGGTTGCGTGGGCCCCGTTTTCCCCCACTCTCGTCGAGGTCGGCTCCTTGATCGGCGGGCGAGTCGTCTTCCTCAACATTCTCTTTGGGAAGAAAATAGCTGCACCATTGCGGTATGCATTTCTCGCTCTTAGAACCCTCTCGCTCTTGAGAAGGGAACGACCAGAAGTTGTTCTCGCTCAGAACCGGCCCATCTTCCTGCCACTCCTGCTCGTCCTGGTGA
>Ga0209160_1002778_pt1 | contig 14495 bp, 13 predicted proteins | sample GraSoiAngelo_153_FD_186167 | JGI IMG/M metagenome (GOLD analysis project Ga0209160, IMG submission 186167) | Grasslands soil microbial communities from the Angelo Coastal Reserve, California, USA - 14_1009_12_40cm (SPAdes) (version 2) | ecosystem: Environmental > Terrestrial > Soil > Grasslands ...
GCCGCCGGGTTCAGGGATGTGAGACCTGTCCACTCGTCGATCGAAGGGACTTCCTCGAGCACGCGACGATCGCGGTCGCGAGCGCCCTGGCGGCGCTCGGCCTGTCGCCCGTGCAGTGCCGAGCCCTCGATCGGCGCTTCGGTCGCGCGGTGTGGAGCAGGGACGAGGAGCATGCCTATCCCATTCCCGCGACCGACGGCGTCACGATCGACAAGGAGAACGAGATCATCTTGGTGCGATTCAAGGACCGGGTGTACGCGTTCAACCTGTCGTGCCCGCACCAGAACACCGTACTGCATTGGCTGGCCGACGAAGGACGCTTCCAGTGTCCCAAGCACAAGTCGCGTTACCAACCGGATGGGGTGTTTATCTCCGGGCGGGCCACGCGCAACATGGATCGCTTCGCGGTGCGGCGGGACGCTGCCACGATCGTCGTGGACGTGGACAAGATGTATCGATCCGACAAGAACGCGGGGGAGTGGGACGCGGCCGTCGTGACGCTCTGACCGTGCAACTCCATCACCGGTCGGTCAGCAGGCGGTATTTCGACAAATTGCGCAGGGCTGCCGCGCGCTTCCCCGCCTGCTCGTACAACCGCGCCAGGTTGAAGTACGCGTCCGCCAGCCGCCGATCGGCGGCGATCGCCTGCTCGTAAGCCTTCACCGCGTCGTTGGGACGTCGTCGGTCCTCCAGCGCGATGCCAAGGTTGTACCAGGCCGTCGCGTGGTCGGGATAGTCGGCGAGCACCGCCCGGAAATGCGTCTCCGCCTCCTCGGCGCGACCGGATTCGACCAGCAGCCGCCCCAGGTTCACCCGCGCGTCGGCATGATGCGGATCGAGCTCGAGCGCCCGCCGGTAGGCATCGCGTGCGTCCTCCGGCGCGCTCACTTCCAGCTCGAGCCCGAGGTCGAACCACTGCTCGGCGTCGAGATCGTCCTCCACGCGCCGGGCGGCGGCCGCCTGGCGGCGCGCCAACGGGGCCGCGCGCTCGGCCAGGCTCGCCACGTCGAAGTCGAGTACCAGTTGCCCCGAATCCGGATTCCAGGCGAGGGCGCCGTCCCGCGCCACCACCCGATGTCCCTCGGCCGTGATGCGCAGCTCTGAGAGCGCCCGTCCCCGCGGCAGCTGCTGCTTCAGCCGGCGCAGCGAGCGGCGGATCTGCGCGGCGGGGATCCTGGCCGCCATCAGGCCCTTCGCGGCCCGCAGCAGCACCAGGTCCTGAAAGGAAAAGCGCAGCTCCCCTCGCGCGGCCCGCGAGGGGGAGGGGGAGAGGAAACCGGCTCGAGTGTAGGATCGGATCTGCGCGGGAGAGAGGCCGAGGAGCCGCGCGACTTCCTCGGTGGTGTAGCCCGTCATTGCCTAGGCGCTGGCGGCCCTGCGCTTCTTGGCCGGCTTGGCTTCGGCGGCGCGCTCGGCGCGCTTCGCGGGCTTGCGCTCGCCGCCGGTCGAGCCCTTGCCCTTCGCGAGACTCGCCTTGAGCGCCTCCATGAGGTCGATGATCTGCGTCTTGGGGGCTTCGGCCGGTTCCTCGGTGATCTCCTCGCCCTCCACCTTCCGCTGAATCTGCTCCTGGATGCGGGCCTTGACCGTGTCCTCGTACTTCTGGGGCTCGAACGTCTCGGTCGCGGCCTGCTCGATGAGCTGGACCGCCATGTCGAGCTCCGCCTTCTTGACGTCGACCTTGGGGATGGGCACCTCGTCGATGGAGCGCACTTCGTTGGCGTAGCGCAGCTGCTCCATCGCGAGCCCCCGGCCCAGTGGGCGGATCATGATGAGGTATTGCTTGCCGCGCGCCGCCCACTGCCCGACCGCCACCTTGCGGGTCTTTTTCAGCGCTTCGCCCAGCAGCGTGAACGCCCGGTCGCCGCCCTTGTCGGGTCCCATGAAGTAGACCTTGTCCATGTACATCCGGTCCACCGTGTCGGCGTCCACGAATTCGGTGATGTTGATCGAGCCCGTCCCCTTCTCCTCGAGCGCCTTGAGCTCGTCGGGAGTGAACTGAACATACCGCCCCTTGCTGAACTCGTACCCCTTGATCATGTCCTCTTTCTCGACCTTCTCCCCGTCCTTCGAGCAGACGTATTGCTGCTTCAGACGGGCTCCGTCCTTCTTGTGCAGCCAGTTGAACGAGATCGCGGCCGACGACTCGCCGGCCGAGAACATCTTGATCGGGACCGAGACGAGCCCGAAAGAAATCGTGGCGGAGCCTATCGAGTGCGCGGGCATAGGGCCTGCTGGTGAAAGGGTGACGGGCCGACCGACGGCATCAGGATATTACCACTGGCGTGAGGGAGGGTCCATCCTGCACCGGCGCCGATTGCCACGCGATGCGTTTTCGGTCTACAATGGACCACCACCGTGACACCGACCCCCCCGACCCGCCCCCCGGCTGACGACGCGCTCAAACCGTACCGCGCCAAGCGCTCCGCCGACCGCACGCCGGAGCCATCGGGCTCGGTCGCCGCCGCACCCGGGCGGCGGTTCATCGTACACCAGCACGCCGCCACGCGCCTCCATTTCGACCTACGGCTCGAGATGGACGGTGTGTTGAAATCGTGGGCCGTGCCCAAGGGGCCGTCGCGCGACCCCGCCGACAAACGCCTCGCCGTCCACGTCGAGGACCACCCCATCGAGTACGGCGACTTCGAGGGGATCATCCCCGAAGGGAACTATGGCGCAGGCGCGGTGATCGTGTGGGACCGGGGGGTATGGGTGCCGATCGAGGATCCGGCGGCGGGATTCGTGAAGGGAAAACTGCTCTTCGAGCTGCGCGGCTACAAGCTGCGCGGCGTTTGGACGCTCGTGAAGATCAAGAAGTCAGTGAAGGACTGGCTCCTGATCAAGGAGCGGGACGCCTACGCTGCGAAGGACGGGGCCGCGTTTCCCCCGGGATCGGTGCTGTCGGGGCTGACGGTCGAAGAGCTGCGCGACGGCAACAAGAAAGCGTCGCAACTCGTGGCCGAGTTGAAGAAGCTCAAGGCGCCCGTGCGCACCGTCCGAGCCGAGGATGTCGCCCCTATGCTCGCCGAAACGCGCGACGACCCGTTCTCGCGCGCCGGGTGGGTCTTCGAGGTGAAGCTCGACGGCTATCGCATGCGCGTGGTGAAGGAAGACGGGACCGCGCGGCTGATCACGCGTAATGGGAACGATTACTCCGCGGCCTTCCCGGAGCTGATCCGCCCGATCGCCGCGCTGCCATACTCGAGCGTGCTCATGGACGGGGAGCTGGTGATCTTGGACGAGCAGGGGCGCCCGAGCTTTCAGCGCCTGCAGAACCGGGCTCGCATCGGCCGCGCCCCGGACATCCGGCTTGCCTCCGTCGAAACGCCCGGCACCCTCTATCTCTTCGACCTCATGGCAGTCGAGGGGTTCGACCTGCGGTCGCTGCCGCTCGTGAAGCGTAAGGCCCTGCTGCGGAAAGTGCTGCCGGAGGCGGGACCGCTGCGCTACTCGGAGCATTTCGAAAAGGACGGCGAGGCTCTGTACGACCGGGCGGTGGGGATGGGACTGGAGGGCATCGTCGCCAAGAAGGCGGACGCCCCGTACAAGAGCGGCCGCTCCGACCTCTGGCAAAAGATCCGCGCCGACAAGACCGGGGACTTCGTCGTCGTGGGTTACACGGCGCCCAAGGGCAACCGCGGCGGGTTCGGGGCGCTCCACCTGGGGGGCTACGCCGACGGGAAGCTCGTCTATGCCGGCCGCGCGGGCAGCGGATTCACCGACCAGATGCTGAAAGATGTGGGGGACCAACTGCGGGCGCTCGCGACGCCTCGGCCACCGTTTGCGGGTCCCGTCCCGGCGGAGAAGGAGAGCCACTGGGTGAAGCCAGAGCTCGTGGCCGAGGTCCGCTACAAGGAGGTCACGGGCGACGGCTTGCTGCGGCAACCCGTCTTTCTACGGTTCCGTGACGATAAGAAGCCGGAAGAGTGCGTGATACGGGATGCGGGAAGCGAGATGAGGGATGTGGATGCTCCTCTATCAGCCACGCATCCCGCATCCCGCCTCCCGCCTCCCGAGGTGCAGTTCACGAACCTCAACAAGGTCTTCTGGCCGGATGAGCGATACACCAAGGGCGACTTAATCGAGTACTACCGGGCCATATCCCCGTGGATGCTGCCCTATCTCGCCGAGCGGCCCCTGGTACTCACGCGCTTTCCCGACGGCATCAACGGGAAATCCTTTTTCCAGAAGGACGCTCCGGAGTATGCCCGGGCGTTCGTGCGAACGGTCACGATCTGGAGCGAGGACTCGCAGCGCGAGCTTGACTATTTCGTGTGCGACAACGAGTCCTCGCTGCTCTACATCGCCAACATGGCGGCGATCCTGCTACACGTCTGGTCGTCCCGCGTGGCGACCCTGGAAAAGCCCGACTGGTGCATCCTGGACCTCGATCCCAAGGAGGCCCCCTTTACCGACGTGGTCACCGTCGCGCAGGCCCTCCAGGCGTTGTGCGACGATATTGGCCTGCCGACGGGCATCAAGACCAGCGGCTCGACCGGTCTGCACGTGCTGATCCCGTTGGGTCGCCAGTGCACGTACGAGCAATCCCGCACGCTCGGGGGACTGTTGGCGCGGGTCATCGCGGCGGAGCTGCCGGAGATCGCCACGGTCACACGTCAGGTCCAAAAGCGGGACGGCAAGGTGTACCTCGACTACGTGCAGAACGGCCACGGACGACTGCTCGTCGCACCGTTCAGCGCGCGGCCATTGCCGGGCGCACCCGTGTCGATGCCGGTCAAATGGAGCGAGGTGAGCCCCAAGCTCGACATCAAGAAGTTCACGATCAAGACTGCGCCGGCCCGGATGAAGAAGCTGGGGCAAGACCCGCTGCGCGCGGTGCTCGACCTCAAGCCCGACCTGGTCCGCGCGCTCGAGCAGCTTCATGGCCGCCTCGGTTGAGCTGCGGATCGCCGTTGGCGAGCGGATGGGTGAGGTGTCGGGGCTGCTGCTCCAGCCGACGGGCGCGCGGCTCCTCTACGTACTCGCCCACGGCGCGGGCGCCGGGATGCGGCACCCGTTTCTCGAGTCGATTGCCCAACGGCTCGCGGAGCGAAGCATCGCGACCCTGCGATATCAGTTTCCCTACATGGAGCGGCGCGCGGGCCGACCCGATCCTCCCGCAGTGGCGGCGGCGGCGGTGCGCGCGGCGGCGATCGAGGCGGCCCGCGTCGCGCCGGGGCTGCCGCTCGTGGCGGGTGGCAAGTCCTTCGGCGGGCGCATGACGTCCACCGCACAGGCGGAAGAGCCTCTGCCCGGCATGCGCGGGCTCGTGTTCCTCGGATTCCCGCTGCATCCTCCCGGGCGCCCCGGCGATTCTCGCGGCGAGCACCTCGCGCAGGTGCGGATTCCGATGCTGTTTCTTCAGGGAGACCGAGACGAGTTCGCCGACCTGAAGTTGTTGAAGCCAGTCGTCAAGCGGCTGGGCACGCACGCCACGCTGCATCTAGTGAAGGGTGGGGACCATTCGTTTCACGTGCTCAAGCGGTCGGGCAGGACCGATGCGGACGTGATGTCTGAGCTCGTGGATGCTATTGTGAAGTGGACAGCGGGGATCGTTTGACCGGCCGCGACCCGGTCTGGCGCTCGCCCGAGCGCCAGGGGGGTGCATGCCGAATTACTGGATCGTAAAGACTGAGCCGTCCACATACAGTTTCGATGATTTGGCCCGCCAGAAGACCGCCGTCTGGGACGGGGTGAAGAACAACCTGGCCTTGAAGCATCTGCGCCAGATGAAACCCGGCGACCGGGTATTGGTCTATCACACCGGAGACGAGAAGGCCGTCGTGGGCGTGGCGGAAGTCGCGTCCCAGCCATATCCCGATCCCAAGCAGAAGGACCCCAAGCTCGCGGTGGTGGACCTGAAAGTCGGCGAGAGATTGCCGCGCCCGGTCCCGCTCGCCGAGATTAAAGGGGACCGCGCGTTCGCCGACTTGGCGCTGGTGCGCATTGGCCGTCTCTCGGTCATGCCGGCGTCGGCGGACCAGTTCAAGCGCATACTGAAGCTCGGCGGCGCGAAGTAACGGACAACGGACAACGGAGAACATCTCATGGGCAAAGGCGACATTCGCACCAAGCGAGGGAAGATCTTCCGCGGCACCTACGGCAACCGGCGCCCGAAGGGGAAGAAGCGGCGCAAGCAGGCCGCCGAGGCGGCCAAGACGGGCAAAGGGGAAGCGACATGACGGCGCTGCTCCTCGCGGCGCTCGCCTTGGTCGGAGCGGGGCAGGCGACGGAGGACGTGTGGCAGATCACGCTCAAGGACGGGACGATCGTGTGGAACCTGAGGCTCGAGGCGCTGCGACGCGACACGGTCGTGTTTCGCCAGGACAAGAAGACGATGCGCTACCCGTTGCTGCGGGTGGATGAGATGCGGCTCGTCCGGGCGGCGAAGCACGAAGTGGGAGGGGTGGTCGACGGCGCGCGCTACGACGGCGCAGCCAACGGGACGAGCGACCTGGTGTATCAGTTGACCCTGCTCGACCTGGCGGAGCGCCGCCAGGTGGTGGAGCAGATCCTACGGACGCGGACTCCACCTCCGCAAAAATGACCACGGGCCGGCGCATCCTGCTGGCCGATGCAGACGCCTTCTACGTCGCGGTGGCGCGTCTCGTCGACCCGGATGGCGCGGGCAAGGCGTGCCTGCTCATCGTCGGCGGCGCGCCCGACCGCCGCGGGGTGGTCACCTCCGCGTCGTATGAAGCGCGGGCCTACGGCGTCCATTCCGCGATGCCGATGGCGCGCGCCGTGCGGCTCTGTCCCGGCGCGACGGTCGTGCCGGTGCCCTGGGAGGCCTGCGCCGACAAAGGCCGCGAGATCGGGGCAGTGCTGCGGCGCTTCACCCCCGCCGTGGAGCAGGCCTCGAGCGACGAGTTCTACCTGGACCTCTCCGGCACGGAGCGGCTGTATCGTGGCGAGCCGCTCGCCGCCACGGCCCGCCGCATCCGCGACGCGGTGCTCGCGGAGACCACGCTGTCCTTGTCGATCGGGGGCGCGACCTCGAAGCTCGTCGCCAAGCTCGCCGCGGGCGTCGCCAAGCCGCGACCCGGTTCCCCGTCCGATGGCGTGTGCGTGGTCGCCCCCGGCGCGGAAGCGGAGTTCATGCTGCGGTTCGCGCTCGCCGACCTGCCGTTCATCGGGCCCAAGTTCCAGGAGCGTCTCGCGCGAGTCGGCCTGCGCACGGTACGCGACGTCGTCGGGCACGATCGAGAGACCCTGGTCCGCTGGCTCGGCGAGCGTGAGGGCGCCTGGCTGTACGAGCGGGTCCGCGGCACCGACGCCGCGCCGGTCGAGCTGGATCGGGAGGCCAAATCGGTGAGCCGCGACGAGACGTTCCCGACCGACGTGGACGATGACGACGCGCTGGCCGCCAAGCTGCTGGCCCTCGCCGATCGTGCGAGCGCCGATCTCCGGGACGGCGGTCTTGCGGCCCGCACGGTCACCGTGAAGCTGCGAGACGCGGATTTCACGACCCGCCAGGCGAGCCGCACGCTCCCCGACGCGGTGCGGTCGGATCGCGCGGTGTACGCCGTGGCGCGTCAGCTCCTCACCAGGCTGCGGACCGCTCGGCGGGTGCCCGCCCGGCTGCTGGGCGTGGCCCTGTCGCAGCTGGGCGCGGCGGACGCCGAGGGGCAGCTCTCCTTCCTCGAGCGAGCGGCGGGAGCGATCGAAACCGAGCGGGACCGCACGATCTCCCGGGTAATCGACGAAGTGCGCGGGAAGTTCGGCCCCGACGCCCTGGGCCGCGGCGGGGTGCAGCAGCGCTAGTTACATCGCGCCGAGCGCTGCGGCGGCCTTGTTCACGTCGCGTGCCTTGACCCAGAGGATCGCGCCGTAGCGCCCCATCCCGGCGCACAACCCCGTCACCGCCGTCACGTTGATCTTCGCGGACGCGAGCTTGCTCAGCAGGCCGGCCAGCGCGCCCACGCGGTCGTCGCCGTCCACCAGGAACGCCGTCTTCGGTTTCGACAGCTTGATCTTCGCCCCCTTCGCCGCCGCCGCGAAGACGCCCGCGTCCGACGGCACGAAGTCCACCTGCGCCTTTCGGGCGCTGGGGAACGCATGCAGCGCGAGCAGATTGACGCCCGCGCTACGCAACGCGTCGAGCAGACGTGTGCCTTCACCGGGTTTGTCGGGGATGGTGGTGTAGTAGTAGCTGACCTTGCGGATCGTATCGGCCATGATGGTCTCCGGGTGTGAGCGCTCGCATGACTATGGCCCGCTGTCCGCCCGACCGCCAGACCGTCGCCCTATCTCACATAAAAAGCCGTCCGGTTGAGCCGCCCGTCTCGCTCGAACCACACCGTGGCCGCGCCGGCACCCGCCGCCGCGGCGAACGCCCGGCGCAGATCGTCGGCACTCGACACGCGCACCCGGTTGATCTGGAGAATGACGTCCCCGGAGCGGAGTCCCGTCGCCTGCTGCATCTCATCGGGGATGTCGTAGATCAACGCGCCGTGGTCGCTCTGAATGCCCCGCTCGGCACGCACGGCCGCCGTCACCGTCACGACCTTCATTCCCCCGAGCCCGGCCACCTTCTCGGCGAGGGTGGTAGGGAGGTCCGTGACCGCCAGCCGGGCCGTGCGGCTCTCGCCCCCGTGCCGGTAGCTCACGGTCAGCGTGTCCCCCGGTCCGATGTCGAGCAGCACCGCCTCCCAATCGAGGAAGGTCCGCAGCCGCCGCCCACCGGCGCTCACCAGGACGTCGCCGGGCGCGACGCCGGCCTGGCCGGCCGGGCCAACCGGCGCCACCTGGCTCACGCGCAGGCCCCCCGCCCGCTTCCAGCCCCCCAGGTCCTCCGCGCCCGCGACCTCGAGCCCGACCCAGGCGCGGCGCACCTTGCCGAAGCGCCGCAGCTCGTCGGCCACGCGCAGGGCGCGCTCGATCGGGATCGCGAAGCCGATCCCCACGGAGCCGCCCGAGCTCGTGAAGATCGAGCTGTTCACGCCCACCACCTCTCCCAGCGCGTTGGCGAGCGGGCCGCCCGAGTTGCCCGGGTTGATCGCGGCGTCCGTCTGGATCATGCCGACGTAGATGCCGGACTGCCCTTCGGAGGGAAGCAGGTTGCGGCCCACGGCGCTCACCACGCCGGCCGTGACCGTGGGCTCGGCGTTACCCAGCAGGTAGGCGAACGGGTTGCCGACCGCGACCACCCATTCGCCGATCAGCAGGTCGGTGCTCTTGCCGAGGGCCGCGGTCGGGAGGCCCGTACCGTCGAGCTTGAGCACGGCGATGTCGGTCTGTGGGTCCTCACCCAGGATCTTCGCGCCAAAGTCCCGCCCGTCACGCATCGTGACGACGATCTGCTCGGCACCTTGCGTGACGTGTTGATTGGTGATCACGACGCCGTCCGACGAGATGATGAATCCGGACCCGTATCCCTCGACCACCTGGTCCGCGCCGCGCGGCATGAAGAACAGGTCGAAGGGGTCCTGCGCCAGGCGCCGCTCCCGTCGCAGCACGTTCACGCTCACCACGGCCGGCGCGAGTCGGGCGGCCGCCGTGACGATGGCGGTCTGGCGTGATCCGCCCGGATCTTGGGCCCCCAGGTGTGGCGTCGATGCCACACCAACTGCGGTCATCCCGACGAGCAGGAAGAGAGTTCTCATACGGGGACCATCATACACGGTTGACGCGCCGCGCGGGCGCCGGTAAATCAGCTCGCACGTCCAACGTCGCTTGTCGCGTGATCGTATCCCTCCGGGACCCACCGAAGGAGTTCGTCCGATGCGCCGCATGGCTCTCCGTCAAGCCAGTCTCTGCAGCACGCTCTTGTGGGCGACGCTCGCCCTTGCCGCTCCGGCGCAAGGTCGCGGCAGGGCGAAACAGCGACCCGTTCCCGCACCCACGTCCGCGGCAGCCGTGACGGCGGGAGCCGACTCCCTCAACAATGTCAAGTTCCGCAACCTGGGGCCCTCGGTGGGCGGTGGTCGCGTAGCGGCCGTGGTCGGGGTGCCCGGTGACCGGAGCACGTATTACGTCGGGGCCGCCGCAGGCGGCGTGTGGAAGACGACGGACGGCGGCGACTCCTGGGAGGCCGTGTTCAAAGACCAGCCGACGGCGTCGATTGGCGCCGTGGCCCTCGCGCCTTCGAACCCCAACGTCGTGTGGGTGGGGACGGGCGAAGGGAATCCGCGCAACGACGTGGTGGACGGCCGCGGCGTCTTCATGTCGCCCGACGCGGGCAAGAGCTGGCAGTTCATGGGTCTCGGCGACGTCGGGCAGGTCACCCGGATTGTGATCGATCCCGCCGACCCCGACGTGGTGTTCGTGGCGGCGCTGGGCCACGCGTGGGCGCCCAACGTGGAGCGCGGCGTGTTTCGCACGGCGGACGGCGGCAAGACCTGGCACAAGGTGCTGTTCGTGAACGACACGACCGGCGCGGCAGATCTGGTCATGGTGCCAGGCAACCCGCGGCTGCTGTTCGCCGCGCTGTGGCAGTTCATGCGTCATCCGTGGGAGCTCGTGTCGGGCGGGGCGGCGAGCGGCATCTATCGCTCCAAGGACGGCGGCCTCACGTGGGAGCGGCTCAAGGACGGTCTGCCCAGCGGCCTGCTGGGTCGCATCGCCATCGCCGTCGGGCCCACGAACCCGAGCCACGTGTACGCGCTGATCGAGACGACGCAGGGGATGTTGTGGGATTCGAAAGACCAGGGGGACCACTGGACCAAGGTCTCCGACTTCCACGGCCTCTCCGCCCGGCCGTTCTACTTTTCGCTGCTGCATGTGTCGCCCGCGGACGACCGCAAGCTGTTCTTCTCGTCCTACCTGCTGCTGCGCTCGGACGACGGCGGCAAGACGACGACGCCAATCGACCGGGGCGTGCACGTTGATCACCACGCGCTGTGGATCGATCCCCAGAACCCGGACCGCATGATCCAGGGGAACGACGGGGGCGTCTACGTGACGGAGACCGGTGCCAAGAGCTGGCGCTACTTGAACAACCTCCCGATCGAGCAGTTCTATATGGTGGCGGCCGACAACAACACTCCCTACATGCTGTGCGGCGGGCTGCAGGACAACAACGCGTGGTGCGGGCCGTCGAGCAACGTAGGAGGTGGGGGAGGTGGGGGAGGTGCGGGAGGCGCGGGATTGAACGGCTCCGAGTGGTTTACCGTCACGGGGGGCGACGGCGAATACGCGGTGCCCGCGCCGGGCGACTCCTCGATTCTCTACGTGGATTCGCAGAACGGCAACATCACGCGCGTCGATCTCAAGACGGGGCTGACCCGCTCGATTCGGCCCTATCTCTCGAGCGTGAACGAGATGAAGCCGGCCAACCTGAAGTACCGCTTCAACTGGACGTCACCCATCGCGGTGTCGCCGCGCGACGCGAACACCGTCTACCTGGGCGCCAACGTCGTGTTCAAGAGCGTCGACGGGGGCGAGCATTGGACGGCGCTCAGTCCCGATCTCACGCGTAACGACAAGTCGAAGCAGGTGACGAGCGGCGGCCCGGTCGAGTACGACATCTCCGGCGCCGAGACGTACAACACGATCCTCACGGTGAACCTCGCCCCCACCGATTCGAGCGTAATCTGGGTCGGCACCGATGACGGCCTCGCGCAGGTGACGCGCGACGGCGGCAAGACCTGGAGCGACGTGTCGGGCCACTTCCCGGGACTCGCCAAGGACGCCGAGGGACGGGTGTACCAGATCGGCATCTCGCCGTTCGATGCGGGCACGGCGTACCTCACAGTCGATCGCCACGAGCTCGACGACCCGCGTCCCTACGTCTACAAGACGGCCGACTACGGCAAGACGTGGACCGACATCGGCAAGGGCCTGCCGCAGGACGTGCCGGTGCACGTGGTACGCGAGAATCCCAACCTGCGCGGTTTCCTTGTGCTCGGCAGCGACGCGGCCCTGTGGTATTCGCGCGACGGCGGTGAGAGCTGGAAGCCTCTCAAAGCCGACTTCCCCACCGCACCGGTCTACGACGTGCAGTTCGTGAAGCGATCGCACGATCTGGTCATTGCCACGCACGGTCGTGGGCTGTTCGTCCTCGACAACATCACGGCGTTGGAGGAGCTGACGCCCGAGGTCCTCTCCTCCGACCTGCACGTCTTTTCGACCCTGCCGGCGCAAATCCGGGTGCGGCCGCGGCGCCCGGGCGTCGCGCCGACGCGGTTTACGACCCCCAACGCCCCTGCGGGCGCGGTGATCGACTACTACCTCAAGACGGCCCTCGACACGGGCACGAGCGGCTCGTCGGGCGAGGGCGAGCAGGCGCGCGGGCAGCGCTCCCGCCGGGGCCGGGTGATCGCCACGATCACCGACAGCCGCGGCGACACGGTGCTCGTCGACTCGAGTGGGCCCGGGAAGCAGGGCGTGAACCGCTATGTGTGGAGCCTGCGGTACGCCGGTCCGACCCGGCTCAACTTCGAGCGGCCGCCCTCGGCCGAAGACGAAGAGAACCCGTTCCGCAACGTGGGTGGGCCGCGCGCCATTCCCGGCACCTACACCGTCGCGCTCACGGCGGCCGGCCGCACGGAGACGAAGACGGTCACGGTAGAGCCCGACCCGCTGCTGGGGGGCGATGCCGCCCGGTTCGCGGCACAGGTGCGCGCCGGACTCGAATGGCGTAACGCGCTGTCTGCGCTCAACACGATGCTCAATCGCATCGTGAGCCTCGAAACACAGCTCAAGAACACACAGCAGGCGCTGCGTGACAACGCCGGCGGCGACAGCGCCGCCGCCGGTCCGGTGGCGCGCCAGGGGCGCGACCTCGGCCGCAAGCTCAAGGAGCTCAAGGACAGCCTGTACAACTCCGACGTGCAGCGTGACGCCGGGCAGGACGACATCCACTACTTGAACCGCTTTCAGGATCGGCTGCAGGGCCTCGGTTTCGGACTCGCGTTCGCGTACGCGCAGCCCCCCAGCGACGTCGTGGCGGCGCGCTTCAAGGAGCTGCGTGCCGTCTTGGACGGCTATCTCGCGAAGTTCAACGACCTGATCCGCACCGACGTCGCCGGGTTCAACAAGACGGCCGAGGAGCGCCGGGCGCCGATCCTGGTCGCAGGCGAGCCGATCGAGGTGAAGGAGGTCAAAGTCGTGTCGCGCTAGGCCGGCACGCGCACCCTGCGCCGGCGCTTCACAGCGATCCACGCGGCGAAGGCGACCACGCCGAGCGGTAGCACGACGCCGAGCGAGCGGACGCACAGCGCGACGAGATCGACGAAATTGCGCCACGCCTGCTTGAACGCCTCGCCCATTACGCTCGATCCGGCGTGCCCCACGACCGGGAGGGGTTCGTGGACGTAGATGGTGAACGTGCTGAGCGCGGTGTGGGCGCGCAGGTAGCGCAGCCGCCCCTCGTAGCGGTCGATCTCTTCACGCACCCGCGCCAGCTCCTGCTCCACGTCGAGCACGTCCTTGAGCTTGCCGGTGCGGGTGGCGAGCAGGTCGATCAGGCGCGACTCGAGCCGGCGGGCGTTTCCCATCCGGGCCGTCACATCCGTGAACTCCTCGCCCACGTCTTCGGCGTTGACGTTCACAGATTCGAGCTTGCCGATCGGGGCGAGCCCCGCGAGCCCCTCGTCGAACCGCTCCGCCGGGACCTTCACCTCCAGGCTGGCCGACCGAAGCTGTCCACGGCCGGTCTGCATCGTCGTATTGGCGATGTAGCCGCCGATGCGGCCGGCGAGCAGGCGCACCTGGGAGACCGCCCGCTCGAGCGAGTCCACCTCGATGCTCGCCTGGCCGGTGCGAATCACCATACTGGCGGCAACGCTCGCGCGCGGGAACAGCACGGCATCTCCTGGCGCCGCCACGCGCTCGCGCGCGGCCATGAGTGCGGGCGCCCGGGCCACGAAGTCCGCACGTGCGACGGGGGCCGGGCTGTCGGCTGCCGGGCCCTTCAAGTATGCCGGGCGCTCGGAGCGCGCGGCGTTGCGGCACGCGGCCACGGCGGCCAGGGCGACGGCTGCGAGGAGCCTGGTTCGCATGATCGTGTCTCCGGGGAGTAGGGTCCCCTGAGAGACGTGTGAGGGAGGTCGACATGCACACAAGCGTGCTCTTGAGCCTCGCGCTCGCGACCGCGGGCGCCGTCCGGCTCGCCGCTCAAATCACGGTGGTGACGCCGCTCGAGTCCGTCCCACGGCGGCGCCTGGAGTATCACGCGCCCCGGCTCTTGTCGTGTCCCGCGACCCAGTATCCCGACTCGCTCAAGCGTCGCGCCATCGGCGGGCACGTGGTGCTTGAGGTGGTCGTGGATACCCTGGGGCGCGTGCCGCGCGACCGCATCGTGGTCCGGGAGACCCCTCACCCCGGGCTCTCTCAGGCCGCGATCGCCATGGCTGCCGGCTGTCGCTTCGCGCCAGCCCGGGTGGGTCGCAGAGCGGTCGGGAAGGTGGTGACGATGCCGGTGGACTTCGGCGTCGTGCGCGCAACCCACGGGCCGGGCATCCCGTAAGGTGGCCCGTGACACTGCAACGCGTCGAATCGAGCGCGCTCCACCAGTGGGAGCGGATCGCCGGCAAGCCCGGGGACGCTGCAAC
>Ga0209160_1002779_pt1 | contig 14493 bp, 9 predicted proteins | sample GraSoiAngelo_153_FD_186167 | JGI IMG/M metagenome (GOLD analysis project Ga0209160, IMG submission 186167) | Grasslands soil microbial communities from the Angelo Coastal Reserve, California, USA - 14_1009_12_40cm (SPAdes) (version 2) | ecosystem: Environmental > Terrestrial > Soil > Grasslands ...
CGTTCGGTCCCCTCCCCCGTCACATTCAGTTCCGACTCCTTCACCACCGGGATTCTGACCCCGAGCCATTCCATCAGGGTCTTGACTGTCTCGAAGTCCAGGTCGAATAGGAGAGCCCATTCCCTCTTGTAGACGCCTTCGAGGTAATCCTGGTAGAGGCGGAACCACCTCGCGTTCTTGTAGGAGTAGGTGAGCTTCTTCCAGTGCTCCTCCCTCCAAGGGAGAGAGTTGTTGATCTCCACGACGGAGACGGGCATGAACTTCTCCGCCTTGTTGATGGGAACGCTCAGCCAGATGGGGCCCTGGGGTGCTAGAATCTTGTTGCGGTTGGTGAAGCGCTTATCGTACTGGACATCGTCCATTATCACGAAGACGTCAGCAAGGGAGAGCTTGTGGAAGAAGCCGGGATACGGCAGGTAGTGGGGCTGGTGTATCGCGGCTTTCAAGGCCCGGTAGAGATGGTCTCCCCGATTATAACGGGAGGGTCAGATTCTTCTGTAAGAAAGATCCTTCACTCAGTGGGTAGAGGCCTTCGGGCTCTCCTTGAGAGCCGTGGATATCTCCAAGCTTCGTTTTCGTATTGTTATCGGCGTGACCTCGGCTGCGGCGGCGATGCGCAGCTGCGTGGCGCCCCCCTCTGTATCCAGGGAGGCGAGGTAGAGGGCCGCGGCGGCAATCGAGATTGGCCTCTTTCCCGCCAAGACGGGGCTGCCCTTCACAGCATCGAGTATCTCGAAGGCCCTTCTTTCTGTCTTCCCGGCGAGTCGCGCCTTTGAGGCGATTCTGGAAATGTAAGTCACGGGATTGGGGATGCTCACCGTCTGACCGTTGCTGAGGAGATTCCTGTAGTAGTGACGGAACTTCTTCTCGTTCACGTTTGTTCTGAGCCTCAACGCCTCCTCGCTCGGACGCGCGACCTCGAGGTCTCGGCAGGCGATGAAGACTGAGGCCGCAGCCATGGCGGTTAGCGACCTCGCCCGAAAAGTACGATCTGCGAAGCTCTTCTGGTAGATTTCGTACGCCCTGCGTGCGACCGCGTCGTTCACCCCCAGGAGGTCTGAGAGCCTCTCTATCTCCTCCAGGCCTCGGGCCAGCCGCCGGTTCGAAGAATCCCATGAGACAATCGTGTTCAGTCTTCTGAGCTGCTTCAGCTCGTGATTGGAGGCGAGCTGCTTTCCCCGGGCGTCGATGTCGTTTCCATCGATGAGGGTTGAGAGGTTTAGCTCTCTCTCGACGATGGACTTCATCGGGTCAACGGGTGCCGCAGATTCCTGGCGGCTTCGAGACTGGGGAACGTAGATGGTGAGGTCAGGCGCGCTCGGGCTGACTGTCCCGCATTTGCCGCAAACCTGCTCTCCGTTCTCTGGATCCCAGAATAGGTCACTGAGGCACTCGACGCAGAAACTTCGCCGCGTCTCGCTCGCGACTTGCTCTCCAGCGGACACGTCCTACGTAACCGTGGGAAGGGGATTTAAACCGTTACGCGGGATTCTACTAGTAGATTGTTCTATAGCTAAGACGGCCTGAAGAATGAGATCCGCCGCGGATGAGACAGGATTACGAGAGAGGACTCGGGCTGTTCTTCTGGTCGTTTACCGTAATCATGTCGCTGATGTCTTCGTAGACGCGAAGGAGCTGGACCCCCTTCTGAGTCAGCTTGTAAATCGCAGAGCCTTCTTCGTACCGGATTAGGTCCTTCTCGATCAGGAAGCTAAGGTATTCCTTCACCTGAGCATAGGATAGGTAGGCACCGTACATGATTCTCGTCTTTGTGGCGCCGTTGATGGCCGCCTGGAGAATCATCGCGATTATGTCGGTCCTGCTCCGGTATTTCACGTCGAGTTATGGATGTGGTTCGTTCTATTTATATGACATGGAAGAATGTTCTATAGTGTCTATTGTTTACATCTCTTCTCCTCGCTCAGGCATTTGCAGGGGCGTCCCTCATGGCCAATATCCTCGTTTAGGCGTAATTCACGGGCGGATGCCCTGCCGTGCATCACCCGTCCGAGAATGAAGGGCCCGGAGCGCGAGCGACTGTCATCTGCGCGAAAGGAGGAGCCCCGACACTCTTTGACGCCGAACGACGACAGATGGCATCCCACAAGAAGATGGCGCTGAGACTATAGCTTCCCTGACTACCTAAGACTCCATCCTTCCCAGAACTCTGGGCCCCATACCTTCCATGGTATTCCCCAATAGCTGAGGGTGTCCAAGTCGCGCTGCGAAGGGCCTTTACCAGTTACAGGGTCGGGCACGAAGTCGTATGTCACGTCTCGATGCACGATCCCGATGACATATCTATCCTTCACGATTTGGGCCTTAATCACTGGGTCCGGACCAAACTTCAGTTCCCTGTACTGGTCCCCATTGAGCCCTGGGGCCTTCACATCGTATATTCTGATCTCATCCTACACGATGGCCTTAGGGATCTGCGGATGCAGAAGCTAACTTGCGACCCATGTCAGCTCTCGGGTCAGTTATCCCAATCTCTCCTTAGAGGGCCAAAATCGGCAAATAATCACTAGCGGTCGGCTAGTATAGTATAGCAAAGTGTTGTAGCTGAACCAATAAATTGACGCGTCTTGGCATCTGACCTATGGCCGAGACTAGTCCCCTGGCGATGTCGTCGGGCATCGGTTACCCGCTCAACGGGACCTTCTTCTGGGAACGGCTGATTTCAGACGAAGGGATCGTCAGCATTCGCGTTCTTTCTGCGGTTGCATTTTGGTCCATTCTAATTGCCGCCGAAGCGATCCTCTTTGTTCTTTTCCGCTTACTGATTGGCTTCATCCCCATAGTGATTCTGCTCTGGGCATACACGCGTGGAGCAAGAAGCGGCGTGAAGAGGGCCGCCGCTTCGGGAACTCTAGGGCAACTCGCTCGTCCGCGCACTGTCATCAAGTGGGACGAAATCGCTTCTGCCAAGGTCAAGAAGGGAAGTCTTGAAGTCGTTACAAGCAGACGAAAACAGAAGTTCGTGATCCCAAAGGCGAGCAGGGATAACGCAGTCTCCTTCCTTTCCGGCAAACTAGGTCCCAAGTTGACAGTCGCTAGTTAGAACTATCACACCTCACGAGAATACATCCGACTGCCAGCGGGTATCGCAAAGAAGGCATTACTCACATATTAGAAGCACCGGATAGCTATGCGACATCCACTTCACTGCGGGGGGCTTTAATAGCAGGACCGCATGAAGTACTGTTGAAACGAAAGCGCGAACGCGAACACGCCAAGGATGCCGAAGAACATTCATGGCGCCAATTCAGAAAAGGGCAGGACCTGGTGCATGGTGACGGGTTGAACGCTCCACGCAAATCAGCCAAACAGCGCGACAGGATCGAGCGCCTGACGAATACGGGTGAATGGAAGCCCCGATCTGAGTTCGATTCTCTTCCGAAGAGCGAAATATCGCCGACTAACGCTGATAGGGTGCAGACCAGAGTGGCGCCTCAATCGCGCTGACGTAATATCTGGATTAGCCTCCCAAGCTCAGCGTGGTATTCCGTGCTTACGCTCGGGGATTCGAGCTCTGCAAGTTCATCAAGGTTAGGAAGGAAGGCATCGTTCCAAGAGGTACAGACCCAGCTTCGCACCGAATCTCCATCCCACGCTTGTGATGAGAGGAAGGGAAAATGGAAATTCATCACCGTTTTTCTATATTGAAAGAGGACATTGCGGGAGTGTGTTGCCCTCATGAGCCGGATTTTTTGAAGGGTGAGTCATCATGACTCAAGATGTGCTGTAGACAGCTACGATCACAGTGTCCTCGGTCGGAGTGACCGTTCTGTACGGGTTGGTGTTGCCGTTTCCGCTCCCCCAGTGCAGAAAAACGTAATTCTGATAATTTGCCACATAGATCGTGTAGGGGAGTCCCCACGTTGCAGTGAAGGTTAGGGTCGTACCTCCGCTCCGATAAAGGGTTCCGCCGAACCATACCTCCGTCCACATTCCAGAGAAGGCCTGCCCAAACGGGTTCACCGACTGAATTGTCACCGTTACGGGGGTTCTGTAGTAAGCGGTGAGTGTTGTGGGCCCGTCCACAGTTAGAGGCTCTGTCGCGTTTGTTATTCCGTCGCCCCAATGGTCGAAGACGTAGTAGCGCCAATTCGCTGCCGAAACAGTGTAGGTCATGCCGTAGGTCGCGTTGAACGACAATGGTGTGAATCCCGAGGCGACGAGGCTTCCACCCGAGTGGACTTGCATCCACATGCCGCTGAATGACGTTCCTGTCATCGAAACCGACCCCAGAGTCACCGTTAGGGGAGTACCAGGAACGTCGTAGTAGGCTGTCAGGGTGGTGTCCTGAATCGAGGAAAGAGCTCTGTTCGGGTTAGTGGTGCCATCGTCCCAGTGGACGAAGACTACGACCTGCCAGTTCGCCACCGTGACCAGATACTGGACGCCCATCCCCCCTGTGAATGTAAATGGCGTGAAACCAGTTGCCAAGGTGACGCCGTTCGAGTTGACCGTCGTCCACATGCCGCTGAACTGCTTGCCATTGAGGTCGACCGATACGACAGTGAACGTCGCTTTCGGGTTTGCGGGCGCCGAGGTTCCCATCGCGAAGACAACGTTTGTATTTCCTTGGAGCGTGAAGGTAGTCGTTCCGCCCCCACCATTTGCAATAGTTCTGCCGAAGGTTCCGATGTTTGCCCCCACGATGTAGTTATTTCCATAATCATCGACGGTTATGCTATAACTGTGCCCTACTATCGCGGTGACCGTTTGAGGGGTAAAATTGCCTCCTGTCGAAGTGCCAACAGTGTTGTCGCGAATCGACTGTATGTAGAAACCAGTAATAGGTTGATTGCTTGTGTTGACCGTAGAAATAGAAAGGGTCGCCAATGTCCCACCAGTTGTCGTAGTTGTCGTAGCTGTGTTTGTAGCGCTTGTGGTGGTTGAAGTCGTCGTCGTGGTCGTTGACGTCGAAGAGCGACAAGGTTGGATCCACGCATCTAGGAGCAGATGCTTGACTATCCCGTTGAAGTTCAGCGCGTTGGCTTGTGCGCAGTATTGACTGGTTTCGTACTGTGTCTGGAAGACAGGCTTCCCCGCGTTGATGAAGGGGAGGAGCGTATTGCACTCGTTGAAATTGAAGCATGATTCATCGAGCGCCCAGTTGAAGTAGGGAAGCAGGTCCTTGACCTGTCCGACATCATTCTTCAGTCCGACCGAGAGTCCTCGCGCATGGGCCGCGTTGGCCATGAAGGTGTCGTAGTTCAGCTGGTCCTGATAAGTCAGGGGGAAACCTGTTGGATTGGAATAACCATCGACGTTGTCTATCTCGATTCCATCAAAGCCCTTTTGTGCGCACATGTCCATCCTCGCGCTCATTATCGGACCCAGAACAGTCAACTGCCTGACGTCGAGCCATCGCTCTCCGGCCCAGCCAGCGACCGCGCTCCCTAACACGGAAGCTGGGAAGCGCCCCACGTCGGGTCGCCAATCTTCGAAGGTCCCCCCACTGATGTAACAAACCACGTGACCCCCCATCGAATGCAGAGTGGCGACTGTAGCCGCCGTGTTGCCGAATGCGTCGATGTCGTACATCTGAACGTGAGTCGATAGGTCAATCTGCCCGGTTAGCTGCCACTGCCAACTCGTATTCAGGGTTGGCTGCCAGATGGAACCACCGCCCGAGGTGGTCGTACTTAGAGTCGTCGTTGCCTTTGTTGCTGTGGTGGTGACGACCGGGGCGGTCGTCGTCGTCGCCGTCGATGGGTCGAGGGCGGCCACTTCATTCATGAAGTAGGAGGGAAGCACGTTGTAGGGGTTGGGAAGACCCGCGTCGGTGATGTAGAGCCACCCCGCGTACTGGGAGGAAGCCGCTTCGAAAGCGGCATTGAGCGGTGAAACGGTGTATCCGATGTACGCGAAGTTCGACTTCTGATGTCCCGAGTAGGACGAGAGATAGGAGAGAGTGGGCAGCCCACTCTGCTCGAAGATGAATAGGGAGTCGAGAGTGCCGATGTAACTGCTAGGCACCGACGTCCCCGGGTTGCCCATGGTCATCGTCATCCCCAGGGACTTCACGTAGGTGTTGAGGGTCGAGTAGTAGCTCTCGTTGCCCTGGACACTCGACATCTCGTCGAACATAATCCCGTTGACTGAATACCAGTTCTTGTACGAGCTGATTTGGGATTCTAAGGAAGTAATGAGTTGCGATGCGTAGCCGGTCGCCACATACCCGAGCACTATGATGCCAGCGGCCTGGAAGTTCTTCACACCCTGCACGTAGTTCAGGTCAGAGGACCCGCCCGGTCCGTTGCTCGGGTTGATCACCGTTATGATCGGAACGTTGGGGTGGGCACTCCTAGCCTGAAAGGTCGCGGCCCAGCTACCGTCAGTGGGGTAGGTGTAAAGCGGGATGACAATACCCGAACTGCTCGTGGCCGCGAAGCTAATTCTCGCGGTCGCAGTCACAATTGCTGCCAAGAAGAGGACGGTCACAATCGCAAGAGAGTAGGTCCTTTTGGAAGAATTCCCTAGTAGATTCATCTGTAGGCAATATTCTCAGAAATCGCATAAAAGAAATGTGGAGTCGAAACGTGGACTCATAAACGTGGACTCATCCTATGTATGCAAGTTCTTCCTTTTGCAATAATTACCCACATCCAACCTCCCCACGAACCCGAGGGATACCCAGAGATACGTGGAGCCGCGCTCCACGTGTCAGCTTAGAGGGTTGCGGGCCCTAAGCCCGCTTTACCCCTACGCCATCTTCGTCCTACCACGACGGCGGCGAGGGTCCCCGCGAACAGGCTCGCTAGCACGAGGATCGGAAAGCCCAGAATGAATGTTACCGTGATGCTGTGTGGGCCGGATGTCTGATCGCTAACGGACGACGTGACACCCATGTATGTCAAGTCTGCTGAGTAGGTGCCGTTGGGGAGGTTGAAGGATGCGACTCCGTCACCATCCGTAGGCTTTGTGATCTGGGTTCCGTTGGCGGCGGTAACCTTGACAGTCGCACCCCCGACGGGGAGGCCGAAGAGGTCTACGGCCTTGAAGATATCTGGATAGAGGGTCGCTGGGCCATCCGGTCTTGGCGTCCTGTCAGTCTCAGTCGTCGTTGATGTAGTTGTAGCTCTCGTATGGGTTGTTGATGTGTGCTTGGATGTTGCTGTCGTTGTCGAGGGTGAGGTGGTAGACGTCAGGGTTCCAGTCGAGGAAGTGGTTGTCGTGGCGGTTGTTGAGGTGGTTGTGGTGGTCTTTGACGTGGTCGTTATGGGCGAGGTGGTTGTTGTCGTGGTGGTCTTTGCGGTGGTTGTCGTCGTGCTGGTGCTGGTGCTGGTGGCAAGAAGCGCCTCGGTAAAGACAAGATTCGTGTTTCCTTGCAGCGTAAAAGTAGTCGTCCCGCTCTGCGGGACCACAACGTTTCTCGCAAAAGTGCCGATGTTGGCGCCTTGAACGTAGCGTGTGGCGTAGTCATCGACGGTCACGCTGTAGCTGTGACCGGCGACAGCTCCGACCGTCTGAGGGGTGAACGTGCCCCCGGTTGAAGTGCCAGCGGTATTGTCCTTGATTTCCTGTATGTAGAATCCGTTGACCGGCTGATTGGAACTGTCGACCGTGGAGATCGATAGAGTTGCGGTTGTGCCGGTGGTCGTGGTCGTGGAGGTCGTCACGGATGTTGAGGTAGAGGTCTGCGGTCCTGCATCGAGAGCGGCCACCTCGTTCATGAAGTAGGAGGGAAGCGTGTCCCAAGGATTGGAAAGGCCGTCATTCGTGATGTACATCCACTGGACATAGGTAGAGGTGCTCGTCTCGAAGGAGGTGTCGAGCGAGGGGACGGAGTACGCCAGAAAGCCGAAGTTCGACTTGCTGTAGGAGGGGTAGAAAGTGGCGGAAGCGGGGTAGGAGAGGCTCGGCGTGCCAGCGCTCTCGTAGATGATTATCGAGTCGAGGGTCCCAACGTAGCTCTTCAGTGTCGTGGTCCCGGGATTGCCCATCGTGTAAGTCATCCCCAGGGACTTCACGTAGGTATTGAGGGTCGAGTAGTAGTTCTCGTTGCCCTGATTGTTAGCCATCTCGTCGAAGAATATCCCGTTTACCGAATACCAGTTCTTGTATCGACTGATTTGCGCGTCCAAGTCGGACATCCCATGCGATGCGTAGCCGGTCGCCACATATCCAATCACGATGATGCCAGCCGCCTGGAAGTTCTTCACACCCTGCACGTAGTTCGAGTCGGAGGACCCTCCCGGCCCGTCGCTCGGGTTGATTATTGCGATTATCGGGACGTTGGGGTGAGCTTTCTTGGCCTGCAGGCTGGCGGACCAGCTGCCATCCGTGGGGTAAGTGTAGAGCGGGATGACTATCCCCGAGTTGCTCGTCGCCGCGAAGCTCGTCCTCGTCGCTGCAGCTCCGACCAAGCCAAGCAGGAGGACGGCGGCTACCGCGATAGAGGCTGACCTGCTAGAGGAGTTCTCTATAAGATTCATCTGAAGGCTTAATGCTTGGAAATCGTATAAAAGAAACGTGGACTCATCATATGTATGCAAGCTCCCTTTTCGACAATAATTAGTCAATGGCGCGAATTCCCATCAAACCGTGGATGCGCCCAAGAGGCCACGCCTTGGTAAGACAGATAAGGTCAGGGCGAGACCACGACCCGGCAGTTGCGCCGCAGAACAGTCCTTGTTACCGCCGCGGGTACAGTGGTCGCGCAAGGTGTCGTAAAGTGTCTAAAGCTCGCGAACTCTGTCAGAGGCAAGCCTGAGAGTTACAGGATTCTCACCGCAGATATGAGCCCGCTCGCGGCAGGACTTTACCGAAGTGACCTTGGCGTCATCGTCCCGAAAGCTGACGCCGAGGGGTACGCGGAGGCGATCGTCAAACTCTGCAGGGAGGAGGCTGTCGAGGCCTTGTTCGTGGGGGCGGACGAGGAGCTGCATCCGATAGCCTCCGCGCGGGAGAGGATCGAAAAAGAATCAGGGGCCGTCGTCGTGAGCAATCCGATGACAGTGCTGAAGACGGGGACTGACAAGTGGAAGACGTTCGAATTTCTGAAGAAGAACAGGCTCCCCTCCGCGGACTCGGCGCTCCCCGAAGACAAGGAGGAGTTCGCCCGGAGGTCGGGCTTTCCCTTGGTCGCCAAGCCGAGGGAGGGGCATGGCTCAATCGACTTCCACATCGCGAAGAACCCGGAGGAACTCGATGACGCAATCCTAGCGATCAAGAGAGCGGGGCTGCATCCGATAATTCAGGAGTACCTCGGCGACGAGAATCCGGAGTTTACGACTGGCGTCACCGTGGAGAAGGGGGGAGGGTACGTGATGTCTTCGATTGCGATGAAGAGGACCTTGAAGGGAGGGCAGACCTACAAGGCGTTCGTCGACGAATTCAAGGAGATACGGGAATCCGCAAAGACGGTCGCGCTGAAGCTCGGCTGCCGAGGGCCGGTCAACATCCAGGCGAAGCTGGTAGATGAAGTGCCGAAGGTCTTCGAGATCAACCCCAGGATTTCAGCCTCCTGCCCCATCCGGGCCGTCGCCGGGGTAAACGAACCGGATATCCTCTTCAGGAATTTCGTCCTGGGGGAGAAGATAAGCGTGGAGGAGTACAGGAGGATGGTCTGCATGAGGTACTGGAACGAGGTTTACGTCCCCTATTCGACGTATGAAGAGGCGGCCAATCGCGGTAGGACGGACGGGAAGGACTCACTCGTCTCGGAGTACTTCTGAGATCTCAGACGAAACGAGTGAAGAAGAAGAGGCTTGCGAGTCTCTTCAGGAAATTCGTGACGAGGACGAAGGACAATAATCAAGAGAGGTTGCTTGTATCAGGTAAAACGGGCGTAGAAAATCCGAGCTGGCCTTCTAAGGAGCGATCTGACATAACGGGTGGAGAGGAATGCCCCGGAAGCGCACGACGCCACGTACGCGAGGACTATGTACTGGTACCCGAGGCTCCCGAGGGCTAGCCCCCCGAAGGTCACGATCGACGCGGAGACTAAGGCAATCAAGGTGAGCTGCTTTGCTCTGTTTAAGAGCATGATGAAGAAACTGTTCGAGATGAATAGGACTAGGAGGATATTACCTAGAACCGCTGTCTGCAGGATGCTTGTGCTGGTGGCAGTTCCATTTATGCTCGCAATCAGAGAGGGTGCCGCAATCTCTAGAGACACGGCGATGGACAAGGAAGTGGCGAGGGCGACGAGCAACATCTTTTTGAATCGAGCTCGAATGAAGTCGTCAACAGCGTTCTCCTCGGTCGAGGTGTATTGGAGCGAGATGTTCTTCAGCTGTCCGAAGATGTGTGCCCCCATCACATACTGTATGAACCCGACGGGGACCACCACGAAAAGTCCGATGTCGGCTCCCATGTGGTATATTGCGTTAAAGACAAGCGGCATCGTCACTCCGCCCACTGTGTGGACGGGATTGTAGAGCCAGGAGATGATCCTGTCGCCGAAGAGCATCGCGAAGTAGAAGCTGCCGTATAAGAAGTATGGCAGGTTCTCCCATAATTGCACGATGAATCTGGAAGGTAGTGTGTTACTGTTCGCGTAAGAAGGCCTGTAAAACGGAGGCCAATCGGCCGTCGATTTGGCCTCGAGCCTTTCGGAGATGGCGAGTCGGTTGCAATATACGGCCGGGACCGAAAGTACGACGAACGCGGCACCCAAGGAGACCAGGTACCTCGTGGTCGGGTTGGGGAGCAGGTCGACGGAGAAGAAATAGACCAAAATGAGAAGGGTCAGAGCTGCCACGTATGAAAGGGTGGCCAGCCGGACCTTCTTGAGGGCGTAGACGGGCACGAAACTGAGCCTGTGGAACGATACTGTCACCATTCCCATCGTGGCGATAGTCACGAGCCAAACAGGAACGCCGAAGAGCCATCCCATCGCGTACAGCGCAGTCGCACCGAAACTGAGCATTACGGCGAGCATCGCGTAACTCCTCTTCATGACTCGCCTTGTTTCCGATACGTTCTCCTGCGAGTGATAGAAGATGAAGAGGCGATTGAAGACCCAGATGGGTCCCTCGCCGACGAGCATCCCGAGCATTATGCCAAGTGCCATGGACGTCATGTCGGCGACAGGGAGATGCCAATCGAGCCAGAGCGAGACCCCGAAGACGAAGATCGTGGAGACCATCATGAGCCAAGGAGTCATGAGTAGCAGACCTCCGAGGAGCCGCCGTCTAAGCCCGGGGATGTTCGAGATCAGGGGCGCGGCGAGTTCGCCTCCTCGCGCCTCCGGGTTGTAGTAGTCTATGATTTCGAAGACGTGTCGGGCCAGGTCGAGCAAGTCGCTGAACCCGTACGCCTTCGCCTTGTTGGCGTCGTAACCAAGCACCTCCAGGAAGACAAGGACGTCCGCGAGGTTGTTCACGTTCGACTGAATCTCCGTCACGGACTTCGCCGTCTTGTGGAGGAACATCTTCCTCGCCCTGGAAAAGTCCTCCGCGATGGGACCTCCAGAGAGCTGCGCTGGCATGTCAGACAGTCCCCCGAGCGCCGACGAGCTCCAATCTCTCCATCTTCCCGATGTACTCGAGGACCTCCTTCAAACCGTCCTCGAGCCTCACTTTCGGAGTGTACCCGAGCTTCTCCCTTATCTTGGAGATGGAGGCAGTCCCGACCCGCACGTCCCCGGCCCTCGAAGGCGCGAAGAGGGGGCGGACTCCCTTTTTTATTCCCATCATGGCGACCATGGTATCGAGGAGCTCGAGGATCCTCACAGACCTGCCCGAGGCGACGTTGAAGACCTCGCCGACCGCCTCGCGCGATTCCATGGCAAGCATGTTCGCTTGTACGATGTCGTGAATGTTGACAAAGTCCCTTGTCTGTTTCCCGTCGCCGTAGATGGTCGGGGCCGAACGGCGGAGGAGTTTTCTCGCGAAGACCGTTATCACGCCGCTGTAATAGTCGTCGAGGCGCTGCCTCGCCCCGTAGATGTTGAAGTACCTCAGTGCCACTGTCTCAAGCCCATAGGTCGAGTGGAATGCGCTCAGGTAGTTCTCGACAGCTATCTTTGACGCGCCGTAGGGGGAGGCGGGGATGCAGACGAGCTCCTCCGAGGCGGGTGGGTTCCTCACTGCGCCGTAGACCGCTGCCGAGGAGGCGAACACGAATCGCTTGACACCCGTCTTTGTGCAGTAGTTCAGGAGATTCAGTGTCGCGTTCACGTTGGCGTCGTGAACCTCCAGGGGCTGCGAGACCGACCTCTGGACGCTCGCGATCGCAGCCTCGTGGAAGACGACGTCGATCCCCTCGATGCCGCTGAGGAGGTTCCAGACCTGCCTGATATCTCCCTCGAGGAGGGTGAGAAGCCTGCTCCCGCGGCTCATCTCTAGGTTCTCCCTTGAACCTGTGCTAAAATCGTCAATCACTATCGTCTCGATTCCGCGTCGAATCAGCTCGTCGACGATGTGGCTGCCTACGAAGCCCGCACCCCCGGTGACAAGCGCCCTAGAGACGCGCTTCATTGCGCGATCACCATCTCGCCCCTTGCCAGTGGTTGTCCTGCGTGTCGAGCCGCAAGCTGCTGATAGAGGTCTCTGTATCTGTCGATAGATGTCCTGATCGAGAATTCCTTCCTCGCCCTCTTGAGGGCAGATGCACCCAGCTCCGCCCTCGCCTTCTCGTCTTTGAGTAGTCTGACGATGGCTTTTGCGAGGTCGTCGGGATCCCTGCTCTTCACCAAGATGCCGCAGCCCGCAAGGGCTTCCGGGACGCCGCCGACCGAGGTCGCCACGATTGCCTTCCCGCATGCCATCGCCTCGATGACCGCGAAGGGGAAGCCCTCTGTAATTCCGCTGAAGACCACGACATCTCCAAGGTTGTATGCTTTCTCTGGTTCCTTGGTCGCTCCCATGAAGGTGAAGTTCGGTTCCAGCCCCTCGCTCTTCACGGTGTTCAAGCACCGCTTCGCGTAGTCCAGGTTGATTGAGTCTCCGAAGAGCAGGCATCGTATGTTCGGGATGGACTCCCTCGCGCGCTTGATCCCGTAAGCGAGTGTCGTTATGTCCTTGAACGGGTCTATCCTTGCCACTGAGATGACAGTCGGGGCGGGGTCCCTCGGCACTGTCATCGGCCTGAACTTCTCTGTGTCGATCCCGTTGTAGACCACATCAATCTTCGAAGGGTCCGCGCCCAGCGCCCTTTCCCAGACAGCGTTCGCCCGGCAGACGGGGGCGATTATGTCCGCGGCTTCGTAGACAGGCCGGACGATGTTCCGGGCGAAGACCTTCCAGAAGATTTTGGAAGGTTCGTTGAAGAAGTACGCGTTGTAGTAAAGCATCAGCTCCCTGTAAGCTACGCCGTGCTCCGTGACTATGATGGGGCAACCATACTTCGCCTTGGCTATTATCGCTGTCAGCGAGGGGAGCCACACGAGTGAGCAGTGAACCACGTCGACCGGCGGGACATCCACGCTGAGTATCTGCATGGAACGCTGGACGACCTGGAAGACTGTGAGGACCTCCCTTAGGCTCACGCTCTTGTAGAGAGTGTCTGCCTTGATGTGGTTGAGGAAGACGTCCCAGGCAAGTGGGTGCTCCAGGCACTTCCTCGCGTCGTAGAGGGTCAGGAAGTTATGGAGCTCGACCATGAGCTTCACAGTACGGGCGGGGTCGCTCTTGCTCGCCATCAGGTTGCTCACGAAGTCATCGAAGAGAGGGATGAACTTCTTCTCGATTAGGCTGTCCGAGGTCCGGAGTATCTTGCGGACGAAGGGCTCTTTCTGGTACTCCTCGCGCCTGTGGGTGCCGAAGATGGGGATCTCGATCACTTCCTTGACGTTCGGGGGGACGGTGTAGTTTGCGGGCACGTTGGCATTGGTCAGTTCGTTGACCACCACGAAGTCCCAGTCCGAGACGCCTTCAACGAGCCGTTTCGCCCAGACGTATACCCCCCCGGAGGGGAAGTTCGGGTAGTTATCCCAGTTGACCAATAAAACTCGTCGCGTCAAACTCATCGAACTCCTCCTCGGTCGAGGCAGGCGTTGCGACCCTGGATTTGGTGACTTTTGGTCTCCTCTCTTCGTAGAGCTTCAGGAAGCTCTCCACCGCCATGCCTACCTGAGAGGAACCGCGCACGTCTGGATAGCCGTCCCCTGGTGTGGCGGACTGGATGATCTTGTTACGCGCGCTTGGAAGGCGGAACTCGTCGTTGTCTCCGATGAACGGGTTCGCCCGGTTGGCCAGGGAGTCGAAGAGGTCTTTCACTGTCTCTGCGTTCTCCCTCTCTCCGGCAAGGAGGAAGGATTCATGGGCCTCCTGTAGAGACCACAGAGACTCCCTTACCGAGACACCGATAGATGAGTCCGCGCTTTCCCAATACAACCGCGCGACGGCGCTATAGACTGCGCGGGCATTCTCCGTGTCCCCGCCCTTCGCCAGGCAGTCGGCCGCGCAAGAACCGCCCAACGCGGCCCTCGTAAGGGAGTTCGCGGTCAGACATTTTGTGGCATCTTCGAGGTAAAGTGTAATCGCTTTCGCTAGGTCGCCTCTCTCCTCCAACCTCACGGCAGTCAGCCAGAGG
>Ga0209160_1002782_pt1 | contig 14491 bp, 3 predicted proteins | sample GraSoiAngelo_153_FD_186167 | JGI IMG/M metagenome (GOLD analysis project Ga0209160, IMG submission 186167) | Grasslands soil microbial communities from the Angelo Coastal Reserve, California, USA - 14_1009_12_40cm (SPAdes) (version 2) | ecosystem: Environmental > Terrestrial > Soil > Grasslands ...
AAGAGAGTGTGGCTGCACCGCTGCCTCCAAGAACAGTGGTCGGACTAACTGTACATGATAAGGCTGTAGAGTTGGATGTTGCACTGAGAGCGACCGGAGCAGAAAAGCCGTTTGCGGGTCCCACGGTCACAGTTGAACTGCTAGCCGAACCAGCGATACCTGTGACGGAGGTTGGACTGGCGCTTATGCTAAAATCTTGAACTGTAAACGTGATAATCACGGAGTGAGATAGGCCCCCGCTCGTCCCCGTTACGACGACATGCACTATCGATGTCGACGAGAACGTGCAAGAGAGAGTCGAGAAACCTGAGCCAGCAACGCCACTAGGAGTGACATTACACGAGGTGCTGTTAGTATTGAGACTCACAGTTGCCGTGAAACCGTTTAGGGAGGTCACGGTGAGGTTTGACGCTCCGCTAGAACCGACATTCACGTTGACACTTGTGGGACTTGCAGTAATTGCGAAGTCTTGGACTCTGTACGTGACGGTCGCTGAATGAGAGAGGGAAGCGCTTGTTCCTGTTATGGTCACGTGGACAGTGCCTGCTGATGTGAAGGTGCATGAGAGCGTCGCGCTTCCGGAGCCAGTGACGTTGGTAGGACTCGCAGCGCATGCAGTGCTGTCGGTTGCAAAGCCAACGATGCCTGTGAAGCCGTTCAGTGGAGTGACAGTGAGAGTTGACGTTCCAGCGCTACCCGCATTCACAGTAACAGTGGTCGGAATGACGCTTAGCGAGAAGTCCTGGACGATGAACGTTACAGTGGCTGAGTGCGACAAGCCACCACTCGTACCCGTCGCAGTAACATGGACAGTTGAAGCTGACACGAAAGAGCACGACAGAGTAGAACTGCCCGAACCAGGCAAGCTAGCAGGCGACGCCGTGCAGGAAGTGCTGTTAGTCGCTAGATTGACAATTCCGGCGAAGCCGTTTGGTCCAGACACGCTAATGGTAGAGGTCACTGTGGACCCTGCGTTGCCGGTCACGCCAACGGGACTGGCCGTTATGGTAAAGTCCTGAACGATGTAGGTAACTGAGACGTTGCGCGAAAGCGACCCACTCGCTCCTGTGACGAGTACAGTGAGTGTCCCAACGGGCGCGAAATTGCAGGAGAGGTTGGCCCCACCTGATCCGGTTATGCTTGACGGAGTGATAGTGCAAGCAGTGCTGTTTGATGATAAACTGACAATCGCAGCGAACCCGTTCAAACCACTGACTGTCAGGGCAGATGTGCCGGCCGAGCCGGCGTTGACTGTTACAGACGCGGGATTGGCAGAGATTGAAAAGTCCTGAGCAGTAAAGGTGACTAATACGGTGTGAGATAGGGAGCTACTTGTCCCTGTGACTCCCACATGAGTTGTACCTGCAGAGTTGAAGTTGCATGATAGACTGGCGGATCCTGAACCTGTTACGCTAGTAGGATTAATCGCGCATGACGTGCTGTTTGTACCAAGGTTGACAACGCCAGCGAACCCATTCAGACCAGTAACTGTGATAGTCGAAGTGCCCGGTGAGCCCACATTAACGGTGATGCTGGTTGGACTTGCAGCAACTGTGAAGCCTTGGACAGTATAGCTGACCGTCGCGGCGCGAGACTGAGTGCTACTTGCACCTGTGACTGTTACAACAATGTTTGATGCTGTCGTGAACGTACATGACAGAGTAGCGCTGCCAGAGCCAGTTACGCTCGCGGGAGTGACGCTGCATCCTGTGTTGTCTGCTGTCAGGCTCACGACGCCATTGAAGCCATTGACTGCAGTTACTGTGATGGTTGAAGTCCCTGATGAGCCAGCGTTGATTGTTAGACTGGTCGGACTAGCGGTTACAGTAAAGTCCTGGGTAGTGTAAGTGACAGTTGCGGACTGCGATAAAGTGCCGCTGGTCCCAGTCACGGTGACAGTGTAAGTTCCCGCGGATCCCGAGCACGAGAGAGTGGAGGTTCCTGAAGTGCCTAGCGTCACACCTGTCGGGGTCAAGGTGCAAGCTAGTCCCGTAGTGGGAGAAATGGCCGCGGACAGACTCACCGCGCCCGTGAATCCATTCACGGCTGTGACAGTTATAGTGGAGGTTCCGCTTGAGCCCGCAACGAACGCGACGGTTGTTGGGGTCGCAACAATTGTGAAGTCCTTTACAGAGTAGCTTACGGTAACAGCGTGCGATAGGGAATTGCTAGTTCCCGTTACGGTTACGGCGTAGGTTCCGTTGCTTCCAGTACATGATAGTGTAGAGCTCCCTGAACCAGTTACACCCGTTGGGGTCAATGTGCAGCTGAGTCCGGTTATGGGAGATACACTCGCGGTTAGGCCTACTATTCCATTGAACCCTTGTTGATCAGTTACGGTGATCGCCGAGTTGCCTGCTGTACCAGCGTTCGCGTTGACCGATGTCGGGCTTGCGGCGATCGTAAAGTCTTGGACCGTGTAGGTTACGGATGCTGAGTGTGAGAGGCTACTGCTCGTTCCCGTCACGGTGACGGTGTAGGCGCCGGGGGATCCGCTACAAGAGAGGGTTGAGGTCCCAGAACCAGTAACACTAGTCGGCGTAGGGGTGCAAGTAAGACCAGTTGACGGAGAAACGACCGAAGTCAAGCTGACGGCTCCACTGAATCCTTGCAGAGCACCAACTGTAATTGTTGAGGTCCCGGAAACTCCTGCGAGAACAGTAACGGAGGTTGGGCCGGCCGAGATCGTAAAGTCTTGCACTATGTCCGTTACGGTCGCGGAATGAGATAGCAAGCCGCTTGTTCCAGTAACTGTCACCGTATAGGATCCGGCTGAGCCGGAACATGATAGAGTGGAGGTTCCGGAGCCGACAACACTTGTCGGAGTGAGAGTGCAGGTGAGACCCGTGCTGGGGGACAGGGTCGAGGCGAGGGCCACTGTCCCCGCGAATCCGTTTAGCGCAGTCACAGTTATTGTGGAAGTTCCGCTAGCACCTGCTAGAACAGTTACACTTGTCGGGTTGGCCACGATCGTGAAGTCTTGTACTGTGTAGGTGACGGTCGCAGAGTGAGATAGAGTGCCGCTAGTGCCAGTCACTGTCACGGTGTAAGTTCCAGAACTTCCAGAGCATGATAATATCGAAGTCCCTGATGCGCCCAGAGTCAGGCTCGTCGGAGACAGCGCGCAGGTCAGGCCGGTCGAAGGCGAAACTCCTGACGTTAGAGCGACTGTTCTGGTGAATCCTTGGAGCGAAGTGACGGTGATGGTCGAGGTCCCTGAAGCTCCAGCGAGAAGAGTAACAGCGATCGGGCTGGCTGAGACTGTGAAATCTTGGATGTTAAATGTGACCGCAGCAAAGTGAGAGAGAGAACCACTCACTCCATTGGTAGTTACAGTGTAGCTTCCTGCAGGTCCGCTGCACGAGAGACTAGAAGTCCCGGATGCGGTAATGCTTGTTGGGGAGAGTGTGCATGTTAGATCTGTTGAAGGCGATACGGTGTCAGTTAGAGAGATGGAGCCACTGAAGCCGCTCTGAGGAGTAAGGGTAATGGTTGAGGTTCCTGTGCCGCCAGCAAGGCTAGTAACTGCAGTCGGGTTCGCAGTCAACGTAAAGTCTTGAGATGTGAATGAAACGGTTGCGGAGATACTGTTGGGGCCGTTTGTACCCGTGACCGTGACAGTGTAGACTCCCGCTGATCCAGAGCATGAGAGAGTTGACGTGCCCGTTGTTCCCAGGGTTATGCTCGTTGGGGATAGCGTGCACGATAGACCGCTTGCTGGCGAAACTGAGGAGGTTAGACCAACGGTCCCGGTGAAACCACTCTGCGAAGTAACTGTGATGGTTGAAGTTCCAGTCTCTCCCGCAAGGACAGTGACAGTCGTAGGATTGGCCGTTACAGTGTAGGCTGATCCGGAGTTAGTGGTCACGGTCGCGGTATTTGTCAAGCTACCGCTTTTTCCGGTGATAGTCACGCTGAAGGTGCCGGGTGTCGAGGATGTACACGACAGGGTCGAGGCGCCGCTCGTCGTTCCGCTACTGAGTGTGACACTGGTGGGTGATAGAGTACAACTAAGCCCAGTCGATGGTGAAACAGCAGCAGTCAGGCTTACGGTACCTACGAACCCGTTGAGACTTGTAACAGTTATCGCAGACGTCCCAGTTCCACCCGAGGGGAAGCTTACGGTCGTTGGATTGGCCGTGACGGTGAAGTCTTGGACCGTGTAAGTGACCGTCGCAGAGTGAGAAAGGGTACTGCTCGTGGCCGTTATCGTTACTGTGTAAACTCCAGCCGATCCGCTGCACGACAGTGTCGAAGTTCCGGATCCCGTCACGCTTGTCGGAGCTAAAGTGCAAGTTAGACCGCCAGCCGGACTAATGCCTGGAGTTAGGCTGATGACCCCATTGAAACCGCCCATAGCGGTCATGGTGATCGTCGATGCTCCAGCAACACCCGCGTTCACGGTGACGCTGGTCGGATTCGCGGAGATCGTGAAATCTTGGACCGTGTAAGTCACTGTTGCTGTGTGAACTAGGGAACCGCTCGTTCCGGTGACCGTTACAGTGTAAGTGCCTGCTGATCCACTGCATGAAAGCGTGGAGGTTTGCGAGGCTCCAAGGCTGATGCCGCTGGGTGTTAGAGTGCAGGTCAAGCCGGTAGCCGGGGATATCGAGGATGTTAGGGCGACTGTCCCTGTGAAGCCGTTTACTGGGGCAACTGTAATGGTCGAGGTGCTGGCTACTCCAGCGTTAGCAGTGAGGTTTGTCGGAGCAGCGGCTACAGTGAAGTCCTGAACCGTGTAGGTCACTGTTGCTGAGTGGGACAGTGTTCCGCTCGTGCCTGTTATTGTCACGGTGTAGGTTCCTGTTGAGCCACTGCACGATAGCGTAGAGGTGCCGGAGCCGGTTACACTGGTTGGTGTAAGCGTGCAGGACAGACCAGCGGATGGACTGATGCTCGAAGTGATGGTGATGGCTCCACTGAAGCCTTGGAGGGCCGTAGTTGTGACCGTCGAGGTGCCTGCGGTTCCAGCGTTCAGAGTGACGGTTGTTGGACCGGTAGCTATCGTAAAGTCTTGAACAGTATCTGTGACTGTGGTGGAATGAGTTAGGCTGCTGCTCGCGCCTGTGACCGTGATAGTGTAGCTACCCGCACTTCCACTGCAGGACAGTGTCGAGGTTCCGGACCCGGTGACACCGGTTGGAGTTAGAGTGCAGGCCAGACCAGTCGCTGGGCTGATTATTGACGTTAGGCTGACAACTCCGCTGAAGCCTTGGAGAGCAGTTACGGTAATCGTCGAAGTCGCTGCGGTTCCAGCGAAGACTGTTACGCTAGTTGGACTTGCCGCGATTGCGAAGTCCTGTACTGTGTAGGTCACCGTTGCAGAATGGGACAGTGTTCCACTCGTGCCAGTTACTGTGACCGTAAAGAATCCAGCGGATCCGCCGCAAGATAGCGAGGACGTTCCGGAGCCACCGATGCTCGTTGGAGTTAGAGTGCAGGTCAGACCTGTAGATGGGCTGATGGTCAAGGTTAGGCTGACGACTTGAGCGAAACCGTTTACCGCTGTTACTGTCACCGTGGAGGTTCCAGCAACGCCCGCCAGAACGGTCACTGCGGCTGGGCTGGCCGCGATCGTGAAGTCTTGGACAGCGTAAGTTGCAGTCGTAAAGTGCGATAGCGTGCCGCTAGCGCCCGTTATTGTTACGGTGTAAGATCCCGCGCTCCCAGTGCATGAAAGGGTCGATGTTCCAGAACCAGTAACGCTGGTCGGGGTCAGAGTACAAGTTAGTCCAGTCGCGGGACTAATGCTCGATGTCAAGCTGACGATTCCACTGAAACCACCGAGAGCGGTTGTGGTGATCGTGGAAGCTCCAGCGACGCTCGCATTTACTGTGACCGTTGTGGGACTTGCAGAGATGGTGAAGTCCTGAACATGGTAAGTGACGGTTGTCGATGCTGTGTTCCCGCCGCTTGCGCCGTTCACGGTTACAGTGTAAGGTCCCGGTGAGCCCGAGCAAGACAAGGTCGAGCTTCCTGATGCCGTGAAGCTGGTGACACTGAGGGTGCAAGTGAGGCCGATGCTGGGGGACACTGTGTCGTTCAGCGTCACGGTCCCGATGAACGTGGGAGAGTAGGTGACGGAAATTGTACTAGTCCCAGTCGCACCAGAAACGACAGCGACGTCCGAGGGGTTGGCGGTAACAGTGAATGCCGTTCCTACAGTGTATTTTACAGTCACAGAATGCGATAAGCTGTTGCCAGCGCCGGTTACTGTTACGTTGAAGGTCCCAGAGGGAACGGTGGTGGAACACGACAGAATTGAAGATCGAGAGGTCGTGGTAGTGTTAAACGCGAAACTTGCAGGATTTAGCACACACGTCAGACCGATAGAAGGTGAGATGGAATCGGTCAGACCAACGGTTCCAGTGAAACCTTGAAGCGCCGTGACTGTGATGGTTGAAGTTGCGCTGCCTCCCCCTAAGAAAACCGTGACACTGGTAGGACTTGGGCTGACTGTGAAATCTTGGACCCTGTAGTTGACCGTAACAGTGTGAATAATGCCCTGACTTGATCCCGTAATCGTTACAGTGTAGGCACCCGCAACTCCAGAGCAGGAAAGCGTCGAATTGCTATTCGCAACTGTCCCACCGACGGTAACACTTGACGGACTCAGGCTACAGGTCAGGCCAGCAGATGGTGAGATCGCATCTGAGAGGGCTACGGCTCCAGAGAATCCACTCAGGCTACTCGTTGTAATGACCGACGTTCCCAGGCTTCCAGCGAGAGGCGTCACGAGTGCCGGAGTTGCGACAATCTTGAAGTCCTGAACGATTAGGGTAATGATTACTGAATGAGATAACTGGCCGTTTGTCGCTGTAATGTTAAGAGAGTAAACACCAGCGAGCTGTCCAGATTCGATGTTTATCCCGGTCGCATTGCCCGCACTAGTTAGCTTCACGCTAAGGAATACGGGAGCGGCAGTAGGCCCAGACGGTGTGACGACTATGCTTATGCCCAGGTTCCCAGTGAAACCGTTCAGACTGCCATATTGAATAGACACAGTGTGATCGGTTTGTCCCACGAGCAGAGGGAGCGTCGAAATGTTCGTTGAGCTTGTGAAATCCACGACGTGATATGAGATGACTGTTGTAATGTGAGTTAAGGTTCCGTTTATTCCGGTGACGGTGACTGAGTAGTTGTTCGCCGATGAGGACTTGCAAGAGAGTACAGAAGACGCTTGGAGAGAAGTGAGACCGACCTTAGTCGGTGATAACGAACATACTAGTCCTGCCGGTGCGTTGACGTTCAAGATCACCGTTCTGTTGAAACCGTTGAGTGCCGTCAGAGTGACGGTTGAATTTCCCGATGAACCAGCGTTGGCCGTCACACTTGTCGGAGCCGCTGCGATTGTGAAATCGACAGCTTGGAATGTGATTGTTGCGTTGTGAATAAGCGTGGCGCTTGAACTGGTGACAACGACATTATTGTTCCCGCTTGTTGCGTAAGTGCAAGTAAGATTGACACTAGCGGAGGTTGTCCCAGAGGTCAGAGTTACACTGAGAGGACTGAGGCTACACGCGGTACCGCCATTCTGCGAGAGTCCAACAGTCCCCGCAAATCCGTTTACGGCAGTCACGCGAATTGTTGAAACGCCTGAGGACCCGACGTTGACCATCAATCCAGCCGGGCTGGCAGCAATCGCAAAGTCCTGCACTCTAACTGTGAAGAGCGCTGAATGAGAGAGGCTACTACTACTCCCGGTTATGGTAACGGTGTAATTTCCTGCTGGGCCGCTACATGAGAGGATGGATGTACCGACGGTCGTGGTCGAGTTCAGGGTTATGCCACTCCGACTCAGAGAGCATGTGAGACCCGTTGGAACCGTGTCAGCCAAACTGACAGTGCCTGCGAAACCATTGATGCTGGCGACCGTAATCGTCGAGTTCGCTAGTCTGCCCGCGAGTACATTGGCACTCGTCGGGTTGTCTCCAATGTTGAAATCGACGCCATCGACGGTAACTGTCGTGGAAGCTGAAAATGGAGGAGTTGTAGTAGACGTACCTGTCACAGTAATAGCCGCGTTGCCTACTTGAGTGCCTGCTGTGACGGTCACGGTGAGAGTTACATTCCTGCTTCCGTTAGCTGTAAGCGTAATGCTCGTCATGTTTAGCTGAGCCGTGATGCAGGTGCAACTCCCTCCGCCAGCCGAGGGTGCGAGGTTCACAGTGCCAACGAAGCCGCCTGTACTGGTCACTGTTATTGTGGAACTTTGTGAGGATCCCGCTGGGATCGTAAGAGACGAGGGACGAGCCGAGAGACTGAAGCCTCCTACCATTGCCGTAACGTTTACTCTCTGGCCAGGTCCCGTGCCAGCGGAGACGGTGATGGTGTAGATGCCTGAGTTGGCGGTTGTTGTGGTGATCGTCAAGTTAGACAGGGCAATGTTGCAATAGTTGCAGGGCGGAACTTTGAATGTTGTCGGGGCAAAGGTTGCTGTCGGCCCGGTTGGAGACACCAAGGCGGAGAGCGTCAGAGACCCATTGAAGATGTTGGAGTTAGTTACAATTATCGTGGAGTTGGCGGATTTGCCGGGTTGAATCCGCACTATGTTCGGACTTGCACTTAGGGAGAAGGTTGGCGTGCAGAATTGGTTCGCAGAACATGAAACTCTCCAGGCAGTCAGAGGGTGAATCTCCCACCCTGAGAAACTGTGAGTGGCGTCGTTGTCGTGATCAGGGTCCCAGTAAACGAATCCTTGGACATCGATTAGCCCCTTGTTTGCCGTTATGCCGTGAGGCCCGGCCAAAACGCTGGCGTCGCAGACTGTGTTGTTCGTCGGCGAGCCGCAGTATCCTGCTGCTTTCCAATCATGATCAATCTCCGCATGGAGTGTGTGCATACAGCCTGTGGTGTTAGCAGAAGAACACGTAAGGCCTGCTCCCCCGGGCTGCAAGTAGCCAGGAGCGAAAATATTGAAAGTCGTGTCGTTAAGACCGTGCGGATAAACTGAGAGTATGCTAGCAGAATAGCTACCTCCACCATTTACGGGATCGTACACGGTGGCGTTGTCCTCTTGAACGAGAAAGCTGTGCTGGACCCCGTCGATCTCGACGAACGCACCTACAATTTGTCCATCCGCGTTTGTTATTGTGCAAGAGGGATGGAGCGAACGTTTAGCGTCGCCAGGAGTCGCAACGCGAACTCCTGGGTTGAAGCTGCTTCCGCTCTCCGTGGCCCCTCCAAAGATACTGGACTGATTCCCAAGGATCTGCTCTATCGTAACAACTTGCGCTGTGCAGGGAACCTTCGGATTCCAGGACGCATCGGTCCTTAAAACACTCGGCGTTCCAACGCTCTCAAGTCCAAAATTCAGACTATAGGGCGAGGTCGTCCCGTCGAGCCACAAGATACCGAATGTGTGCTTGCCTCCTACAGATGATGAATAGTGGAAGCTACCGATAGTTGAAGCCGCCACGGAAGACTGTGCGGGGAAAGTAGAATTGGTCTGGAGCCAAGACTGGCCGGCCCCTGACTCTTCTGTGATCGTGTTACTTGCCGTATAGTACCAGAATACATACCATCTAGTGTCGTACTGGTCGAAAGAAGCTGTGAACGGAAGAGAGTATCGACCGAGACTGGCTGCAGATGCCACTCCAATATGGGATATGAGATCGGAGCCCCATCCCCCATTGGCACCTCTCGCGGCGAAGTACAACGCCCGCGTCGTTGTGTCATAATAAATCGCGGAGACGTTACCATTATTTCCGGGAGCAAAGACGAACGAGTTCACATCCGCAGAGATCGGGTTGCCAATTCCCGACACCGGTTCCTCGGGCCCCCAAGCGCCATTATACAGTCTGCCAAGCAGATTGTGCCCGTCCGCCCAGTAGGTCGCGTACACCTCTCCCCCAGTCGTGAATGTCGCGATGTCGACATGCCAATTAGCGCTGCTACTTGCTGTAGTGAAGGAGAAGTCTCCTGACCATGATGGTGAGACGTAAATCAAGACCTGTTTCATTACGGATAGCTGTGGATTGCCATTGTCCGTGGCAGTGAAATTGACTCTGAAAATTTGGTCTCTTTGGTTGGTTGTGGGAGTCCAAGTGAACTGTCCTGTAGATGGGTCGAAGACGGCGCCTGCCGGTAGCGCACTGTTGGAAATGGTGACTGTATCATGGTCAGTATCAGACGCGCTGACGAATAGTGACGCTAGTTTGCCAGTCTTAACGCTGAGAGATGAAAGGCCTTGCAAAGATGGAGGCGTGTTTGCAGACGGAAGGAGCGCCCCTACTGGAATGGTCTCGGTTGAGATGGCTGCTTGCTGTGGATTGCTATTATCAGTAGTTGTGAGGGTGACCGTGTAGTTTCCAGGCAGTGTGTACGAATGGGTTACATTTTGACCAGTCGTTGGTGTCGAACCGTCGCCGAAGTTCCAGTTGAACGTGTACCCTGAATTGCCGCCCCAGTTACCTCCTGTCGCAGTTGCGTTGAGCATTACGGTCTGAAGAATTGTTGGGTCTGATGCGTTGACAATGAAACTGGCAAACAGAGGACTAGGAGTAAGTGTAATGTTAGAGTGAATGATATGAGGTGTTTTGGTTCCCCCGTTATCCTGCTGGTATCCTATCCAGACCTGTCCACTAGAATCGACTCCTATCACATCATTTGGAAATTTCAGCGTCGATCCTGGGCTCAGAACTTGCTGCTCTGGTTGCCATGTAATCGTTCCACTTGGGCTCAGGAGTCCCTTTCCGAACAGCAGACTTTGATTAGCGGTAGAGTCGAAAGATGTTTCATTGTATCGCACGTAGTACGCATAGGTTCCAGTTGCATCTGTTACAACGGACCAGTCATTGTCGGTGACGTGAACGCCGACGCTAGTCGGAGTTGTCCATGAGGTGCCATCCGCGCTCGAAGTGTAGAAGAGACATCCAGTTTGATGCTCGCATGTGGACGAATTCTCGTAGAATACCCAGTATCGTCCTTGCGCGTAGAATCCTGGATTCTGATATGAGGATTGGTAGACTGATGCATCTCCAGTCGATGCTATCTTAGGCGGGTTCCCGTTACTTGTAACGGCACTTACTGGTCTCGCGACTTCCGCAGCGGCGACTAGACTCAGCGCAAGCGTGACAAATAATAGAATCAGGGATAAACTATTGCGACGCAAACTTTGGCCTTGCGGTCCAATTTGGTATACCGATAATTAACCATTGACCGCCGTGGGATAGCTTAGGATATCCTTGACATCAACGGGCTATCATTTCCAAGAGTTTTCTTACCTATTTCCGGAAAATATCGAAAATTGACTGCATACCGTCCCGTGCTGCCCCGCACGAGGATCAGCACAAGCTTTCAAATGATGAGAGGAACCGGGCAACTTCGATGAAGACCGCAGGGCGAACCAGCACAGGTCATCGTAAAACCCCCATAACCCTTGAGTATGTAATAGACGAGATCAAGCGGAGAGGCAGTCCCAGAGCGGTTGCCGGAATGGCACGCTTTGGGATACAAACAGGCACGGCTTTCGGGGTCTCCATTCCACAACTTCGTGATCTAGCGAAGAAGGTCGGAACCGACCATGAGCTTGCTCAAAAACTCTGGAAAGCTGGATTTCATGAAGGACGAATACTCGCGAGTATGATCGACGAACCCACGAAAGTGTCCGAGGCTCAAATGGAAGAATGGGCTGCAGACTTCGACTCATGGGACGTAGTGGACGGTTGCTGCGGAAACCTATTCGATAAGACGAAATTTGCAAACAGAAAAGCAAACGAATGGTCTACGAGACAAGAGGAGTATGTCAAGAGAGCAGGCTTTGTCCTTATGGCCGAACTCGCTGTTCACAACAAAGAAGCTTCGAACAAAACGTTTCTAGATTTTCTTCCCATGATAACAAGAGGAGCATCCGACGAACGTAACTTCGTCAAAAAGGCTGTAAACTGGGCTCTGAGACAAATTGGAAAAAGAAACACGGTCTTGAACGCCGCAGCAATCAAAGCCTGTGCGAAGATCAGAGATCTTGATTCCGGATCAGCGAAATGGGTCGCAGCTGACGCTCTTCGTGAACTGACTAGCCCATCAGTTAAGAAGAAACTCGCAAGCGCCAAGCCACAAGGGTCCAAGCGATAAGATAATTCGATTCATGGATCGTCACAGCTGGCGAATCTTGTCGTAAAAGTCTATCAAGTTGCGGGCTGCCGGTTCCTCTTTGTTCAGGGCAAAAATCTTCATTCCTTGTTCATATCTCTCGAACATCAATACTCGACATTTGACTAGTGGTTCTGCGATCCGCGCGACAGTCGAGGGGGATACATCAAGGACTCGCGCGAGGCCGGCCTGGTTGAAGACCTTGTCCCGGTTCTGCAGCAAGTGTTCTACAAGTCTGACCTGAGCCTTAGATTGAAACAGGTCTAACAGTTTCATCAAACAGGCCTCTCAGGAGTAAGATACGAGGGTTCCAATATCTCGGCCTCGCAAAGCACTCGTAATGTTCGACGGATCTTCCAAGGAGACGAACCTCGTCGGAATCCTCGCCCTCTGCATAATCTTCAACGCGACAGGATCCAACAATTCATATCTGCCCGCATAAACATCTCCAGCCATCGCCCAGCCTAACAACTTGTCAATACTCACTGATCTCAACATTTTCGCCTTAGGGTCTTTCTTCGGATCCGCAGTGTAGACTCCTTGAACATCTGTCGCATTAACAAGAAAATCCGCGCGGGTTATCTCAGCCGCAAGAGCCGCCACAGCATTCGTCGACTGTCCAGGCTGAAGACCCCCCATGACCACTACCTTCCCGGGACTCACATAGTGAATTAACTCCGAGAGCATTGTAGGAATCTTGGTGACTGCAATACTGCCAAGAGCGAGCCTGAACAACTCCGCGTTAGCTCTGGTCACGGTTATCCCGAGGAGATCGCTGGTCGACTCATCCGCCCCCAGCTTCCTAGCGACATCAATGTAGACTCGCGCGTTCTGACCACCACCAGCAACAGTCACTAGTTGATTTCCTTCGCCCGCGAAACTTGACAGGACCTTTCCCATGCTCCTTAACGCGTCAACGTCCGGGTCCCGCTTGAACAGCGCGCCCCCCAGCTTCACAACAGCCTTCATCCGAGTCTGAAGACAGAAACGAACTGATTCGGTATATTAGAGTGGAGAAGCAGTTGGAGGGACTAGGGAGACCGCTACCTCCCAAAAGTCATTAGTGCAGTCTTCGAGGGGACTTTTGAAACAAGGATTTAATACAATTCTGACCACTATTACTAGCGAGGACTGGTCAAAGTGAATAGTAAGATTCCGGTCGAATGCAGTTCGACGCGCAACGTTTCTCTCTGAACGAATAGCGGCGACTCTGGCCAAGCCCTTAAAGAGCAATTTTCAAAGGCAGGAGGACGCTAGATGCCTGGCCCAGACTCTGTCGCACGATTCAAGTTCAAACGAACCCTCGAACAACTCGCAAAGAAGGAGGGGAGAGGCACGGAACTCATCAGCCTATACGTCCCACCAGACAGAAAGATACACGAAGTTCTAGGACAGCTACGGGAAGAACTAGGCACCGCGGTCAACATCAAATCGCGAACCACCCGGAACAACGTCCAAGACGGGATCGAACGGACAATGCAACGACTCAAACTCTTCAAAGAACCACCCCCAACCGGACTAGTAATCTTCGCAGGCGCAATCCCACAGAACGGAGCGGGGAGCGAGAAGATGGAGACATACACGTTGATTCCGCCGGAACCGATCATTGTCGGCTTCTACCGATGTGACGCCCGATTCCACGTCGAACCCCTTCTCGCACTTGTCGCCGACAAAGACACTTACGGGATACTCGTGATTGATGGGACGGAAGCAGTTGTGGCTACTCTGAAGGGACGCAGAGTAGAGATTTTGAAGACTTTCACGTCGGGAACACCTGGCAAGAGCAGGGCTGGAGGACAGTCTGCTCGAAGGTTCGAGCGGATCAGAGAACAAGTCATCAACGACTACTACAAACGCGTCGGGAACCACTTCAACGAGATGATGCTGGAAATTCCAGACCTGAAGGGAATCATCATCGGCGGACCCGGACCTACAAAGTACGTCTTTGAGGAAGGCGAGTATCTGCAATACACGCTCAAGAAGAAAGTCCTCTCGCTCATCGACACCAGCTACACCAGCGAGGCGGGAGTCGAAGAGGTCGTCGAGAAAAGCGGTGAGATCCTCAAAGGCGTTAGATACGGCGAGGAGAAACAGCTGGTCCAGAAATTCCTGTACGAGTTGGGACACGAGACCGGCAAGGCCGCGTTCGGAGAAAAGAAAGTTCAGGAGTATCTTGAGAAGGGAATAGTCGACATGCTTCTGATCTCGGAGAAACTGGAGGGAGAACGCGTAGTGCTCAAGTGCAAGAACTGCGGAAACATTGAAGAGTTCAGGGGAACCAGGTACGAAGCCCACGCAGTCATCAACGAGCTATCGACGAGACCTTGCAAGAACTGCGGCAAGCCAATGCTCGAATCCACAGACCACGGGGACATCATCGACAGCTTCCTGGAATACG
>Ga0209160_1002783_pt1 | contig 14487 bp, 14 predicted proteins | sample GraSoiAngelo_153_FD_186167 | JGI IMG/M metagenome (GOLD analysis project Ga0209160, IMG submission 186167) | Grasslands soil microbial communities from the Angelo Coastal Reserve, California, USA - 14_1009_12_40cm (SPAdes) (version 2) | ecosystem: Environmental > Terrestrial > Soil > Grasslands ...
AGGCCGCCAATCCGGTTGGCGGAACAACCTCGGCGGTTTCGCGATCGGAATGCCAATACAGGTTCCCTTCGATCAACTGGAGGGATGGAGCAAGTTGGTAGTAGGGGCCCATCTCGCCCCCAGCCGAAGGCTCCGGCTCGGCATAGGTGGCGACTCCGAATGCGTCGTAAGCCTTGACGACGATCTGTTCCAGCCGCGGGCTGCCGCCCACGTACCATCGCAGCGGTACGGTCGTGTTGGTCCTTCGAATCACTCCTCCCCTATACACAAGCTGCTCGGCGGAGGTGTGCTCGCAGTTAATGATCAACGCCGTCTTGGCGAACATCTCTTTGTGATCGGCGAGCCAGTGGCCCGTCATGCCGCTATTGTCGTGGTGCCCGCTGGTCCCTAGAAAGTGAATGGTGCGGCGGCGCTGCTCTCTGGGGATTTTGGCGAAGTACTCCGCCAGCCCCAGCATGGTTGCCACACCCGAGGCATTATCAGTGGCGCCTTCGAACCATCCGTCGCGGTGAGCGACCACAAAAATGGTTTCGTCGCCGGTTCCCGGCAAAGAGCCCCACACCGTCGCGGTCTTCAAATTGGGTACGGTCTTCACGTCGAGGCGGATTTTCACGCGCGGCGGCTGGCCGCCCCGCGACTGACCGATCAGATCGCGGATCGCGACTCCGTCCTGCAGGCCCAGCGAGAACGTAGGAACCGTGCTGCCAACCGGGTAGAACTGGGTCCGCAAATTGCCGGGTAACCCCACGATCACGAAAATGGCGGCGGCGCCGCGATCACCGATGCGCTTGATGGCATAGTCGGAAATCGCAGCCTGGCGCGAGGTATAGTCCGCACTGTAAAAGAAGACGGCTTTTCCGCGGAGGTCGCGCCCCGCAAGATCACCCTCGCTTGCCAGGGCGACGTCCACCGCCTCCAAGTCGAGGCCGCTGGGGGGCGTGCCGGGGCTGGTGGAGGTGGGTTGCACGCTTTCAAGCGTGATGGTTTTTCCGTTCGCGGATGCGGCCACCGACCACGATGCGGGCACCCACTGCGGCGGCAGATCCAGCGATTGTTCGCGCACGTCCGAGAGGCCGATCTGGCGGAACTTGTCCAGCAGCCACTGGGCGTTCTCTGCGTCTGCTTCAGTTCCGGTGATGCGTCCCCAGAATTGAGGATGGCCGTGATCCCGGTAGCGGCGCGAAATCGCAGTCTGGTCCTCGACGTATTGCTTGAGATGGTTGCCGTCAATCGACAGGTAGGCCTGCTCGGCTGGCAGCAAGCGCCAGCGCAGATAGGAGTCTTCCAGCACATGAAGGGGCTTGGCCGGCTCCTGAGCGGAAGCAACCGAGGTCACCCAGACAAGTGAGAGCGCAAGAGACACCATGCTTTTCACCACGTCGAACCTCCCGTGTCCAATTATCTGAATGGATTTCCGATTCGGACTTCAGTCTCGCGCATCCTACGCTCCCCCGGCGTCAGACACAATGACTCTGTCGGCCAGAGCCAGGCCAGCAACCGAATCAGCGGGGGTTCTGGCCGCCGAACGGGATTCTCGGACGGTGGGATTTCAAGCGCGGCCACATTCCGAGAACCCGACTTATCAGGCGTTGGCAGCCATATGAGCCGATTCGGCAGCGGCGTGGCATGTGCGCCCGGTGTCCGCGAATACGCTCGACACCAGCGTCATCACCAATTACGATGTCAAGATGGAAAACCAAAGAAGTGCTGGAGATCACGAAGCGAAGCCGCGCCCGAGGATTGAACCTAAATCAGTGGCGCAATCTTGGGCAGACTACTGCGCCTTAGACCACACCCCAAAGCAGGAGTTCAACCCGACTCGTACAGCGCCGATGCCACAGGATCGCGGGGACCGTGGAGATCGCGGACCCCGGTAAGATCCGGGCGACACCACTAGCCACAGCATGATCGGTTTTTGCTGCACCCCTCTCCGCGCCACATAACGACAAAGCTCGGCATCATCCTGGTTCGCCGTGGGACCGAGCCGGCGGGCTTAGCGCGGTAATTTCTTTTCGGGCTGCTCGTCCGAGGGAAGGGGAGTTCGGCTCGTGGGCTCATCCGCCGCCATTTTGCCCTGGAGCCGCTCCCTATCCTCTCGTTCGCTTTCGTTGCCGACCGTGTCAGTGGGCAGGTTTCTCCCGCAATCAACTAACGGGAGTTGCCTGGCTATAGCTGACCATGCGGATCAAACGATTTGAGACCACCGTGCGTATCTGGTTCCGGTGTTCTCCCGCTGCTTGCCGCTTCGCGGCCGAGCCGTAATGTTTCAGCTCGATGGGATCGGTTCGGTCTCCCAGGCCATCGAGGGCCGCGTAGTTCGCATAGGTTAAAAGCATCCCAACGGTCCAATCGTTTGGATTGTCTGCCGTTACGTTGTTGAAAAACTCGTATCCGGTGAGAATCCCGGCTTTCTTCTCTTCTTCGAATACGGGGATTAGGTTGCTCATCACATCCTGATCGAAAGCAGGGCGCTGGCCGGGGTTCACCTTGGCGAGCACCGCCCGGCTGACGTTCGTCGGAGTGACTTTGACGTTGACCGTTTGTGCCGACACCTGGCTTCGGCGTAGAACAATGAAGCCTGCGAGCGCAACGAACACCAATACCAGAAGCACGATTCTGTATCTCTTCATGGTTACTCTTTTCTGGGGGGAGCGGAGGCCTTTAGAAGCCCGTTCCCGCCGATTTCCTTGGATTTCAGGACCTACTAGGAAGGGCCGACTGTTGGAAACACATCTGAATCACTCGCCCCGATTGATAGGCAAACACTTACTCATTCACACGTTGTCAATTTCTCGCGTTACCTGCCTGCTGCGGCCGTTCTCGATTTTGCCGGCACGTCAGCAGGTTTGCCGCTCGTCTCCTTTTCCGCTCTAAGCCAATCCTCGACATCCTTTCCGTTTTCCCCGCCGCGCTGAACATAAATCTCATACGCTCGGCGAGCGATTCCATCTGTCAATACTTCTTGACGTTCCACCATTGGCAACCTCCTTAGTTGTCGGGGGCCGCGGCGGCCCTCGCAACATGATATTCAGCTTACTTGCCGTTTCCCGAGACGTTGATCTTGACTTGCTTCGCCTTAGACTCCTCACGCTTGGCCATACGCACGGTCAGGGCTCCGTTGCGATACTCGGCGCGAATGCCTTCGGCCTTCACCGTGTTCGGCAGCGAGAAGCTCCGCATGAACGAACCATAGGCGCGTTCCACTCGAAGATAGTTGTCCTCGTTGACTTCCTTCTCGAACTTCCGCTCTCCGCGGATGGTCAACGTATTGTTCTCCACGCGAACGTCAATGTCCTTCTCTTGAAGATCGGGCAGATCGGCCTTTACGACCAGCTCGCTCTCGGTTTCGTATATATCGACAGCCGGCGCCCAGGTCGCCAGGTCAGCCTGACCCGACCGGCCGCGAGTCAGCGTGTCCTCCAATAAACGATTGACCTGGTCCTGCAAAGATGTCACTCCCCGGGGTTCCCAACGGGTAATCGTGTTCATGTTGTTGTACCTCCTAAATTCATTTGTTCAATTGACTGTCAAACACAGTAGATACTTCACCACCATAAGTCAAGCTATATATTACTGTCATTATTGTTGTTAACTTATCGTAGTTAAGCAACCCGGCTCCGGGGGCTAAAAAATCAGATGGCGAGGTCCTGAAATGTCCACAAAGACAACGAACTTAACCAACAAGGCAGGCGAGACAGTCGGCACGCTCTCTTTCGATGAGGGCGCTCACTCCTGGCGGATCGGCACTAAAGCGGAGCCAAATTTTCCGAGCACATTTCCGACCCAGCAAGATGCATTTTATTGCTGGTATACCAGGTTCGGCCCAAAGACTGGCAAGCTGCGGGCTTAACACCACACGGTCACCAAGACCCGACGGAAGCCTTCGGGAACCACCTTATGAAATGGAGCAGAGCACGCGGACTCTTACGACCGCGGAACCTACCGAGAAATGGCGAAGCTCCTGGAGGGAGGTTGTCGAGGTAACACCTCAAGTCGAAACATATGAGGGTTGCCAACTATCACAAAGCCGCTTCTGGCGTTGGTCTGAGCGGCTGCGCTTTAGGGTGCTCGTTCGATCACGATCCCCTTATCGAGCAGGGCGGCAGTGAGGGACGGCAAGGTAGCAGAAGGACTGCGAACCGCAGTGAGCTTGCGCCCGCTGCGGTCCGGCAGTCAGTAGCTACGGGTTCATCCCCTAACGGGGATCTTGACAGAATTGGCGAGCTTGAACTTCAGGCGACTCGCGGCAGGGAAGGTGATGTCCTTTTTGCCCGAAGGACCAATCGAGTTGGTTTTCAGCGCATAGGATTTTCCCTGGATTTCGACCGAGGCAAGGGCCACGGTCAATTCCGCCGGATCCTTCTTCTTGGCAGCAAGGACGCGGCCGGTTACGTGAGCGCCCTTGGGAATCACGATCTTTCCTCCCACCTTGACGGGTGTGGAGAGGCTCGCGGCAAAGGAATCACCCGCATGATTCTTGTTGCTGGCGAGCGTTTGACCGATCGTCGCACTGAGGGACGTACCTTTCGGCACGGTGACGAGCGTCGTTGCCGGGATCAGCTTGCTTGAGTCGGTGACCGGCTTTGCTGTCTCGGCCTGCTTGGCTTGCTTCGCGGGCGCAACTTTCTTGGCTGGAGCGGTGGCTGCGCCTTGTTTCGTGGCCTGGTTCGAGCAACCTGCCAGAGTCAAGAGGCCTGCAGCTACCACTGCAAGCCAAAGCTTGCGACGGACCTGAGAATTCAACATGGCATACCTCCAATCGCTTGTGTAAATCGTACCAGTCCGCGAGACGCAATTCGCGGACACTTGCGCTGTGTTGCGTGAACGGCACGGGTCGGAGTTCCGGGAAGACATGCTGTCCGAAACCTGTCCTATAGGACAGGGAAGGGAGACCTACCGAATCTTACCTAACGTGCCTGGAAGCGGGTTTGGCGGCAGGGTTCCGGGGAGGAAATCCGGCTTGAGAATGGCGGCGGGGTCGCTTATATTCAATTCAATGAGCCCCACGAAGACCGTTTGTTCCATGTGCGACAAGCCCGAGCAGGAGTGCCGTTGCGACCGCTACTGCTGTATTTGCGCGGGATTCGATCGGGTCAAGCTGGGCGCCGACGGGCTGTACTATTGCCCCGACTGCATGGAAGCGTGTGACGTGAAATTGGCGAACCGCAGTGACGCGTGAACATTCGCGTACGGTCCTGCATCTTTCCCGCGATGACCGCCTGATCGCCGCCGTGGGCGGAGCCGTGGCGCATTTTGCCGAACGCGTGGGGATGGAAGACGTGGCGCGCAACCTGCTAACCGGGGCGCTCGAGGATCTCTGCCGTCAGACCCTGCCTTTGCTCAATGGCAATGAAGATGGGGATGGGCTGGACGTGGCCATCGAGGATTTCGACGACCGGCTGCAGATCAGCGTGGAACACCGGGGCGAGGCGCAGCCTTCGGTAGGCGTGGAATCCTTTATCGCGGAGTGCACCCGTGAGTCGGACCATCGCCTTACCGGGGTGCACCTGATCCGGACCGTGGACCGCGTCGAGTATGACGCGCGCAATGGGAGTATCCGCACGACGCTGGTGAAGTATCTTCAGCTGGGAACGAACGGCCGCTGATCACGTTAGATGCGGGCAGGCAAGATATAGAACCCCTTTCTGCCGGGCGCAAAATCCCAGTCTAGAGTCTCTCACGTATGTACAGACAACTCCGGATGGAGGGACTATTAAACCGCCGCTCCGGAGCTTCCCGCCTCTGAGATGGCAACGTTGGGCCCCGGAGCACCAATTTGCCGGCTCGAATCCTTATCGTCGACGATAATTCTGTCGCGCGGACCACAATACGGGCGCTGCTCGATTGGCATTCCTTCCAGGTGTGCGGCGAGGCCAAGGATGGCTACGAGGCGATCGAAAAAGTCATCGAGCTAAGGCCGGAACTCGTTCTTCTCGACATCAACATGCCGGGATTGAATGGCGTCAAGGCCGCTTATGAGATCAGGCGAATCTCGCCTGCAACGAAGATCGTGTTCTTGACGATGCACGATACACCCGCAGTTGTGCAGGGCGTGCGTCTATGGGCGCACGGTCTCGTCAGTAAGTCCGCCGCCGGGACCGAATTGATTCCGACACTCAACCGCCTGATCGGGATCCCTGGCGAGGAGCCGCCCGGAAAACCCGCGAAACCCAAATCACGCCGTGCCGCTGCCGAGTAATGACCGGCAGGCAGCCGGATTCGCGGGGCGACGAAGTTGGGCTGCAAGCACTTCGCTCCTAGCGTTATCGCGGACCAGCGGATTAGCGGAGCGATCAGGCGGCAGCTATTTCGCCGAATTCCTGCTTGGATTGGCATTGTTGCGGGAAGATCACGCGCAAACTCCGCAAGGCATCTCGCAGGGCGAGTTGCTCCTCCAGGTCAGGGAGATTGGGGTCGCTAAGCCTGGCGGAAATGGCACGTTCAGCCGCCTTGACTTGTGCAGGCAGATATTCGGGGCGCAGTTCGATGAAGGCCTCGAACACGGCCTGCTGCCAAAAATATTTTAGGATGGGGTCGGATGCCGCTTCTGGCATGGTCGTGAACCTTTCTATCCGGTTCGCAAAAGACCGACGCCACAGGCACGGCGGAGGTGGCGGATCAGACGAAAGCAGTATCCGCGTCCCCGGCTGTGGAAATCAAGGACATGGCATTCGCATCGGTCTGCATGACCCGCAGATTCTTTCCTCGCCCATCAAGCGTTCCGGGGCCAAAGGGTCGCTGAACAAATCGAAGGCGGGAAGCGACCTGGCGCCGGCGCTAGAGGCTATCCTCGCGGGGCAGACCTATTTCCATTAGCGAAGCCGCGATTGCGGCTACATGGTTACGGCGAAAGTATTCCGGCGAATCAGGGAAAGCATCTGCTCATCGGTGAGGCTGAGCTGGACGTTGAGGCGGTCTCCCGCCGGGGTGATGCGCGTGGAATCGAGCAGGGAAGCGAGGTCCGGGTTGGAATTACCGATCTGATAGCGCTTATAAAGCAGGCCCGCCTGCAAGAGCGCGGCAAAGGTGTTGGCGTCGTCGGGAGTGGCGCAGATGGATTGAAAGCGGGCTTGCACGCCGGAGCCGGCAATAATCTGCAGGCTCAGGGCGCGCAGGCGGGAAACGAGCTGCTGCGCCTGGGGAAATTGCCCCGCTTCCGGCGCCAATTGCTGCATGGCCAATTGCGCGTAGGTTCCGTTCATCACCGCCCATACCACGCCGCTGCCATTGGCTTCGTTGATCAGGGGAAGCATCTTGGAATCGCTCAAGAGGCCCTGCTCTTCGCCCGCGCGGATGGCGATGAGGCGCTCGAGTTGCTGGCGCTGGCCGAATGCCGCCGTATTGGAATCGAGAAAGAAGAAGAACAGATCCGCCGGCCCGGATCCGCCGCCGAAGGCGTAAAGCGAAAAGTTGCGCACCTTTACCACCGGAAGCTTTTGCGCGGCGAAATAGCCTTCCGCCGTTTCGGGCCGGAAAGAGCCGATGGCCACGCCCAGGACTTGCTCGCCGCCGAGCGGCGGAGCATTTTGCTGCGGCGCGGCATTTGCGCCATTCGCCGGAGCGTTTTGAGCCGCCGCGGCCGGAGCCGCGCCCACAGTGGCCCAGGCAATTTCCTCCACCTGCGAATTGGGATCGACGCCCGCGGCCGTCAGAAACTGCTCGAACTGCTTGAAGCGCGCCGGAAGCATTTGTTGCTTGAGCTGCGGGAACCAGCTCAGGGAACGCGCCTGTTTCAGATCGGCGTAGGCGAACTCGCCAATGTTTTGCGGGAACATGCCGATCACGTCCGTGCTGAGGCTACTGGCGTGAGCGCGTGTGACCGCGGCGCCAGCCAAGACCGTCCCAAAGATTGCCGTCGCGAGAATTTTTCTATAATTCATTTGTTCACCCTCGAGTCGCCCGGTTCTCCCATACGATCGCTATGATCCGATGCTGCGTAATGAGATGCCGTCGGGCGCTTCTTCGTTGATCTTTATTTCCAGCCGATTTTCCAGAATCTTTTTTGCCGGCGCGAAGTCCTCCAGCAGCAAATCTGCCGCGTCCTTTGGATCGAGCGCCTTGCGCGGCACCAAACCGACAATCTCGCTGCTGTGGATCGAGCAGCCGTTGCGCTCGGCTTCGAGCCGCACGGCCTCGAAAACGCGGCGGATGGGGGTCTCGTCGAAATCGGTGAGATTGGTGGAGACCTGAGCGAGCTGGCGTTCTTTGAGTTCGACGCCGATGGCTTTCACATGGGGCAGGCCGCCATTTGAGGCGCGAATCAGGCGGGCAATTTTTTTTGCTATGGACACGTCGGAGGTATCCAAATTGATGTTATAGGCGATCAGGAATTTTCGCGCTCCGACGGCCACGGCGCCCGCGGAGGGGTGCAGGGCGGGCCCGCCGATATCGGGAGTACGATCCGTATTGCGCAAGACCTCGTCGCGCAGGTACTCAAATTCTCCGCTGCGCACGCTCTCTAATCTTTTGCGTTCGGGCCGCATGGCCGCCTCTTCGTAAAAATAGACCGGAATTTTGTGGCGCGCCCAAATCTCCTCGCCGGCATGCCGGGCAAAGGCGACGCAATTCTCCATGCTCACGCCCTCGATGGGCACAAAGGGCAAAACGTCGATGGCCCCGATGCGCGGATGCTCTCCCGTATGGCGGCGGAGGTCGATCCATTCCGCGGCCTTGGCCACTCCGCCGAGCGCCGCCTCGCTTACCGGCTCCGGCTCTCCGGCCACAGTGATCACAGAGCGGTTGTGGTCCGGGTCGCTATGCAGATCGAGCACCCATGCGCCTTTGATGCCGCTCATGGCCGCGGCCAGCGCTTCAATCCGTTTGCGATCGCGCCCCTCGGAAAAATTGGGAACGCATTCGATCAAGCGCCTCATGCCTGGTTTCTGTCTCTGTGCGCTTTGTGTCTCCATGCCCCTTTGTTAGAACAACCTACACAGAGTTCACAGAGGTACTGAGGGCATAGAGATCCTAGAACAACTGAGCCATAAGGAGCTCGAGGCCGCAGGCCCGCACCGTGCAATGTTACGCGATGTGGAGTCGGTTAGCCACGGCGATGGAGCGCGGCGTGACTCAAGCTGCAAACTCGCTAGCTGGGGTTTTGGTTCAGCGGCGCGAAGAGGGAGATGACGGCCCGAAAGTCATTTGCAAAAAGGCGTGCAATATTTTCCGCTGTTTTGGGTTTGCCGTCTGCTACCACGGTGATGAGTGCGGTTTGCTGCCAGCTTTCATTCGATCCCGCGGTTGCCTGTAACCCGACCCAGGACGCGCCGCGGGCCGTCTGGACGAGGGCGGCCAGTGCGGGCGAGTCAGCCAGGGATTGGGCGACCGCGCCTGGACTCGGGATTTGCACTGCAGGTTGGCTGCCGGGGAAGTTCTTGTTCTGGTTGTGGCGAACCGAGCGCGCCACCGCCACTGGCGCGCTTGTCTCGCCTCTCGCGACGACATCGTTGATCGCAGTGGCTAGCTGGATGGCCTCGGCCGCTCCCATCCAGTAGCTGCGCGCGGGCAAGCCCGATGAAGGATGCTTGCGGGCGATAGCGACCCATTTCTGCAGCTCGCTGTCGGAAAAAAGGCGCGGAAAAAGCTCATCAACGTGCCCGAGATCGCCGGAGAGCGCGATCAGCGTCAGCAGACCGCGGCCCTGCGCCAAATCCGGCTGCAGATACTCCGAAGCGAAATTCGGAATTTCGTAGGCATCGGCCACGCCGCGGGCGAGCGCCTGCGCGCGCATTCCATTGCCAAATTCGAATACGACGGCGCCCATCTTTTTGAGTTCAAGCATTGCATGGGCTTGCGTGGCAATGGAATCCAAAGCTCTTTCACGATACACGCGCGGACCCTTTTCTCGCAATTCGGCGGCCTGCGCGATTGTGAGGCCCTGCGGAATATAGGCGAACGGGTCGTCCGCGGGCGTCTGGTCGGTAAGCAGGTCCGGCAAGACGCCGCGGCGCACGAATTCCGGAAGGAGTTCGGAAGCGTTTGCGATCAGGCCGACCGAGGCTGGTGCGCATTTGCGGACTGCGTTTTTCAGGATGCGCAGAGCTTCGTCCAGATTATTCACCATCACTTCGCAATGGCCGGCCTTCACGCGGCGCTTGATGCGATCGGCGTCCGCGTCGATGCCGAGAAACGCAGCGCCGTTTAACGTGGCAGCGAGCGGCTGGGCGCCGCCCATGCCGCCCATCCCGCCGGCGACAACAAGCCGACCCGCAAGGCTTCCGCCAAAATGCTTGCGCGCGGCGGCGCGAAGGGTTTCGTAAGCTTCGGGAAGCGCGCTGGAGGGCCCAGTGAACATCCAATCCGCCGCCATGCGTGTGGTTGATGGCGCGCCGGGGCGCTCGATGCCGGCCACATGCGCGTCTTGCGGCAGCATCGAATTCACGACGACCACGCGGGGAGCATCGAGATTCGTTTTCAGAATCGGACCGGGCGCGCCGGATGGGAGGAGCAAGGTTTCGTCTTCTTCGAGCGTTTGGAGCGACTTCACGATGGCATGGAACGCCTGCCAATCGCGCGCCAGCTTGCCAATCCCGCCCGAGACAATGAGCTCTTCGGGATGCTCGGCAACTGCCGGGTCGAGGCTATTCATCAGCATGCGCAGGGCGGCTTCCTGTCGCCAGCCCTTGCAGGAAAGGGCTGGGCCGCGGGGCGCGCGAACCGGCTTGTCGGCGGCTTGTGTGCGAGGTTCTACCATGGGACCTCGGGAGGATATTAACGCGCAGAGCGCTCCGATTCGGCTTAATTCTTGGCGCATCGGCCTTCGTCGCATGGCAAGAGGCTTGTGTCGCCCCTGACGGGGCTCCGGATGCCTGGTTACGTTTGCCTCCCAGCGCTTCCGCGCTGGGCTAAAGTCTTTCGCCCCTCCGGGGCTTTGGGATATTCGGTGACGCTTGGGTTCCCGGGGCTTGCCACCTCAATGTGCGCGAGGCCGGCGCGTCGGGGGCCCCGGTTCCACCACCCCAGCATGCGCGACTTTTTGTATCGCGCGAGTGCTCGCGCTCGAGAGGCGTATGCTGGGGGCCCCGGTTCCGCGCTGGGCTATGTTATTTCGTCCCTTGCGGGACTCGGAAGAGTCCATAAGCATCACATCTCCGCGAGTTGCCGCGGCAAGTGCGCTGCTGTAGAGTGCGGGACGATGACCGCGGATTATCCCACCCTGCCCGGGCGTTTGCTGCAAGCGATCGATCGCTACGCATCTCCGCGCGCTCAGATCCACAAACAAGACGGGCAATGGCTGCCCATCACCGCGAAGGAGATGCTGCGGCGCATCGCCGGGCTTTCGCAAAGCTTGGCGAATCTCGGCGTCGCGCAGGGCGACCGCGTGGCGCTTTTCGCGCCGAACTGCCCGGAATGGCATGTGGCCGATTTTGCCGCGCTTGGCCTCGGCGCGGTTGTCGTGCCCATTTACTTCCGCGAATCGGCGGAACGCATGGCCTACATCCTGGAGCATTCCGAGGCGAAGATCATTTTCGTCGCCGGAGAGGAGCAGGCCGGGCGCTGGAGAGAAATGGCAAAGAGTAAATCGGGCACCGAGAAGGTTGTTTTTGCCGGAAGCGCAAGGACGGAGGCTTCCGGGCCGATAGGCCGCAGCGGCTCTGAGCGTAGCGGTCCCTCTCCTGGTGGTTTGGGCGAAACGTTCAGTTACGAAGCGCTCATCGCCCAGGCGGGAGACGCGGAGATCGAAGCTTACCGGCGGCGGATCGCCGGTTTGCGCTCGGATTCGCTGGCCTCGATCATCTACACCTCGGGCACGACGGGCGAGCCCAAAGGCGTGATGCTCTCGCACGCGAACTTCACGTCGAACGTCAAAGCTTCCTTCGAGCGCTTTGACTTGGAGCCGGGCAGCGTGGCGCTCTCTTTCCTGCCGCTGGCGCACGTTTACGAGCGGGAGGTGGATTACGGATACCTGTTCAACGGCGTGTCCGTCGCCTACGTTCCGCGCATGGAAGACGTCCCGCAGGCGCTGCTGGAGGTGCGGCCCCACATTTGCGCAGCGGTGCCACGATTTTTTGAGAAGCTTTACGGCAATATCCTCGAGCGCGGCGCGCAGACCACGGGAATTCGCCGCCGCATTTTCGACTGGGCCATTGGCGTGGAGCGCAAGGCGGCCCCATGGCGCGCTTACGGGCGCCGGGTGCCGCTGGGAGTGCGCTGGCAGTGGCGTGTCGCAAATCAGCTCGTTTACCAGAAATTTCGCGACGGTGTGGGCGGGCGCATCGTCGAATTCATTTCCGGAGGCGCGCCGCTGGCGCCCGAGCTTGCCGAGTTTTTTACCACCGTGGGCCTCCCGCTGTTCCAGGGCTACGGATTGACGGAGACTTCGCCCGTAGTGGCTACCAATCTCCCGAGCGCGAGCCACATTGGCACGGTCGGGCGTCCCATTCCCGGCGTGGAAGTGCGCACCGCCGAAGATGGCGAGTTGCTCGTGCGCGGCCCGTGCGTCATGCAGGGCTATTACAAGAAGCCGGAGGAGACGCGCGCCGTGCTTTCGCCGGACGGCTGGCTCGCGACCGGCGACATCGGCGGTCTGGATACGGACGGCTATTTGTCCATCACCGATCGCAAGAAGGAACTGCTGAAGACCGCCGGCGGCAAGCTGATTGCTCCCGCGCCGATTGAAAATGCGCTGAAATCGAGTCCGTTCATTTTGAGCGCGGTGCTGGTGGGCGATCGCCGTCCGTATATCGCCGCGCTCATCGTGCCGAATTTTGCCACTGTGCAGGCACGCGCCGCACAGGCCGGAGTAAAGCTCGCTTCGCCCCAGGAGATGGTTTCGAGTGCGTGGGTGCACGATTTGATCGAAGGAGAGATCAAGCGGCTGAGCGCGAATCTGGCGCAGTTTGAAACCATCAAGCGCTTCGCTTTGCTCGATCGCGAATTCACCTTTGACGGCGGCGAACTGACGTTTACGCTCAAGCTCAAGCGCCGCGTGATCGACGAGCGTTACGCCGACCTGATCGAGCGGCTGTATGCGCAGCCCTCGCCCGTGGCGCGCTGACTGCCACCCCGGCATACGCGGCTTTTTTACCGCGCGAGTGCTCGCGCTCAAGAGGCGCATGCTGGGGACCCCGGCTTCCCACCCCAGCATACGCAAAGGCGGCGCATGCTGGGGACCCCGGCTTCCCACCCCTGCATACGCAAAGGCGGCGCATGCTGGGGACCCCGGCTTCGCGCCTTACCAAGAGGCGATGGGCGCAGTACAATACATCGCGGGACAATGCCCCGGGAGAGCGCTTCTGGAGAAGGTCAAGATGAACGATTTACTAGTGATCGCCGGCCGCGCGTTTCATTCGCGGCTGATTGTGGGCACGGGAAAATACCGCACCTTCGGCGAGATGCGCCGGGCGCATGAGGCCTCCGGCGCGGAGATTATTACCGTGGCAGTGCGCCGCGTGAATTTGACCGACCGCAGCAAGGAATCGCTGCTCGACTATATCGATCGCGACAAATATTTTCTGCTGCCGAATACCGCCGGATGCTACAACGCCGAAGAGGCCGTGCGGACAGCGCGCCTAGGGCGGGAGGCCGGCCTTTCCAACTGGGTGAAGCTTGAAGTGATCGGCGATCAGCAAACGCTTTTTCCTGACACCGCGGAGCTACTGAAGGCCACCGAACAGCTTGTGCGCGAGGGATTCGTGGTTCTGCCCTATACGAACGATGATCTTGTGGTGGCGCGGCGGTTGATCGATGCGGGAGCGGCCGCGGTGATGCCGCTGGGCGCGCCGATCGGCTCGGGCATGGGGATTCAGAATCACGCCTCGCTGCGCATCCTGCGCGAGCGCATCACGGAAGTGCCTCTGATCGTGGATGCCGGCGTGGGGACAGCTTCCGACGCTACCGTGGCCATGGAATTGGGCGCCGATGGCGTGCTCATGAATACGGCCATCGCGGAAGCGCAGGATGCCGTTCTGATGGCCGAAGCCATGCGCCACGCCGTCGAGGCGGGGCGGCAGGCGTTCCTCGCCGGCCGCATTCCCAAGAAGCTCTACGCCAGTGCGTCGAGTCCCCTTGCTGGAGTGGTGCGGTAACGCACTGTTCACCTGGACGAACCCTACATATCTTAAGCGGATTCTTCGGAGAGATTCTTCGGCCGTCGAGGTAACCCAACCCGGCGGCGTCAGGAACGACACATGTGCGCGACGCAGCCGCGAATCCGTCCGGCGCCTGTGGTAAGGTGCGGCCGTGGCAAACGCGGCGAGACAGCGCATTGCCTTCCTCGACTGGATGCGGGGCCTGGCCTGCATTCTCATGTTTCAGACGCACGGTTATGATTCCTGGTTGGGCGAAAGCGCGCGGCACACCAGGCTTTTCGGGCTCTCGCAACTCGGCGGAACGTTGCCCGCACCGCTCTTTCTTTTTTCCGCGGGAATTTCGCTCGCGCTCGTGACCGGCCGCGCGATCGAGAAGGGAATCACGCCGGGGGAGGCATCGCGCAAAGCGATGCTGCGCGGCGCGGAGATATTCGGCTTCGGGATGCTGTTTCGCGTG
>Ga0209160_1002785_pt1 | contig 14486 bp, 12 predicted proteins | sample GraSoiAngelo_153_FD_186167 | JGI IMG/M metagenome (GOLD analysis project Ga0209160, IMG submission 186167) | Grasslands soil microbial communities from the Angelo Coastal Reserve, California, USA - 14_1009_12_40cm (SPAdes) (version 2) | ecosystem: Environmental > Terrestrial > Soil > Grasslands ...
AGAACGCAAGAGGCACTGTGCTAGGAAGGCAACAGGAGTATATAACTGCTGTTATTACAATGACTTATCGGCGAGCGTCGACCCAACGATTGGTCGCGTCCAGCACGGCTAACACCGCACTCTGCTCCGCGCTCTCCCGGATCTCGCATGTCCCCGTCAACAGCTGCGCCTCCCGCCCCCCGAGCCCGTGCACGGCGACCAGCACGAATTTCCGGTCGAATGCGTCGATGATCTGCGCTCCCTCGAGCGCGATTGAGTTGTCGGGCAGCAACTCGTCGAGGCACGCGGCGGCGGCGCGCGCCGCCGCCTCCACGCGATTCCGGGGCGTGTCGGTCCCCTGCTCGTGCGACTCCGCCTGGCGGTCCTGAAACGACAGCTTCACGTGCACCAGCACGCGCTGTTGCCGCTCCGCCGGCCGCACTTCGAGCCCCTGGAACACGACCACCCGCCGCTTCGCGCGCTCGTCGATCGCCTCCTGCTGCAATGCCTCGATCGGCCGCACGTCCGCCGTCTGGGCGACGCTGATCTTGCGGTGGTCGATCCGCATCCCGAGCTGCGCCATCAGCGCCGACTCGATGTTGCGCACCACGCGCTTGGCATCCAAGTCGCTCTGCGTGAGAACGTGGATCTCGCTCACCTCGCCCTGCGGCGTCACGACCACGCGCGCCGACAGCACGCCGGTGAGGCTCGTGAGCAGGTTCTCCACCCGCTTCACGCCCCACGGATCGGGGGCCCTGGGAGGGGGAGGGGGAGGGGACGGGGGCGTGAGCGCGATTGGGTCCTCCGCTGAACCGTTTGGGGCCGGCTTGGAATGAGTCACGTCACTGTTCTCCTGTGGCGACCTGGTTGCGTCCTGCGGCCTTAGCACGATACAGCGCGCGGTCCGCGGCCACCAGCACGTCTTCCGTCTCGGGGCCGGGCCGGTGCTCCGCCAATCCAATGCTCGCCGTCACCAGCGCTTCGGGGTATCCGAGCCGCCGCCCCATCGCCTCCACCTGGGCCCGCAGCTTCTCCGCCACGCCGCGGGCGCCGTCCACCCCGGTCCGGATCAGCACCACCACGAACTCGTCACCCCCGTAGCGCGCCGCCAGGTCGGTCGAGCGGATCAGCGGGCCGAACTCGTGCGCGGTGTTGCGCAGCAGCTCGTTCCCCGCCTCGTGGCCGAAGCTGTCGTTCACCTGCTTGAAGTTGTCCAGGTCCACGAACAGCACGGCGAAGGCGTCGCCGGTACGGGCGCTGCGCGCGACTTCGCTCGCCAGCCGGTCCCGCAGCACGCGGAAGGTGGCGAGGCCCGTCAGCGAGTCCACGGCCGCCTGCATCTTCGCCTGCTGGGCCTGCTTATCGAGGTAGGGCGGGCACGACCGCAACGTGGTGCGACCCAGGGCCGCCGCCTCGGCGAACAGGCGGCAGGAAGGGTAGCCGCACGCCCCGCAGTCCCACGGCTTGCCGTTCGGCGCGAGCCCGATCTCGCCCAGGACGGCCTCGACCGCCTCGGCCGCGGCCCGCTGGCCGTTGCGCGGGATGGGGAACGCCTCCGCGACCTGCACGCCCTCGGCAAGGTCCGGGTCGATCACCGGGAGCCGCGAGCGGGCTGGCTCGGTCGCTCCGACGATCTCGCGCCGCCAGAACAGCTGCTCGGGCGGCCCCAGCAAGGGATGGTCGAGGCACCCCTCGCACGGCAGGATGTCCACGAACCCGAGGTCGATGTGGTCCACGGCCACGGCGCGGGCGATCGCCTCGAGCTGCCCCAGGCCCCGCACTTTGCGGAACCGCCGGCTCGCGTGGGTCTCCTCCATCAGCACCTCGAGCGGCAGGCCGCCCGCCGTGCTCCAGTGGCGGCGCCGCTCCTCCGGCAGCCGGTCGAAGTGGAGCGGCTGCTCCGCGATGCTCACGCCGCGACGCTCCAGCAGCGCCCGCAGGTCCTCGAACGTGACGGCGGCCTCCACGTCGGACCCGCCCTCCGTGAGGCACACGCCGGCGTACACGATGGGCGTTCGCGCCCCGTACATCTGTTTCAGATAGCGCGCCTCCGCGGCGATCGGCGTCGCCACGGGGGCGAGGTAGGGAATGAGCTCGGGGTACTCGTGCTCGATTGTCTCGACCACGACGGGGCAGGTGCTGCGGATCATCGTCCCCCACCCGTCCTCGGACCAGAGCTCGAGATACTCCCGCGCGACCAGCTCGTCCCCCAGCACGCCGCGGTGCACGGTGCGGAATCCCGCTGCGTAGCAGGCGTTGACGACCTGCTCCGGCGTGTCGGGATAGAAGTAGGCCGCGGACTCGACGCTCAGGATGAGCGCCGCCCGGCCCACCTGCGCCAGCTCGAGCGCGCGGCCGAGGTCGCCGTGGGCGACGATCGCGTCGTGGGGGCAGGCGGGGAGGCAGAGCCCGCAGCGCGTGCAGGCCTCGTCCACGATGCGGACCTGCTGGCCTTCCACCGCCACCGCGTCCGCCGGGCACACCCGGACGCACGCGAGACAGGCGACGCAGAGCTCCGGTTCGACCCTAAAATCCACGACACATCCAGGCGGGGCGCGGGACTGCTGGACAAGGGGCGCCGTAACATGCGGCCCCGGGGCGCGCCTGTCTAGGCCAGCGCGTATTCCTTGATCTTGCGGTACAGCGTGCGCTCGCCGATGCCGAGAATCTCGGCCGCCCTGCGCCGGTTGCCCTTGGTCTCGCGCAGCGTCGCCTCGATCGCCGCGCGCTCGACGTCCGCCATCGTCATCCCCGGCCGGTACAGCACTTCGGCCGTGGGAGCGGGCTCGGCGTCGATGGGGCCGAGGGGGGGGGCGCCGTGCCCCACCTCGATGACCTCCACCCGCTGGGGCCGCTCCTCGATGCGGCGGCGGAGCTCCTCGATCTGGAGTTTGAGGTCCACGAGGCTGTGGAAGATGAACTCGAGCTCCTGACCGGCGACGTCACGGATCGCGCCCGGGACCCGGACCGGGAGGCCGCGTCCCCGCTCACGGATGTCGCGCGGGATGTCGCTCGCCCGGATTTCGCCCTCGGGGGCGAGCACGACCATGGACTCGATCAGGTTGCGCAGCTGGCGCACGTTCCCGGGCCAGTCGGCGTCCACCAGGATCTGCAGCGCCTCCGGGGTGATGCCGCGGAACTGGCGGTCGTGGGTGGCCGCGATCTCCGCGATGAAGCGCCGCACCAGGAGCGGGATGTCGGTCCGCCGCTCGCGCAGCGGCGGGAGATAGATGTAGAGCACGGCGAGGCGGTAGAAGAGGTCGTCGCGGAAGCGGCCCAGCGCGACCTGCTCCTTCAAGGCCTTGTTGGTCGCGGCGATGACGCGCACGTCCACCTTGATCGGCTGGGTGCCGCCGACGCGGAAGAAGGTGCGGTCCTCGAGCACCCGCAGCAGCTTCACCTGCGTCGCCGGGGTCATCTCCCCCACCTCGTCGAGGAAGATCGTTCCGCCGTCGGCCAGCTCGAAGCGGCCCAGCCGGCGCTCGGCGGCGCCCGTGAACGCGCCCTTCTCGTGGCCGAACAGCTCGCTCTCGAGCAGCGTCTCCGGGAGCGCGGCGCAGTTCACCGCGACGAACGGCTTGCCGCGCCGCGGTGAGAGATCGTGGATCCCGCGCGCCACGAGCTCCTTCCCCGTCCCCGACTCGCCCTCGATCAGGACGGTCGAGGTGACCGGCGCCATCTGCTCGATCTTGACGAGCACTTCCTGGATCGGGGGCGACTCGCCGATGATCCCGGTGCGCTGCTGCAGCCGGCGCCGTTCGATCAGGCGCCGCACCGTGGCGACCACCTCGGCCGCGTCGGCAGGCTTCTCGAGGAACGCCGTGAGCCCGAGCCCGCGGGAGAGGCCCTTGGGATCGGGCTCGGTCGACTCCACGAGCCCGAGCGTGGAGATCGAGCGGTCGCGCGCCAGCCCGAGGAGCTGCGCCGCCGAAGGCTCGTGCAGCCCTCCCGTCAGCACCAAACAGTCGGGAATGGGCTCGCGCCGCAGGATGGCCTGGCGGGCCTCGTCGACGGACGTGGCGAGCGCGGTCTCGAACCCCGCGGACTCGAGCTGGGCGTTGATCCGGACCGCGTGTTCCAGGTCGCCGGTGGTGATTACTACGCGATCAGCCATCAGCCGTCAGCCCTCAGTGTGTGACCTTGTCGCCGGTCACCAGCTCCACGGCGTGGTCGATGAATCCTTCGAGTACGGCCAGCCCGTCCTGCACGCCGGCGGTGGAGCCGGGCAGATTGACGATCAAGGTCTTGGCGCGCGTGCCCGCGACGCCCCGCGACAGCCAGGCGTTGGGGAACGCGGCCGCCGCGCCCACCCGCAGCGCCTCCGCGATGCCGGGCGCCGCCCGCTCCAGGATCGCGGTCGTCGCCTCGGGCGTCACGTCCCGCGCCGTGAGTCCCGTCCCGCCCGTCGTCAGGATCGCGTCCACCTCGCCCGAATCGGCCCAGCGCGCGAGCTTCCCCGCGATCCGGTCCGGCTCGTCCGGCACCACGCTCCGCACCACGACGTCGTAGCCGCGCCCGGCGGCCCAGTCGAGGATCGCGTCGCCCGAGGTGTCGGTCCGCTGGCCCATGGCCCCCAGGTCGCTGATCGTGAGAACGCCGATCCTGATCCCATTCCCGCTCATTGCCGCCCCTTTGCCGCCTCTTACCGCCCTCTACCGCCTGGTTCTATGCGGCACGAACGGCAGCTTCACGACCTCCGCGGCCACGCGCTTGCCCCGGACGTCGATCTCGAAGCGGGCGCCGGGCTGCGCCTCCTGCCGCGGCAGGTAGGTCATGCCGATCGCGGCGTTGGTGGTGGGCGTGACGGTGCCGCTGCGGACCACGTCCACCTGGCGGCCGTCGAGATAGACCCCGTAACCGTGGCGGGCCACGCTCTTCGGCTCGCTCACCCGGAACCCGACGAGCCGGCGCTCGACGCCCTCCAGCCGCTGCCGCTTCAAGGCGGCGAGCCCGACGAAGTCCGCGCCCTTCTCGAGCTTCACGATCCAGCCGAGGCCCGCCTCGAAGGGGGTGACCGTGTCGTCGATGTCGTTGCCGTACAGCGGGTAACCCGCCTCGAGCCGCAGCGTGTCGCGGGCGCCCAGCCCGCACGGCTCGCCGCGCCCCGGTCCCACGAGCGCCTGCCACAGTCGCTCGAGGTCCGCGCCGCGGCAATACAGCTCGAAGCCGTCCTCGCCCGTGTAGCCGGTGCGGGAGAGGAAGCACTCGACGCCGGCGACCTTGCCCGGGGCGAAGTGGTAGTAGGGGATCATCGCGACGCCGAGCGACGTGAGCGGCGCGATCAGGGCCTCCGCCCGGGGCCCCTGCACCGCGAGCAGCCCGGTCTCGTCCGAGACGTTCTTGAGGCGCACGTTGGCGCCGCGCTTGTGCGCGACGACGTGCTCCCAGTCCTTGCCGATGTTGGCCGCGTTCACCACCATCATCACCCGATCGTCGAAGCGGTACACCACGCAGTCGTCGAGAAACGTCCCCTGCTCCGTGAGCAGTGCCGTGTACTGGGCCTGCCCCGGCCGCAGCGCGCCTACGTCGTTGCAGGTGACCCGCTGGACGAACGCGTTGCGATCCGGGCCGGTGACCTCGAACTCCCCCATGTGCGAGACGTCGAACACGCCCACCGCCTCGCGCACCGCCTTGTGCTCCGCCGTGATCCCCGCGGGATAGCTCACCGGCATCTCGTAGCCGCCGAACGGCACGAGCTTCGCGCCCAGTCGGGCGTGGATCGCGTGGAGCGGCGTCCGCTTGATCGTCACGCCGACCATCGCCCTAGCCCATCAGGACCGCGAGCAGCGCCTTCTGGACGTGCAGCCGGTTCTCCGCCTCGTCCCAGACCCGCGACTGCGGCCCCTCGATGACGTCGGCCGTGACCTCCTCGCCACGGTGCGCGGGGAGACAGTGGAGGAAGATCGCCTTGGGGTCCGCGAGCTTCATCAGCTCGGCGTCGACGGTGTACCCCTTGAAGGCGCGGCGGCGCACCTCCGCTTCCTGCTCCTGCCCCATCGACGCCCACACGTCTGTGTTCACGACGTGCGCCCCCTCCACCGCCTCCTCGGGCACCTCGGTGATCTCGATGCACCCGCCGGCCGCCTTCGCTCGGTCGAACATCCCGCGGTTCGGCTCGAAGCCCTCCGGGCAGGCGAGCCGCAGCTCGAAGCCCAGGACCTGGGCCGCCTCGATCCAGCTGTTCGCCATGTTGTTCCCGTCGCCCACCCACGCGACCCGCTTGCCCTCCCAGCCGCCGAAGGCCTCGCGCATCGTGAACAGGTCCGCCAGGACTTGACATGGGTGGGACAGGTCGGTGAGCCCGTTGATCACGGGGATGGTCGCGTGGCGGGCCAGTTCCACCACGTCGTTGTGGTCGAAGGTGCGGATCATGATGCCGTCGACGTAGCGCGACAGCACGCGGGCGGTGTCGGCGATCGGCTCGCCCCGGCCCAGCTGGATGTCGCGCGACGAGAGAAACAGCGCCCGGCCGCCCAGCTGGTAGGCACCCACCTCGAACGACACCCGGGTGCGCGTGCTCGACTTGGCGAAGATCATGGCGAGCGTCTTCCCGGCGAGCGGCGCCTCGCGGTACGCCCCCTTCTTCATCCGCTCCGCCAGGTCGAAGAGGCTCCGAATCTCGTCCCGGGTGAAGTCGGCGATCGCGAGAAAGTCCCGTTTGGCCATGGCTGTCGGGCGGTGTGGGCTACAAAATGTAGCGCCGCAGGTCCTCGTTCTCGACGATCGTGCCGAGCCGCTGGCGCACGCCCGCGCCGTCGAAGACGACGTGCTTGGTGGGGTAGTCGGGGAGCTCGAACAAGAGCTCCTCGAGCAGCGTCGTCATCACGGTGTGGAGCCGGCGCGCGCCGATGTTCTCCATCTGCTCGTTCGCCTTCGCCGCGATGCGGGCGATCTCCTTGATGCCGTCGGGGGCGAACTCGAGCGTGGCGCCCTCGGAGGCGCACAGCGCCGCGTACTGCTTGGTGAGCGCGTTCTCGGGCTCCGTGAGGATGCGCACGAAGTCCTGCTCGGTGAGCGGCTCCAGCTCGACGCGGATCGGGAAGCGGCCCTGCAGCTCGGGGATGAGGTCGGACGGCTTGGAGATGTGGAACGCGCCGGCCGCGATGAACAGGACGTGGTCGGTGCGCACATAGCCGTAGCGGGTCTGGACGGTCGAGCCCTCGACGATCGGGAGCAGGTCGCGCTGCACGCCCTCGCGCGACACGTCGGGGCCGACGGTGCCGCGCTCGCCCGCGATCTTGTCGAGCTCGTCGATGAAGATGATGCCGTGGTTCTCGACGCGGTCGAGCGCCTCGTTCACGACGTCGTCCATGTCCACGAGCTTCTTCAGCTCCTCGTCGATGAGGATGCGCCGCGCCTCGTGCAGGTGCACGGTGCGCCGCTTCTTCTTCTTGGGCATCATCTCCTGCAGCATCTCGACGAAGTTGAAGTCGGGACCCTCCATGCCCGGAGGCGGCTGCATCATCTCGAGCCCCGGGAAGCCCTGCTGCTGGACCTCGACCTCCACCTCGCGCTCCTCGAGCTCGCCCTTCTGCAGCTGCTGACGCAACTTCTCGCGCGTGCGCCGCCAGCGCTCCTGCGCCGGCTGCTCGGCCTCCGGCGCCTTGGGCGTGACGTCGCCCTTCGACGAGACCACGAATAGGGGGCGCTCGCCCTTCTCCGCCGCCCCTCGTCCCTCGCCCCCGGGGGTGTGGGGCAGCGGGGAGGCGGGGGCAGCGGGAACGGGCGGTAACAGGATGTCGAGCAGCCGCTCCTCGGCGCGCGCCTCGGCCGCGGGATAGACGTCGTCCTCCCGCTCGCCCCGCACCATGTTGATGGCCACGTCCACGAGCTCGCGCACCATCGACTCCACGTCGCGCCCCACGTAGCCCACCTCGGTGAACTTGGAGGCCTCGACCTTGAGGAAGGGGGCGCCCGCGAGCCGGGCCAGGCGCCGCGCGATCTCGGTCTTCCCCACGCCTGTGGGGCCGATCATGATGATGTTGTTCGGCAGGATCTCGTCCCGGATGTCGTCGGGCGCCTGGGTGCGGCGCCAGCGGTTGCGCACCGCGATCGCGACCGCCTTCTTCGCGACTTCCTGGCCCACGATGTAGCGGTCGAGCTCCGCCACGATCTTGCGCGGCGGCAGCTCCTCGAGCCAGGGGAGCGGCTCCTCCTGGATCGGCTCGTGGGGCGGGGCGGGCTGTTCCGGAGTGCGGGTCGGTTCGGCCATTACAGCTCCAGAATGCTGATGTGGGCGTTCGTGTAGACGCAGATCTCGGCGGCGATCTCGAGCGAGCGCTGCACGATCTCCTTCACCGCGAGGTCGGACGAGCGCAGCAGCGCGCGGGCGGACGCCAGCGCGTAGCTGCCGCCCGAGCCGATCGCGAGGACGCCGTCGTCCGGCTCGATCAGCTCGCCCGAGCCGGAGATCACGTAGCCGTGCTCCTTGTCCGAGACGACGAGCAGTGCCTCGAGCCGCCGCAGCACGCGGTCGGAGCGCCAGTCCTTGGCGAGCTCCACCGCCGCCCGCGGCAGGTTGCCGGGGTAGCGCTCGAGCTTCTCTTCGAACTTCTCGAACAGCGTGAAGGCATCCGCCGCCGCACCCGCGAAGCCGGCGAGAATCTTGCCGCCCTTCAGCGTCCGCACCTTGTTGGCGTTCGCCTTCATCACCGTATCGCCGATCGTGACCTGCCCGTCGCCGCCGATGGCGACGTGGCCGTCCCGCCGCACGCACAGGATGGTGGTGGCGTGAATCCGATCGAAGCGCGCCCGGCCCATGTCCCTTTCGCTCAGGCCCGCGGATGGGCCTGGTGATAGACCTTCTTGAGACGCTCCACCGACGTATGAGTATACACCTGCGTCGTGCTGAGCGAGGCGTGCCCCAGGAGCTCCTGCACCGCCCGCAGGTCCGCCCCCGCGTCGAGCAGGTGCGTGGCGAACGAATGGCGCAACGCGTGCACGTGCAGGTCGCGGCCGCGGGCGAGGGACGCGAGCAGCCGCTTCATCGCCAGCTGGATGGCCCGCGGGCTCAGCCGCCGGCCGCGCCGGCTCACGAACACCGCCCCACCCCCCTCGCCCTCCCCGTCCAACGCGGCGAGCACCGCATCGCGCTGGCGGTAGTACCGCCGCACCGCGCGCGCCGCGTGGCTGCCCAGGGGCACGATGCGCTCCTTCTTCCCTTTGCCGCGCAGCTTGACCTGGTCTACGACCAGGTCCACGTCGCGGTCGTTCAGCGCCGCGAGCTCCGAGAGCCGCATCCCCGTGGAGTAGAACAGCTCGAGCATGGCCAGGTCGCGGATCTCGGGGAACCCGCCCGCCCCCGCCCGGTCGTGCGCCACGACGAACAGCTGCTCGATCTCCGCGCGGTCGAGGTAAGCGGGCAGGCGGCGCTCGAGCTTCGGGGTGCGCGCGCTCTTCGCAGGATTGACCTGCACCCCCTTGGTGAGGTTCAGGAAGCGGTAGAAGGTGCGCAGCGCCGACAGCACCCGCGCGACCGAGCGGCGCGCCAGCCCCCGCGCCTCCAGGCTCCCGAGGAAGCCCCGGATCGCGAGCCGGTCCACGCCGGCCCAGCTCCACGGCCCCCCGTAGTAGCGACCGCAGAACGCCGCGAACTCCGCCACGTCGCGCGCATACGCCTTCACCGTGTGCGGCGAGTCGTTCCGCTCCTTGGCCAGGAAGGCGACGAACTCGGCGATCTCGGGGACGGCGAGTGTCGAGCTACTCCGCATTCCGCACTCCGCATTCCGCATTCTTTGAGACCCCGATGCGCTCCGCGAAGTGATCGATCTCGGCCAGCGCCCGCTCGACGAGCAGTTGCTTCTTTCGTTGCTTGTCTCGCACGGGCTGCGCCAGCGGCTCGAGCAGCCCGAAGTTGGCGTTCATCGGCTGGAAGTGCGCCGGATCCGCGGTGTGCACGTAGCGATACAGCGCGCCGAGCATCGTCGTGGGCGGCGGCACGAGCGGCGCCTCCCCGTCGAGCAGCCGCGCCAGGTTCACCCCCGCGAGGATCCCCGTCGCCGCGGACTCGGTGTAGCCCTCCACCCCGGTGAGCTGCCCCGCGAACAGGAGCAGCGGGTCATCCGGCGCGGCGAGGTGGGCGCTCAGGGCGCGGGGCGAGTTGATGTAGGAGTTGCGGTGGAGGCTGCCGTAGCGCAGAAATTCGGCCTGTTCGAGCCCCGGAATCATCCGGAAGATCCGCTGCTGCTCCGACACCTTGAGCCGGGTCTGGAACCCGACGAGGTTCCACATCTGCCCCGCCCGGTCCTCCTGCCGCAGCTGGACCACGGCGTAGGGCTCTCCTCCCTGACCCCGGGCGCGAGCCCGGCGATCCCGGAGCCCGACGGGCTTCATGGGGCCGAAGCGCAGCGTGTCGCGTCCCCGCTCGGCCAGCTCCTCGATCGGGAGACAGCCCTCGAAGTAGGGAGCCCGGTCGAACTCGTGGTGGGGGCGGTGCTGCTCGGCGCCGCACAGCGCGGTCACGAAGGCGTCGTACTCCGACGCCGTGAGCGGGGCGTTCCAGTAGTCGTCGCCGCCGCCTTTTCCGTAGCGCGACGCGCGGAACAAGCGGTCATGGTCGAGCGAGTCGTCCGACACGATCGGGGCGATCGCGTCGAAGAACGCGAGCGCGGTCGCGTCGAGCCGCCGGGCGATCGCCCCGGCGAGCGCCTCCGAGGTGAGCGGCCCCGTGGCGACGACGCCCGGCGACGGCAGGGCAGTGGCCTCTTCCCGCGCCACCGTGATCTTGGGATGGGCGCTCACCCGCCGCTGCACGTGGTCGGCGAAGGCGACGCGGTCCACGGCGAGCGCGGCGCCGCCCGGCACGCGCGCGGCGTCCGCCGCCTCGAGCACCAGGCTCCCGAGGCGCCGCATCTCGGCCTTGAGCAGGCCGTGCGCGCTGGTGAGCTCCACCGACTTGAAGGAATTGCTGCAGACGAGCTCGGCCAAGCGATCCGTCTGGTGCGCCGCCGTCATGCGGACCGGGCGCATCTCGCGGAGCGTGACCGCGACGCCGCGCTCGGCCAGCGCCCAGGCGGCCTCGCTGCCGGCGAGCCCGCCTCCCACGACCACGGCCGTCAGGTCGCGACCTGCTCCGCCGGGGCTGCCTCCTCCACCGTCACTTCGTGTCCGCACTTCAGGCACTTCCGCATGACCCCCGTGGCCCCCGTGACCCCCGTCGCTTTGGACTGCTTCTCCTCCATCCCGACGAAGCCGCAGCTCGGGCAGGCGATCGCCACGGGGCGGTTCCACACCGAATAGTCGCAGGCGGGGTAGCGCAGGCATCCGAAGAAGTTCCGTCCCTTGCGCGTGCGGCGCTCGGCCAGGTCCCCCTCGCCGCACTTCGGGCACTTCACGCCGAGCGGCACCGGCCGCGTGTGCTTGCACTTGGGGTAGCGCGTGCAGGCGAGGAACTCCCCGTAGCGCCCCGTCTTGATGACCATCGGCGCGCCGCACTCGCGGCACACCTCGTCGGTCGGCCGGTCGGGCACTTTGTCCCGCCGGATCGGCTTCGAGAATTTGCACTCGGGGTACTTGGCGCACGCGATGAACGGCCCGAACCGCCCGCTCTTTACGATGAGCGGCCCGCCGCAGTTGGGACACCGCTCCTCGTGCAGCGTGGAGAGGTCGTGCACGGCGTGGATCAACCGCTCGACGTCCACCGCCGCGAGCGCCTTGGAGAACGGGCCCCAGAAGTCCTCCAGAACGCGCTGCCACCGGAGGTCGCCCTCCTCCACCTTGTCCAGCTCGGTCTCCATCTGCGCCGTGAACCCGACCTCGAACACGTCGGGGAAGGACTGCTTCATGACGCGCCACACGATCTCGCCCTGGGGCGTGGGGTGGAAGCGACGGTCCTTCGCCGTCGCGTACCACCGGTTCTTCAGCGTGGAGATGATGGTCGCGTACGTGGAGGGCCGGCCGATCCCCAGGCGCTCCAGCTCCTTCACGAGGCTCGCCTCGCTGTAGCGCGGCGGCGGCTCGGTGAAATGCTGGGTCGGCGTGATCTGCCGCACCGTCGCCACGTCGCCCTCGACCAGCGGCGGAATCGGCGGCAGATCCTCGAGCGTCTTCCCTTCCTCCGGCTCGTGGGCCTCGTGGTACAGGGCGTGATAGCCGTCGAACAGGAGCCGCGAGCCCGTCGCCCGGAAGACGAAGCGGCCGAGGTCGAAGTCCACCTTGGTCGTCTCGAACACGGCCGGGTTCATCTGGGAAGCCACGAACCGCCGCCAGATCAGCGTGTACAGCTTGAGCTGCTTGGCGTCGAGGTGCTTCTTCAGGTCGTCGGGGCGCCGCAGCACGTCCGTCGGCCGGATCGCCTCGTGGGCGTCCTGCACCCGGGTGTTGCCCTTCCCGCCCTTGTGGAGCACCGGCGCCTCGGGCAGGTAGCGCTTGCCGAACTGCTTGGCGATGAAGTCCCGCGCCTGGTCCACGGCCGAGTCGGCGACGCGCACCGAGTCGGTGCGCATGTAGGTGATCAGCCCGACCGGGCCCTCTTCCCCGATCTCCACGCCCTCGTACAGCTGCTGCGCGATCCGCATCGTGATCGCCGCCGAGAAGCCCAGCTGCTTCGCGGCCTCCTGCTGCAGCGTGCTGGTGCGGAACGGCGGGGGCGCGGGGCGGCGGCGCTCCCCCTTCTCCACCGTCGTGACGCGGAACGACAGCTTGCGGGCGTCCGCCACGATGGCCTGGGCGGCGGCTGCGTCTTTGATCTCCGGCTTGTGGCCGTCGAGCTTGTGGAGCCGCGCCTGGAACGGCTGGCCGTCCTTCTCCAGGTCGGCCTCGACGGTCCAGTACTCCTGCGGCACGAAGGCGCGGATCTCCTCCTCGCGCTCGCAGATGAGGCGCAGGGCGACGGTCTGCACCCGCCCCGCCGAGAGACCCGTCTTGATGCTCTTCCACAGGAGCGGCGACGTCTTGTAACCCACCAGCCGGTCGAGCACGCGCCGCGCCTGCTGCGCGTCCACCTTGCGCTGGTCGATCTCGAGGGGGTTCGCGAGCGCCTGCCGGACGGCGTCCTTCGTGATCTCGTGGAACAGCACCCGGCGGACGTTGGTGCCGTTGCCCAGGGTCTCCGCCACGTGCCACGCGATCGCCTCGCCCTCGCGGTCGGGGTCGGTGGCGATGAGCACGCGCTCCGACTGCTTCGCCGCCTTCTTGATCTCGGCGAGGGTCTTCGCCTTCTCCTTGATGATGACGTACTTCGGCGTGAAGCCATTGTCGACGTCCACCCCCAGCTCGCGCTGCGGCAGGTCGCGCACGTGCCCCACCGTGGCCTTCACGGTGTAGCCCGAGCCGAGGTACTTGCCGATCGTCTTCGCCTTGGTCGGTGACTCGACGATGACGAGCGCACCCTCACGCGCCCGCTCCCCGGGCTTGCGCCCGGGGTTAGTGGGTTTCCGCTTTCGCTTCACTGCACTCTTCTTAGCAGCCACGCATCAACCTTTCGTCAAACGAAACGCGAGAGGGCATCTTTACCATCCCGCCCTGCTTTGCGCAAGCCTTGTGACCTCAGCGGCGACTTGTTGCTCCGTCTTGCGATCGGTATCGACGACCGCGTCCGCTTTGAGATACGACGGCTCGCGCTCCTTCAGCAGCTGGCGCATGCGCGCCACGGGATCCTCTCCTGTTAACAACGGACGGGTTCCGTCGGGCGCCGCGTGCTGCGCGGCCGTCTCGGGGCGCGTGCGCAGATACACCACGAGCGCTCGCGCTTTCGCGCCCTCGATCGCGCCGGGTTGCGCGGCCCAGCCGCCCCCGGGCGCCACGATCGCGGCCTGATTGCCGAGCGCGGCCTCCATCTCCTTGCGCTCCATCACGCGGAAGGCGGGCTCGCCGTGCTCGGCGAAGATCAGCGCGATCGGCTTCCCCGCGCGCCGCGCGAGGATCGCGTCGATGTCGACGAAGCCGGCGTGCAACGTCTCGGCCGCGAGCCGCCCGACCGTGGTCTTGCCGCAGCCCGGCAGGCCGATCAGCACCACGTGCCGCTTCATGAGGCGGCCCCCTTGGGCGTGCGCGCCCGCACCTGCGCGACGTAGCCCGCGAAGTTGCGCTGCAGCTCGGCCAAGGAGTCCCCGCCGAACTTCTCGAGCATCGCCTGCGCCAGCACGAGCGCGAGCATCGCCTCGGCGATCACGCCCATCGCCGGCACCGCCGTGACGTCCGACCGCTCCGACTGGGCCTGCGCCGAGCCGCCCGTCGCGAGGTCCACGGTGCGGAGCGGCGCCATCAGCGTCGAGATCGGCTTCATCGCGACGCGCACGACGAGCGGCTCGCCCGTCGTCATCCCGCCCTCCGTCCCCCCCGCCCGGTTGGTGGCGCGTGCCAGGCCCGGGAGGATCTCGTCGTGCACCTCCGAGCCCTTGCGGCGCGCGGCCTCGAAGCCGAGCCCGAGCTCCACGCCCTTCACCGCCGGGATGGACATCACCGCCTGGGCGATCCGGCCGTCGAGCTTGCGGTCCCAGGACACGTGGGAGCCGAGCCCCACCGGGACGCCCAGCGCTACGACCTCCACCACCCCGCCCACCGTATCC
>Ga0209160_1002791_pt1 | contig 14471 bp, 9 predicted proteins | sample GraSoiAngelo_153_FD_186167 | JGI IMG/M metagenome (GOLD analysis project Ga0209160, IMG submission 186167) | Grasslands soil microbial communities from the Angelo Coastal Reserve, California, USA - 14_1009_12_40cm (SPAdes) (version 2) | ecosystem: Environmental > Terrestrial > Soil > Grasslands ...
GAGAGCGGCTTGAGGGTGATATTGAGGTTGGCTGTGTTCGCCCTGCCAATGAAGCCGGCGACCACATCGACGGCCGGATCGCTTCTGACGATATCGACGTATTGGATGAGCTTCTGGCTCATGGATTGGAACGAAATATCCTCGGGTCCGCGGGCATTTCCGTTTAAGCGGCCGGTGTCCTGCTGGGGGAAAAAGCCCTTGGGAACGACGATGTATAAGTAAACCGCTAGGCAGACCGTGCCGAGAGTTATCCCCAGGACGAAGCGTTGATGGTCCAGCACCCATCGGAGACTGCTGCCATAGGTTTCATAAAACAGTTCGAACGTGCGCTCACTGGCGCGGTAAAGCCAATTGTGCTTGCGCCGTTTTTCTTCCGGCTTCAGAAGCTTGGCGCACATCATGGGCGTAGCGGTGAGTGAAACAATCATGGAGATGGCCACGGCCACACTCAAGGTGACGGCGAATTCGCGGAACATGCGGCCGATGATGCCGCCCATCAAGAGAATGGGGATGAATACGGCTATGAGAGAAGTGCTCATGGATAGCACGGTAAAACCGATCTCGCGCGAGCCTTCGAGTGCCGCTTGGAGCGGGACCATGCCTTTCTCGACGTAACGGGTGATGTTTTCGATCACCACGATGGCATCGTCCACCACAAAACCAGTGGAGATGGTCAAGGCCATGAGGGAAAGGTTATCTATGGTATAGCCGGCCAAATACATGACCCCGAAGGTGCCCACCAAGGAGAGAGGCACGGCGATGCTGGGAATGGACGTGGCCCAAATACTGCGGAGAAAGAAAAAGACGACAAAAATGACCAGGACAACCGAGATAATCAGGGTCACTTCGATATCGTGGACGGAAGCACGAATCGTGATCGTGCGGTCCTGCGAAATGCTGATTCGGATGGATGGCGGAATCGAGGCTTGAAGCAGCGGCAAGAGAGCGCGGACACGGTCCACGGTGGCAATTGTATTTGCCGCTGGCTGGCGAAAGAGCTGGAGTAAAACCGCACGTCTGCCATTCACAGTGCCGGCATTACGGCTGTTTTGCTGGCCGTCAATGACGCGGGCGACGTCGGAGAGGCGCACCGGTGCGCCATGTTGGTAGGCAATAATCAGCGGCGCATATTCGCGGGCGACAAAAAGCTGGTCATTATCGGTGAGGAGAGAGGCATTATCCTGGTTCGACAGGGAGCCTTTCGGGGAATTCGCATTCGCCTGGGCGAGCGCTGCGCGCACCTGATCGAGGCCTACGCCCAGCTTGCTGAGGAGCATGGGGTTGATTTCTACGCGGACCGCGGGTTGCGAACTGCCACCGACGTTAACCTGACCGATACCTTCGATCTGTGCGATTTTCTGAGCGAGGATGGAATCCGCTACGTCGAACATCTGCTGCTGAGTGGCGGTATCTGAGGTAAGCGCCAGCACCATGACCGGGGATTCCGCGGGATTGACCTTGCGCCAGTTTGGATTGTTGGGCAGGTTGGCGGGCAATTGCCCGCGAGCTGCATTGATGGCCGCTTGCACGTCTCGTGCCGCACCATCGATATTGCGGCTCAATTCGAATACCAAAACAATGAAGGTGGAGCCGAGCTGGCTATTCGAAGTCATCTGGGTAATGCCCGCGATGCGGCCGAACATGCGCTCGAGCGGAGTGGCCACAGCGGTGGCCATTGTCTCTGGGCTGGCGCCCGGGAGATTAGCGGAGACCATAATGACTGGGTAGGTCACCTCAGGCATGGAGGCGACAGGGAGCATGCGAAAGGCCAGCGCCCCGGAAAGCAGCAGGGCGGCGGTGAGCAGCGAGGTGGCTACCGGACGGCGAATGAATGGGGCGGAGATGTTCATCGCTGGACTTTGTTTAAAACGCCCGCTCACCGCGGGCTAAACTCTTTCCCGCTAGTCGCCGGGCTGGGGAGCCTCCATTCGCCCATGGACAGGTTGAGCTCGGCGAAAGTGGCCGGCCAGGCGATCAAACCAGATGTACACCACCGGAGTGGTGTACAGCGTGAGCAATTGGCTAATCAGCAAACCTCCAATGATGCAAATGCCGAGTGGCTGGCGCAGCTCCGAACCGGTGCCGCGGCCTACAGCCAGCGGCAAAGCCCCAAACAATGCGGCCATAGTCGTCATCATGATGGGCCGGAAGCGTAACAGGCAGGCCTGATAAATGGCTTCGTCGGGCGGCAGATGCTCACCTCGTTCGGCTTCGAGAGCGAAATCAATCATCATAATGGCGTTCTTCTTCACGATACCGATCAAGAGGATGATTCCGATCAGCGCGATTACGCCCAAGTCGAGATGAAAGAGCTGCAAGGCGAGAATGGCGCCCACTCCCGCCGACGGCAGAGTCGAGAGGATCGTCAGCGGATGAATGTAACTTTCGTACAAGACCCCCAGCACAATGTAGACGGTCACGACGGCAGCCAGCAGCAACCAAGTCTCATTGGCCAGCGAATTACGGAACGCGGCGGCCGTGCCTTGAAAACTAGCGGCGATGCTCTGGGGCATGCCGATTTCGCGGCCGGCGTTTTCGATCTCCTGAACGGCGTCGCCCAGGGAAGCTCCCGGAGCGAGATTGAAAGAAACCGTGGTGGAGGGGAACTGGCCCTGGTGATTGAGTGTGAGTGACGCGGTGTTCGGCTCGAAATGCGTGAAGGCGATCAGGGGCACCTGTTCTCCTGTATTGGACTTGACGTAAAGACTCCGGAGCGCGTCCGGGTTTTGGCGGAATCCGGGCGCCACTTCCAAAACCACGTGGTATTGGTTGATCTGCGTGAACATGATGGAGACGAGGCGCTGTCCGAAAGCGTCGTATAGGGTGTTATCAATGGTCGCTGTGGTCACGCCGAGCCGCGAAGCGGTATCGCGATCCACGACCAAATCTTCTTCCAGGGCATGATTCTGCTGATCGGTGGCGACGTCCCGCAGATTAGGCAGCGCCTGCAGTTTTCGCACCAGCAAGGGCACCCAGGTGGCCAACTCGTTGGCATCGGCGGCTTCCAGGCTGTACTGATACTGCGTGCGGCTTACGCGATCTTCCACGGTGAGGTCCTGCACGGCCTGCATGTACAACGTGATTCCCTCAACGGGTTGCACGCTGTCCGAGAGCCGACGGATGATTTGCGTGACATCGTCCGACCGTTCATCGCGAGGCTTGAGATTAATCTGAATGCGCCCGCTGTTCGGGGTCATGTTCGTGCCGTCCACGCCGATGAATGAGGAAAGGCTCACCACATCGGGATCTTGCAAGATGACCCGCGCAAGTTGCCTCTGCTTTTCCGACATACCCTCGAACGACGTAGTCTCCGGGGCTTGCGAGATGCCCTGGATGACTCCGGTATCCTGCACCGGGAAAAAGCCTTTGGGCACAACGGCGTACATATATAAAGTTAAAACCAGCGTACTCAGCGTCACCAATAGCGTGATGGTCTGGTGCCGCAGCACGGCGCGAAGACTGGAGGCGTAGCGGTCAATCACCCACTGCCACCAGCGTTCCGAGATTCGATAGAAGGCCCCCTTCTGGGACAAGGGACGATGGCGCAGCAGCTTGGCACACATCATGGGTGTCAGCGTGAGCGACACGCCTGCGGAAATCAGAATGGCTACACTCAGGGTGATGGCAAATTCGCGGAACAGGCGTCCCACGATATCGCCCATGAAGAGCAGCGGAATAAGTACGGCGATGAGCGATACCGTCAGCGAAATAATCGTGAAACCGATCTGCCCGGACCCCTTGAGAGCGGCGTCAAGAGGTGCATACCCGTCTTCCAGAAAGCGGTTGATATTCTCGATCATGACGATGGCATCGTCCACGAGGAAGCCGGTAGAGATCGTGAGGGCCATCAGGGAGAGGTTGTCGAGCGAAAATCGAAGCAGATACATGGCCGCGAATGTGCCTACGATGGACAAGGGAACGGCCACGCTGGGAATTACCGTCGCCGAAAGGTTGCGCAGGAACAGGAAAATGACCATCACGACCAGGGCCACCGTCAGCATCAATTCGAATTGCACGTCTTTAACGGAAGCGCGAATCGTGGTGGTGCGGTCCGTCAGAATGGAAACCTGAACGGCAGGCGGCAAAGAGGCCTTGAGGGTCGGCAAAAGCGCTTCGATGCGGTCAACGACGCTGATGATGTTGGCGCCGGGCTGCCGCTGAATATTGAGGATCACCGCCGGAGTGTCATCGAACCAAGCGGCTTGGCCGGTGTTTTCGACGCTATCAATTACGTTCGCGACGTCTTGGACGCGGACGGGCGCTCCGTTCTTATATCCAATGATGATGGGCTTGTATTGCGCGCTGTTGAAGATCTGATCGTTAGCGCCAATGGTATAAGCCTGCCGCGGACCATCGATATTGCCCTTGGCCTGGTCCACATTGGCCGCGGCCAAGGCTGCACGCAAGTCTTCCAGGCTCAAACCAAAGGAGGCCAGGGCCGTGGGATTGGCCTGCACCCGCACAGCGGGTTTCTGGCCGCCGCTGATGGTCACCAAGCCGACTCCCGGGAGCTGCGAAATCTTTTGCGCCAGCGTGGTATCGGCCAAGTCCTCCACCTTTTGCAGCGGCATGGTGTCGCAGCTCAACGCCAAAGTCAGGATTGGGGCGTCGGCCGGATTCACTTTGCTGTAAATGGGCGGATTCGGCAGGTCCGTGGGAAGAAACGTGCCTCCGGCATTGATGGCGGCCTGCACCTGCTGTTCAGCAACATCGATGTTTTGCTCGAGATCGAACTGCAGCGTGATCAATGACGCCCCGAAAGTGCTGGTCGAGGTCATTTGCTTCAGCCCCGGTACCTGTCCGAATTGCCGTTCCAGAGGGGCCGTGACCGAAGAAACGATCACGCTGGGACCGGCGCCGGGGTAGAACGTGAGCACCTGAATGGTGGGGTAATCCACCTGCGGCAGCGCGGAAACCGGCAACTGGCCATAGGCGACAAAGCCGGTGAGCATTATGGCAGTCATCAAAAGCGTGGTGGCTACCGGGCGGAGAATGAAAATACGAGACGGACTCATTGCTGGCGACTAGGGCGATTCCTGTTTCCCGTTCGATATCCTTGCGAATTATCGGATTGGCCGTTCGGCCGATTGCCCTGTGCATTAGGAGCTGCGAACGACTGGGAGCCGGCTGGAGGTTGGAATTGGGGGCGGGGTGACGCAGGCAAACTTTGAGGCGCGGGTTTATCGGTCAGCGCGTTCGCCGGATTGGTCGTTGCATTGGACCGCGTATCCGGCCGCGGCTCGACGCGCACTCCGGCGCGCAAGCGATCCTGCCCATCAGTAACCACGAGATCGTTGGGAGAAATGCCGTTCTCGATCGAAGCCAGAATGCCCTCGGTTACACCGAGAGTGACGGGCACGACCTCAGCCGTGTTATCGGATGGCTTCACGCGATAGACGAAGTTGCCCTGATCGCCGCGCTGAACGGCGGCAACCGGGATAATGGTGGCATTCTTCTTGACGTCGATCAGCAGGCGCGCATTGACGAATTGATTGGGCCACAGAGCGCGATCCTTATTGTCGAAGACGGCTTTCAATCGGAAAGTGCCGGTGGTCTGATCGATCTGGTTGTCGATCGTGAGCAAAGTGCCCGAGGCGATTTCCGTTCCATCGTCCCGGCTCAGAGCCTTGACCTGCAAGGTGGCGCCGGATCGCGTGCGGCTGTTTACGGCTTGCAGATTGTCCTCAGGCAGGGCAAAGATCACGGCAATGGGCTGCATTTGCGTGATCACGAGAAGCCCGTTCTGGTCTGAGGCGTGAACGATGTTGCCCGAATCAACGAGCCGCAAGCCTACTCGTCCATCGATCGGGGATGTGATATGCGCGTAGTCGATATTCAGTTTGGCGTTATCAATCTGGGCTTGATCGGCCGCGGTGGCTGCTTGAAGCTGATTTGTGAGCGCCACCTGCGTATCGTACTGCTGTTGCGGGATGATTCCGTCCTTGAGGAGTTGGCTATCGCGCTGGGCAATTAATTTGGCATCTGTGAGTTGCGCCTGGTCCTTGGCGAAGTTCGCCTGAGCCTGTGCCAGGGCCACCTCGTACGGCCTGGGATCGATAATCGCCAGTAAATCGCCCTTATTTACCTCCTGGCCCTCCGTGAAGAGGACCTGCATCATCTGGCCGTCCACACGGCTTTTCACGGTAACCGTATTAAATGCCTGCACGGATCCAAGGCCGTCCAGATAGACAGGCAGATCACGCCGCTGCGCTGCCGTGACAGAAACGGGAACGCGCGCGTTGAGATCGCCATTGCGGTCACCTCGACCGCGGCCGGCGGCTGCGGTGGTCTGAGGCTTGTGGGTAGTGCGCCAGAGGAAAAAGCCTCCGGCCAAGACGGCGATCAGAAGAAGGATACCGATGGGACGAGCGGAAGAGCGCTTCTTGCCGGAGTTACGATTTGGATCGTCCGGATGGAGTTGCAACGCGATTTCCGAGCGCGTGGGAGCTTCTGTGGTTTTCTCGTCCATGACCCTCTCAAGGCTGACTTCGAGTTATTATGATTTAGATCCAGATCAGGTGAGCGCTTCGAGCCGCACCCTTTTCTGCGGATCCAAGCAATCTGCCCACTTCATCCAGGATAGAGGCGCCCGGCTATCTTCAGTGTAGCAGACAATATGTGCCAATCTTTTAGACGAGGGATAGGGAAGGATCGTTACGCGGAAGGCGCCCGCAATGGTTTCGTTGTTATTCTCTCCCCGCTCACGGCGCAGCGGACCGATTGACATCAGGGCGGCAGGGGCCATGGGCAGCGCGTCAGGCGATTTCGGCTGGCGGGGCAAAATTTGCATGCATAAACAATACTTATAGTATCTGCCAGAAACATAAATTGGACTCGCGATGAGAAAATCTGCTATTTATGAGGGATACGCAAGCAGCAAAAGAGTGCTCAGAGATGAACGAGCCATCGTCCCATAGCGCAGCGCCACGGAAGCTCACCGGCGCGGAGATTATCTGGGAATGCCTGGAGCGCCTCGGGGTTGAGCACGTCTTCGGATATCCCGGGGGCGCCATTCTGCCGACCTATGATGCCCTGACGAAATCGCGGGTTCACCATGTGCTGGTGCGGCATGAACAGGGCGCCACGCACATGGCCGACGGATACGCGCGGGCGAGCGGCCGGGTGGGTGTAGCGCTGGCGACGTCGGGTCCCGGGGCGACCAATATGGTCACCGGAATCGCCACGGCGATGATGGATTCGTCTCCCATCGTGTGCATTACGGGCCAGGTGGGCAGCGCGGTTCTGGGAAGCGACGCCTTCCAGGAGACGGACATCACCGGCATCACTCTTCCCATCACCAAGCACAATTATCTGGTGACACGCGCGGATGAAATCGCCATCAGCCTGCGCGAAGCCTTCCACATCGCGGCTTCGGACCGGCCGGGTCCCGTGCTCGTGGACATCACCAAAGACGCGCAGCTTGGTTCCTGCGAATTCGATTGGGATGCGGCTGCGCCCCGGGCGCACCGGCAAGTGCCCGATTTCTTTCCCGCTCCCGCGAAACTGGATGAGGCGGCCGCGCTGATCAATGAATCGCAGCGCCCGGTGATCCTGGCGGGACACGGCATCATGCTCTCCGGTGCTGGGGAAGAGGTCCGCCGGCTGGCGGAAACAGCCGATATTCCGGTGGCCTTGACGCTGCTCGGGCTGGGCGCTTTTCCCGCTTCGCATGCTCTGAATCTGGGAATGATGGGCATGCACGGCGAAGCCTGGGTGAATCAGGCCATTCAGGAATCCGATCTTTTGATTGCGCTGGGCATGCGCTTCGATGACCGCGTGACCGGCAAGCTCAACACCTATGCGCAAAAAGCCAAGAAAATTCACGTGGAGATTGATCGGGCGGAGATCAACAAGAACGTCCATGTGGACGTGCCGCTGATCGGCGACCTGCGCGAAATCCTCCACCGGCTGCTCCCACTGGTGAAAGCGAACCGGCATTCGGAATGGTGGTCGCAGGTCCATGTCTCGAAGCAGGATTCGGCGGTGCGCGACATCCAGAATCTTCCCGATAGCGGGCACCTTTATGCCGCGCATGTGATCAACGACCTCTGGCGCGAGACGAAGGGGGACGCCGTCATCGTTACCGACGTCGGGCAGCACCAGATGTGGGAGGCGCAGTATTACCACCACGAAAAGCCGCGCTCGTTGATCACCTCGGGCGGCCTCGGAACGATGGGATTTGCCTTGCCGGCGGCAATCGGGGCGAAGTTTGCCCGGCCGGAAGCAGAAGTTTGGGTGGTGGCCGGAGACGGCGGCTTTCAGATGACCATGGCCGAGCTGGCGACCATTGTTCAGGAAAAGCTGAACGTCAAGATCGCCATTATCAACAACGGTTATTTGGGCATGGTCCGGCAGTGGCAGGAATTTTTCTATGAAGGCCGGTACGCGGGAACACCATTGCTGAGCCCCGATTACGTGAAACTGGCCGAGGCTTACGGGATTCCTGGGCTCATGGTGACCGAGCGCTCACAGGTCGTGCCGGCGCTGCATACGTCGCGTTTTCACGCCGGAGCGGCCTTGATCGATTTTCGGGTGGAACAGGAAGATTCGGTCTACCCCATGGTGCCCGCGGGGGCCGATTTGCACGCCATGATCCGGCGGCCTACTCCTCTGGTGGAAAGGCCGACGGATGACTGAGCGCGAAAAACCGCACACATTCGTCGTCTATGTGGAGAACAAGCCGGGCGTTCTCAACCGCATCGCCTCGCTCTTCCGGCGCCGCGGATACAACATCGAATCGCTGGCCGTCGGACATACCGAGCGTCCCAACATTTCGCGCATGACCATCGTCTCCTCGATCGGGGAAGGCGCAGCCCATCGAGTGGAGGCGAATATCTACAAACTGGTGAACGTGCTGTCGGTGGAAGACGTCACGCACGCCAGCACGATTTCGCGGAGCCTGGCGTTGATCAAAGTAGAGGCCGCGGAAGAGTCGCGCCACCGGCTGATGGAGATTGTGCGCGTTTTCCGGGCGCGCGTGGTGGATCTGGCGCCGCGCTCCTTAGTCATTGAAATTACCGGCGCAGAGGATAAAATCCACGCTCTGGTGGACGTGCTGCGTCCCTTTGGAATTTTGGAGATGGTGCGCACGGGCCAGGTGGTCATGCGGCGCGGGGTGCAGGAACGCGCAAATGAGAGCGCCTCGCAGAAGGCTGCGCGGGGTGACACTCGGCAGAGCGAACAAAAACCAGGCTCAGAACTGACCGGCGCGAATGCGCTCGTCGAGGCGGAGCGCCCCGGCTCCGTCTGAATGGGGCCCGAATCATCAAGGAGCAAAAGAATGGCTACGATTCATCACGACGATGCCGCAGACCTCTCTCTGATTCAGGCCAAGAAAATCGCCATTATCGGATACGGTTCGCAGGGCCACGCACACTCTCTGAATTTAAGGGACAGCGGCTGCACGGTCTGTGTTGGGCTCCATCCCGCGAGCAAGTCGCGGCAGAAAGCGGTCAGCGCGGGCCTTACGGTGAAATCCAATAGCGATGCCGCCGCCTGGGCCGACGTCATCATGCTGCTCGCTCCCGATACCACGCAGCCGGCCATATACGAAAAAGAGGTCTCGCCCAGTCTTTCCGCCGGCAAAATGCTGATGTTTGCTCACGGGTTCAACATTCGCTATGGAACGATTCACCCTCCCCAAAATGTGGATGTGACTATGATTGCGCCCAAGGCGCCGGGACATCGCGTGCGCGAGGTGTTCGCCGAAGGCGGAGGGACGCCGGCTTTGCTGGCCGTGCATCAAGACGCCACGGGCAAGGCCAAGCAGCTTGCGCTCTCCTACGGCAAAGCCATTGGCGCGACGCGCGCAGGGGTCATGGAGACGACATTCACCGAGGAGACGGAAACGGATCTCTTCGGCGAGCAGGCCGTGCTCTGCGGCGGCATCAGCGCGCTGATGAAAGCGGGATTCGATACGCTGGTGGAGGCCGGTTATCAGCCGGAAGCTGCATATTTCGAGTGCGTGCACGAAATGAAGCTGATCGTGGACTTGATCTATCAGGGCGGGCTGAATTACATGCGCTATTCCATCAGCGATACCGCCGAATGGGGCGACTATATTGCCGGCCCGCAGATCGTCAACGCTGAAACCCGCCGCACGATGAAGGAATTGCTGCGCAGGATTCAGAACGGCGAAATGGCGCGCGAGTGGATCGCGGAAAACGAAACCGGCCGCAAGCGATTCATGGAAATGCGCCGCCGGGAGCAGCACTTGCTCGTGGAACAGGTTGGCGAACGGCTGCGGGCGCTGATGCCGTTCTTGAATCCGGTGAAGGTCGCGACCGAGCCGCCGAACGCCGCGGTGGGCGCGAAGCCGTAAGGGTTTCATTTTTTTTTAATCAAGAACGAAGAGAGATTCCTCGCCCGCTGCTAGAAGCATTCGGGCGCAAACTGCGCGCCCAACAGCGGTCTCGGAATGACAATCCTTATTTTTCTCTGATTCGGAGCGATCAACTCTCAGGCAGCAATGACTGACACTGCAACGCATCTCAATCGAAGAAGCCGGCTGGTTACGGAAGGCATTGAACGGACGCCCAACCGCGCCATGCTGCGCGCCGTGGGCTTCGGCGACGGCGATTTCGACAAGCCGATCATCGCCGTGGCCAATGGTTACAGCACCATCACGCCCTGCAACGCCGGGCTCAATGATTTGGCCGAACGCGCCGTGGAATCGCTTCGCGAAGCGCAGACCATGCCGCAGATCTTCGGAACCATAACGGTCAGCGACGGCATCTCCATGGGCACCGAGGGAATGAAGTATTCGCTGGTATCGCGCGAGGTGATCGCGGATTCGATCGAAACGGTTTGCGGCGCAGCGGAGGTGGATGGCCTGGTGGCCATCGGGGGCTGCGATAAAAACATGCCCGGCGCGATGATGGCCATCGCGCGCCTGAATATCCCTGCAATTTTTGTTTATGGCGGGACGATCAAGCCCGGTCACCTGAACGGCAGAAATCTTACCGTGGTGAGCGCGTTCGAGGCGGTGGGGGAATTCAGCGCGGGGCGAATCGACAGGTCCGAGTTGCTGGAGGTCGAGCGGCACGCCTGCCCGGGAGTAGGGTCGTGCGGGGGGATGTTTACGGCCAATACGATGTCGTCGGCGATCGAGGCTTTGGGCATGAGCCTGCCGTACTCCTCCACGATGGCGGCGGAGGATGAGGAAAAAAAAGAGAGCGCGGCCCAATCCGCGCGAGTGCTGGCGAATGCGGTCAGCCGGCAACTGCTGCCCCGAGACATCATGACGCGCAAGGCTTTTGAGAACGCCATCGCCGTGGTGATGTCCATCGGCGGGTCGACGAATGCGGTACTCCACCTGCTCGCGATTGCCAGGGCCGCGCGCGTTCCCTTGGTCCTGGAAGATTTTGAAACCATCCGCAAGCGGGTGCCGGTGCTTTGTGATTTGAAGCCATCGGGCAAGTACGTCACCACGGAACTGCACGCGGCAGGCGGCATCCCGCAAGTGATGAAAATTCTGCTGGCGCACGGCGTGCTGCATGGGGACCCGGTCACCATCAGCGGCAAGACCGTGGCGCAAACTCTTGAAGCCGTTCCGAGCGAGCCACGCAAGGGCCAGGACGTGATTCATTCCTGGGAAAAACCCGTTGCGCCGGAAGGCCACCTGGTCATTTTGAAGGGCAATCTCGCTGCCGAGGGAGCGGTGGCCAAGATTTCCAAAGCCGAAAAAATCACCGGGCCCGCGCGCGTTTTCGATTCCGAAGAGAACTGCCTCGCGGCCATTCTGTCGAAGCAAATACGGCCCGGCGATGTGATCGTGGTTCGTTATGAGGGGCCGAAGGGCGGTCCGGGAATGCGGGAGATGCTGGCTCCCACTTCGGCGCTGATTGGCGCCGGATTAGGCAATTCGGTGGGCCTGATTACCGATGGCCGTTTTTCCGGCGGCACCCACGGCTTGGTGGTGGGTCACGTCGCTCCGGAAGCGGCTGTGGGCGGCGCGATCGCTCTGGTGCGCGACGGCGATTCCATTACGATTGATGCCAAATCGCGCCGGCTCGAACTCCACGTAACGTCAGAGGAACTGGCGCGCAGGCGAAGCGCGTGGAAACCGCCTCAACCTCGCTACCCATCGGGCGTGCTGGCAAAGTATCGCCATTTGGTCTCCAGCAGCAGCCTTGGCGCCGTGACGGATTTATTCCCCACCGAATAGGCTCTTTTCAATTTCCGCAAATTTCTTCAAAAAAACTCAACTTGATAATTGAAGGGCGCATCGCTATCTTTGGCGCGCCGAAGCGGTATCGGCCGGCTTCGACGCCGCTTTCGTGCAGATTTTGTAAGAGGACCAAGGCAGGGCGTGGACCTGTCGCAGCACGCAGAAGTAGGATACGATTTCGAGTCATGGTGCCGCGCCTCGCGAGGATAGAATGCAGGTCGAAACGTCAAATGATGGATGATCTAGGAGGCGAATTCGATGATGCGGATTGAAGCTATCATCCAGCCTTCCCGCTTCGAATCGGTGAAGGAAGCCCTGCATCAGATCGGCGTCGAGGGCATGACCGTTTCCGAAGTGCGCGGCCACGGGCGGCAGAAGGGCCATACCGAAACCTACCGCGGCCGGGAATACGAAGTGGACCTGCTTCCAAAAATAAAAATCGAAATGGTGCTGCCCTATAACCTCGTCGATGGCGCCGTGCAAACCATTTTGAAAACAGCCAAGACCGGCAAAATCGGCGACGGCAAGATTTTCCTTTCCAAGGTGGATGAAGCCATCCGCATCCGTGATGAGGAGAGAGGGGAAGGAGCCCTCTAGTGCCGTTCCAACTATTTTCGTCAAATTGCTTGAGATCACTGACGCCCGGCGACAAGAGCGTTACTTGATATCGGGACGAGGAGGGCGTTATCTCAAACAACGCCCCGCTTTTCTTGGCTGGCTGAAATTCGGAGCAAAGTTGGAACGGCACTAGCCGAGGGTAGGTAGAGATTCCGGACCGGCATTCCAACAATTCGAGCCAAGCAGTGGGCATACCTTCAACACCGTCTACCGTTCTCCGCGATTTCTACGCGGAGGAGTTCGCCAGGATCGAGCGTGAATTCCGCGCGTCCTCGAATGGCCGCATGGCCACTCAGGGCCGCGCAGCGTTATTGGACCGCGTCATTCTGGACCTCAGCCGCGAATTTCTCGCCCCGGAGCCCAGCGACCTGAAAAAGCTCTGCCTGGTGGCGCTCGGAGGCTATGGCCGCCGGGAACTATTTCCCCACTCGGATGTCGATCTGATGTTCCTGTGGGAGGATGCCAGCGCCCAGAGCCGCTATCGCGAAGGGGCCCAGGCGATCAGCAGAGCGCTATGGGACCTGCGGCTTCGCGTCAGCCCTGCGCATCGTTTTCTCGGCGAGTGCGAAAAATTTCAGCGGGACAATCCGGAGTTCAATATTTCCGTACTCGATAGCCGCTATCTTGGGGGCGACCGCGAGGTCTTTGAACGGCTGCGCAATAAGGCCCTTCCCCGAATGATCGACGCAGCGTTGTCCGATTTGCTTACCGACCTTTCCGAACTGACACGGCAAAGGCACAAAAAAGAGGGCGACACGATCTTTCATCTGGAGCCGAATCTCAAGAATTCGCCCGGCGGTTTGCGCGATTACCACGTGGCGTGGTGGGTGGGACTGATTTCCAAGATGCAAAGAGAACGAACGTGGGCAACTCCCGAAGATATTTGGCCCGCCAAGGCCCGCCGGGACATAGAAGCGGCCTTCGATTTCCTTGCCGCGGCCCGTTGTTTCCTGCACTACCGGCAGGGTCGCGACGATAATGCCCTTTCTTACGAACTGCAGGCCGGGGCGGCAGCGCGGGGGATTGGAGTGGAAAACGGCCGAGGCATCGATCCTGCGGATTGGATGCGTATCTATTTCCGTCACGCGCGCGCGGTGTACGCGTTATGCGGGCAACTGCTCGATGAAACACTTCCCGCGCCGGCAACGCTTCGCAACAAACTGGGACGAAAATCGCGCGAGTCGCATTCCGGGTTCTCCGGGGCGGGCGCGCGTCTCGACGTGGTCGAGCCGGCAGGACTTCGTGAGCCGCAGCGTCTCTTGGACGTCTTCCGATACGTTGCCGAGCACGGAGACAAGCTCAGCCGGGATGCCGAGGACCAAATCCGCGAGGCGCTGCCCGGCATCTTCGATTCGGGAGCGACTGTCCCCGCATTGTGGAGCAACATTCGCGAAATTCTGCTGGCTGCCCACGCCGCCGAAGCGCTGCGCGCCCTGCATAGCTCGGGATTGCTAGTGCGCTTGTTTCCGGAGTTTGGCGCAATCGATTCGTTGGTGGTGCGCGATTACTACCACCACTACACGGTGGATGCACACTCCTTCATGGCCATCGAAAATATTCACCGCCTGCGCGAGCCAGAGAAAAATTGGGAGCGCCCGTTCGCCAATCTTTTTTCAGAACTGGAGGAACCGGAGCTTCTGTTCCTTTCGCTGCTGTTTCATGATGTGGGGAAGGGAATGTCTTG
>Ga0209160_1002793_pt1 | contig 14465 bp, 7 predicted proteins | sample GraSoiAngelo_153_FD_186167 | JGI IMG/M metagenome (GOLD analysis project Ga0209160, IMG submission 186167) | Grasslands soil microbial communities from the Angelo Coastal Reserve, California, USA - 14_1009_12_40cm (SPAdes) (version 2) | ecosystem: Environmental > Terrestrial > Soil > Grasslands ...
GCCTGTAATCACCGGTACCGGTGAGCTGGTTGAGCCCCGCAGGAATATCCACCACCAATTGGCCGTTGACCAGGACGTTCAGCTGGCCCACACCATTGTCAAAATCGTCAAAGTCGAAGCCCGTGAAAGTCAACAACACAGGCCCACCACGTGAAGATCTCACATTCACAGTGAAGTTATCCGAACTTGTCAGATGCCCCGAATCGCCACCGTACGCAGCCGTGATCAAATGGTGCCCCGGAATGGTCGGAGTATAGGATACGCTGCACGTAGCCATGTTTGGACCCTGGCCTGCTACCAGCGTACAAGTCGCAGATGGACTGAAGCTGCCCGTACTGTTCGTCGTGAATGATACAGTCCCCGTAGGAATGCTCGGACTCAATGAGGTGTCCATAACACGGGCCGTGCAACTGGTCGGCGTGTTAACCGTGACAGAGCCAGGCGAACATGTCACAGTTGTCTTTGTCGAATCAGCGGCTTGAGAAGTTACGTGGAAGACAACACTAACGGAGTGCGATAGACTTCCATTCGCGCCAGTCACGGTAGCGCTGTAGTTAGCCGCGGAGGTACTGATGCAGGAGAGCGTCGAGGTTCCTGACCCACCTGAAATGCTTGTGGAGGACAATGTGCATGAGAGGCTGGTGGAGTTGGTGGTCACTGAGAGAGCCACGGTGCCGGTGAAACCGTTGACAGAGCTGATTGTGATTAACGATGTGCCGAGAACACCCGTGTTTACGGTCACACTTGTCGGACTAGCTGAGACGTTAAAGTCCGGAGGCGCCGCGGTCGTCACGTGATATACGACGCTCGCTGAGTGGGACAGGCCGGAGCTAGTTCCAGTCACAGTCGCAAGATAATTGCCAGCGACGGAGCCCGAGCATGATAGAGTCGAGCTGCCAGAACCACCAGTGATGCTAGTTGACGACAAGGTGCATGATAGGTTGGTAGAGTTCGTGGTGACTCCGAGTGCGACAGTTCCAGAGAACCCGTTCACAGATGCTACAGATATCGTGGACGTGGCTGCAATGTTTACGGTTGTCGAGACGTTGGTCGGGTTGGCGGCTATGCTGAAGTCTTGCACATGATAGGTAACTGCAGCCTCATGAGAGAGCGATCCACTCATTCCTATTACTCTGGCAAGATAGTTGCCAGCGGCCGAACCGGTACACGACAGACTCGATGTTCCGCCCCCCGGAATCTGCGTGACGCTCAGAGTGCAAGCGAGGCTGCTCGAGTTAGTTATGACGGACAGAGCGACTGTTCCAATGAATCCATTCGTCGGACTAATAGTTATGGTAGATGTCCCAGCAACACCAGCATTGAGAGTAAGGGTTGAAGGACTAGCGCTCATGTCGAAATCTGCAGCTGTAACATGAAAGACTATGGTTACGGAATGGGACAAGGGATCACTCGTACCTGTCACAGTTGCGAGATAGTTCGCAGCGATGACGCTGGAACAAGACAGGGTAGAGAAACCAGAGCCTCCGGGGATGATGGTAGTGTTCAGAGTGCACGAGAGATTGGTCGAGTTAGTGGTCACAGCAAGCGTGACCGTTCCAGCGAAACCGTTCAGCGATGAAACATTGATCGACAAAACGCCCGAAAAACCGGTCGGGACACTAACGCTAGTAGCGCTTGCTGTAATTGCAAAGTCTTGAACGTGATACGTCACCGAAGCAGCGTGAGATAGTGCTCCACTCGAGCCGGTAACAGTCGCGAGATAGTTGCCCGCCTGCGAAGCATTGCAAGATAGGATAGAACTCCCTGAGCCTCCGGTCACGCTGCTAGAGCTGAGAGTGCAGACGAGACTGGTCGAATTTGTCGTTACCGAGAGAGCGACAGTGCTTGTGAAGCTGTTCAACGGACTGATGGTAATTGTGGAAGTGCCGGCAACACCCGCATTCACGGTAGCAGCAGTAGGGTTCGCGCTGATCGTGAAGTCCGGTTGCGCTACAGTCGTCACGTGATAAGTAACACTAGTCGAATGGGAGAGCGCTCCATTGGTGCCGGTTACGGTTGCGAGATAGTTGCCAGCGATTGAGGCTGAGCATGACAGCGTCGAAGTGCCAGAACCAGCAGCAACGCTCGTCGATGAAAGTGTGCAGGACAAGTTCGTAGAGTTAGTGGTAACAGCCAGAGTTACGGTTCCAGTGAAACTGTTGACAGGAGCAACTGATATCGTTGAAGGGCCAGCCACGCCAGTACTGACATTAACATCAGTCGGATTTGCTGAGACCGTGAAATCTTGTACGTGAAACGTTACAGCTACCGGGTGAGACAACGTCCCACTTGTACCCGTCACGGTCGCGAGGTAATTGCCTGCTGGTGAACCCTGGCAGGAGAGGGTCGAAGTGCCTGAACCTCCAACGATACTGGTCGAGCTCAACGCGCAGACCAGATTAGTCGAGTTTGTCGCAACTGCAAGAGTGACGGTTCCTGTGAAGCCGTTAACAGCGGTAACTGTAATCGTCGAGGTGCTCGTGGCACCCGCGTTCTCATTAACGCTAGTGGGACTAGCAGCGATCGCAAAGTCCGGAGCATTAGTAACATGATAAACCACGGACACCGAGTGAGACAATGTGCCGCTTGTTCCCGTCACAGTTGCAAGATAGTTGCCGGCAGGAGAACCTGTGCAGGAGAGCGTTGATGTGCCTGAGCCGCCAGTGATGCTTGTCGAGGACAGAGTGCATGATAGGCTTGTGGAATTCGTTGTCACTGCCAGAGTAACTGTGCCTCCGAATCCGTTTCGGGAGGAGACGGTGATGGCTGATGTCCCCGCTACTCCAACGTTGGCGTTAACAGTTGTTGGATTAGCAGCGATCGCGAAGTCTTGCGAATGATACGTGACTGTAGCAGAGTGGGATAGTGTACCACTCGTTCCAGTTACTGTGGCGAGATAGTTACCCGAGGGCGATCCGGTGCAAGACAGAGTAGACGTTCCAGACCCGCCAGAAATACTTGTTGAAGATAGACTGCAAGACAGGCTCGTCGAGTTGGTCGTAACGGCCAGATTAACGGTTCCACTGAACCCGTTGAGCGGAGCTATAGTTATCGTTGAAGCTGCTGCAACGCCAGCGTTCGCAGTGACGCTTGTCGGGTTGGCGCTGATTGTGAAGTCTGGAGCGTTAGTCACATGATACGTAACCATGGCAGAGTGTGACAGCGTACCACTTGCTCCAGTGATTGTCGCAAGATAGTTGCCAGCTACACTTCCGGTACACGAGAGACTAGACGATCCAGAACCACCGCTAATGCTAGTCGCGCTTAGAGTGCATGAGAGATTGGTAGAGTTGGTCGTTACTGTAAGCGTGACCGTTCCGCCGAAACCATCCAGTGGAGCGACAGTAACAGCGGAAGTTCCTGCGACGTTTACATTCGGGCTAACGCTGGTTGGGCTAGCTGAGACATTAAAGTCCTGGACGTGGTAGGTAACTGTCGCAGAGTGAGACAGCGTACCACTTGTGCCGGTCACCGTGGCAAGGTAGTTGCCTGCGGGAGATCCGTGGCAAGACAGGGTCGATGTTCCTGAACCACCAGTGATGCTCGTCGATGAGAGCGTACAGACGAGATTGGTCGAGTTCGTTGTAACGGCTAGCGTAACTGTCCCGGTGAAACCACCCGATGGAGTAATTGTGATAGTCGAAGTGGCCGATGCACCTGCGTTAACAGGAATGCTCGTCGGACTGGCTGAAATACCAAAGTCCGGAGCAGACGTCACGTGATAGACTACAGTCGCGGAGTGCGAAAGACTCGCACTGGTGCCCGCAACTGTCGCAAGGTAATTGCCCACAACACTCCCAGTGCACGATAGGTTGGAGCTGCCGGATCCACCCGGAATACTAGTCGTTGCGAGAGTACATGTCAAGTTCGTAGAGTTAGTCGTAACAGCCAGTGTCACTGTTCCAGTGAAACCGTTTAGCGGAGAAACAGTGATCATAGAGGTTCCTGCCACGCCAACGGTCGTCGTTACGGACGTTGGGTTGCTTGAAATTGCGAAATCCTGAAGGCGGAACGTGACAGTTGCTGAGTGGGAGAGAGACCCGCTAGAGCCTGTGACCGTGGCGAGATAATTGCCTGCCGGAGATCCGTGGCACGATAATGTAGAGGTTCCAGAGCCACTAGGTATGGAGGTCGAACTCAAAGTACAAACCAAGTTGGTCGAATTGGTGATTACTGCGAGACTGACCGTACCCGTGAATCCTCCAAGGGAAGAGACGGCTATGGACGATGTGCCTGTGGCACCCGCATTGGTGCTCAGACTCGTTGGTGTGGCAACCACTGTAAAGTCTTGTACGATTACCATCACGCTGGTCGAGTTTGTGGTTGTCCCGCTTGCAGCGTTTACAGTAACAGTGTAGGTTCCTGGCGCGCCGTTGTTGCATGATAGTGCAGACGTTGCTGTTGGGGGGAGGGTAACGCTACTCGGAGTTAAGGTACAGGAGAGGCCTCCAGTGGTCGGCGCGACGGTCGAGGAGAGGGTTACGGTTCCGCTGAATGTTCCTCTCGCGGCAACAGTAATAGTCGAGGTTGCAGCAGTCCCGGCACTTACTGTGACGCTGGTCGGACTCGCGTTGAGATTGATGCCAGGAGGCGGACCGAGAGAATTGATCGTTACGTCAACGGTAGTAGAATTGGTCATATCATTATTCGTCCCACCAGTGCCGCTGACAGCTACGGTGTAGGTGCCCGCCAAGGTGCCGGTGAACGAGCAGGATCCAGTAACAGTACCGCCCGCAGTAAGAGTCACAGACGAAGTGCACGTGGCCGTAAGTTTGCCCGTCCCAGTGGGACCCGTAATAGTACTTGACAATGCAACCGCGCCAGCAAATCCGTTCGTCGCCGCAGGGTTACCTAAGCTCACGAGAGTCGCCGTTACACTTCGAGTGTCCCCAGGATTATTCGTCACCGTAGAATTGTTTGTAGAAATGCTGAAACCGCTAACCTTGATTGTGATCACCCCTGAGGCGTGAGCGCCGACACTGGGGCTAGTGACTTGGTTCACCCTGAACGTTGCAGAGCCTTCGTTCGGCGCAGTAGCGTTGATCGACTTGGTAATCATCTGACCTGGTCCGAGGGTGAACGGGGCGGGATTTACAAAACTGCTTGTTGTCATTCCGGTAGTTCCTGCATTTCCCAAGGTTTCCGTATACGAAATGGTTCCAGAATATCCGCCCAAACTTTGCGCAGTTACTAGGAAGAGAGGAGCACCCTGAGTCTTCGCCATAAACACTGTCTGAGTACCACTGAAAACGGCACCGTTTATCGTGAACCCAACATCTTGAATATTGACAGTAAATGACACTGGACCAACCAGCGTGACACCGGTCACACCGTTATCTCCAACGTACGTTCCGAAGATTGTCGCAGTATACGTCCCAGCAGTCGCAGTGTTAAACGTAACAACAGTGGTGCACGTCGCGCTTCCTGTTATGCATGAGGGCAAGCTAAACGTCGGAGCAATAAATCCAGCAGAAACAACTGCGCTGAAAACAACATTGTCTACACCGTTGAAACCCGGAAAACCGTTCTCAGCCGTCGCAGTAATCGTCGCAGTCGGGCCGGCTGACCCTTTCGCCACGGTGAAGGGGCCGGCAGGGCTGCCCGTAATCGCGACCCAAGCAGGATTCACTGAATTATTGAACAGAGTTCCAGTCTGTACAGTGGCTGGGTTCGGAGCACCAGCCCCTCCCGAAAGCGTGACACAAGTTCCGCCAGGAACACTAGTCCCTGTACAGCCAGTCTGGTAGGATATCGGAATCCCGGCAGCAGCCGTCGTTGCGACCACGTCATAAATCGCGGTAAAGAGCAGACCAGTCGTGGGCGGCGACGTAAGCTGTCCCAGAGCGCCAGTAGCCGCAAAATGAAGCGTATCAACCGTATCAGTCGGGGCACACACGGGACCTGAAACCAGAACTCCCGACAAGCATTCATCAATAATGGTGAACGGAGAAATAAGGACTGAACCAGTCAGATCAACTCCAGCCGGCCTCAAAGTCAAGTGATTCGTGAGAAGAGTGAGATCAAAACCGTTCAGAGCGTTGGTGCCGTTAACATAGACTCCAATCCTAATCTGGGTTGGAGAGACTTGCGGCGTCGACGGGAAAGGACCGCTAAAAGTAAAGGGCGTCGAGGGACATCCCTGAGGAAGGGTAATCGGATTTGACGCATCATTCATACAGACGAGGGCAGGGCCATCCGGGTAACCCGGAGCATGGGCCATCGGTAGAGACGAAATCCCTGCGATGACGGCGACCAACAAGATTGCGGGAATTATCAGTAAAAGCATCCGCTTAGACAATAGAACCAAAAATGGGCCCACACTAATTCTCGATATTAATCTTTTCAAAACCGGAGACCAGAACTATACCCAGGCTCAACCAGAGATTGACGAAGCAAGCCAGAGAATACTCCGAACCATAACAAAGGCTCAAACAGCACATACGGAGAGACCGCAGCAAACTACTCTTCCCAACGAAATCCCAAAGCTGATTGCTTCCCATCCGTCGCTTCATCGAGCCCGGAGCGATTCAGACAAGACTATCCGAGAAGACCCCTTTAGAATCGCCCAGAATAGGCCCAGACTGCCAGTCTGAGAGGGAAGTTCCATACGAAGCCCAGTTCACGCGTGCATGTACCAGATGGATGCCTATTGAAAAATAGGCTGATTAGCCTGTTCTGCGCGACAAATCAGAAATCTCGCCCGGAACCGGTTCAGACAGTACGAGCCCCCTTCTAGAGTTTAGGAAATAAAATATTCCCGCGACACAAAACCGGTCTTTGGGAATCCTGGGAACCCGGATCTACTTCTTCGGCCGCTTCCCACGACGGGACAATGCAACAGACCCGCCAACAATCGCAACGATTATGACCCCGATAATTGAGTAGAAGACGGTTGGATCGACACCAAAAATATTCGACGTATTGCTAACAGAAGTCACACTAACAGTCACTGTGACAGTGTGAAAAGTCCCACCACCAGTCGCGTTCACAACCATCGAATACTCACCAGCAGTACTAGAACTGACAGTCAGAGTCACAATACCCGAGCCCCCAGTAATAGTCGAAGGACTAACCGACACAGTCAACAAACTACTACTAGGAACAACCGTAACGGACACGGTTCCAGAATAGCCATGCGCCCAAGTAACATTGATCGCCGCATGCGCCTGCTGATCCGTGTTTACAAGAATCCCCGTCGGAGTAGCGCTGACCGTAAAGTCCACGACTGAATATCCAACATTGGCATTGTGAGAGACCATATTCGCATACGTCTCGACAGCAACCCCGGTAATTGTCACACCGTAAGATCCGACGGAGCCGTGACAGGATAGAGTTGTAGAGTTCGTGCCCCCAGAAACAAGAGAAACGCTTGTCTTGCTGAAAGTGCAGGTCAATCCAGTGGCGGGAAGGACAACAGAGGAGAATGTCACAGAACCATTGAACCCATCCAAGCCAGCCAACGTAAAGCTGGCCACGCCCGTACCGCCTGGAGTGATAACAATCGCCGAAGTATTCGCGGGCGGATTCACCGTAATAGTAAAGTCCGGCCTAGGAACAGTGAGAACGATCGAGAGCTGATCATGGAGCGTCCCACTGGTCGCATTAACCTTGATCAAATAACTGGACGGGTAAGCTCGCAAACCCACAGTAGCATTCAGCGTGGACACCCCGATACTTCCTGCACCTACGCCCGTCAACGTGATACTGTAATGCTCAAGAGACACCGAAGGCTGAAGAGAAGCTGGCACGTTGGTCGTCACGTTCAAGGAAAGGTCGACAGTGCCAGCGAAACCGTTGTCGCTCTGAACAGTGACCAGAACAACACCGCTCTGACCCTCAGCCACTACCAGAGTCGCCGAAGAGTCTGACAGAGTAAAATCGGTCACAATGTATGCAACGCCGGCAGAGTGCGACAAGGAACCAAACACACCCGTCACCGTCACAGTAGTATCGCCAGCGACTGAGTAAGAGCAAGTTAGAACCGCAGACCCCGAAGCGGCGTTCGTGGTAAGAGTAATGCTGTCAACGCTCAGCGAACAGGACGCCCCACGGTCTTGACTTAGAGTCACAGTCCCGGTGAAACCGTTGACAGCGTCTATCGTAATCGTAGAGACACCGGGGACACCCGCGTTTACAGTGACGCTGGTGGGAGAAGCGGCTACGCTAAAGTCGGTCACAACATAAGTAACGGTTGCAGAATGGGACAGCGACCCGCTTGTGCCCGTAACGGTCACGGTGTAAGTTGTATGAGCGCCGCTACATGATAGTGTTGAGGTCTGAGAAGCGCCCAACACGATGCTCGTTGGAGAGAGATTACATGTTAGACCAGAAGGTGATACTTGCGAGGTTAGAGCAACCGTCCCGGCGAATCCGTTGACCGGCGCAACACTGATGACCGAGGTACCTGGAGTCCCTGCGGGCGTCGTAACCGTTGTCAAACTAGGACTGAGAGTAAAGTCGGCGACACTGTACGTTACAGTCGCGGAGTGGCTTATTGATCCACTGGTCCCAGTCACAGTAACATCGTAGACTCCAGCACTGCCACCACACGACAGCGTCGACGTTTGAGAAGCACCGAGAACGATGCTGGATGGCGTAAGCGTGCAAGTCAAGCCGGTCGCCGGAGCGATGGAAGCTGCAAGCGTCACGGTCCCGGTAAACCCGTTTACTGGACTGAGAGTAATCAGAGCAGTTCCTTGGGCTTCAGCATTAACTGAGATGGAGGTGGTGGAGGACGTGAGATCAAAGTTTGGAACCGCCGCAACAACGTTCACAGTGATCGTATGCACTAGCGAACCGCTAGTGCCAGTAACATTCACCAGGAAAGACCCAGCAATCGAAGCATTGACAGTCAGAGTCGAAACGGCGGTCCCGCCCTTCACAAGCGTGACACTGGGAGGGTTGAGAGACCCAGAAACGCCCGCTGGCAGAGAAACAGACAGTGTTATCGTTCCAGCAAAACTAGCCAGACTCGACAACGTAATCGTGGACGTGCCATCAGCATTAACTGCCACAGCTATCGTGGAGGGAGACGCAACAATCCTGAAGTCGTTCGGAGGCACAGTCACCAAGACCTCTACCGTATGAGTCAGCGCACCGCTCACTCCAGTCACATTTACGCTGTAAGTTCCGGGAGCAATACTGTTGCTGGCGGTCACGTTGAGGACCGCAGTTGCCAGTCCAGAGATACTGGCCGGAAGAATTACCGGCGTGAGACCCGGCGAAGCGACGACTGACAGAGAAACCGCGCTGGCAAAACCGTTCTGAGCTGTGATGGCAATACTAGATGTTTGGAAGTCTCCTTGGGGAATATTCAGTGTTGTGGGATTTGCAGTCAGCCCGAAATCGACAACTTTGACGTGGATGGGAAGAGTGGAATGAGATGTGGTGGAATTTGACGCGGTTACCGTGACGGTATAGTCCCCGGCGAGGCCCGCGGATACTGTGAGAATCGCGGTGCCATCTCCTGTGATACTTGTAGGACTAATGCTAGCGGTCAATCCAGATGAAGCGGTCGCAGAGAGATCAACCGTTCCAGTAAAGCCTCTCAATGCATTAACGGTGATGTTAGATGTGCCAGACGCACCAGCGTCTATCGGACCGATGATCGTCGGGCTTGCTGTCACATTAAAATCTGGACCCTGGAGAATAGTGTAACCCACCACGACCGAGTGCGACGTCGATGGACCGGTGCCAGTGACGTTGGCAGTGTACGAGCCCCCCGAAGAGCCTGAGCAGGACAAAGTCGAGGTACCAGTCCCAGACAAGCTAAGAGGGTTTAGACTACAAGCAAGATTCGGCGAGCTGGTAACAGTCGAAAGAGTTACCGAACCCGTCAAACCGTTCACGTAGGTCACGTTGATTGAGGAACTGCCTTGAACTCCCACTGCAACCGGTGGCACCGACTGGGGACTCGCCGTTATGGCAAAGTCCGGCTTTGGAGCCGAAACAGGAATGTTTAGCGTTGTACTTGTCTTGACGCGTGTTCCTGATGTCGCCTTGATCTGAGCATGATAATTTACGGCGGTGGCGGGTGACGCACTGAAAGTCGCCGTCGAAGTCATAGTCGCCCCACCAGTCAGAGTCACCGAAGCTGGACTGTAGGAGATAGTCAGCGGGGGAGTTGTAGTAGGTATTATTGTCCCGCTCGATATCGTCACAGTTCCGGCAAAACCATTCAGACTAGTCAACGTTATCGTTGCGGTTCCCGTAAGACCAGAGCCGAAACTGATGGTCGTTGGACTTATACTGAAACCGAAATCATCGACGATAACACTGAGCTTAACAGCGCTAGCCAGAGTGTCGGGATTGCCCAGCGAGTCGGTGGTCGCGTAAGTGCCTGAGACAGTCACAAAATAATTTCCGGGAGCGGTCGAGCTCAGAGTGAGATTGACAGAACATGAAGCCCCGTTCGTAGCGCAGGGATTTGTTCCGGTCAGAGTAGCAGTAAGACCCGAAGTAGCAGCTGTGGTGAAAGTGACAGCATCTGTCGCGCCGAACGTCGGATAGTTAGTACCAGCTGTTGCAGTAATATTAGCAGTGTTAGCAGTGCCAGGAAATTCAGGACCGAAGCTCAGACGATTGGCCGAGACAGTGACAGAGGGGGGAGGAGTAGAATCGTCAAAAGTTGCTCCCTGAGCATTCTCAGGATTCGGCGATGGGTTATTGCCAGGGATCGTAATACAGATACCAGGCACACTGGTTCCATTGCAGTCACGAGTACGGTAGCCGACTGGAATCCCACCAGGAGCCGTCGTACCTGTTACATTGTAGATCGCCGTGAACAGTAGTCCGGTCGTTGGAGTAGCCGTCATCAGTCCAAGACCTCCCGCAACAGCGAAGTCAAGCGTATCAATAGTATCGTTACCCGAACAGACTGAGCCAACCACCAAGATACCGCGCAGACATTCCACGACGATGGCAGTTTGTCCTAGAAGGACAGTCCCTGATAGGTCGACTCCAACGGGAGCAAGAGCCGTATGATTAGCCAAAAGGACTACATTGAAACCGTTCAGACCATCGGACCCTTGGATGAAAACACCCACCCGAATTTGCTGACCCGGAACCCCGTCAAGCACAGGGGGGCTTGAAGGGCAAGGAGTGATCGAACTCGCTCCAGCGGTAGGGTCGGCCAGACAGACCACTCCAGTCGCGGCATGAACTTGGGCAACATCCAGAGGACCCGAAAAAATAACACTCAGGAATAGCAAGAAGACCATTACTATCGTCTTCTTGGTAAACAGTCAGACACACCAGGTTGCAGGGGCTAGGGTCAGGACGCGATATAAATTTTCGAACAGTGAAAATCCCTTCTCTACATGAAAGATACCATGGATGTCATTGGAACTCCCGAGATTCCCAGAAATGTCAGAAGGGCTAGGCACAGCCAACGTTGGCAGTATTGTAGTAGAGCAGGGTAATGTCCATGTCTGGCTGAATGACCATTGCTCCCCATTGAAAGTTAGGAACCGCATGCCCTGTTGGCCCAATACACAACTGCCAGACAAAATTCCCATTACTAGGCAGTCCTAGAGTATTGTTTTCCCTGACAATCGGGTACCCCATCAGAGCGAGAAAATCTCCCAACGTGTACTGGTGCACGACCTTGGATTTCACATGGAACAAGCAGGCTGCCTGAGGGGGACATGCTAGATTGGGATTATCTATGTAGATGGGATAGTGGCTATTGATGCCCCAGCTATCATACTGATGAGTATCCCAGATGCCACCCGCCACCCCTACAGGGACAGTGGGAGCGTAGTATCGCTGCCAAGTCCCGTTGGTGTTCGCCTGCGCGATCAGAAGCTTGGCAGTAAAATCCATAGCGGCAGGCGAAGATGAAGCGGGCAGGACACTAGCTGCATAGACAGCCGCTATCAAAACTAGCGCAACAAGCGGTATCGCGTACACTAGGCGGCTTGTTCCTTTCCGCTTATTGTCCTTAGAACGGGCCATAAACGCCCTGAGAGACACTTAGGGAAAGTTCAGTATTAGCCTTTCCCCTGAAGAATCTCTCCTCGCCCCCTCAAACAATGACATTGGCCGATAATGAGAACAGTAGGCGGGCTGACCTCTTCCCAAGACATATATTTCACGCTACCAAAAAACCACCTGGTTTAGAGGAGAAAGGCCCGTTTGAAGAAACTCTCCATCCTTCTACTCATCGGACTCGCGATTATCTCAGGATTGTATTCGGTCCCAGGGATTATTCCGTCGGCACACGCCGCCAATCTGGTGGGAAAAGTCTGCCTCGCGTCGACATCAGATACCGTATGCCCGGTAACACCCCCGACAATACCTGGACCCCTGCCAGGACTAAGCTCATTCTTCCTCCTACGCGTCCTAGTCAACAGCTCAGACTCTCTCAACGGCTGGGACATTACACTTCGTACCGACCATACGGTCCTGAACCCAGCAGGAGTACAGATAGGCACCGTCAACATTGGAACTGCTACTGAAATAGTGAAATGCATCGGCGGAGTCAACAAGCTGGGAGCGTCTTCATGTCCCTCCACCGACAGCGTTGACACCCTACACTACGCCGTCTCAGGATCTCTCACACCCAGCAGACCAGTAACAGATCTCTTGTTCACTGCAAACTTCACCATCGTCGCAAACTCGGCCAACACACCGATAACGTTCCAGACAGGCTGCACCGGCACCAGTGTACTAGGCGGGGTCTGCGTCGCAATATTCAATGGATCTACAACCCCCGATCCCGAAACATCGCAGACAGCCAAATTCAGCAACCAGATGTACTTCGACCTCGTGCCGAGCGCCGGGAGCCTCGAGGTCTCCAAAGGAGACATCGACCTGACTGTTACCGTTCTGGTTCCAAGCCTGAACTCTTTCACGGGGACAGTCAACCTCGGCGTTTCCTCCTCACCCGTGGGACCGACTGTTTCAATCATTCCGAACAGCGTGACCATCGCGCCCGGTTCCGACGGCCTTGCAGAACTCAACGTAACTGTCACGAAGACCGTCGCACCTGGCCCGTACACTCTCAACATAACCGGCACGAGCGGATCGCTACCACAGAACTCGGTAGCAATTCAACTTGCCGTGCCAACCCCAGATTTCACGTTGACCCCAACGCCGAACAATCTCTTCTTCAACATAACCGTCTCCGGCACTTCGAACATAACGATCTCGAGCGTTGGCAATTTCAACGGAACAGTCACACTTAGCCTGCCCCCAACCTTGCCGCAGGGGCTGAACGCATCACTGATCAACCCGGTGCTCAAACTGTCTAGTAAGGGGACCAACATGACAAGGCTAGTCGCCAACTCAACGTCAGCAGGCACCTTCACCCTCAACATCACCGCAACCTCCGGCTTGTTAGTTCACACCTCCAAAGTGAAGATAACAGTGCTAGACTTCTTCTTACATGTCAATCCGGGGGTTCTGAACGTGCTGAATGGGACCACTGCGACAAGAGTCGTGGAGGTAAATCCAACCTCATTCTACAATGTAACGGTAACAGTCGGGAAACCAGACATGATCTATATTGACCAGATACTAGAAAACGGAATAATTGCGCCCTCGACCGGACTCCTAGTGAGCTGCAGTCTAAATGTTCTCAAAATAACTTCGACTGGAAACACGAACGGACAGAATAGCACCAACTGCGCAATAACGGGGCAAGCACTTGGAGATTACATCGTCATAGTAACAGCTACGAGTGGAAGCTCTGGCCGAACCTCCAATCACGCAGTCAGCTTCCAAGTCGCCGTCATAAAACCAAGCTACTCTATCAGACTACCTACGACAAGCGTGACAACAGTCTCAGTCGGCTCATCCACAAGTATCAATGTAGTCATCTCAGGGAACCACAACCTCGCCGATAATGTGACTATCGACCTCTCGGTCTCAACCGCCAGCGTGTCCCTCAGCCAGAACACCACAAAGGCATTACTAACGAGCACCTCCCCAAACGCAACCATACTAGTTACTATTACTGCAAGCTCGACCGCCCAATCGGGTACCTACACTCTAACCGTAACAGGGACGGGAAAATTCAGCAACCCCCCTGTCATAACCGCATCTACCCAGTTCGTGGTCGTGGCGACCACCTCTCCGCAAGACCTGGAAGTGTATTCTGTAGCTCCGAGCCCGACTTCAGTCACTATTGGTGACGATGTGACCATAACCATAATTGTACGTAACATAGGCAAGCTTGCTGAGAACGCCACGGTAATTGCGATCGTAGGAGACCAAAATATCGGCACGAAAAACGTGACCCTTAGTCCAGGTCAGAACGTAACGGTAACGATTACTTGGCATACGTCAGGCTTTAGCGGAGGGGCGTACATGATCGGCGGAAAGGTCCCGGGTGTCTCGGGGGAGAGCATCCTATCGAACAACCTACTGAGATCTCCGACACCCGTGACTCTCAACGCATCTAACACCAGCATATTGTCAAATCCGTACACGGTACCAGCGATACTAGTTGGAGCACTCATCCT
>Ga0209160_1002795_pt1 | contig 14460 bp, 14 predicted proteins | sample GraSoiAngelo_153_FD_186167 | JGI IMG/M metagenome (GOLD analysis project Ga0209160, IMG submission 186167) | Grasslands soil microbial communities from the Angelo Coastal Reserve, California, USA - 14_1009_12_40cm (SPAdes) (version 2) | ecosystem: Environmental > Terrestrial > Soil > Grasslands ...
CTGCGAGACAGAAGAGGAAGCTACTAGTCCACTGGGAACACCTGTGAACCAATCGGTGCCGCATAGGATATAGGCAGTAGGATGACTTGGGTCTGGTACATACTGATAGCAAACCTGCTGAGAAGTCAGAGTGTAGTTGAATGGAATCGGGCCCGGCTTTGACTGAACAGAAATGTTAAGCGTCGGCACTAAGGTCAACAAATCAACCGTGTCAACCTCGTGCACATCTGCTATTGAAAACGGTGGGACGCCGTCCTGCTGCCCTACCGCTGCGATAGAAGATAACAATGACACCAAACACACGATTGTAATTGTGAGTATTTTCACGCAATTCCTCTTTCAAACGCTTGGAAAGCGCTGGTCGCATTCTCGTCCGAGTGCGCGTTGCATCTAACCGCCAGATGAAAAGGGTGTTGTCGCGTCGAAGCTGGAGGTCCATGCTACTCTCGCGCGCAAACAATAAGGCGTCCCGAGCGCCTTTGTAATCGAGCGCAGTTCCAAGGCCGTTAACCTGGGCCGCTGCACAGGGTTGAAAATGACTGTGCAGGTACAAATTGTTCCTGGGAAAAATGGGAAAGCACCCAATGAGAGAGAAATGACTCCTCACCAGATCGCACAGGAACCTAAGCTACATACCTCTAGCAGAAAGTCGTTGTGCTGGCCTGTCTCCAGATCGTGTAACCGAAATCGGTGGAAGTCGGAAACAAGAACAAATCGAGGCAGCTTACTCTCGGGTAGACCGGGGAAGTAGTCAATTGCTTGTGCATGAGCGCGATCAAGATCCTCCCCCTCGGACTTGTGCTCCACAATCAGGACCCCTGGCCATAACATGTCAATGGAACCGCGCCGGTCACCCAGCATGTTTACAGGTTCTTCGAACGTAGCAACACGTCGGCGTGATACGCCGAAAATCTGAAAGAACTCGTTCCAAAAAGTCTGGGAATCCGCGCGTTCGCTTCGGGCAGACGCCCATTCCCGCGCAAACTGTTCAGCACGTACTCGTAGCTCCGACTGGGAGATCGCCATCGAAAGGACAGATTATCTTGTAAGGGGCGGCTTTAGTAGTGACTCATTATGGTTCTGCGGTCGCGGGTGTCCCCGCCTTCGCCGATTCTGTTTTTGTTCTAGTTTCAGAACAAGGGTCTGGCTGGTTTCCGGGCAAATGCAGATTCCCTTCGACTTCCCCTTCGACTCCGCTCAGGGCTTCGGCAAAAACGGGCAGGCTTTCGGGGCTGAAGCCGCGTCGGAATGGCAAGAGGGAGGCGGTTTGGCGCTCTTCGGCTTCTCTCAGGGCAGGCTCTGAAGTCGTGCCCTCCCCAAAGCGCACGAGCGGGAAGCGCTCGCGCCTACATCGACAAGGTGCACGAACGGGACGCTCGCGCCTACATCAACAACCGTCCGCGGGCGAGGGCGCCCGCGCCACACGCGACGTGGGCCAGGAAGAGGCGTGAGTAGAACTCCGTCCTTAAAATCACGGGAGGACAGGTATCCCCCTCTCACTGCTGAGTCAAACTCGTCAGCCGAAAACCTGGGCCATTCGCCGGAGGGCTGACAGAATTCAGAAACCTACGCTGCCCTTGCGGGCGAGTAACGTAGTTCAAGCCGCTTGATTTTGGCCAAGTCGGCAGGAAGCCGCTTCTTCTTCCTCCGTATCTCGCTACGGTGACCGCGGCGATCCTCGCGCGCAAAGCTCTTCTTCTTTGCTTCAGAACCGAACACCTGGCTCCATTTCCCATTCTTAAAGATGATCTGATAACCGCCTGAAAGAATTTGAAATGGCTTCTTGACCTTGTCCATATGATCGAAGCGTACCGACTCCGGCTTGTGGAAGTCTTCAAAGTAGGCCGGGTGGATGAAGTCGCTCATCTGGATACCATCCACATCGAAGCTTAGCGCCTCGACTGGATCCGCGCTCTCGTAGGCATAGACCAGCTTCGGGTTAGGTCCAGTGGTCATCAGGTTGATGGCCGGATCAACCAGCATTTCGACCAGTTCGTGAGATGCCGACACACTTACCAAATCGCCATTGTCGAGGGTGGTCTTAACGAAAACCTTCGACTGCGGCAACCCGTCGGGAGTGAGATCGTGGTATGCCAGGGCATCGGGCTGATCGGCATTGTCCAGAAATACCATCGCCCAAGCCCCTTTCTTGAATCCCGTGGTCTTGACGAGCTTCGCGGGCGTGCCCCATATCGGCGCAACATATTTGTCGACATACACCTGCATTGCCGCGATCAAAGCATCGAAGTCGACGCCGAGCGCCATAGTTGCCTTATTGAAACAAGCGATTGTGGGAATTTCACCCTGATTGAATGCACCAAATACCTGATCATTAGTCATCACGTACCTCTCCTTCCAATAGTTTTGGAATGTCCTTGGTTGATTTGCAAGTTTAGAGCAGGGCCCAGAGCCGGGGAGAAGTGAGAGCCATTATCCACCTGGACTTGGCGGTCGTCAACAAGTGCAGTGCAGATTCCGCGGGGGCTGAAGCCGCCTCGGAATGACAAGAGGGAGGCGGTTTGGCGCCCTTCGGCTTCTCTCAGGGCAGGCTCTGAAGTCGCGCCCTTCCTAAAGCGCACGAGCGGGACGCTCGCGGCTGCATCGATGGAATTTTCGCGGGCGAGGGCGCCCGCGCCACACGGCCAGCCAGTACCTCGGTAACTTGCGGGGCCCGGCGCAAGCGCCCAACATCTCTGAGTCTGAATGGGGATAGCTTGTCTGGCGCTCGGATCGAGAGAGCCAGTGTCGTCCGTTTCCCCGCACATAGGAGAGAAAAGATGAAGAGCAAGATTCTGGTGTTGGGATTTGCGTGTTTGTCGCTGGTGGCGGTGGCGCAGTCCAACGAAAAGCAGTCGAAGGAGAAGCAGAACCAGCCCGCGGCGGCGGTGAAGTCTCCGCGAGATATTGCTACTGGCCAGGCTTCTGGAAGAGCCATGAGCGATCAGAAAGTGCTGCATCGCGATCTGGCAGCGCGTGACGCGCAGAGTGGCAAGGCCACAGGCAAGAAGATGGCGCAGGATGATTGGCATCAGCAGCGGGTCGCGGTTGGGGACGTGAATGGTGACGGCAAGGCCGACGTGACTGCGAATGGCTCCGCTCATGCCAGCGGACAGAATGCGGTCATCAACAACAGCCATTCGAATATTAAGAATCAGCGTGACATGGCGACGGGGCAGGCGAGCGGCAAGCGTCAGCACCAGCCGTTGACGGTCAGCAAAGAAGTTGACAAGGCGTCGCCGAAGAACTGACGGGTTGCAAAAGAAGTTTCTAAACCACAAAGGGCACGGAGCTACACGACGAAAGCAGTAATTACGTTCGTGTACCTTTGTGTCCTTAGTGGTCAATTCCCGTCTTGCACAGAGTTCCTCCGTCCTTATTCTTGAGGATGGAGTTTTGTTTTTTGGCGGACGTTGCGTGCGTTAAACATAACTCCCGAAACCAACCCGGCCTGCGCGGTTTGCGTCTGAATTCCGGGAGAGAAATATGGCACAACGGAAAAAGTCCGGCGGTAGAAGGTATGGCAAGGCTGCGGGCAAGACGGTAGCTAGCGCAATGCGGCGCAGAAAAAGAGGGACGCTCAAATCCGGCAAGGGCGGAAAAGGTGGGACGGTGAAGAGCCGCAAACAGGCCATCGCCATTGGGCTTTCAGAAGCTCGCAAGAAAGGCGCGAAGGTTCCCAGGAAAGCTGCGTGATGGGGTGATTTCGTGCTGCGGCGTTCGCGGTAGTGTTCGTCATTTCATGAACCACGAAGGACACGAAGTTACACAAAGGATCATTTTATGAACCACAAAGGACACGAAATCACACAAAGGGTTGAGTCCTAAAACGCTTCTTTCGGGTTCCTTCGTGACCTTCATGGTTAAATTCGGAGGCTACCGAGTTGTCCTCGGTGGTAGCTAGGTTGCGGTGCGGATCGACGATCAGCCAGGCTGCTGATCCTATTACGCACAGGGCTGCTGCGACCAGGAATGATGCCGTCCAACCAAATTTCACTGCGATCCAGGGCGTGAGCTGCGCAGTGACCGCGCCGCCGATCTGCGCACCCATGTTCATAAAGCCGGAAACTGATCCGGCGGAGCGGCCGGCGATGTCAGCCGTTACGGACCAGAAGGAGCTCTGGGCCAAGTACAGCGCGCCTGCGCCGCCAGCCAGAACGACGCTGGCCACGCGCGCGCTTTCGGCTTTCGCTCCAAGAACGAGGAACACGGCGGCGCACAGAATTACGACAGCGGCGAGAATGCAGCGTCCTAGCCGCGGCCCGTGGATGCGAGTAAGGCGGTCGCTCAGCAGGCCGCCGAGAGTGCAGCAGACCGCCATCGCGAGAAACGGAAGCATGGCATAGAAGGCGCTGGCCTTCAGGTTCAGGCCGCGCACTTGAGCCAAATAGATATAAAACCAACTGAAGAAAATCCAGGCGACATATCCAAAGCAAAAATAACTCAGGGTTACGGCAAGCACTTCTTTGCTGGTAAGCACGTTTTTCCAGGGGACGAGCTTTGGATGATCTTCGGCCGAAGTTTTTGCCGTCAGACCTGAGCGGATGAATGCCAGCTCTTCGCTCGAAACACTTGGGTGCTCTGCGGGAGAATCGCGCGCAGTGAGAAACCAAACGGCCCCAACGATCAGCCCGAGACCTGCGCATACACAGAAGGATGCTCGCCAGCCATAGTGAAGCATCAGGAAGGTGATGAGCGGAGGCGAAAGGCCTGCGCCTGCGCCCACGCCGGCGAATATCCATCCGTTAGCGATACCGCGCTCCTGGGAGGGAATCCAGCGAGCAACGAACTGATTGGAGGCAGGATAGACCACCGCTTCGCCGGCGCCGAGGAGAAAACGAATTGCGATAAACAGAATGAGGGCGCGGCTGATATTTGCCGGAACTGCTGCGGTCATCGCAGTGAATACGCCCCACCAGATGACGCCCATCGTCAGCACGCGGCGCGGTCCAAAGCGGTCAGCGAGACGGCCGCCGAGGGTCTGGAAGAGAGCGTAGCCCCAGAGCAGCGCGCTAAAAACCGTGCCCAACTGGACATTGGTGAGGTGATATGCGGAAGCGATAGATGCTCCCGCGACGGAGATGTTCACGCGATCCAGGAATGCGACGGCGCTAAGAATGAACAGCCAGAAGACAAGGAACCAACGAAAGGAGCCAGGCTTCTCGCCGGTCATCTCTGGTCCTTTGCGTTGCAGCCATTGTTGGAATAGCGGGCGTGTGTTATTTTCCGCAGCGACTCAAATTCCATCCTCGATCCAAGAGAGCAAACGACATGAAAAAAGCTGTGTTCGGTTTTGCGGTGCTTGTATTGGCCACTTCTGGTCTTGGACAACTCGGGCTTTTCTCGAAGGAACAAAGAATCGAGTTTACACCGGAATGGCATGGGGAGCGCTTCGCGGATGGCCGGCCGAAAGTCGCTGACGGTGTGCTCGCGCGTCTGAAAGAGGTTACTGCGGATGAGGCCTGGGACATTCTGCAGGACGCGGGCTATCGCAATCAATTCGAACCTGGATGGAAAGTGATTAATCCAGGAGGGCGTCTCGTGGGCCGGGTAGTTACTGCGGTGTTCACTCCGCGTCGTCCCGATGTGGATTCGATCATCCAAGCGAATGGCAAGAAAGAACAGCGGGTCGGAGGCGAGAACTCGTGGGTGATAGATATTTTGCAGCCCGGCGATGTGCTGGTGGTGGATTTGTTCGGGAAAATTCGCTACGGCACGTTTGCGGGAGATAATCTTTCGACAGCGATTTTTGCCAAGAGCCACAACGGATTGATTGTGAATGGCGCCGTCCGCGATGTGACCGGGATCGAAGAGATTAAGGGCTTTCAGGTTTACGTGCGTGGCGTTGATCCGTCTGCGCTGGAAAGCACCATGCTGATGGGAATCAACGTCCCGATTCGCATCGGTGATGTGACGGTCATGCCGGGCGATATCGCGTTGGGAGATCCCGAGGGCCTCACTTTTATTCCTCCGCAGCTTGCAGAAAAAGTTGCGGCAGATACCGAGATGGCCCATCTCGTTGACGAATGGGGCCACACGATGCTGCGCGAAGGAAAGTACACCCCGGGACAAATTGACCGCGAGTGGACCCGCGACATGGTCGAAGAATTCAACCGCTGGCTCGCGCAAAAGGGATCGACACTTCGCATGCCGCTGCCAGCCAGGTGAGCGGGAGATTCGAGTTTGAACGCAGCATCGCATCAGTTCGCTCTAACAGGCTGCGGAAAAAGTCTGAATCGAGACGATTCGCCGCCTCAGGGGCTAAAGCCCTTGCTGATGTTGCCCGACTTACGCGGCGCTAAAGCGCCGCTCTACCACAGTGCAGCAGGCTTTCGTGACTTTTCCGCAGCCTGCTAAGCTGAGTGCGCTTTGAACAGTTTCACCAACTGCTCGGCGACAATCTTCTCTTCGCCCGGTTGAAGCATAAATGAATTCATGGCCAGGCCCGGTTTGCCTTCGCCGCCTCCTATGACGATCGATGGCTTGGAGCTTCTCAAAATTTTGGAAGCGTCCGGCGGACTCAAGTTGATGTGGGCAGAATCCCAGGTGATTTGCATATGGGGTACATGGTTGGCGATTTCGGGCACGAAAAAAGACGTGCTCACACCGGGCACTTTTGCGATCTGCCGCGAGATGCGCTCCAGGCGGTCCTGCCATTCTTTGGTGAGCGCGTCGTGATCTTCGCTGAGGAAAAGTTCCAGCGCCTTGATCATTCCGATAATTTCTTCTTTGCCGACTTTTTGACTGCGGCCGAGCGTGTCCTCGTGCGGGCTGTTGTTGAGCAGGGCATTTGCGACCAGATCCTTACGCCCGATGAGCAGCCCGGCGCATTGCGGGCCACGAATTGCCTTGCCGCCGCTGAATGTGATGAGGTCGTAACCCATGTTGGCGTAATCCCACAAATGAGATACCGGCGGCGTGTCTGCGGCAGCATCGTTCATGCACGGCAAGTTGTATTGCTTGGCCAGCTTCGGCCAATCGTCTACCTTGATCTGCCCAGCCCCATTGGCGAAGTTGGTGAAGTGCATCATGGCCGTGCGATCGTTGACCGCTTTTTGCAGATCGTCGCGCGTTTCGATCTCGATCAACTTCACGCCTGTTGAGCGCAGTTGATGATCGAACGGGTTGCGATGCGATTTCTGGATGATCACTTCCGACTTCAAGCCGGTGAGATCGGGCAACTGTTTAATGTAGGTTTCACTAGAGCCGGTAAGAATGCCAGCTAGGCCCGATTGCATGGCGGCTGCGGCCCCCGAAGTGACCAGCGCGGTGTAGCCCTCGGGCAGCTTGAGCATTTCGGCGATTTTGTTTCCGGCGGCGACCTCCAGCTCGGGAATGCTGACGAAATGGCGGCCAGCCTGCATCATGACCGCTTCCAGTTCGGGGTGGGGAAGCGATCCGCCGAGCATGGTCATGGTCCCTTCGCAGTTGATTACCGTAGTCAAACCCAGCTCTTCATATGGATTGCCCGAGTGGCCGAATCCGCTTTTTACGGCGCGATCGGCGTCGCGAGCAGATGCATATAGTTTTTTTGGCGCGGCGACAGTACCGGCGAGCGCGGCGATGCTTCCGAGGAAAGTCCGGCGATTCCAATTTGAGCGGGGGCGCATTGGGAAGCTCCTTTATTTATGTGCAACGGCAGCTATGCAGTTGATTTCCAGCAGCGAATGCCCGGGCACTCCGGCAACTGATATCGTGGTTCTGGCCGGTCCGCCGTGCGGGAAATAAGTTTTGAAAACTTTGTTCATGCCATCGTAGTCGGCCAGATTGGCCAGGTAAACGGTGAGTTGCAGAATGGTGTCCATAGAGCCACCGCCAGCTTCCACCAGTTTCTTGACATTATTCATGACTTTGGTTGTGTGGGTTTCGATGTCGGCGCCCTGCACGGCGCCGGCGTCATTTGCGCCCTGGCCGGAGATGTAGATCAGACCGTTGTGGACGATGAGCGACGTGATCATCTGCGTGCCGTCGGCGGGCTTGCCTTCGTAGTTGAGCTTTTTGACTTCTGAATCCGAGGTTTGGCCGAACGCGCTTTTCCCCAGGATTGCGCTGCCGATTCCCAGCGCCGAGAACGCCGACATCAGCCGGGCTGCGAATTTTCTACGATTGAAGTTCATCATCGATTCTCCTTTTTTGGTCTGAACTTTTATGGCAATGAAAAGCTGAAAATATCACTTCCTGCGGCGACGGCGACGTACTGCTTACCTTCGACCGCGTAGCTCATGGGCGATGCGCTGAAATCCTGGCCGGTATTGAAATGCCACAGTGGCTTGCCGGTTTGCGCGTCGAGGGCTTCAAACGAATCGGCGTCATCGCCAAAGAAGAGCAAACCTCCCGCGGTAGTCATGGTCCCGCCGGAGGAATGGGCATGGCCGGCTTGCGGATATCGCCAAGCGAACGACTGCGTTTCGAGATTGTAGGCCAGCAGGATTTTCTGTGAGGTCTCGGTGGGAATGCGCTTGATGCCTGTGGAGTAGAAAGTTTGTCCTTCCTTGAATTTCTCGGGCTTTAAGAAGAAAGTTTCGCATTCCTCCAAAGCCAGGAAATACACCAAGTGCGTGGATTCGTTGTAGGAAGGCGAAAACCAGTTGGTGGCGCCGCCAAATCCGGGGCAGATGCGGGTTCCTTCCGGCGTGGGCTCGACGTGCGTGAGGATCGGACGGCCCTTGGCGTCGATTCCTTCGGCCCAATTCAGTTTACTGACGAAGGATATGGCGGAGAGGAATTGGCCGGTCACGCGGTCGAGCACGTAGATGAAACCGTTGCGATTGGCTTCAACCAGCAGCTTGCGAGGCTCGCCTTTGTAAGGTGCATCAATCAGAATTGGAGTTTCAGTAGCGTCGTAATCAAAAAGGTCATGCGGGGTAAATTGAAAGTACCACTTTAACTGTCCGGTGTCAGGTTCTAGGGCCAGCACACAGTCTGCATAGAGGTCGTCCCCAGGGCGCACGCCGCCTTCAAAATCTGGCGCGGGATTGCTGGTCCCCCAATAAAGGAGATTCAGGCCGGGGTCATACGTGCCGGACATCCACGCGGTTCCGCCGCCGTGCAGATACAAATCACCCGGCCAACTCTCAGAGCCGAATTCGCCGGGCGCGGGAATGGTCCAGAAACGCCAGGCAAGTTTTCCGGTGAGCGCGTCATAGGCGGCGACGAAGCCGCGAACTCCATCGTCGCCGCCCGATGTGCCCACGATAACTTTGTCTTTTACAACGAGCGGTGCGGCTGTCGCGCCGTAATTTTTGTTCCAATCGGCGTAGGCAACATCCCAGATCAGGTGGCCAGAGCGCGCGTCGAGACAGAGCAGATGTGCGTTGTCGGTTTGCCGGTAGATTCTGGAATGCCAAACGGCTGTGCCACGGCTGATGTGGCGCGAGGCGTCATCAATAAGGCCTTCGCTGTTCGGACGCGAATGATGCCAGATCATGCGGCCAGTACGGGCATCGAGAGCGTAAGTATCGTTGGCGGCAGTCGCAAACATTATGCCGTTCACAACCACAGGTGTAACTTCCAGGCGGTCTGAGTTTGCGGAGTGGAAGACCCATTCAGCTCGCAATTGAGCGACGTTATTGGTATTGATCTGGGACAAGCTGCTGTAGCGCCGCCCGGAGTAATCGCCGTTATAAGTGACCCAATTCGCCGCGAGGGTTCGGGATTCTAGTTGTGTGGGCAAAACATCGACTGAGACTGAAGCACTGGAAATTTCTTGCGCAGCAGCCATTCCGCCTACAGCGATGATTAGCAGCAAAGCTGTTATCCGCCACAGTTTCATTGTTTGTGTCAGCTCTGGCTCGACCCAGGCAATCAACGCGATGCTGCTGCCGGAATAGCAGTCGATGAAGGGCTTGCCGCCTTTGACCAAGAGTTCTTATCATTCTGCGCCGCTGCGATCTGAAACCCGAGTTCACGGGAAATCTTCAGGCCTGCTTGTTGCACGAGTGGCGCGAGTTGGCGCAGCCGCGCCATCGGCATCCGAACCACTGGGCCGGTAATGCTCAAGCTGGCATTGACGGCGCCGGTGTGATCCCAGATGGGCGCGGCCACGCAGCGAATGTGCACTTCGTTTTCCTCGAGGTCCCAGGCATAGCCGTTTCGTTGCACGCGTTGCAGGTGATTTTGCAGCTCCTGAAGATTGCTGATGGTGTTTTGTGTAGCGCGCTTGAGGTCCAGCTTTGCAAGAGTTGCGGCTTGATCCTCCGGGGGCATGTAGGCCAGCATTACTTTTCCGACGGCTGTGCAGTGCAGGGGAACCGCCGCGCCAATGCGGGAGTAAATCCGTACCGGCTCGGGAGAATCCAATTTCTCGACGTACACCGCGCCGAGATCGTGGAGAAGAGTGAGATGGATGGTCTCGCGGGTCTTCTGATTGAGTTCCTGCAAATAGGGAAGACTCAGGTGCCGAATGTCGAGATGGCCAAGAGCCGCCTGGCCCAAAGCAAAGCAGGCCATTCCGAGATGGAAAGTACCGTGGCTGGTGGAATTCAAGAAGCCACCTGATTCTAGATTCACAAGGAAACGGTGCACTGTGCTGGTGGGCAGCGCTGAAAGCTTGGCAACCTGTGTTGCGGTGAGGCCGCTTTCGGCCTTGGCAAACAGGTTCAGGAGCTTCAGGCCGCGTTGTAGGGCAGTGATGTTATAGGTCCGCTTTGGATTTTTTGTCATGCTGCCGGTTAGCTGCTGCTCAGAAATGAAAGTGCGAATTATGGTATGAAAACGACTTTTATGCAATGCGGAAAGCTATAGGCGACCAAATTTCTTGACCGCCTCCTGAATGGACTTATATTTCTCGATGTATCCGTACATGGAGTGCTCCTGAAAATCCAACGTCTGGGCCAAAGCAAGGACTTCCTCGGCTCTGGCGCGCGGCACGACGACCACGCCATCGTTGTCGGCGCTGATAATGTCGCCGGGTTGGACGTCTACGCCGTCACAGACCAGAGGAACGTTGGAGCCCGCGAAACGGTAATGGTGAACCGAGGTGGAGGGCACGACGCCCAGCGCAAATACCGGAAACCCAATCTTGCGGAGCTGTCCGAGATCGCGAACGCCACCGTCGATCACCGCGCCGGAATATCCGCGCGACGACATTGCGGTTCCCATTAATCCGCCCATCCCTGCGATATTCACACCATCCTCGACTACCATGACCCACACCGAATTTAACGCGCCTTGATCGATCGCCGCCAGCATTCCGTTGAGGGCGGCGGGGTCTTTGTTACCTTCGTCCTTCTGCAGATTTACAGTCAGAGCGAAACCGGCAAACTTGGCGGGAAAAATTGGCTGCATTTTGTGCGACATGTACATGCGGCGGCCGGTGAGTTGCTCTAGGGCATCTGAAACCGACGCGACTTCTACGTGACGGTATGCGTCGATGAGGTTCTGATCTTTGGCTGCCGGAGCGCTGTTGGACGTAGATTGGGCAAAGAGGCTGAATGGGGACTTCCGAATCATCACTATGAACAGAACGGCAAAGAAAATGGCAGAGATTGCGCTGATTCGCAGCACTCGCGATTTGTGCATTGGGTCCTCCCGTTGTATATATGTGCGCGGACTCTAACATTGCTGGTCGAGGATTGGAAGAGACCATTTTCACTGCATGAAAGGAGCTGGATTCAAATGATACGAGAGAGAAAGTGGGTGTTCACAGCGGGATTCATTGTAGCTTTTGCTGTTTTGCTCGCGGGTTCTGGCACATCTGTCGCCCAGGAGAAGCGCGTGATTAAGCTTCCGGGAACGGAATCGCTGCCCTTCAGTGATGGAGTAATTGCCGGCAACACACTCTACATTGCCGGACAAGAGGGAACGGATGATAAAGGCAAACTGGCCACTGGAGGAATCAGCGCGGAAACGCAAGCGGCGCTGGCGAACATTGAAAGAGTCGTAAAATCAGCCGGCTTTGAGCTGAAGGACATTGTTTCGGTGACCGTATATTTAGCCGATATTCACGAGTTTGGGGATATGAATAAGGTGTACAAGAGCATCATGCCCGATCCCAAGCCGGCGCGCGCTACGGTGCAGGTCGCTGCGTTGGTGAACAATGCGCGGATTGAGATTTCGGCAATCGCGGTAAAGCAGAAGTAATCTTTCCATATCGTGAAACCATTCACCAAAAATGCAACCTGCATTTGCCTGATTATCTTTGTAGTTTGCGTGAACTTGCGAAGCCAGCAGCGCGCGCCCTCACCCGCTGCCTTGCTTCAGGGACGGCAGGTATTTTCCTCAAGCTGCGCGGGATGCCACGGCCTCGATGGCCGCGGTGGCGAGCGGGCGCCAGACATCGCCAGCAAACGGGAAGCGCAGCGGCTCTCGAGTGCGGCACTGGAGCGAATCGTGCACGATGGCGTTCCGGGCACCGGCATGCCATCGTTCCAGTCGCTGGGGGCATCGCGGATACAGGCTGTGGTGCTCTACGTGCGAAGTTTGCAAGGACGCGGCGAGGGGGGCAGACTGCCGGGGAATCCTCAAGCCGGCAAAGTCCTATTCTTCGGCAAAGCCGAGTGTGCTGAGTGCCACATGGCCGCGGGAGCGGGAGGATTCATCGGATCCGACCTGAGCAACTATGCGGCCACAGAATCTACGCAGGAGATTCGGGAGGCAATACTTCATCCTGAAGCCAAGGCGGACCCAGCGAAGAAAACCGTGGTCGTGACGACCACGTCGGGCGAGCAGCTCACCGGTGTAGCGCGTAACGAAGACAACTTCTCGCTGCAACTTCAAACTTTGGATGGCGCATTTCATCTTTTCACGAAATCAGAGTTGAAAAGCGTGGAGCACCAGGACCGGTCCTTGATGCCCTCCGACTACAGCTCCAGATTGAGCCGCGTGGAGCTGGACGATGTCGTGAGGTATCTGATGAGCATTGCGAAGGACGATTTGTCCGAAACCAAACGAGGTCGCAAGGCTAGGAAACCAGAGAGCGAGGACCAAGAGTGATTGCGGCTTCGGCTGCGATTAGAATCTTTAACCGCAGAGAACGCAAAGCACGCAAAGTGCGGAAGCTATTTCTTGATTGCCACTGCCACTCCATCGCGGATCGGCAGGATCGTGGTGAAAAGATCCAGCGAGTTATAGAGCAATTTGTTGAACTCCAAAATCGCTTTGGTAGATTTTTCTGTGGGATTTCTCTGTGCAACTTTGCCACTCCAGAGAACGTTGTCGGTTACGAACAGCCCGCCTTTGCGCAGCTTGGGAATGGCAATGCGAAAAACGCGCGGATAATCTTCTTTATCGACGTCATTGAAGATGATGTCGAATTGCTGCCTTTCTTCCGACAGCAGTTCGAGCGCGTCTCCGGTTTTCAGCGTGATGCGGTCGCTGACCTCGGCCCTCTCAAAATACTTCCGAGCACGCGCGGCGTTATTCGAGTCGCCGTCGGTGTAAATTACCTTGCCGCCCTGGGCGATGGCGCGAGCCCACCAGATGGTCGAGTACCCAATCGCTGAGCCCATTTCGAAGACAGTCTTAGCATTGGTCATGAGCGCCAATTGATAGAGCAGGCGCCCAACTGCCGGGCCAACAATTGGAACTTTGTGTTTGGCGGCTTCGGCCTCCATTTCGGCGAGAACCTCATCGCGCGGTGGCAGGATGGAATAGATATAGTCTTCTACGGCGGCTGTGGTGATGCCGCCCATGCGCCAATATTCGTTGATCTTCTTTTTATCCAAGTTTCGCTCCTGGCAAGCGCTGTCGCCGCACAGCCGAGGGCGGCTGTCCCTACGTGTTTTCAGGAAACGGTTACGCCTGGCTTGAGTTCCACAACCTCAACATCGGGCGCGAGCTTTTGCAGGTCGCCCGGTCTTCCGGTTAATAGAGGAAACGTGCCGAAGTGCATGGGTATGACCGTTTTCGGCTTGAGCAGCTTGCAAGCGTACGCGGCCTCGCGCGGCGACATGGTGTAATGATCGCCGATCGGCAGCATGGCGATGTCGGGGGCGTATAGCTCGCGGATTATTTGCATGTCACCGAAAACGTTCGTGTCACCCGCGTGGTAAATCTTCAAGCCGTTATCAAAATGGATCACGTAACCGCAGGCTTCTCCGCCGTAGATGATTTGATCGCCTTCCTGAATTCCGCAGGAATGCTGCGCGTTCACCATGGTGACTTTGATATCGCCGACCGTCTGTGTTCCACCTTTGTTCATCGGCGAAATTTGTTTTGCGCCTTTTTTCTCCATCCATGAGCACAGCTCGTAAATGCCAACAACCATGGGATTGTGCTTTTTTGCGATTTCGACTGCATCGCCGATGTGATCGAAGTGGCCATGCGTGCAGAGCATGACGTCTACTTTCTTAATTTCCTTTTCTTTCTCAGGGCACATGGGATTGCCCATGATCCAGGGATCAACCAGGATGATTTTGCCGCGGGGAGTTTCGATACGGAAAGTCGCGTGGCCGAGCCAGGTGATTTTGATACCGTTGAGGTGCATTGGTTCATGTTCAGCACTCAGCATTGAGCATTCAGTCT
>Ga0209160_1002796_pt1 | contig 14460 bp, 14 predicted proteins | sample GraSoiAngelo_153_FD_186167 | JGI IMG/M metagenome (GOLD analysis project Ga0209160, IMG submission 186167) | Grasslands soil microbial communities from the Angelo Coastal Reserve, California, USA - 14_1009_12_40cm (SPAdes) (version 2) | ecosystem: Environmental > Terrestrial > Soil > Grasslands ...
TTCCCGGTGGCGATACCGGAGGGGCCACACCCGTTCCCATCCCGAACACGGAAGTTAAGCCCTCCAGGGCCGATGGTACTGTGCTGGCAACGGTACGGGAGAGTAGGTCGCTGCCGGGTTAATTCACCGAAGGGGGCCGGTCTGGCCCCCTTCGTGTTTCTGCGTGACGTCAGTGAGCGAAGGCGGCGAACAGCGCCAGCGCGAATCCGATGACGGTGGCGACGACCGCGGCGCCCGCGAGCAGCCAGTCGATCGTCGTCTCAGCGCGTCGCTCGGCCAGCGAGAGCACGAGCCCCGAGACGAAGCCTCCGATGAAGCCCCCGGCGTGGGCGAGATTGTTCACACCTGCCATGAAGAACCCCGCGATGAAGAGAACCAGCGCCCACTGACCGTATTGCTGCAGCTCGAACCGACCGAAGACGCCGCCACGTTTTCGGCCGTACGCGACGAGCGCACCGAGAAGCCCGAAGATGGAGCCCGAGGCGCCCACCGTGAACGGAACATCGAAGGCGTTCGACACGATGAACCCAAGGATACCCGACACACTGAAGACGACGACCAGTCGTGCGGGGCCGTAATACTCCTCGACCTTGGGCCCGAGCTGACGGATCCAGAGCACGTTGAAAATGATGTGCAGCAGTCCGCCGTGCAGGTAGATCGCGGTGAGCACCGTCCACCAGTGCCCGGCCTGCCACGGGATGGAGCCCGCGGCGCCGAATGCCCAGAGCGCGCGGTTGCTCGGCGCGAACACATCGAAGATGCCGCGCGGGCGGAGCGCCGACGCCGGATCGAAGACGAGCGTCGCGACGTAGAGCACGACGCACGCGAGCGTCACCGCGTTCGTGAAGTTCCACGAGCGAAAGATCTGCCGGAGCGGGCCGGCGAATCCCCACATGCCCGGATTGCGCCGGCCGCAGACGAGGCACACGGGGGCGGCGGCATGCGTCAGCCTTCCGCAGGAGGGGCAGAGGATCGATCCGGTCGTCTTACGAAACATCAGCCCTCGCCGCCAGGCACTCGGGACGCATCATCGAGCCAGACACCAAGGTCGACGAGGCGGCCGGTGAGGGAGCAAAAAGGACTGTTCGAGTTCCCGGCCACGGCGCGGCGGTGCGACACGTCGGGCAGGTCACCGTCCGCTCGCGCTGCCGGGAGCGAGCATCATCGCGGTCGACAGGGCTCTCGACGAGCGCGTCGTTCATTCTGGCTCGAATCGTACGAGTGCCCGCAAAGCGTGTCAACTCGGGCACTTGGCGAACGTGTGAGGGATGGTTTTCGTTGACACTCGTCGACGGCGTCGCGTAGAGTTGCGGAGATCTCTCCACCGAAGGAGCCCACCGCATGAATCGAACGCAATCTGCGATAGCCCGCTCAGCCCTGTGGATCACTCCCGTGCTGCTGCTCGCCGTAGCGCTTGCCGGGTTTGTGGCCATACCAGACGCGCTGGCCGCGGCGCTGGCGGCAGGCCAGCACACAGGTGGAGGCGAAGCCAACCTCATCGTCCCCGACCTCAGCCAGGTCGCGGTCGGGGGAATGAACGGCCGGAGTCTCTTGATGGTCGGCCTGATCGTCTGCGTGCTCGGGCTGCTTTTCGGGATCGTGATCTTCAAGCAGCTGAGAGGCCTCCCGGTGCACCCGGCGATGCGGGAGATCTCGGAGTTGATCTACGAAACCTGCAAGACCTACCTCATCACGCAGGGAAAGTTCTTGCTCCTGCTCGAGGCCTTCATCGGCGTCATCATCGTGCTGTATTTCGGCGTCCTCTTGAAGTTCGACGCCTCGAAGGTGCTGATCATCCTCGCCTTCAGCCTGATCGGCATCGGGGGCAGCTACGGCGTGGCGTGGTTCGGGATGCGGATCAACACGTTCGCGAACTCCCGCACCGCCTTCGCAAGCCTCGCGGGCAAGCCGTTTCCGGTCTACGCGATCCCGCTCAAGGCGGGCATGAGCGTGGGGATGCTCCTGATCAGCGTCGAGCTGTTCCTGATGCTCTGCATCCTGCTCTTCATTCCGGGCGACTACGCAGGGCCGTGCTTCATCGGATTCGCCATCGGCGAATCGCTCGGCGCCGCCGCGCTCCGGATCGCCGGCGGCATCTTCACGAAGATCGCCGACATCGGCTCCGACCTCATGAAGATCGTGTTCAACATCAAGGAGGACGACGCGCGCAACCCGGGCGTGATCGCCGACTGCACCGGCGACAACGCCGGCGACTCGGTGGGCCCCAGCGCGGACGGCTTCGAGACGTACGGCGTCACGGGCGTGGCCCTCATCTCGTTCATCCTGCTCGCCGTGAAGGAGCCGGCTGTGCAGGTCCAGCTCCTGGTCTGGATCTTCACGATGCGCGTCCTCATGATCGTCGCCAGCGGCGTGTCGTACCTCCTCAACGAGGGCATGGCCCGCGCGAAGTACGGCTCGGCGACGCGCATGAACTTCGAGGCTCCGCTCACGTCGCTGGTGTGGCTCACTTCGATCGTGTCCGTGCTCCTGACCTACTTCGCGTCGTGGGAGCTGATCCGCGACCTCGGCGACGGCACGCTCTGGTGGAAGCTCTCGACGGTCATCACTTGCGGGACCCTGGCCGGCGCAATCATCCCCGAGCTCGTCAAGATCTTCACCTCGACCGAGTCCGGCCACGTTCGCGAGGTCGTGACCTCAGCGCGGGAGGGCGGTCCCTCGCTCGGCATCTTGTCGGGCCTGGTGGCCGGCAACTTCAGCAGTTATTGGCTCGGCATGGTCATCGTCGTGCTGATGGGCATCGCGTACACGGTCAGCACGTTCGGGCTCGGAGCCCTCATGGTTGCGCCGGCAGTCTTCGCGTTCGGCCTGGTCGCCTTCGGTTTCCTCGGGATGGGACCGGTGACGATCGCGGTGGACTCTTACGGCCCCGTCACGGACAACGCCCAGTCCGTCTTCGAGCTCTCGCTCATCGAGCAGGTCCCGAACGTGAAACAGGCGCTCAAGCGCGACCACGGCATCGACGTGAACTTCGAGGCGGCCAAGCATCTGCTCGAGGAAAACGACGGCGCCGGGAACACCTTCAAGGCGACGGCCAAGCCGGTGTTGATCGGCACGGCGGTCGTCGGCGCCACGACGATGATCTTCTCGATCATCGTCGTGCTCACTCACGGCTTGACGCAGAACCTCGATCGGCTGTCGCTCCTCCATCCTCCTTTCCTGCTCGGGCTCATCACCGGCGGGGCCGTCATTTACTGGTTCACCGGCGCGTCGATGCAGGCCGTCACGACGGGCGCCTATCGGGCCGTGGAGTTCATCAAGGCCAACATCCGGCTCGAGGGCGCCACCAAGGCCTCGGTGACCGACAGCAAGCGCGTGGTCGAGATCTGCACCCAGTACGCCCAGAAGGGCATGTTCAATATCTTCCTCACGGTCTTCTTCTCGACCTTGGCGTTCGCGTTCCTGGAGCCCTACTTCTTCATCGGCTACCTGATGTCGATCGCGCTCTTCGGGCTCTACCAGGCGGTCTTCATGGCCAACGCCGGTGGAGCGTGGGACAACGCGAAGAAGATCGTCGAGGTGGACCTGAAGGAGAAGGGCACGCCGCTACACGCGGCGACCGTCGTCGGCGACACCGTCGGCGATCCGTTCAAGGACACCTCGTCGGTGGCGATGAATCCGGTGATCAAGTTCACGACGCTGTTCGGCCTTCTCGCGGTCGAGCTCGCGGTCACCTTGACGGCGGAGAGCGGGCCCTTCCTGAGCCGAGGCCTCGCCGCGGTCTTCTTCGCGGTGTCGATTGTCTTCGTGTGGCGCTCGTTCTATGCCATGCGCATCCGCAGCAGCAGCGTGCCTCCGGCCGCGGGCGCCCCCGCAGGGCGGGTGGTCGTGGCTGTGCGGGGCAAGTAGCGCCAAGTGGAGCTCCTCTCCGGCGTCGTCAGCGGAGCGTATTCGCTCGATGACCTGATCCGCTGGGGCGGCTACCTCCTGCTATTCGGGATCGTCTTTACCGAGACGGGTCTGCTCGTCGGCTTCTTCCTGCCCGGCGACTCTCTCCTGATCACGGCGGGAGTCGTCGCCGCGGCGGGCGCGCTCAACATCTGGTGGGTCAACGCGCTCCTCATCGTCGCCGCGGTCACCGGGGACAGCGTGGGCTACGCGATCGGGTCTCGCCTCGGCCCGCGGCTCTTCACGCGGCCGAAGTCGCTCCTGTTCAACCCCCGCCACATCGATCGGACGCGGGCGTTCTATGCGCGCCACGGCTCGAAGACGATCGTCATCGCCCGATTCGTCCCGATCATCCGGACCTTCGCGCCGGTCGTCGCGGGCGTCGGTCAGATGGAATATCACCGGTTCCTCTTCTACAATGTGGCCGGCGGCGTAGGATGGGTGACCAGCATGACATGGGCGGGCTACCTGCTGGGTCGAGTGATCCCGAACATCAGTGACTATGTGCACATCGTCGTCGTCGTGGTGATCGTCCTGTCCGTCATTCCGATCGGCGTCGAGATCCTCCGGGAGCGTCGGCGGCGGTCAGTCTGATTCTCTCCGCCGTCGCGACCGCCGTCGGACGACTCCCCAGGCGGCCGGCGACGTGGCTGGGCCGCCGGATGGGTAATCTCGCGTTCGTCGCGCTGGCAAGTCGCCGACGGCTGGCCATGGCGAACCTCGGGCTGGCCTTCCCGGAGATGGCGCCGGCCGATCGCCGCCGAGTCTGCCGCGGGTCGTTCCAGCATTTGGGTCTGATGTTCGTCGAGCTCTGCGCGGCGATGACCGCCCCACCCGAGCGAATACTCGCGGGGATCACCCTCGTCGGAGTAGAACACCTCAAGGATGCCATGGCCAAGCATGGTCGAGTCCTCGTCCTTACCGCCCATCTGGGAAACTGGGAGCTGCTCGCCCTGGCCCACAAACTGACCGGCATCCCGACCACGGTCGTCATGCGGCCGCTTGATGCGACATGGCTCGATATGCTGGCCGACCGTCTGCGGCAGCGGTCGGGGATAGAGCTCGTCGACAAGCGCAATGCGCTTCGGCCAGTCCTGGGCGCCCTCCACCGTGGTCGGATGGTGGCCCTGCTTCTGGACCAGAACGCCTCCAGGCGCGAGGGTATCTTCGTGTCCTTCTTCGGCCGGCCGGCGTCGACGTCGAAGAGCCTGGCGGTCCTGGCCGTGCGCACGCGCACGCCGGTGGTGCCGATCTTCATTTATCGAGAGCGTCTCGGGGAGCATCGGATCGAGATCCATCCGTCCTTCGGTGTCGAGGCTGAGGCTGACCGCGAGCAGGCAGTCGCCGAGCTCACGCAGCGCTGCACTTCCACGATCGAAGCGGCGGTAGCCGTTGCACCGGATCAGTGGCTCTGGGTCCATAACCGGTGGCGGACCAAGCCCGCGCCGCCGGAGGAGCCCCGACCGTGATCAGGCGGGTCATGGCTGTTGGGTGGCTCGTCACAGCGCTGGCCTCCGTTCCCCCTGAGGCTCTGGCGATCAACACGGACTCCTATCGAGCCGCAGCCGCGTCAGGCTCGATCGGGGTCGTGACCGGCCGTATCTATGAGGAGCGCAAACGTCCGGAGACACCGGATCATCCGCTCGCCGGAGCCGCGGTGATCGTCCTGCCGAAGTCGGCCGAGGTGCTCAGAAAGCTCGAGGAGATCAAACAGACGGCTCGAAACTCCGCGGACGACTACCGGGCGGCGGGCCCGTCGATCCTGGCGGTCCGTCGAGCCTACGAGAAAGAGCTGTGGGAATCTGGTGCGGTCGACCTGGTGAAGAACACCACCGTCGGCGCCGACGGACGGTTCGTCGTGCCGGACCTCCCGGCGGGAGACTGGCTACTCATGGCGACTCACGCCGTCAAGATTGACAAGCCCACAGACGCGAGCGCGTCCAAGAAGGACTCGATTGTGTCCAAGAAGGACGCGAGTGCGTCCAAAAAGCGCAGCGTCTATGCGCCGGGCACCCGTCTGACAGGCTACCAGCGAATAATGATGTGGCTGCGGGAAGTCACCGTATCGAAGGGCCAGTCGGAGAATCTGGAGCTTTCCGACAGGGGCGCCTGGTTCTCGGGCGTCGTCGAGGAAAGATTACCGGACGCCGGCCGCTAGGACCGACGTCCGGGCTCTGCAAAGATTACTTCAAAAAGCTACTTCTTCTCGGCAGGCTGTGAGGCCGCCTTGGCCGAAGCGCCGCCCGGCTTGACCTGAACGGCCATCGCGGTCGCCTTGCCCTCGTGATCCATGTAGCGGACGCTGACCTGATCACCCGACTTCAGATCGCCGGCGGTGATCGCCTTGCCCGACTTCCGGATGGCGGTCTTGGAATCGACCGCGAACGTCCACTCGGCATCCTTCCCCTTCTCTTTGCCCGCCACCACGAGGCTGTCAGCGGACGCCGACTTGACCGTGCCCTGAGCGTTCTTCGCCTTCTTGACGTCAGAGGACTTTTTCATTTCGGCGGGCTTTTGCGCCGGAGCCGGAGTCGTCGCCGGCGCAGGCGTGGCCGGAGCGGGGGTTGTCGTCTGAGCCACGGCGAGCCCGGCGAACCCGATCCCGAGTACCACTGCAATGAGTAGCGCCACAGATCTCTTCACGTTCGTCACTCCTCCGCTACAGGTTTTGGGTTGGGAAAGAGCTTCCTACGGGCAATATGACGGCTTGTGCGAGACATTTATTCCTTGCCCTAAGTGTGTAGGAAAGCTGGTAGATATCCAAATTTTCTCGTGTCGTATCCGCCAGGGCCTATCCGCCGTTGACCGATTCAGGCGGTGCGTGATACAAACGAAATAAGCTCCCTATATATGGCGATTCGGGCCCCTTTTCGACTGTTGTTGGCAAGTTTAATCGGAATTTCTACGCCGATCGCCATCTGGCCCGCTTGCGCCGAATCGCAGTCACCATCGTCCGACTTTTTCGAGGTCTCGGCTCCTTCACCGCCAAGCGGCGACCCCGTGCGACCCACTCAGGCGGTCGACACAAACAAAGAAGAGCCGAGCTTACGGGATGACTCTTCGGTATGGATTCCTGACGACTTCGATGCCTGGGCGTACGCATTCGCGGAATCTTCGCGTCTACAGTCGCCGCGGCTGCGGCTCGTAAAGGTCCCCGCCCACTCGGTAGCGATGAACTCTCACGTGAAGCTCTTCGTCGACCGCTTCACGACCACTCACCGAGAGGTCGTGGGGCTTTGGGTGCGACGCTCGGGGCAGTATCTCGAAATGATCTTCGGTGTCTTCAAGGCCAAGGGCATCCCCGAAGATCTCGCCTTCACGGCCATGATCGAGAGCGGCTTCAATCCCGTGGCGGTGTCACGCGTGGGCGCGAAGGGGCTCTGGCAGTTCATGGCGCCGACGGCGCGCCTGTACGGCTTGCGGGTCGACCGCTGGGTCGACGAGCGCCTCGATCCGGAGAAGGCCACCGTGGCGGCGGCCGGATATCTCAACGACCTCTACGTTCGGTACGGGTCCTGGGAGCTGGCTCAGGCGGCCTACAACGCCGGTGAGGTCAAAATCGACAAGGCGATACGGGCGACCGGCTCGGCAGACTTCTGGAACCTGAGGCAGTCCAAATACCTGCGGCGCGAGACCAAGGACTTCGTGCCGGCCATCCAGGCCGCGATGGTGATCGGGCGTGATCCCGGCCAGTACGGGTTCGAGCCGAGCCTGGCGGCGATGCCGGATGTCGATCGGGTGACCGTTCCCGCCTCGACGGATCTCCGGAAACTCGCCGCGAGCACGGGGACTCCGCTGCAGACGCTCCGCTCGCTCAATGCCGTCCTGATCCGCGGCGTCACCCCTCCGGGCAGGACGTGGGAAGTGCGAGTCCCGAGCGGAACCCGAGAGGCTTTCGTCACGGCTCTCACGCCCCGCATCCAGGTCGCTACGGTTGCTGCACCCGGCCGGCGTGGAGCCAGCACGGCGGTTCACGTCGTTCGCGCGCGCGACACCGTGAGCTCGATCGCGAAGCTCTACGGTGTGTCCACCAGTGACGTCGTCCGCTGGAACAACCTCGAGAACGGGGCCGCGATTCGGCCGGGTGACCGGCTCCGCGTCACGACTCTCCGCCCGGCCGCCGAGCTCGATGGCCAGGGCGGGTTCCGGTGAGGGTCGAAGTCCGACTCTTCGCTACCCTTGCCGCATTTCTCCCGTCCGACGGTCGCGACGGCACGGCCGAGCTCGAGATCCCCGAAGGCAGCACGGTCACCGATGTCGCCCGTCGTCTCGGAATCCCGCCCGATCTCGCCCGAGTCGTCCTCGTCAACGGTCGAGACATTGGTTCGGAGGCACGCTTGACCTCTCGTGATGTCGTGACGATCTTCCCGCCGCTGGCCGGCGGCGGGGGCTAAGCGTCGCGGGGAAGCGTCGCCAGCGGGGTCACCCCGCGTTCGGATTCCGCGGCGCGCTCGGCGCCGGCCTGCTCGATCGTCGCATCGATCTCGGCACCCACCAGCAGGGTCACGCCGCTCCAGTAGAGCCAGAGCATCAGGAGTATCACGCCGCCGATCGAGCCGTAGGTCGCGTTGTAATAGTTGAAATAACCAACGTAGAACCTGAGGCCGAGCGACATCAAGAGCCACGAGACGACCGCGAAGGCCGAGCCCGGCGTGATCCAGGACCAGGCGCGATCCACAGCAGGGGCCAGGTAGTAGACGAGCGTAAGGCCCGTGAGGACCAGAAGCATCACGACGGGCAGCTGGAACAGCTTCCAGACCAGGGTGAACAGAGGGTCGAGCCCCATGAAGCCACCGATCGCCTCACCGACCCGGGCCCCGAAAACCAGCAGGAGGAGCGCGGTCAGCGCGAAGAGTGAAAGGACGAGCGTCAGCGCGATCGCGATCAGGCGTTTGTCCCACCAGCTCCGATGATCTGCGATTCCGTACGCTGCGTTGAGCGCCTTCATGATCGAGAGCATTCCGCTCGAAGCGCCGAGCAGAGCCGCCAGGGCCCCGACCGACACGAGCCCCCCGCTGGCGCCCCTGACTACCTCCGCCAGGGTCTTCTTGATCAGCGACGCCGCGTCCCCGGGCAGCACGCGGTCGGCGTACCCCATGAGCTGGGACATGAGGTTGGGACCCGGGAGCAGACCGACAAGCGCGGTCAGAAACAGGAGGGTCGGCAACAGTGCGAACGCGAAGTAGTAGGAGAGTTCGGCGGCCCGATTGAGAATGTCGTCGCGCGACGATCTCTGGTAGACGCGTGTACCGAGCCCTCGGATGGAGAGCCCTCCGAGCGCCCAGCGAGAGGCCGCCGTGCGGCCCAGTCTTGGCCGCGTCCACTTCAGCGGGTTCACTTCGGGGCCCATCGTAGCAGGGACCGCGCGAAATCGCGCCCCACCCGCTCGTAAACTCTTGGCGTTTCAACGAGCCTTCGTTGTAGCGTCCGAAGCGTCTAGGAGCCCGGTGGGCTTCCCGGACTTCGAATCCCCTCAGGTGGACGGCCGATCATGCGCCATTCTCGCGCACTTCCAACCTGCCGCCGTTTTGACGATGTGTGCGCGATGTCGCGGCGGATTGCACACGGTTGCGGGCCGTTGGTGAGCACCAGGGCCGCCAAGGCGTCTCGGTGTCCGCTGAATGTTCCGTCTCAGTCGTTGTCGGGGCAGTCGAATCGTCGCCGCTGATCGTTCCCAGGGAGTATTTTAGTCTCCGGGCCGCGCCGCATACCGCCCGGCGCACTGACTAGCGATTCAACAGCCAGTCGATGACAGCGCCGGGATCGTCCGCGACGTCCGACTGCCGGGCCGGCACGGTCGCTTGAGCTTGCGTCGAGCGCCGCCGCTGCTGACGCTCGGCGCTCGGTGGCGCAGAAGCGGGCGCGGCCCGCCGATGACGATGGGTCACCATGAAGGGACCGCTAGTGGCCAGGCGTGTGAACATGTTGGCTGCGTACAGCCTGAACTCATACCTTCCAGGCGGCGCGATGGGCGGTATCTGAAGGATGCACGAGCCGGAGGCCTTTGCGGGCCCTGGTGTTTGAGAGCAGCTCACGTAGATCCAGGCGAGATAGGCGCCCCCTGCGGTTCCCTCCGCATAGAGGCCGATCCAGTCGGTGGGCGTTGGCGCCGCGATACCCTCCCAGGTCGCGGTAGCCGACCCCGGAGCCGGCACCGACGCTGGCGGCACGTTCAGAATCGGGCTCTCGGCGAAATCGTCCCGTGCTACGGCGTCAGCCGGGGGTGAACAGTCGCTCTCATGGCCCGCTGTGTTTACGGCGCTCACCGCGACGTAGTAGCGAGTGCCGGTGACGAGCCCGCGAAGCCGAGCGCTCACCGTCTCGTCGGGGGACGGTGTCGTCGTCGGCGCTGCCAACTGAAGAAAGGAAGGGCCACCACAGGGAGAGCTCGTGACACCGTAGTAGACGCGATAGGACGCTAGATCCGTCAAACCGATTGTGTCGATATTCGTTGTGGGGGCAGTCCAGGGGCATCGAGGACCCCTGCGTTCCCGGGGGCTTGCATCAAGATAACTCCGCCAAGTGCCAGACCGATACCTAAACGCCATCGGCGCCAAGGAATCATGAACTTCCACATGCGATCCAACACCGCTTCCCTGAACTCGATCGTCATCACACCAATTCTCGGCATACTCCGCTGTGTCTCCCCCGGTCGAACCGTGAGCTGCTCAAGCGATCGCTCGGTGAGCGTGCAGTGATAGTCCGCGGATCCTTCGCGCCTCAGGGCGCTTCCGGAACGGACTAGAAGAAGAGGGTGTTGGCGTCTGCGATCAGAAGACGCCGCGACCGGCGAGACGAAACGCTGGGAGATTCAGGGAACGCGTCCTCACGCGCAGCCTGGGTAGCACGCGAGGCGTCCGCCGATTGCGTGCACTTCTTGTTAAATTCACGGGCGAGTCGCGCAACAATCTGCGATCTACGCAGACTCTAGTCACCCCATGATGCGCCCCTGAAAAAAGCCGACCAGAACTTTTCCGGCACGGCGGGGTAGCGCTGGCCCATCAGGGCCGCGCCCTTGAAGCCGTGGGCAGCCCGGTATGCGAAGCTGTAGAACGCAACGATGTTTGTCGTGAGGAACTCACCGTTGAACGCGATGTCGAGCACGAGATGCATAGAGGCACCGCCGAGATAGCCCCACAGAAGCGGACACCCTGTCCACCACGCGATGGCTGCCAGCAGCGCGAACAGCTCCCAGGAATGCAGCACCAGCACAACGCGCTCCGGGCGAGCCTCCAGGTAGTAACGGAGGAAGACCGCCGGGCGTAGATCCCACTGCCGATTGAAGAGCACGTAGTCGACCGCGTGATCGACGTCGATGAAAAAGCCGCCAAGCGCCACCGCGGCAGCAAGCGGGAGCGATCCGGACAGCAACGCCGTGGTTGCGCTCGCGACTACGGTGGTTGCCGCGTGCCCACCGGGACTCATCCGATCCGATTATACGGGGGTTCCTCGGCAGAACCACTCAGACGCGACGAGACCACTTGGCGGACAACGTCAACTCTTAAGCCGGCCAAGCAGGAGTTGGGCAGCGCCGCTCGCCTGCCACTAGGACCGCGACCCAATCACCCGCACGGGCACTCGGACGCGGAGTCTAGCAGACGGGGCTGCGCGGAGGCGCTGGCCGCTTTGGTCAAGCATGGTTACTCAATCACCTGATCGGCCCGCAACCTCCCTCGATTAGTGCGCCAGTCGAGGCGCGGAAGTCCGGGCGTCAATTTCGACGTGGAGCTGGCCGGCGGGAATAGATTCGTGCTGACGGGGGCGGCGGACCAGACAACGGGGCCAGATGTAAAATCCCCGAGCCTGCGACGCTGACGCTCCTCGGCGTCGGGCTCGTGGGGCTTGGCTTCGCGGCTCGCCGGAGGGCTCGGCGTAACAGCCGCTGACACGGTCTTAGTAACAAAGGAGGGGCCGGCGGCTAGTCCGCGCGGCCCCTTCGTCTTCCACGTTCAGAAGGAACCTTGTGGCCTCCGTCGGGGATTAGCGAAGCCGACTCGTATCTGCCAACTCGGGGTAACAGGTCCAGCGTGCGAAATGCAGTTGCGCAGGCCGACGACAAATTGATGCTCTCCTCGGCCCTTGGAAGTCTCCCCACGTCACGTCCCAGTCAGGAAGCGGGTGTCCTGCGTCGACGCAGTGGGTGCCGACTCCCGCGGACGAGATCGCGCCATGCGACCGCGGCGGTCGCGGCGGCGAACATTGCACAACGGATAGACCGAACATGAGCATCGAAATGCGCGCGCGCTGGGCGGTTCCAGAAAGCACGGGTCTTGGCCGCTGTATCGAATGCTTCGATTCTGGTGGCGAGGTCGTCTACAGAATCACTGAGGATCTCAAGCGACTGCTGCAGCGCGAGAATGTCGCGGTGAGGCGAAAAGCCGGGATGCTCGCGGATCGCTGCCCATACTCCACGGAAGTCGGCCCAGTAGCGATGCTCAATCGTCTCCTCGCTCAGGGGAGCGGGCCGAGAGTGAATGTGCGTTCTGTCGTCACGTCGGTTCCACCCTGACCGGATCCTAGAATCACACCAAGGATGATGGCTGCCCAGGTTAGGCGCCGATCCCGTCGGCGCTCTCTGGTAGCTTGCGCGGCGCGCGACGTAGCCTGGTCTTGGCGAATTCCCTGCTCAAGCTCGAAAATCCGAAGCTGAAACACTTCGCGATCCCGTTCGAGCTGGCGAGTTCTCAGTTCCATATAGTGGTCCTTCGGCTCGAGTCCACGGGTATCCGCGAACCACTTGTCACAGTTGCGGTCTTTGTTAAAGGCACGCCCGGCTGCTTCGGCGCGTGAGGCTGTATCCGGCCCTTCGATTCCCCGAGGCAGATCTGGAACCTGCCGAACACAGATTATCTCCCACGCAAGACCACTAACATTCTCGGGCTGGAGGATCGCCCTGAATGCGTGCAGGGGTTCTTCTCTCTCTGCGTCGTCAACCGCAACGATGCGGGAATAGCGCTGGCCCTCGTTTCGGACGGGCCGCTTGCGCGCTCACGACCGGATCATGCCGTGGGTGTTTCCCCACCTGGAGGGCTACCACCAAGGCGAGCGCCGGATGAGCTACATCAAGCAGTGGCGGGCTGCCTGCACGGCGGCAGGGCTTCCAGGCCGCATCGTCCACGATCTGAGACAGTCGGCCGTCCGCAACATGGAACGCGACGGGGTACCGCGGTCGGTGGCGACCCGGATCACCGGCCACCGAACGGAAAGCATCTACCGCCGCTATGCTATCGTTTCGGACGCGGATCTCGAGGCCGCGGCGGCGCGCCGGGCACAATTTAGGGACAATTTGGCTCCGTCGACCGTGGTGGCGATCCGCTAAGCGCGTAGAATTGCTAGACGGAAGCGTCTAGGAACCCGGTGGGCCTCCCGGACTTCAAATCCGGTGGACCGTTCTAGACAAACGGTCGATGGGTTCGACTCCCATACGCTTCCGCCAAAGGAGCGATACTTGGCCAAGGGCGAACGGCGCACACGGGTACCCCGACGCACGACGCGGCGCCAGCGGACCATAATCGCCGTCACGGTCGCCGTGCTGGCGGCGATCGTCGTCGGATACTTCGCCTATAGGGCGCAGGCGAACTTGCCGGGGGTGCAGTTTCCGGACCAGGGCAATCTTCATATTGCCGGCGCCGACTCGCCGCACGAGCAGTACAACTCGGATCCGCCCACTTCGGGGCCGCACCTGCCGTACATCGCGCCGTGGGGCGTGCACACGCGGCCGATCGTCCGTGAGCTGCAGGTGCACAACTTGGAAGATGGCGGCGTGGTGGTGCAATACAACTGCGAGTGCCCCGACCTCGTCGCGAAGCTCAAGGCCATCGTGGACAAGTACGAGCGGCACGTCATCCTGGCGCCATATCCCGCGATGAAGCACAAGATCGCGCTGACGGCGTGGACCCGGCTTGACACCGTGGATGAGCTGGACGAGGGGCGTGTCATCCGTTTCATCGAGGCCTACCGTGGTATCGACCACCACAAGTAGCCGGGGCATGCCGGGGCGATCGTGCGGATCGACCTCGGCGGCGGGCGTCCGCCTCACGGCCCTGGCGGGCGTGACCGCCCTGCTCGGCGCCTGCTCCGGGCTCTACGTGTCGCCGCTGGCGCCGCCCCCGTACCAGGTCGAGGTCGCCGCGCGCTACGATGCGACCTGGGCCGCCCTCGTGCGCGCGCTGGCCCGGGAGAACGTGCCGATCCGGGCCATCGCGCGCGATTCCGGCGTGATCGCCTCGGACGATTTCATCGCGCCTATCGGCGTCTATGCCGACTGCGGCCGCGTAGGGAGCGACCTGGTGGAAGGGGAGGCCCTGGTGTCCTTCACGCTCTTCGCCGAGCCGAACGGGAGGTGGACCCGCGTGCTCATGAACTCGAAGATGCGAACGCACATGCAGCGCAAGGGCTCGAGCGGCAAGCTGCGCCCGACGCCCGTGTACCAGTGCGCATCGACCGGCCGGTTCGAAGCGAACCTGCTCGACGCCGTGCGCGAGCTGGTGAAGGAGTAACGGTGCCGTCGCGACTGGCCGATCTCATCCGGAAGGCGCGCCGTCTCGCGGCCGA
>Ga0209160_1002797_pt1 | contig 14458 bp, 11 predicted proteins | sample GraSoiAngelo_153_FD_186167 | JGI IMG/M metagenome (GOLD analysis project Ga0209160, IMG submission 186167) | Grasslands soil microbial communities from the Angelo Coastal Reserve, California, USA - 14_1009_12_40cm (SPAdes) (version 2) | ecosystem: Environmental > Terrestrial > Soil > Grasslands ...
GCGCGCACGCGCAATTACCGGGGAGGTAATGGGAGCCCGGCCTGATAGCATCGAGCCGGATGATGAGGCTCGCCCGCTTCTTCACGGTCAGTCTGCTGCTCGCCGCGGCCGCGGCAAACGCCCAGGATCACCCGTGCGAGAACGACACTGTGCGCACGAGGGGTGGTCACAAAGCCTACCGGAAGGAGTGCTGCCAGCAGCGTCCGTACACCCCGCACGACCTCGCGTGCGGGCATGATCGCGACAAATACCTGTGCGCGATGGGCGACTCGTGGGCATGCAAACATCCTGGAGGTCGTTGAGCACCATGGCCACCGCAGCACTCAAAGCGAAGATCAAGGTGTGCATGTTCGACCAGTACGGGACCGTCGTCGACATGCAGAAGGGCCTGACGGAGGCAGTGACTCCCTACTTGCAGCAGAAGGGATGGAGTGGCCGACCGGACGCGTTCGTGACCTGGTGGCGGCGCACCCACTTCGAGAGCTCCATGATCGATGCGCTGCTTCACAGGGAGCATACGTCCTACCGGGAGATCGGGCAGCGCGCCGTCGCCTACACTCTCGAGCGCGCCGGAATTCCCCACACGACGGACGAGATTCGCGTCCTCGTAGCGCAGATCGAGCGGCTGACGCCGTTTCCAGACGTGCCCGAGGCGCTAGCCCGCTTGCAGACGCGCTACAAAATCGTCGTGCTCTCGAACGGTGACCCCGACATGCTGGAGGCCGCCAAGGCGTTTCACAAGATCCAGTTCGACGCCGTGATCTCGGTGGCCGCCGCCAACTCGTTCAAGCCTCACGTGGCGACCTACACGAAAGCCGCCGAGATCGTGGGCGTCCGAATGGACGAAGTCCTCTTCGTCGCCAACCATGCCTTCGATTGCATCGGGGCCAAGGCGGCGGGCATGCACTCGGCGTTCATCGACCGTCGCCAGCGGCCGTTCGGCGACACGCCGCATCAGCCGGACATCGTGGTGCCGGACATGAAGAGCCTCGCCGACATGATGGTGTGACGTCGTGGACGGCTCCTTCCTGACGTTTCTCGGCGTCTCGACTCTGGTGATCGTCGCGCCCGTCAGGGTGGCCGCGGACGCTCGATGAGCGCGAGGTAAGGAATCCGCGCGCCGACACTCCCGGCTCGCGCGCCGCGAGTTCGGCGCGCAGACTCCTCTGCCGACGATCGATCGAGATCCGATCAGGCGCTCTTGGCCAGCGCGGCGGCGCGGCGCTTCATCTCGTCGGGCGGCACATCTTCCTTGTGCGTGCCGACGTGCCAGTGATGGCCGAACGGATCCTCGATGGTGCCCATCCGGTCGCCATAGAACTTGTCCTCGACGGGCTGGAGGAGCTTGGCCCCTTCGGCCACGGCGGTCTTCACGGTCGCGTCCACGTCGTTGACGTAGAGCATAATGCTCACCGCCGCGCCGCCGAACGCGCGAGGCGCGCGAGCGCCCATTTCCAGATGCTCGTCGGCCAGCATGATCAGCGAATCGCCGATCGTGATCTCGGCGTGCCCGATCTTGCCGTCGGGGCCGGGCATCCGCATGCGCTCGGCCGCGCCGAAGACGCGCTTGTAGAACTCCAGGGCGCGCGCGGCGCCGTCGATGATCAGGTAGGGAGTGACGTTGTGATATCCCTCGGGAATCGCCTTCACCTTGCCACCTTTGCTCATTGTTTCACCTCCATCTATCCATGGTCTTCTCGCGTGCGGCCGCTCCGAGACGATCGGGAGCTTGGCCACGCTTCATACTACGCCCTGGTGCGAGCGCTCAGGCGAGCCCTGGCGCGAGTCACCGTCATCGTCGCGTAACAGAAGATGACAAGCCCTGTGACGCGTGGTATCTGGACCCCGTGATCATCCACCTCAACTTCTTGCCGAAGCCCGGTGAGACCGGCGCCGGCGACGTCCTGGCCGCGCTGTTCGCGCTCCTCGATCAGGGGCGACTCGACGCGGAGCTGCTGCCGCACCTTCGCCTGCACCTCGACTGGATCCAGTACAAGGCGAACTTCCGGGAACCGGTCACCGTGCGCCACGCGGCCGATGCCCGGGGCGAGCGAATGGCGCTCGCCGAGCTGGCGGTCGACCTGCGCAGGGCGCCGCGCGACGGGCTGATCGATGGCCTCGGCCGCGCGCTCGCCTCCGTCGGCGCGATCGAGCGCGAGACCAGCGGCCGCGTCGTCGTCGAGGACTGGGTGCCGCTGGGCGAGAGCTCGATCTGGCAGTTCAACCGATTGTTCTGGCAGCGCCTGGCCGACTGGGAGCGTCAGTCCGGCCGCGGCTTCGAGGCGGCGCTGCCGAGCGGTCGATCCGACGCCAACGATCCGGCCGCGGTGGCCGACGCGGTCGGCGACTTCTGGACGCTCCTGGTCGAGCTCGACAAGCGCGGCCAGCTGCCGGCCGAAATCTTCGCGCTCGAGATCGGCGTGGGCTCGGGCACCCGCGCCGGGCTCTGGCTCGACCGCTTCAAAGCGATCGACGAGGCACGCGCGACCGGGTTCTATCCGCGGCTGCGCTTCCTCCTCGCCGACTATTCGCTGCCGACGCTCGATCGCGCGATGAGCGCGGTAGAGGCGCACCGTGACGTGGTCAGCATGATCGCGACCGACGCGCTCAACCCGCTCCGCGCGCTGTCGTTCCTCCGCTACAAGATCCTCTACGTCCACCTGACGAACGTGTACGACAACCTGCCCGTGGATGAGCTTGTCCGGCGCGACGGCCAGCTCTATCTCGTGGAGACGCGCGCGTACCTTCCGGGGCCGGCCGCGCAGGCGATCGCGTCGTCCCACGGCGTCGGCCCGACCGAGCTGCGCCCGACCATCGCCCGCCTGCTCGAGACGGGCCCCGATCTCTTCGGCGATCGCGAGCGCGGCGTGGCGTTCTGGCGGGCCGTCTGGGATGGCCTCTGCCTCGAAGAGCGGCTGCGCCGTCTCGAGGGCACCGCCGACGTGCCGCTGCCGCCCGGGCTCCACGGCGACGATCTCGATGAGCTGCTCGAGACCGCGCCCGCCGACATCCGCTTCCACATCTCGCGCGGCGCTGTGGAGAGCTTCGTCAACACGGTCCCCTTGCTGCACCCCCGGGGCTATCTCCAGGTGCAGGACATCTTCGTCGCTACCATGGACGAGTATCGGCAGGGATTCCGGGGCCCGGGCAAGCTCGACGGGTCCGTCGTGAACTGGGTCAACGGCGCCCTCTTACAGGCGGTCGGCGCGCGGACCGGCTATGACGTCCACTTCGCGCCGTTTCGATATCGCGCGGGCTCGCGCACGAGCATTCTCTACACGACTCTCCGCGAGTGAGGCAGACCATGGCAGCTCAATACCTTTCCACCGCCGTCGTCGGCAGCTACTCGATGCCCGCCTGGCTGGAGCGCGCGAAGAACGACTTCCTCCGGCGGCGGATCACCGCCCACGACCTCGACGAGATGCACGATGCGGCCGTGAAGGCGGCGATCAAGGACCAGGAGGTCGCCGGGCTCGACGTCGTCTCCGACGGCGAGCTCAGGCGCGACAACATGATCGACTACTTCGCCACGCGCCTTCCCGGCGTCGAGATCGATCGCGGCTCCAAGGCCTCGTACTACGACTTCTACGAGAGCGTCGTGCGCAACCGCATGCCGATGGCCCCGCTCGGGCTCGTCGAGCACTTCCGCTTTCTCCGCCGGTTCACCGAGCGACGGACGAAGGTCTCCGTCACCGGGCCGCATTCGCTGGTCAAGCGAATCCGCAACCAGTTCTACCCGACGGAAGAGGTGTTCGCGGTCGAGATCGCGCGCATCATGAACCTCGAGCTGCGCGAGCTGGTGCGCGCCGGCGCCGAGCAGATCCAGATCGATGAGCCCTACTACTCCGGGTTCCCCGAGGATCTGCCGTGGGGGGTGCGTGCCATCAACACGCTCGTCGACGGCGTGGACGCGCGGTTGAGCCTGCACGTGTGCTATGGCAACCGCTACGGCAAGCCTTCGTGGGAGGGCAGCTACCGCTATCTGTTCCCGGCGATCCTCGAGGCACGGATCCATCAGATCACGCTCGAGTTCGCGCGCCGGGGCAGCGAGGACCTGCGGCTCTTCAAGGAATTTGACGCGCCGTTCACGCTCGGCCTCGGCGTCGTCGACGTGAAGACTCACGACGTCGAGACGCCCGCGATCGTGGCCGAGCGGATCCGAGAGGCGCTCGCGATTCTTCCGGTCGATCGGCTCTCGGTGAACCCGGACTGCGGTCTCCTCCATCTTCCCCGCGAGGTCGCCTTCCCCAAGCTCGGCGCCATGGTGGAGGGGGCGCAGCTCGTCCGGCGCGAGCTCCAGGGATGACCAATCCCCTGCGCGAGGCGCTGGCGACGGGGCAATTCTGCTACGTCGTCGAGCTCGTCGCCTCGGCGCTCACGCGCGAGGCGCGGCTGCTCGAAGCCGCCTCGGGGCTCGCGCGCATTTCGGCGGTCGTGGCCGGCAGCGTCACCAGCTACGCGGGCGGCGCGATGGGCCACGATCCCCTGCGGGTCGCGGCGGCGGCGCGAGCGCGCGGCCTGACGCCCAACATCCATCTGACGTGCGTGAGCCAGGATCGCCTTGGGCTCGCCAAGAGCCTGGACGACATGCACGCGCTCTCGCTCGAAAACGTGTTCGCACTGACCGGCGACTACCCGGGCGCCGGCGATCAGCCGCCGGTGTTCGACCTCGACTCCGTCCAGCTCGTCCGCCTCATCGACGAGCGGCGTCGCGGCGGCATTCCCTTTCACGTCGCGGTGGCCGTCTCACCGTTCAAGTACACCGAGGCCGACTGCGTCTATCAGTACGTCAAGCTCGAGAAGAAGATCGCGGCCGGGGCGGACGTGGCCGTCACGCAGGTCGGGTGGGACGCGCGGAAGTTCGCGGAGCTGCGCCGCTACCTCGACGATCGCGGGCTCCGCACGCCGCTGCTCGGCAATGTCTACGTGCTGGGGCCGAAGACGGCGGAGCGCATGGCGACCGGCCGTCCACCGGGCTGCTGGGTCTCGCCCGAGCTTCTCGCCGCGGTGCGTGCCGAGAGCCGGGCGCAGGACGGCGGGCGTCAGGCCCGGCTCGAGCGAGCGGCGCGGACGGTCGCGGTCCTGCGCGGGCTCGGCTACGCGGGCGCCTACATCGGCGGCACCCACGACGCGGCGCAGATCGCGTGGATCATCAGACGAGCCGAGGAGCTTGCCGAGAACTGGGAAAATCTGGCGGCCGAGCTCGGCTATGGCGCCGCCGGCGGTTTCTACCTACCCGTTCGGAAACCATCGATGGGCGCAGGCGCGGCGCCGGAGCAGCGCGGCGCCGAGCTCCTGCCGCGCGTCCTCGAGTGGCTCGGGCGGGCGTTTCCCGTCAACCGCGACACCTGGACCCGCCGCGCCCTCACGCGTGTGTTCGCGTGGATCGATCGTCGAAGGCCGGCCACGGCGCTCCTCGAGCGCCTCGAGCTCGCGATCAAGAAACCGCTCTTCGGCTGCCAGGCGTGCGGCAACTGCGTGCTCGGTCATCTCGAGTACGTCTGCCCACAGACGTGTCCCAAGCAGCTCCGGAACGGACCGTGCGGCGGGACGGATCAGGGACGCTGCGAGGTCATTCCCGACAAGCCGTGCATCTGGATCGCCGTGTACGATCGCGCGAAGGTCGGGAACGCGCTCGACGGTCTCAAGGTCTACGTGCCGCCGCCCGATCGCCGGCTGCGCGACACCAGCTCGTGGATCAACTACTTCCTCGATCGTGACAGTCGGCCGGCCGCCGAACGCCCCTGATTCCGGGCGTGTTTCCAAGCTCGCCAGGATGAACGTCTTCGTGATCTCCGGGATGTGCTGCTGATGCTCGCCCGTCCGCGCCGGCGGCCGGTGGAGCGTCTCAGAAGATTTCCGGGCACCAGGGCGCCGTGCCGCTCCGGAAGAGAGCGTCAGCGCGAGTGAGCGCACCCGGCCGAAGCTCCGCCACACGCAATGATTTTCCCAGCTGCGCCCAGGTAAGTCCCCCGAGGTAGACCGAGCCGAGCGCGGTCACGTCACAGGCGAGCTCCGGCGGCTCGCTGGTGCGCGCGACGCCGTCCGCGCCCACGCGCCAGCGCCCGTGGTTCCAGGGACAGAACTCGTCGACGACCTCGATGACGACCGAGCCGGGCACTGCGTACGAGCGTGCCGACAGCGCGGCGCCGACGTCCACGAGCCGAACCCAGAGCCCGTCGCGAACGTTCGCGCGGAGCCGTCGCGGCTCGGCCACCAGCAGCAACAGCGGATGATCGACCGGCAGCAGCGACGCCCTCGTGCGCGCGGTCAAGTCGACGTCGAGCAGAAACCGCCAGATCGCTCGCGTGGCCTCGGGTGAGTCTCCCATCGCCTCGACGACGTCGAGCGAGCCGACCTGCACGCCGCGGTCGGCCCCCGCGTTGATGCGGTAGAGCGCGTACGCCGTCGACCGCCCACCGGCTTCGAGGACCGCGCACTGCAGGTCGCCGCCGCCGCGCCGCCGCCAGTCGGGGTCGGCCAGCGCGCGCGCCTGCCACCACGCGGAGGAGCGGGCGAACATGCCGGGCGTGACGGCCGCGACGCGCTCCCACACGGGCGCCACGAGGGGTTCGGCCTCTCCGAGCGGCACGAGCCGCGTGTGGCCCGCGGACGCGGCCGGCGTGTAGTATGCCGACCGCTCGCGGGGAATATCGACTTCTATCGAATACGAGGCGACGCCGTACCCGAAGCGCCCGTAGATCGTGTCCTCGGTGGCCCACAGATACGCGACCGACTCGCCGCGCTCACGGCACGCGTCGAGCTGCGCGCGCATCATCGAGCGCAGGACGCCACGCCGTCGATGGGTCGGGAGAACGCCCACGACCGTCACGCCCGCCGCGCGCACCCGTCCGCCGGGGACCGTCAGCGTGAACGGAAATGCGCCGGCCCCGCCGACCACACGGTCGTCGTCCCAGACGGCGTGCACGCGTTCCGTGGGCAGGACACGCGTGAGCGGCGCAATCTGATTCTCGTTCGGCCCGGTGCGCCCGAAGTAGTGCCAGATCGGGCTCACCGCCGCCCGCACCTCCTCCACCGACGCACAAACCCGAACCTTCCAATCCACCCCAGCCCCCACGCAAAAAGGACGAGCCTCAGACGCTCAAAGCTAACCCACCATCCCCGAGCCCACACGGCCCTACGTCTCACGTCGCGCCACACCGCACCGTTCTACGCGGTGAGCCTGAGATCACGTTCGTCCGACCACGACGGTCGAGTCTCGACGAAGCCCACGCGAAGACGGCCGGGCGGGGCGGGGGTGCGGGGGTCCCTCCCGGGATCCGTGTAGTCAGCGTTGCCCTCGCGCAAAAGCGAGCGATTTTATCGCAGACGGTCGCAGCAGCCGGATCCCGGGAGGGATCCCCGGCCGCCTCCACGAGAAGGCTAAGTCAAGCGCTTACCGCGAGTAGCCGGGACGAGCTGCCCGTAGCGAACTCCTTTGACCGCCAGCAGCTCGTTCGCGATCGTGCGGATGCGCCGAGCCGAGCCCCGGAGCGCGATGACCTCGAGGCAAGAGTGCTCATCGAGGTGGACGTGCAGGCTCGCCGTGATCGAGCGATACCCGTGATGCTGGATGTCCGCGAGCTTGTCGGCGAGCGCGCGCGTCTCGTGGTCGTAGACGAGGGTCAGCACACCGACCGTCTCGCCCGGCAAGGTCGCCCATTCCTCCTTCACGAGCTCGCCGCGGAGCAGATCGCGCACGAACTCGCTGCGGTTGCCGTATCGCCGCCCGGCGCGCAGGCGATCCAGCGTCCGCATCAGCCGGGCCGGAAGCGAGACCGTGAACCGGACTGCTCGTTCCTCGTCCATGAACCCGAAATGTACTGGATCAGGCGCCGGTCGTGTGGTATTACCTTTCACTCAGTGTTCATACGTCCTTGTGGGCTCTTCCCTGCTCGACTGCTCGCCGGCTTGGCCTTGCTCGTGGGCCTATCGACGGCGGGCGCCGTAACGGCCCAGGAAGCTCCTCCGAAGACTCAAGAGACGCCGCCGCAGACTCAGGAGCCCTCACCGCGTCCGGAAGAATCGATCTTACCGCCCGTTGTGGTGACGGCCCCGCCGCCGGTCTCGGCGTCGTCCGAGGTCTTCATTCCCGGGCGCGACTTCGAGCTGCGCCCCCAGGGGCGGCCGGCCGACGTTCTGCGTCTCGTTCCCGGCCTCGTGATCAGCCAGCATCAGGGCGGCGGCAAGGCCGAGCAGTACTTCCTGCGCGGATTCGACGCCGATCACGGCACCGACGTCGCGCTCTTCATCGACGGCCTCCCCGTCAACCTCCGCAGCCACGCCCACGGCCAGGGTTACGCCGATCTTCATTTCTTGATTCCCGAGACCGTCCAGCGTCTCGACGGGTTCAAGGGCCCGTACTTCGTCGAGTTCGGCGATTTCGCCACCGCCGGCGCGTTCAACTTCGTCATGCGCGACACCGTCGACGAGAACTACGCCGAAGCCGCGGGCGGATCGTTCGCCACCCAGCGCTACCTGACGCTCTTCTCGCCGACGCGCGACGCGCTGAAGACGCTCGTGGCGATCGAGTACTACCGGAGCGACGGGCCCTTCGAGCACCCCAACGGCTACGAGCGCTTCAACTTCTTCGCCAAGGCGAAGGCGAGCCTGACCGAGACCATGGATCTCTCCCTCTGGGCCTCCCACTACCAGGCCGACTGGCATGGCTCGGGCGAGATCCCGGCGCGGGCCGTCCGTGCGGGCCTCATCTCGCGCTTCGGCGCCATCGACCCCAACGAGGGCGGCACGACCCAGCGAACGAACGTCAATCTCGATTGGCGGTGGCGGCCGACCGAGAACCAGCTCGTCACCGTGCACGCGTACGGGACCTACTACGTGCTCGACCTCTTCAACGACTTCACGTTTTTCCTCAACGACCAGCAGAACGGGGACGGGATCAATCAGCGCGATCGCCGATACATGGCCGGCCTCGACGCGCTCTACCAGCACCAGAGCAAGCCGTTCGACATCAGCCTGACCAGCTCGGCCGGCTTCCAGTACCGCATCGACACCCCGCGCGTCGTGCTCGCGACGTCCGTCCAGCGTCACCAGCTCGCGCGGACCGAGGACGTCTCGATCATCGAGCAGTCGTATTCGCCGTTCGTAAAGTTCGACATCGTCCCGCTCTCGTGGCTTCGCCTCGTGACCGGCGCGCGCGGCGACATCTTCAGCTACGACGTGAACTCACGGGTGAACACCACCGGGAACGATCTGAACGGCAGGGTCACCAAGGCTCGACCCAACGTGAAGGCCAACCTCGTGCTCGGACCCTGGTATCAGACGGAGCTCTTCGCGAACTTCGGGACCGGGTTCCACAGCAACGACGCGCGCTCGGTGGTGGCCGATCGCACCGAGACGGCGCTACCGACGGCGCGCGGCTACGAGTTCGGTGTCCGGAGCAAGGTGATTCCGCGCACCGAGGTCTCACTGACCTACTGGGTGCTCCACCTCGCCAGCGAGCTCGTCTTCGTCGGCGACGAGGGCACCACCGAGGCGCGCGGGCCGAGCCACCGCGAGGGCATCGAGTTCGCGACGCGGGTGAAGATCCTCGAGTGGCTCACGTTCTCGGGGGATGTGACGGCGAGCCGAGCCAAGTTCGACACGGGCGCCGCGGTGCCGCTGGCACCGCGCTTGACGGCGCGCGCCGACCTGACGGCGCGCCTGCCGTGGGGTCTCGCCTCGAGCTTCGGTATGCGCTACCTCGGCGACCGGTACGCCGACGAGGATCGGCACCAGACCGCCCGCGGCTATCTGCTCTTCGATGTCACCGCGCGCTATCGTTACAGATGGCTCGAGGCATTCCTCAGCATCGAGAACCTCACGAACACCGAATACCGCGAAGCGCAGTTCTTCTTCACGTCTCGACTGGCCGGTGAGCCCGCGACCGGCGTGCCGGACATCCACTACACGCCGGGCAATCCGCGGTCCGTCCTCGGGGGTCTGGCGGTTCGGTTCTAGACGCTCAGTCCCGGTCGCTGATCCGAAACTCGACCGGAACCAGCGCCCACATCGACACCGGTCCAGCGGAGTTGAGCGCCGGCTCGAAGCGCCAGCGGCGCACGGCGTCGGCGGCCGCCTCGTCGAGGGCCTGGTGTCCGGCAGATCGCTGGACGCTGACATCGCCGACGCGTCCGTCTCTCTCGATGTAGATGCGAAGCAAGGTCGTCCCCTGGATGCCGGCTCGTCGCGCCGACTCGGGGTAGACCGGTCGCACCTGATAGCCCCCGCGGGGGCGAGCCGCTCGGACGATCGGACCGTCGGCGGAACCATCCGGGGGGCGCGACGCGACGGCCGGTCCATTGACGCCGCGCTCTCGTGGCTCGCGCGCGGGCCTGGAGTCGGTCGACGGGCCGGCGCTGGTCGCGGTGCTCGATGACGCTCCGCTTCGATCAGGCTCGAGTGCGTTCGACGGGCCCATGACGATCGAGCTTTGCGGTGGGCTCGGCGCGCTCTGGGCCGGCGGCGTGGGCTCCGGCGCCGTCACCTCACGGGGAGGCGTCGGCGGCGGTTGGGCCGGTGGCGCCACGGGCTCGTCGGGTACCGGCACGTGAAGCGCGCGCGGCTCGACCCGTGGGCGAGGAGCTGAACGGGATCGCCGGGGCACCCCAACCGGCACCGGACCAGGCGGTGGCGCGATTTCCGCGGGCTGCAGGTCGAGCCACGCGACCCGAGCCGCTGGTGGTAGCGCCAGGGCCGCCGAGCCGGCGACGACCAGGATCGTCAGCAGGCCGAGATGAAGCGCCACCGAGCAGGCAAGCGGCCGCGCGACCCGCACGAGGGTTGGCGTCGATTCGTGGGCTTCGACCGATACGGACCACATGGGCTTCAGTTTTCGTGACGCCTCGTGACGTGTGAAGTCTTCGCGCTTCGTCACACCCCGTACGAACGCCGCCTATGATACGGCCTCTTCGAGGGGCGCGCTCGACAAACGACAGGGCGACCGGGAGCGGAGATCGAGGTGACCCGGTGGGGAGAGGTGAGCTGGTGAGCGCGAACTACTTGATCGCGACGGCCTTGACCTGACGGAAGTCGGTCAACCCGCCGAGCGTCTTCATGACGCCGTCCTGCACGAGCGTGGTCATCCCCTCGGCCTTGGCCTGCTCGAGCATCTCGGCGACGCGCGCCTTCGACTGGATGAGGCGCTTCATCTCGTCACTGGCGATGAAGAGCTCGTGGATGCCAAGACGGCCGCGATAGCCGGTCTTGTTGCACGAGGCGCAGCCTTTGCCGCGATAGAGCACGAACGATCCGTCGTACTTCTGGCTGAGACTCGTCCAGGCCTCCTCGCCGAAGGCCTGGACGAGCTCGTCGAACTCGGTGCGCTCGGGATGGTACTCCTGGCGGCAGTCCTGACAGATGCGCTTGACGAGCCGCTGACCGAGGATGCCCAGCAGCGCATCGGCGAAATTGAAAGGGTCGAGCCCCATGTCGAGCAGCCGGATGACGGTCTCCAGCGCGCTGTTCGTGTGCAGGGTGCTCAACACCAGGTGGCCCGTCAGCGACGCCTCGATCCCGGTCGACGCCGTCTCCTCGTCGCGCATCTCGCCGACCATGATCACGTCGGGATCGGCGCGCAGGAACGCGCGCATCGCGGCGGCGAAGTCGAAGCCGATCTTCGGCATCACCTGCACCTGGCGCAGGCCGTATTGCGTGATCTCGACCGGATCCTCGGCGGTCCAGATCTTGCGGTCGGGCTTGTTGATGTGACCCAGAAGCGAGTGCAAGGTGGTCGTCTTGCCCGATCCCGTGGGGCCGACGCACAGGATGAGCCCGTAAGGCTTCTCGACGATCTTCTTGAGCTCACGCACGTTGCGCGGCGTCATGTCGAGCTTGTCGAGGGGGATCAGCTCGCTCGAGGACAGGACGCGCATGACCACGTCCTCGTTCTGGTTGGCGGTCGGGATCGTGGCCACGCGCAGCTCGATCTCGCGGTCGGCCACCTTGAACTTGATTTTCCCGTCCTGCGGCTTGCGCCGTTCCGCGATATCCAGCTGGGCCATGATCTTGATGCGCGCCACGATCGCCCGACGGTAGGCGCCCGGAATCTTCTGGTACTCCGCGCAGCTTCCGTCGATGCGATAGCGGATGACGGTGTCCTTCTGGGTGCCGTAGGGCTCGATGTGGATGTCGGATGCGCGCGACTTGTACGCGTCGACGATGATCTGGTTCGCCAGGCGGATGACCGCGCTGTCGTTTTCGTCGAGCTCCCCCGCGCTCGTGTCCAGTGTATCGCCGACGTCCTCGGCGCGCAGGTCGCCGAGGATCATGCCGATCGCATCCTTGCCGGTATCGCCGCCGCCTATCTGTCCCAAGAACGACAGGATGTCCTTCCGGAGCCCGACCGCCCACTTGATCTTCCGGTTCTTCAGCGCCTGGCTGACGCTGTCGATTCGCTGCAGATCTTGAGGGTTGTCGATGAGCACGACGATGCTGTGGTCCTCGCGCCTGAGCGGTAGCCAGAAGTTACGCCGCAGGTACTCGATCCGGAGGCCCTTGATCAAGTCCGGCGGGGGGATGATCTTGTCGTCGTACTCGACAAACGGGCATTCGTAGAATTGGCTCAACGCGATCCCGACTTCGTTCTTCGGGACCTTGTACTGCTCGATCAAGATCGACTCGACGTCGGTCTGACGACCACGCGCCTCGGCCACCGCCGAGCTCAGCTCCTGAGCCGTGACCCGCTGCTGCGCCACGAGGTAGTCGAACTTGGCCTTGGGCTTGGCCTGACTCTGGGCCAGCTCCTGGCTCTGGCTCAGCTGGGTCTGGTTGTTGAAGGCGATCCCGAGCGTCTTGGCGATGCGGGAGGCTCCGGTCTCGTCCTCCTTGGTGAAGCGGGGCCCGCGCTTCTTGTTCAGGAGCTGGATGACGCCGATCGGCTTGCCGTCGTGCAGGATGGGCATGCCCAGGATCTGCTGGGTGCGGAAGCCCGTCTTCTTGTCCCACGATCCGTCGAAGCTCAGGGTGGGCGAGATCTTCGTCAGCTCGGCCTTGTCGTACGCGTCGGCCACGTTGACGATCCGACCCGAGGCCGCCACGTAGCCGGCGATACTCTTTTCGCTGACGGGAAGCCGGATCTCCTTGACGGTGTCGAGCGCCAGGAACTTGGAGTAGAGCTCCTTCTTGGCCGTGTCGACCGCGTAGATCGTCATCCGTTCGGCGTCGAGCAGTTCCAGAATCTCGCCCTGGAGCTCGATGAAGATGTTGTCGATGCCCTTGGCCGAATGGATGCGGTCGACGAGCTGGACGAGCTTCTGCTCGTACTCGAGTCGCTCCTGTAAGATCTGGACGGACTGCTGCTGGGCCACGTGTCCTCCGATTTTTCCCGACTGTGTTAGTCTAGCAGACGCTCTACCGGGGGAAGAAGGGCGCGGAGCTCTCATGACGCGGGCGGACGTGATCGTGATCGGCGGTGGAGCCAACGGCACCAGCACCGCTTTTCATCTGGCATCCCGCGGAGTTAAGAACGTCCTCCTCCTCGAGCGTCGGCAGCTCGGCGCGGGCGCCACGGGGAAATCCGGGTCGCTGGTGCGCATGCACTACACCAACGAGCCCGAGTCCAGGCTTGCGTTCGAGAGCCTCAAGGTCTTCCGCGACTTCCGGAATATCGTCGGGGGCGATTGCGGGTTCGAGCCCATCGGCTTCCTCCAGATCGTTCCCAGGGGCTACGAAGCCGCCCTCGCCCGCAACGTCGCCCGCCAGCAACGTTTGGGCATCGCCACCGAGGTGGTCACTCCGGGCCGGCTGAACGAGCTACTGCCCGGTTGCCGGACCGACGACGTCGGCGCCGCCGCCTGGGAGCCCCAGTCGGGATTCGCGGATCCGAACGCGACGACGTTCGCCTTCGCCGAGGCCGCGCGGCGTCTCGGCGCCACCATCGAGACGGGATGCGAAGTCTTGCGGATCCTGACCGAGCGCGGACGTGTCGTCGGTGTCGAGACCCCGCGAGGGCGCGTCGAGGCGCCGGTGGTCGTCCTCGTCCCCGGCGCGTGGGCGGCGCCCCTGCTGGCTCCGCTCGGGCTCGACTTCGGGCTCGTGCCCCATCGGATCCAGATCACGATCTTTCGGTGGCCGGCGGGATTCACCCGGCGGCATTGCGTGGTGATCGACGCGATTCATCAGTCCTGGTTTCGCCCGGAAGGCGCCGCCACCACTCTGATCGGCGTCGAGCTCGGCGCCGGGCATGCCGATCCGAACGCTTTCGACGAGGGTGTCGACCCGGAGTTCGTGGCGACCTGTCGCAATGCGCTGGCGGGGCGCTTGCCGGCCATGCGCGAGGCGACGATGAGGGGCGGCTGGGCGGGCATGATCAGCATGAGCGCCGACGGACGGCCCATCATCGACCAGATCCCATCCGTCGCCGGCCTCTACTGCATGCTCGGCGACTCGGGAACTTCCTTCAAGACCTCACCGGCGATCGGCAAGTGCCTCGCGGAGTGGATCGTCGACGGCAAGCCGC
>Ga0209160_1002804_pt1 | contig 14433 bp, 11 predicted proteins | sample GraSoiAngelo_153_FD_186167 | JGI IMG/M metagenome (GOLD analysis project Ga0209160, IMG submission 186167) | Grasslands soil microbial communities from the Angelo Coastal Reserve, California, USA - 14_1009_12_40cm (SPAdes) (version 2) | ecosystem: Environmental > Terrestrial > Soil > Grasslands ...
TTGGGACTCGGTGGCGTCAGCCAGGCCTCGCCGGGGTCAGGTAGCAAATGGGAGGGGACCGGGAAGTATGTCCACATGGAGAGGAGGATCTTGAAGGTCGGCTGGACGTTAACGAGCTTGAATTCCACCGTATTGCCAGTGGCCTTCACACCAACAGCCGCCTTCAGCGCCTCGAGCTCCTCGGGGGTGGGCGTCTTCGGGGCAGCTGTGGTGCCCTTTGCGCCGAAGTAGTCATCGCAGCCGACGATGTTGGTCACGAAAGACTGGTAGTTACTGGCAACGTCCGGGTTGCAGGTGCGGAGGACGGCCAACACGAAGTCCTTCGCTGTAAGCGGTTGTCCGTCTGACCACTTGAGGCCTTCCTTCACCTTGACCGTGTAAGTGAGACCATCCGCAGAGATAGTAGGGTCGCCATCCGCCATGGAGGCTTGCGGTTTGTTGTCCTTATCCAGAGTGTAAAGACCACGCCAGAGCATTCTCTCCAGCGAGATATCTTGCACAAAATTTGAGAAGTGGGGGTCGGAAGATTGGAACTCCAGGTTCTGGACTGTGAGGGTACCACCCTGAATTCGTTCGCCGGCTCCGCCACCGGGCGAAGCAGTCCCGCTTGTCTTCTCGTTATCACTGCCGCAAGCGGCGAAGGCGAGGACGGCGCCAAGCGCAACCAGAGATAAGACATAACCGCGATGTTTAAGGAAACTCATTTCTGCGTGTCTCCTTTCGAGCCTTAACCCTTCGCGCACCGCCTATAGCACTCTCAAATATATGCCTTCAGATTCTTCGATTCAACGTGCCGGTTGAGGTTCGGGCGGAATTCTGCCGTGTTTCCCCGCCGGAACGCCACAATTGAGACGCATGGCCGTGCCAAAACGTTTCCCGCGATATAGAACGCGTATCGCGCCCGAAAGGTATACGTCGGCCAGCGCTCTATAGCTTTAGCTTCGCACGTAAGGGCTTAGGGGACGCTTGACGTGAGCGCTGGACTCGCGGCAGGAACAGATCGCCGAGTGTTACCACAAGCCCCACCCCGATGACGAGATCGCCGATACTCAGAATGGGGACGTACGCCGGGTTGTCGAACACGAGGCGATCAGAGAGCACGTAGAAGTGGGTATTTTCTTTGGTCTTCAGTACGTTCTTCGTCCGAGGAATGGCATCGCCTTCGGCACGACCTTCTATGCGGTCAAGCTGGTCTATCCGGGCGAGGTTCTCCGCGGTCACAGGCATCAACCCACCATTCGCGACGATCGGCAGGAAATTTAGCAGCAGACCGACGCCGAGGATCAAAAAGCCAGGGCGAGGGAGATTGACAATTGCGACAAAAATCAGGAGCAGGTAGGAGATCTCAAAGAGCAACCGCTTCGGAACGTCATCGAATCCGAGGGGAGCGAAGATTGCGATGGCCTGCATGGCCAATGCAAAAAGCGCCAGCACTCCCGCTCTGATATGCACCCTCGGGAAATACAGGCGCAGTTCGCGTTTCACGAACTCCCCACGAACTTAGATAGAGCGTGCGGAGTCTGTGGATTGTACGTTTGCTTCGTTAGGGCAACGCCCGTCTAAGGCATGAAGCCGGCGACAGCAGTAGCCACAACCGCGCAAACGATGAGAAGTGAGGCTAATCGTGCGACCATCCCGAACCCCCCTTCTGAGGTGATTACCTCATATATGGTGGCTTCATTAGATGGCTAATATATTAGCGTGTCAAGGCTCTACTATACCGATTCCGAAAAAGATTGCAAACTTCTTACAATTTGGGCGGTTATCGTCAACAAAAGGGCGGCGGTATGGGGCGTTCGGATTTTCTAGAGGCGGCTGGTTCTAGATCAACGGCACCACGTCGCGACTAACGCCGTGGGACCAGTTTCCCGCGAGGCGTAGCGCATGACGTGCAGGTCGGCACCGGAGCAGCCCCCCTGGAGCACGTCATGGCTAATAACGAACTGCCCGCCACCGTCCAGGGAAGGCTGATCACAGCCCGAGCCCTGGACGGTGCAGGCAGCAACGACCGGGGTATTTGATTCGCTTGAGGATATGTCTAAGTTGATGGCTCCTGCCGCCGCGAGCGCCAGAATCGATCCCGCAGCGACGACGAGCACACGTGCTCGCATACGCGGCTTAGAAGAAGGGGCTCTGGGCGGCTACCGCTGCAAGCGTCAAAGCGAGCAGAGTGACGATCCAGTTGAGCTTTGCGGTCTTCGTGTTCAAGTCCATCGTTGGTTCTCCTCGTATCTCTCGGTTCTGTCCTCTGCCGCCAGTTTCTCAGGTGGCTCTCGCCAAAATCTCGCCGGAAACTCGCCATCGCTTTCTGGACGAGAAATTTTGCTTGTCAGCCGGCTTTTCGGGCCTAAAAGAACGGGCTCTGAGCGGCTACCGTGGCCAGTGCTAGGGCGACGAGTGTCACCACCCAGTGAAGCCGTATTGTCTTCGCGTTCAGGTTCATCGATTTCGTCTCCTCGAGTGCCGGTTCTCTTTCTGGTTCGAGTCTCTCAGAAGGCTCTCGCCAAAATCTCGCCGGAAGAGTTCGGAGACGGCGAAACTGGGTTAGTCGAAGAGAGAGGGCTTGAAACCGCCTCGCAGGAAAATCGGTGTTGGGGGCTTGCTTGCTATCTGCCGCTGGCTATCTGCCGCTGCAGTTCTTCGAAACTGGGTACTTCATTTCCCAGGTCCTCGGCGCCAAGCACCTTTACGTACCGTTTGTAGCAGAATCTGGCCGCTTCCGTCTGTCCGGAGAGAATGTAGTTACTCATCAGCCGGTACCAGGCCGCCTCGTTGTATTCATCAAGCTCCAGGATCCGCTGACAGATGTCCGCACTCCGCTTGTACTCCTTGGCGTCGCTGAAAACGGCGGCGAGCGTCGTCAAGAGGCTCATGTGTTGCTCGGCCAATTGCCAGCGCAGCGTCTCCGCCCACTCGGAGTAGAAGTCCATCGCAAAGGGGCCCTTGTAAAGCTCGAGCGCCTGCTCCATGAGCGAGGTCGCGTCCGCACTGGCCTTCGTCATACGCCCGGCCTCGGAGAGAAGTTTCTGGAAGCGCTCGACATCAAACGCGAACTGGCTTCGCGGATCCAGGATGTAGCGTCCAGAGTCCTTGGCGATACATTCCGGATACAACGCCTTGCGTAGCCTGTACATGTTGGAATGGAACGCACTCGTCGTCTTCTCATCCGGCAGGTCCGGCCAGAGCGCGGCCACGATCTCTTCTTTTCGCAATGGCCGCCGGTTGCAGAGGAAGAAGAAGAACATCTCTTTGCTCTTCTCGCTTCTCCACTCGAGGTCCGTGATTTCGCGACCCGCGAGCTCCACCCTAACATTCCCGAACCCATAAGCATGGACCCCGGTCTCGCTCTGCATGTCCGATTCTGATTCAATCGCCTCGACCTGAACCGGTGCGGCGGCTTTTCGCGAGCCCTTCATTGTCTTGAGCAGCCGCCCGAAATAATCGCCCGCAAGTTTGTTCGCGGCGGCGTACTGCACGAGAAGCGGGTTGCGCACCGCCTCCATGCGCACGAAATGGTCATACCCCAGCTCGGAGATCAGCACGGCCACTTCGGCGAGGGCCTCGAGCGCCAGCTTCTTGCGCTTCAGAGAGAAGTGAACGCTTGCCAGGTGAAATAATGCGGTCGCCAGCTCTCGCTTTGCGTTGCTGTCTCTCAGAAGATTCACGGCGCGTTCAATGGAGGCTGCGGCTGCCTTTGGATCTCCCGCGTCGCGCTTGATCAGACCAAGCGTCGTCGACGAAACCCCAAGCTCGAGCGCCCCGCCCTTCTCTTCTGCCAGGGCTAGGGCGCGCTGGGCCCACGCTTCGGAGTTTGCCGGGTCTCCCATCAACCGATAGGTCTTCGCCACGCCGTCGGAGATGTAGCTGCTGATCAACACCTCGTCCATCGTTTGAGCCAATCGCAGCGCTTCAAAGTAAAGTTCGATGGCCAGTGTGTACTCGCCCCGATCACGCTTGACGTCGGCCAGGTTTTGACGCAGGTACATCTCGGGTCTCGCGTTGCTCAGACGTCCGGCCCTATCCAGTCCTTCGCCCAGAGCCGTTTCAGCTTGGTCAAACTCGCCCTGTAGGTAATAGAGCACGCCCAGGTTGTTGACAGTGCGTAGGTGGGCCGCATCATTGCCGAGCTTCAGCCAGCACTGTCTCGCACGCTCGAAATAGATGGCAGCATCCGCAAGCCGGCCCATCTGGGCGAGGGCGATGGCAAGGTCGTCGGCAACCAGGGCTACGTTGTAAACGTCCCCCTTCGCTTCGTAGATATCGAGGACGCCACGCAGCTCACTCTCCGCCTGCTTGAGCTCGCCGCACCAGTTAAGTGAGATGCCGAGCTGTTTTCTCGCCTCCGTGAGCAGGGGCGCCGGACCGTCGTGCGCCAGGAGAAGCGCTTCCGCCTTCTTGAGGGCCTGCTTGGACGCCTCGTGCTCCCCCTTCGCGCGGAGGCACATACCTTCGATTACCAGCGCTTCTGCCTGAAGTGCCCACTCCTGATTCGCTTCGAACGAAGTTATCGCGCGGGAAAGGAGGTTCAGGGCAAGATCGATCTGGCTCACGTTGTGCAGGATGCGGGCTTTCCAAAGCATGAGCTTCGGCTGTTGCGCGAGCTGCTCGTCGGGTACGGCGTCGAGCCATTCCGCCAGGGTATCCCACTGCCCCTCTTCGAACATTTGCCAGCCGACCCGGTCCGTCACCTGGACGATCCGCTCCCAGCCACCAGCCTGGATGTAGTGGTAGACCGCCTCTTCCCAGTGCTCGGCCTTCTCCATCAACTCAGCGGCCCGAATATTGAGCTCGCGGAAACGTTCTGGCTGCTGGCTGCGGAGATGGCTGACGAGAAAGGCCCGGAACAGGCGGTGATACCGGCGGCGCCTGCCGTTCTGGTCGTCAGTCAGAACAAAGAGGTTTAACCGTCGCAGCTGATTGAGCCGCTTCTCGGTATCTGTCGAACCCAGGAGCTCATCCAGGAACTGCTCATCGAGCCAGCGCGGTACAGCGCTGCCGGTGAGGAACTCCTTGAGGTCGTTCGCCAGCGGATCGAACTGCTCGAGCTTGACGTACTGAAAGAGCGTGTCCGAACCGCGCAAGTGCTCGAGCGAAATTGCCGTCCGGCTCATTTGAACCCTGTCCGCGAGCAATACCAGCGCGCCCGCCCAGCCTTCCGATACGTCGGCCAGGTGCTGAGCGTCGTCGAGCGAGACGTCTTTTCCTAGGACATCGCGGAAGAGATGGACTACTTCTTCGCACGTAAAGGAAAAATCTGCCGCGCCGATAGTGTCCACCTCTTGGCGGACAGACATCAGCGGCAGTATGCCGAGTTGGGGCTGCGTGCGCCCGGAGAGGATGACGTGGCAGCCGGGCGGCAGTCGGTACAGCCATCCTTCGACTATCTGCGTCAGTTCGGTCTCCGCTTCGTCCAGAAAGTGGAAGTCGTCGAGGACGAATGTCAACGGCGGACCCGGCTGCATGGCTGACACCAGCAACTCTACTGCGCGGTCAGGTCCAATTGAGTCGCCCGTCGCAAGGGCAGTGCCGAGCTCGATGCCAAAATCCGGTTCCCGCTCCCGACCAGAAGCGACGAGGTAGCGCAGAAACGTGGCGGCATCCCGATCGCGCTCATCGAGACCGTACCAGCAGACGGGATCGGTTGCGGCCTGGGCGAAGTCGAGAAGAAGCGTTGTCTTGCCGTAACCCGCGGGCGCGCTCACCAGGGTGATCCTTCGCTCCCGGGCATGCGAGAGCGCTTCTATTAGGCGCTCACGCCTTACGATCGCTGGGCGGCGAACAGGCAGGCGCACCTTGGAAGGATATGGGACTTCCAAGGCGATACGACCCCGTTTACGGGTCTCTGCGGTTTCTGCCATCTCACCCCGGTCTAGAGGGACTGTCCGATTCGTCTGAATTAAAGACGTGACCAAAAGGTTGGTGTTACGAATCACCAACGAAAGATTTATCGATGGGGACTAGGGGGTGTGCTCGAGGGCAGATGTGGAAGTGGCTAGGCGCGGCTTTCCTTCTCGAGGCGGCGCCGTCGCTGCGCCATCAAGCGGCTGTAGAGGAGCAGGTCAGCATCGCTGTAGACGGCTTCGCCCATCTCGCTGCCGCGCTTCAATGACTTCATCGTCGCCTTTGTGAGCGCGACGGGCAGCGGCGGGTTCACGATGATCCGCCCCGCGAGTTCGCGCGCCTTCGCCTCGACCTCGCTATCGGGTGCCAGGTGCGTCACGAGGCCGTACTCGTACGCCTTCGCCGCGCTGAACCGCTCGCACGTCACCGTTAGCTCCAGCGCCCGTGCGTGGCCCATCTCCCGAGCAAGGCGCGGCAGTGCGTTCCAGCCAAGAGGAAGGTCTAGCTCGACCTCGGGAATCGAGAACCAGGTCGATTCGCCGGCAACGCGCAGGTCGCAGCAGGCGGCGAGGACCAGGGCACCACCGATCGCGAATCCCTGCACCGCTGCTATCGTGATCTGGTCGAGGCCCTCGATCGCCGCAGAAGTGCGGCTGCCGATGCCCGAGTTGTGCCGGACCTCAAGTGCGTTGCTCGACCCAGAATCGCGCCACTCGCTGGTGTCGGCGCCAGATGAGAAAACGCCGCCTTCGCCGATGAAGATCACGACACGCGTCTCGAAGTCGTCGGCCAGGGCCTGACAGACAGCCTGTAAGTCGAGATGCATCTGACGGTTGATGGCGTTCTTCTTCTCCAGCCGGCTGAAGCGCAAGACCATTAGGGCGCCGTCCCGATCGACCTTCAGTGTCTCGTATTCCATCCGCTGGGAGTCTAACCGGAGCGAGGCAGTATGTCACTAAGCTGGGAGTTCGTTTTGCACTTTTTGCGTTTGCAGTAACGGTTTGTTCTAGAATTAGACAACCGGTTCGGCGTCAGGGATGGCCGGTGGCGCTATTTCCGGGCTTGCGCTGGGCACGCGAATGGTGCGAACCGGCGAGGCGGCCAACCAGAGAGCAGCGACCAGCATGGCACCGGCGCCAACCGCCAGAGTGCCGCGCAATCCCAGCGTCTCTCCCAGCGCGCCTCCAGCCAGAATGCCGACCAGCAACACACCGTGTGCGCAGAGCTCGAATCCGGCGTTGACACGCCCGAGAAGGCGGCCCGGAGTTATCGTCTGGCGCAAACTAACCTCGTTAATGCTGTAGACAACGAAGCCGCCGTCGCCCAACTGCTGAGCTACCAAGAATGCCGCCGCCAGGACGACCCCTCCCGGGGCCAGTGGCACGAGAAGCATCGACGCTCCAATGACCGCGAGGCCGGAGACCATCGCCGGGCCAATCCCCAACCGGGAGGCAGCCCGCGCGGCGAAAAGTGCCCCGACAAGTGAACTTATGCCGCCGACCGCGTAAATCATCCCGAGAACGCCCGGCTGGAAATCGAGCACTCGAATGACGTAGAGCCCGAAGGCGGCGCCGAACATTCCGAATGCGAAGTGGTTCAGGCATTCGCTCACTATCGTTGTTCTGAGGAACGCGTTGCCAAGAATGGTCTGGATTCCTTCTTTAGCCTCGCGCAGCATCCCCGTGCGCTCCTCCTCGGGGGCGGGGGGGCTCTCCGTCTTGGTGATGCGTTTGATATAGAAGGCGGAGAAGAGGAACGAAACCGCATCGATCAGAATAGCGACGGGCCCAGTGAACAGTTGCACGAGCCAGCCGGCGGCGCCGAACGCACCGACTTCGGCAGCCGAGTCGCTGGCCTTCAGCTTGCTGTTGCCTTCCAGTAGTTCTTCCCGCTTTATCAGCGACGGAAGATATGACTGGTAGGCGACTTCAAAGCATATGCTCAGGATGCCGGTTAGGAAGGCTACCACGTAAAGTTGCTCCATGGTCAGGGCATCGAAGGCGTACGCCAGGGGAATGGAAGCGAGCAGCGTGGCGCGGCCGAGATCGGCGGCGATCATGATAGGACGGCGCCGCAGGCGGTCCACCCACACTCCGACGAAGGGCGCGAAAATCAGCTCCGGCACGATGCCCAGGGCGAGGAGCGCTGCGACTTCGAAGGGCCGCGCATCGAGAACGAGAATGGCGGTGAAATGAAGCGCCGTCCGGCCGATTAGCGATCCAAAGACCGAAATCGTCTCGCCGGCCCAGAGCTTGACGAAGTCGGGATGACGCCAGAGGCCTGTCCTGAGTCCTCCCAACCGGCCGTTCAGCCATTCGCTAATCATCTGCGTTCATCCGTGATCTATCTGTGAAATCTGCGTTGAGTGCTGACTTCTGCCGATCATCGTTGCTCCCTATAGCCCCTTGTAGTTAATGAACTGGCTGATCTTCGTGACCGGCTTGATCAGATCGGCCGAGTCCTGGATCACCTTCTCGATGGGCTTGTACGCGGAGGGCGCCTCGTCAAGCAGCTTCTGGGCGTCGCGGTCCAGCCAGGTCTTGCCCGCCATCTGCTTCCGGAAATCCTCCGGCGAAAGCGTCTTGCGCGCCTGGTTCCGGCCCATCACGCGCCCCGCCCCATGCGGGCTTGTCGCGTATGCCTCAGCATTGCCTCGGCCGCGCACGATGTACGTCGCGGCGCCCATGCTGCCGGGGATGATGCCCATCCTGCCCTCGCTCGCGTCGATCGCGCCCTTGCGTGTCATCCACGCGCCGTCGTCGAGCCGCTCGGCGTAGTTGTGGTGACAATTGATGCGCTGGACCTCGTTCCAGTCGCTCCCGAGCTCCAGCGAGACGGCCACCATCAGCGAGTCCATCATCGCCTCGCGTTGGGCATAAGCGTACCGCTGCGCCCAGAGCATGTCCTCCAGGTACGCTTCGGCCTGCTTTGTGCCAACCATCAGGTACGCGAAATCGCGGTCTTCGAGGGCAATGCCCTCCGCCGCGCAGGCATCCTTCGCGACCCCGACGTGCGATGTGGCGAGCAGGTTGCCGATTCCGCGCGAGCCGGAGTGCAGCAGCAGCCAGACCTGTCCGCGCGCATCTTCGGAAACCTCGACGAAGTGGTTGCCCGCGCCGAGCGTGCCGAACTGGATGAGTGCCTTGTTGCGCAGGTCGGGCGAGCGCCTGACGAGCGCCGCGTCATCGATGCCGGCCGGGAACCCGTGGTCCTCGATGAATCGTTTCGCCTGCGGGAGCGGCCGTTTGTGGCTGGTGCCGACGCCCGAGGGGATCAGCTCTCGAATATATTGGAGGACTCGTCCTTCCTTGCCGACGAAGTCGTCCCGCTGGACGTCCGTCTGCACGGCAATCATCCCGCAGCCAATGTCGACGCCGACGGCGTAGGGCATGACCGCCTCCTTCGTCTTGAGCGCGCTGCCGACCGGCGGGCCGAAGCCGAAGTGGGCATCCGGCATAAGCGCGAGGTAGCCCTCGATGATCGGCAGCCGGCTAATGCGCTCGGCCTGCCTCATCGTCGCCTGGTCGATTATCGACGCCCAGGACTTGACGGTTCCCTTTCCGTATTCGTTTTCGGTCTCGATGGTTTCAATCATGGTGCTTGAATCCGTTCGTTCTGCGATCGAGGCGTCGAAGCCATCATTGCTGCCTCGCCCACGATCATGACGTAGTAGAGACGCCCCGCGGGGTATCGAGCCGAGTCGCGCATTCTTTCACGAGCGAGTCCCCGGGGTCAGCGACGTGGTCCCGATTCGTTGGGGCGTCTCTACGCGAGGCGTGGTTCACCGGTACATTACCCCTGCCTCTTCAGTTGTCCCGTCTTGCGCGCCCAGCGTTCCGCCACAGCGAAGACTGCGATGCCGCCAGGCACTAGTACAATGCCGAAGAGAACCAGCGTCGCCAGCGTACCGAGTAGGTCCTGCACGCCGTCGCCGTCGATGATCGCGCCGCGGATGCCGTCCAGGAAGTAGGTTGCGGGAGAGATGTACGAGAAGACCCGCAGCCAGGGCGGGAGCACGTCGACACTGTAGTAGACCCCAGAGATTAGCAGGACGACGGCCTGGATCATGAACGACATCTGCGTGCCGCGTTCCGGATACAGAAGCGGCAGTACACCGGTCAGTATGCCCAGCCCGGCGACGCTGACACTCCCGACAACTATCACGACGGCCGCAGCGAACCAGTTCGCCTGCCCCAGGTCCACGCTAAAAAACGGCACCGCTATCGCGAAGATCAACAGTGTCCGCACGATCGCGTGCAGTACCCCGAAGATCGACATGCCAATCAGGTGCACCGCTCGCGATACCGGCGCCATTAGGGTGTGCTCGATCGTCCCTTCCCACCGCTCCCAGGTGATTACGAGGCTTATGTCATCCAGAACCGCCGAAAGGTAGGCCCAGACGAGCGTCCCCAGCAGCAGAAAGAGCACGAGGTGCGATGCGTCCGTGGTGATCCCCGCCTGCTCCGCCTCCTTGGCGATGAACGTGATCGCCAGCGTGTTGACCACGCCGTACACAAGCCACACTAGCTCCCACGCCCAGTAGCGCTTCCAGAGGTTGGTCTGGCGCTCCACGAAGGCGTAGGCGAGGTTGACCGGCCCGCGGATTAGCCCCGGCTGCGCTGTTCGTTCTGCTATGTTCAACATCTCGTTACTCCGTTCCTTCGCTTAGTCCCGCCGCCGGTCGATCAGCTCCCGGACCGTTGCGTCTTTCACCTCGTATACTCGCGTCGCGATTCCGTCGAGGATCGCCGGATCGTGTGCCGCGCACAGAATCGTGCCCGGGTACTTCTCGAGCACCTCGAGGAGCTTCCGCCGCGTTGAGCGGTCGAGGTGGTTCGTGGGCTCGTCGAGGACGAGCACGTTTGTCGGTTTTAGCACCAGTTTCGCGAGGGCAACCCGGCTGCGCTCTCCACCGGAGAGCACTTCTATACGCTTGAAGGCATCGTCGCCGCGGAACAAGAACTGCCCGAGCACAGTCCGCAGCCTCACTTCCGGCTCGTCCGTTGCGACCGACTGCACCTCCTCGAGCACCGTCCGGCCGCGCTCCAGGGCCTCGTCCTGGTGCTGGTCGTAGTAACCGACCCGCGCCTTGGGCGCCCAACGCACCCATCCCTCGAGCGCCGGAAGAAGCCCGGCGGCGATCCTCAGCAGCGTCGTCTTGCCGCTACCGTTCGGGCCGATGAGCACCGCCTTCTGCCCGCGCACCAGGTGTAGCGAAGCATCCAGGAGGACCAGGTTGTCGCCGTACGCATGGCTGATGCCCTCCATCTGCAAGACATCGTGGTCCGTGCGACCGTCCGCCGACAGTGATATGTGGACCTCTGACTCAGGCCTTGTGCGCTCGATGCGCTCAATCCTCGCCAGCGCCTTCTCGCGGCTCTTGACGAGCGTCGCCTTGCTGTTCTTCGCGCGAAAGCGCTCGATGAACCGCTCCTGGCGCGCGATCTCGCGCTCCTGGCGAGCTGCCGCGCGGTCCTGCTGCTGAAGGCGCGCCGCCTTCTGTCGCTGGAACTCGCTGTAATTGCCGGCGTAGCTCTCGACAGACCGCTCGCGCAGTTCGAGGATTCGCGTGGCGACGCGGTCGAGAAACTCGCCGTCGTGCGTAACCACCAAGACTGTCCCGCGGTAGTCGCTCAGCTCTTCCGCGAGCCAGTCGCGTGACCGCGCGTCCAGGTGGTTTGTCGGCTCGTCGAGCAGGAGACATTCCGGGCGTCGTACCAGCACCTTCGCTAGCGCGATCCGCATCTGCCAGCCTCCGCTGAACTCGCCGCACAGCTTTGTCCGTTCGTCAACCGCAAAGCCGAGCCCGTTGAGTACACGCCCGATGCGCCGTTCGATCCGATATCCATCCAGGTCCTCGAACCGGTCGAAGAGACGGCCCTGCTCGGCGATCAGACCGTCGATGTCTCCTTCGCCCCGCTCGATTTCCTCGGCGATCTGATGCAGCCGCTCCTCGGTCTGCCGCGCCTCCGGAAAGGCCCTCCACAGCTCATCGACGAGCGTGCGATTGGAATAGAGTCCAGCCTCCTGCCGGAGGTAGCCGAGCGAGCCGCGGTGGCCCGCCCGGCCGGCGTCGGCGTCTTCCTCGCCTGCCAGCAGTCGCAGGAGGGTGGTCTTCCCGGCTCCGTTCGGCCCGACAAGACCCACCCGCTCGCCCGTCCCGACCACTACAGAGAGGTCCTCGAGTACGTCGAGGCCACCGAACGACTTGGACACGCCGTCAGCAAAGAACATGACTAACTAGCCGCGAGGACCTTCTCCTCTTGCTCCTCGTCTTCTTCGATTCGCTTACCCGTAAGCTCCATAAACACCGTCTCCATGGTTATCTCCTCCACTGGCCGCCCGCGCGCCACGCGCTCTCGCAGCTCGTAGGGTGTCCCCTCCGCGACGATCCGTCCGCCCGCGATAAAGGCGATGCGATCGCAGAGCAGCTCCGCCTCTTCCATATCGTGCGTCGTCAGCAGGATCGTGCTGTCGTGGTCCGCCCTCACCTGCCGGACGAACGCCTGCACCTCGCGCTTCGAGCGGGGGTCGAGTCCCGTCGTCGGCTCGTCGAGCAGCATCAGAACAGGCGAGGTCAGGAACGACCTCGCGACGGCCATTTTTTGCTGCTGTCCGCGCGAAAGGTGGCTCATCGGCTCGAGCGCCCGCTCCCACTCGAAACCCAGCCGCGCGAGGATTCCCGGAAGCCGGCGCTTGATCTCCGCCGGCGAGAGGCCGTAGACCCGTCCGAAGAAGAGCAGGTTCTCAACCGCCGACATGTTCCGGAAGAACGAAGGATCCGCCGACACCCGGTTGATCAGCGATCGCACCTCGCCCGAGTCGCGAACGACGTCCAGCCCGAAGATGCGCGCTTCGCCGCTGTCCGGCAGCAGCAACGTGCTCAGTATGCGAACGAGAGTACTCTTGCCGGACCCGTTGGCGCCGAGCACGCCGTAGATCTCGCCTCGCAGGGCGGCGCACGAGATATCACGCAGGACGTGCGCCGGGCCCTTGCCATTCCGCCGTCGCCTGATCGGCAGCAAGCGGCGGTAGTCGAAGCCGCCGCCGAAGTATTTATTTATGTCTCTGGTCTCAATTGCTAGCGTCTGCATCTCAACTCTCCGATTCCCTAGTTGTCTTTTTTCATTCAGGAACGGCCACGCCACCCCACCACCCCAATTAGGGAAACTGGGAGACACCCCCAGACCCCCGGCCGGCGGCGCCTGAGCTTGGCTCGCTCAGCTCGCCGGTGGTTGAGCCCTTGGGTCCCCTCGCCAGCCTTCCGGCGCCGAGGTTGTCACCGCGAGTCATGCTTACGAACTCCGGCCCGGTTGGCGTTCGCCGCGACGCGCGACTCGGCTCTCCGTCTGTATTCTCCACGCTCTTGTAAGCGACGACCGCGGTTGGGTCGCCGGTCGGGCGACGGCCGGACCGCTGAAGCTCCGTCTTTGCGTTCTGGTCCTCTTCTTTTTCTGGCGCGACATCTGTTTTTCTCCTTGGTTTCTGGCGACAAAAAAAACCCACCAGGGCCAGACCTTGGCGGGTGAGAACGGAGCGACGCGGCCGTCGGTCTAAATCAGGTAGGGCCTCCTGAATCGGGCGCACTCGTCCCACCCACGCGCGATCCACCGTTCGGCGCGATGGGCACCTCACGGCTGACCGGGGCAACAAACGTGTTTATCAACTGACGAATGTCCCTTTCACAAACTCCAAAATATCTTGCCGGATAGTAGCACCAGCGCCGGAAGGTGTCAAGCATCGTTGCCGGCAGGGAAACTTGTCCGTCCTCCGCCGGGCCCACCATACTGGATTCATGCCCACACGAGATGATTTGCGGAACGTTGCCATCGTCGCGCACGTTGACCACGGCAAGACCACCCTGGTCGACGCCATGCTCTGGCAGTCGGGCGCCTTCCGCGCGAACCAGGACGTCGCCGAGCGCGTGCTGGACTCGATGGACCTTGAGCGCGAAAAGGGCATCACCATCCTTGCCAAGAACACGGCAGTCCGCCACTCCGGCGTGAAGATCAACATCATCGATACGCCGGGCCACGCCGACTTCGGCGGCGAGGTCGAGCGCGGCCTGACGATGGTTGACGGCGTGCTCCTGCTCGTCGACGCGAGCGAGGGACCGCTGCCGCAGACCCGGTTCGTCCTACGAAAGGCACTCGAGGCGCATCTTCCGGTGATCCTCGTGATCAACAAGGTTGACCGCCCGGATGCCCGCATCAAAGAGGTCGTCGACGAGGTCTACGAGCTATTCCTCGACCTCGACGCGGACGAGCACCAGATCGAGTTCCCCATCCTGTACGCCAACGCCCGCGCCGGTTGGGCATCGCCGAACCAAAACGATCACGGCATCGACCTCGAGCCCCTCTTTGATGCCCTATTTCGGCATATCCCATCACCCTCGTACGATGGCGAGCACCCGCTTCAGGCGCTCGTCACGAATCTCGACGCCTCGCCTTACGTTGGGCGCCTCGCCCTCTGCCGGGTGCACCACGGGACTATCCGCCGGGGCCAGACGGTCGCCTGGTGCCGCGTCGACGGCGAGATCGAGCAGGTGAAGATTACCGAGCTCTACGTCACGGAGGCCCTCGAGCGGGTGCC
>Ga0209160_1002807_pt1 | contig 14415 bp, 11 predicted proteins | sample GraSoiAngelo_153_FD_186167 | JGI IMG/M metagenome (GOLD analysis project Ga0209160, IMG submission 186167) | Grasslands soil microbial communities from the Angelo Coastal Reserve, California, USA - 14_1009_12_40cm (SPAdes) (version 2) | ecosystem: Environmental > Terrestrial > Soil > Grasslands ...
TGCCGCCATTCGCGAGTTCCATCCCGACCATATCCTGCTCGATCTGGGCGTCAGCTCGCATCAAATCGATTCCACAGAGCGTGGCTTCACGTTCCGGCCCGGCGCTCCGCTCGACATGCGAATGGAGGGAAGGGGGAAGGGGGAAGAGGGAAGGGGAATTACCGCAGCCGATGTCTTGAACAGCTGGCCGGTCGAGCGGCTCAGTACCGTGTTCAGCGATTATGCCGACGAACGCCGGGCACGCGCCCTCGCAAAAGAGGTTGTCCGCCGGCGACTTTCGGCGCCCTTCGGCATCAGCGACGACTTCGTCAATGCGATCCGCGCCGTCCTGGGGCCACGCTCGGGGCCACCCGATTTCGCGCGTCTGTTCCAGGCGCTCCGCATCGCGGTGAACGAAGAGCTGGATTCTCTGGAGACCGCGCTGCCCGAGCTGCGGGACGCGCTGGTCCCCAGGGGCTCCCTCGGCGTCATCACCTATCATTCCGGCGAAGACCGGATCGTCAAACATGCGTTTCGAGAGTGGAGCCGCGAGTGTGTCTGTCCGCCGCGGCAGCCGGTGTGCACGTGTCGCGGCCGGGCGTTGGGTCGGGTGGTCACGAAGAAGTCCATCGTTCCAGACGCCAGCGAAATCGCAGCCAACCCCCGCGCGCGCTCGGCGCGGTTCCGTGCATTCGAGGTCGCCGATGGCGTTTAGAGGCCGGCACTGGATCGCATTTTGGCTCGTCGCGTTGCTGGCGGCGCTCTGGGCCGTGATCGCCCGGCAGACCGCCTCGCTCAACGCCGCCCGCGCGCTCGCGGACCTGCGCGAACAGCGCGCCTCGCTCGAAGGCCATCGCGCCGATCTCGACCGCCGCGTGCGCACCGCGCAGAGCCGGTCAGTGCTGTTGCCGCGCGCCCAACGCCACGGCCTGCGACTGCCGGCGGACACGGAAATTATTTTTTTGCCGACGACGCCTCCCTCCTCTCCGACTCCACCGCGTCAGCGCTGAGATGGCACCCACGCGCCCCCCCCGCGGCCCCGCCAGGTCTCTGGTCCGGCTCCAGGTCGTGCAGATCGGGCTCGCGGTAGCGCTGTTCGCACTCGTGCTGCGCGCGGCGCAGGTGCAGCTCGTCGAGGGACATCGCTATGCCGCTGCCGCCGCGGCCCAGCGCACCGAGCGCGTACAGCTCGACGCGCGCCGCGGCGCGCTGTACGACCGCCACGGCACCGCGATCGCACTAACGCAGGAGACGTACCACCTCGGCGTCGCGCCTAACGAGCTGCGCGATCCAATCCGGGACGTGCCCGCGATCGCTCGGCAGCTACGGCTCGCGCCCCGCGACGTCGATCGTGCCATGCACCGCCGCTATGCCTGGTTCGCGGGACCATTCACGGCATTGGACGTCCAACCGCTGCGTGCCATGCGCGGCATCCATCTCGAGCCGGTGCTCCGTCGCTTCTATCCGTCGTCCGAATTCGCCCGCGCCGTTATCGGTCGCGTGGGCGACGACGGCCGCGGTGGCTCCGGCGGCGGGGGCGGGCTCGAGCGGTTGCTGGACAGCCTCCTCTCCGGCACGCCCGGCGCGGCGGTGGTGCTCAAGGATCGCGAGGGGCGCGAATACGAATCCCCGGCGCGCGTCATCGCCGAACCGATCGCCGGCAGCGACGTGGTGCTCACCCTCGATGCCGAGCTCCAGGAAATCGCGCAGCGCGCGCTGGACGACGCGATCGACAACATGGAGGCGGATGGCGGCGACGTCGTGATGCTCGATCCGTCGACAGGGGAGGTGCTGGCGGTCGCCTCGCGGCGGGCCGACGGCAGTATGCGGCCGAGTGCGTTTACCGAGACGTTCGAGCCGGGATCACTGGCCAAGATCTTCGCCGCGGCGGCGCTCATCACCTACCAGCGCATCCGTCCCGGCGAGCGCGTATCCGGTGAAGGCGGGCGCTACCGGCTGCCCGGCCGCGTCGTCACGGACGAGCATCCCCTGCCGTCGCTGACGCTGGCCGATGCCATCCGCGTCTCGAGCAACATCGCGCTCGTGAAGTTCTCCGCGCGGCTTCACCCCGACGAGCAGTACGGCGTGCTCCGCGGCTTCGGGTTCGGCGCACCAACCGGCGTCCAGTTTCCCGCCGAGTCACCGGGGCGACTGCGGCCGCCGCGCGAATGGTCGCGGCCCAGCTCGGCGAGTCTGGCGATTGGCTACGAGCTGGCGGTCACGCCAATCCAGATCGCGGCGGCTTACGGTGCCATCGCCAACAACGGCATTCTTCTGGAGCCCACACTGATCCGCGAGATCCGGTCTGCGAACGGCGGATTGCGCTATCGGCACGAACCGGAGCCGGTGCGTCGGGTGGTGACGAGTGCGGTTGCGGCACAGCTGCGCGAGCTGCTGCGTGGCGTGGTCGGAGCGGGCGGCACAGCGGAGCGTGCGGCGCTTGCCAACTTCCAGCTCGCGGCCAAGACGGGAACGGCGCGCCGGGTCGTGGGCGGGCGCTACGCCGTGGGGCAGTACACCGCGTCCTTCGCTGCGCTCTTTCCGGCGGACGAGCCGCAGCTCGTCGTCGTGATGAAGATCGACAATCCGCAGAAGGGCAGCTACTTCGCCGCGCAAACCGCCGCCCCGGTGACGCGATCGATGCTCGAGCAGGCGCTCGCGGCGCGCACGGTCGCGCTCGATCGCGCCCGCCTTTCGAATGTCGCGCCCAGTGCCGAACACGCGAATCCGTCGCTTGATGAGCCGGACGGGGTCGTGCCGTACGTAATCTCCTGGCCATATGCCCCCGATAGCGTGCGCAGTGGAACGCAACCGGAGCGGATCGTGCCGGACGTCACCGGCCGATCGTTGCGCGTAGCCGCGCGAACGCTCCACCGGAGCGGGTTTCACGTCGTCGTGAAGGGTCCCGGCGGAGGCGTGATTGAGCACACGTGGCCCGCTGCGGGTGAGCGCGCAGCAGTCGGCTCGACGGTCACGATGTTCGCCGAGCCTCTGCCGCCATCGCACCGATGAAAGCGTCGCTCCAGGTCGTCGTCGACGCACTCGCCCGCGCGGGACTGTTAATCGAAGGGGGGGGGCCGCCTGAAGGCAATGGACGCGGGCTTCCCGAGATCACGGGGCTGACGGCCGACGCGCGCCGTCTCGAGCGCGGGATGCTGTACTGCGCGGTGCGCGGCGCGGTGCTGGACGGACACCAGTTCGTTGCTGATGCGGTGGCCCGCGGCGCCGCGGCGGCGCTGGTTGAAGTGCGTCAGCCCGTGACCATTCCGCAAGTCGTCGTGCGCAACGGCCGGCGCGCCGCGGCGGTTGCGGCTGAAGCATGGTATGGGCGGCCAGCGGCGAAACTGCAGCTCATCGGTGTGACTGGAACGAACGGCAAGACCACCTCGGTGCTGCTCGCGCGCCATGTGCTGAGCGCGCTCTGGTCGATGGGGGCGATCGGCACGCTCGGCTGCATCGACCCTGCCGGCCACGCCGTCGAGAGCGAGGCCGGGAATCTCACGACGCCAGGCCCCATCGATCTCCAGGCGACACTCGCGGCGTTGGTGGAGCGCGGGGCGAGTGGCGTCGCCATGGAAGTGTCCTCACACAGTCTCGATCAGGGTCGAGTGGACGGGCTCGTCTTTCGCGCCGCGATATTCACGAACTTGACGCGCGATCACCTCGATTATCACGAGACGTTCGAGGCATACTTTGCCGCCAAGGCAAGGCTGGTCGGCTATCTCGCCGACGCTGGGCTAGCCGTTGTCAACGCCGACGATGCCGCCTGGGGTCGCCTGCCACGCACGTCACGCCGGATCACCTTCTCGGCGCTTCCGGGAACCAAGGCCGACGTGACCGCCGCGGATGTGCGCGTCGATGCGACCGGTGCCCATTTCACCATGGTCGGCACAGAAGGTCGCCATCCCATTTCTCTTCCACTGCTCGGCCGCTTTAACGTCGCGAATGCGCTGGGCGTCGCGGCCTGCGCGATTGGGCTCGACGTGCCGTCGCGCGTTGTCGCCGAGCGACTCTCGACCGCTCCGCAGGTTCCCGGCCGAATGGAACGCATCGCCGTGGACCCATGTGTGATCCTCCGCGACTACGCGCACACACCGGATGCGCTCGAGCGTGCCCTGGAAACGGTTCGCGAGGTGACGCCCGCGGGCGGACGTGTGATCGTCGTGTTCGGAGCGGGCGGCGATCGCGACCGCGGCAAGCGCGCGCCCATGGGCGAAATCGCCGTCCGCCTCGCCGACATCGCCATCGCCACGTCCGACAATCCGCGCACTGAGGATCCCGAAAAGATTCTCGACGACGTAGAAGCGGGCATGAAGGCCAAGGCGCATTACCGCATGGTGGACCGCCGCGCGGCGATCGCGCAGGCGCTCGAGGTCGCCCGCCAAGGCGACAGAATCCTGCTCGCGGGCAAGGGGCACGAGACCTATCAAGTCGTCGGGACCACCAAAGAACCGTTCGACGAGCGCGAAGTGGTCCGGGCCTTAGGGGCGGTATGATGGCTCTTCACGCGTGGACGAGCGACGAAGTCGCTGTCGCCCTGGGTGTGTCCTCTCCGGCCAAGTTGCAGTTTCAAACTGTCGCCACCGATACCCGACACCCGATACCCGATGGCCTCTTTGTCGCCTTGAAGGGCGAAAACTTCGACGCACACAACTTTCTGGCGCAGGCGAAGGCGCAGGGCGCCGCCGCGGCCGTCGTCCGGCGCGGCACGCCGCCGGTCGAGGGGTTGCCTTATTTCGAAGTCGATGACACGCTGACGGCGTTGGGCCAGCTGGCGCGCGCCCGGCGGCGCATGCTGCCCGAGGGCACGCCGGTCGTCGCCATCACCGGCACGAGCGGGAAAACCAGCGCGAAGGAGATGATTCGTGCCACGCTCGGGGCCCGGTATCGGGTTCATTCAACAATTGGGAACTTTAATAATCTCGTCGGCGTGCCGCTGACGATTCTGAGCGCGCCCGAGGACACCGAAGCGCTCGTCGTCGAGGCGGGTGCCAGCATTCCCGGCGAGATCGCGAAGCTGCGCGACATCATCGAGCCAACGATTGCGGTCATCACCAACATCAGCCACGCCCATGTGGAGGGCTTCGGCTCGCTCGAGCGCGTCATGGCGGAGAAGTTGTCGCTATTGGACGGTGTTCCGGTCGCCATCCTGGGTTCGGGTCCGGATGCCATGTGGCCGGAGGCCCGGCGCCGCACGCAGGTTATTCCGGCGGCGCTGCCGGGGAAGAGCAGCGACGACGCTCTTCTCGATCGCCATCTGGACAAGGATGGGCGGCCGCGGCTCATGCTCGACTCGGGTGAGGTCGTGACCCTTCCCGCACTGGGAATCCACCAGTTGGAGAACGCGCAGATCGCCCTGGCCGTGGCGCAGCGGGCCGGCGTCGAGCGCGACGCCGCCGTCCGGGCGCTCGCCAACGTGCGATTGCCGCAAGGCCGGGGCGACCTGCGGACCGTCCGGGGGGGCGGCCTGCTGGTGATCGACGACACCTACAACGCCAATCCCGCCTCGATGCGCCGGGCGGTACAGACGGCGGCCTGGCTCGCCCGGCGGCAGCGCCGGCCGCTCGTCGTCGTGGTGGGAACGATGTTGGAGTTAGGAGCGGAAAGTGCAAGATTGCACGCCGAAGCCGCGCGCGAAATCGTCAAGCGGAAGCCGGCGCTCGTAGCCGCGGTCGGAACGTTCGCGCGCGTGTTCGAGACGCTGCGCGAGGAGCTGGGCGGTCGCCTGATCACTGCGGCCGACGCCAATGCGCTGGGCCCCAAACTGAAGTCGGCGCTGCGCGGCAACGAGCTGATCCTGCTCAAAGCCTCGCGGGGGGTCGCCTTGGAACGTGTCCTTAACTACATCACCTGATGCTCTATCACTTGCTCGCGCCGCTCGCCCGCCAGCACATCATCTTCAATCTCTTCAACTACATCACGTTCCGGGCGGCGGGCGCGACCGTGACGGCGCTGCTCGTCGCGTTCATCGTCGGTCCACGCATCATTGCCAAGCTCCGCGACCTCCGTATCGGCCAAATCGTGCGCGCGGAGGGACCCGCGAGCCATCACGGCAAGCGAGGCACGCCGACGATGGGCGGATTGATCATTATCCTCGCCACCATCGTGCCGACACTGTTGTGGGCCCGGCTCGATAGCCGCTATGTCATCGTCGCTGTCGTCGCCACGCTCTGGATGGGCTTGATCGGGTTTCTGGACGACTATCTCAAGATCGTGCGGGGCCAGTCGCAGGGTCTGGTCGCGCGCTGGAAACTGGTGGGGCAGGTCTCGTTCGGCTTCGCGCTCGGCATCGTGCTCATACTCGTGCCGATCGCGGCGCGCGTCGAGCCGACGTCCACGCAGCTGCCGCTCTTCAAGTACATCCTCGTACAGCTGCCGTGGTGGGCCTACATCATTTTCGTCACCATCGTCATCACCGGAAGCTCGAACGCGGTGAATCTCACCGACGGTCTGGACGGACTCGCCACGGGACTGACCGCCATCGCGGCCGGTTCGTTCGCGATCTTCGCGTACCTCTTCGGCCGCGCGGACGCGGCGCATTATCTCGGCGTCCTCTATTTCGCGGGCGCCGGCGAGCTGACGATCTTTTGCGGCGCCCTCATGGGCGCGGCGCTCGGATTTCTGTGGTTCAATGCGCATCCCGCTCAGGTCTTCATGGGCGACACCGGTGCGCTCGCGATCGGCGGCGCACTGGGTACCGTCGCGATTCTGCTCAAGGCGGAGTTTCTGCTGCTCATCGCGGGCGGTGTCTTTGCCGCGGAAGCGGTCTCGGTGATCATGCAGACCGGCGTGTATCGCTGGCGCAAGCGCCGCTACGGGAAGGAGTACGCGGACGCGCACAAAGTCTTCCGCATGGCGCCGCTCCACCACCATTTCGAAAAACTCGGCTGGGCGGAGCCGCAGGTGGTCATGCGCTTCTACATCCTCGGCGTGCTGTGCGCGATGATCGCGCTGGCTACGCTCAAGGTGCGATGATCGAAGCGCTGCCGGTGGTTCCGGACACCTGGCGCCGCGCGGGAAGTGCCGTCGCGGTCATCGGATTGGGGAAGAGCGGGGTCGCGGTCACGCGGCTGCTCGCGCGCGAGGGGCTGCGCGTGTACGCGAGCGATGCGTCCGACCATCCCTATGCCGGCGCGGCCGCGGACGCGCTCAAAGGCGTCCCCGGCGTGGAGGTGGAATACGGCGGCCACGACCTCAACAAGATCCGCCACGCCACCGGAGTCGTCGTGTCGCCGGGCGTGCCGCCCGACGCGCCGGTGCTGGCGGCCGCCCGGCAGGCGGGCGTCGAGATTGTCTCCGAGCTCGATATCGGATTTCGCGCGCTGTCCGCGCGAGGCGGTAGCACCCGTAGCATCGCGATCACGGGGACGAACGGAAAGACGACTACCACTGCGCTGGTCGCCCACCTCTTGAGTGCGGCGGGCCTGCGGGCGACCACCGCCGGAAACATCGGGCGGCCCCTCACCGATCTCGCCATGGCAGACGAACAGTATCAATGGCTGAGTCTCGAGGTGTCGTCGTTTCAGCTGCATGACAGCCCCAACTTCGCTCCTGAAATCGGCATCATGACGAACCTCGCGCCCGACCATCTCGATCGCTATCCGTCGGCCGAGGCGTATTACGCGGACAAGCGACTGCTGTTTCGCAATGCGAGCGCGGGCGACGTGTGGGTGCTGAATGCCGACGACCCACTGGTGCTGCAACTGGCGCAGGGGGTCGCCGGGCGCCGCGTGCTGTTCTCGTTGGAAAAGACCGGTGATGCGTGGTACGACAGAGCGCACAGCACGTTGCGACTGGGTGGTGAGAAGCTGCTGAAGCGCGACGAGCTGCATTTGTTGGGCGAGCATAACATCGCGAACGCGCTCGCCGCGACGCTCGCGGTGCACGAAGCGGGAGTCCCGCCGCCGCTGATCGCGGAGGGTCTGCGCTCGTTCCGGCCGCTGCCGCACCGGCTCGAGCCGGTGCGCGAAGTCGGTGGCGTGCTGTGGATCAACGATTCGAAGGCGACCAACATTGCCGCGACGACGGTCGCGGTCCTCGCCATGGAGCGGCCATTCGTGCTGCTGCTCGGGGGCCGTCATAAGGGTGAGCCCTATACGAGCCTGGCGCCCTTGCTCGCGCCGCGCTGCCGGTTGGTGATCGCGTACGGAGAGGCGGGTCCGCTGGTCGAGAAGGACCTCGGCGAAAAGGTGCCGCTCGAGCGCGGGACGACATTCGAGGATGTGATCGAGCGTGCTCGACGCGCGGCACGGCCAGGCGATGCCGTGCTGCTGTCTCCCGCGTGCTCGAGCTACGACATGTTCAAAAACTACGAGGAACGAGGGGCCACATTCCGGCGCCTGGTAGCAGGATGAAAGAGTGGGAGCCGAGGCTCCTCGCCGTCGTTACGGCGGTGCTCGTCGTCTTCGGCCTCGCGGCCGTCTACGGCGCCTCCAGTCTTGTGACGACGGCGGGCGGCCAGGTCGGTGCGAGTTTCGCGTTGCGGCAGGCCGTCGGGGCGGCGGTCGGCGGTCTCCTGGCGATCGTGTTTGCGCGGATGGATTACCATCGGTGGCGCCGCTGGGCATGGCCGCTGCTCGGCATCACCGGTGTGCTGTTGCTCGTGCCGCTGCTGCCCTTCACGCATGTCATCACACCGACGATCAATGGTGCCCGTCGCTGGGTGAACCTCGGTGTCCTGACGCTGCAGCCGTCCGAGCTGGCCAAGTTCGCGGTGGTTGTGTGGTGCGCAATGCTCGCCGCGAAGAAAGGCGATCAACTTCGCAACTTTCAGCTCGGCGTGCTGCCGTTCGTCGTCATTCTCCTCCCCGTGATCGGACTGATCTTCCTCGAGCCCCATTTGTCGATGGCGCTGCTCGTGGCGATTCTCGCGGGCAGCGTGCTCTTCACGGCCGGCGCGCGCATTGGGCACTTCCTGGCATTAGGCGCCGGCGCGGGTCCGCTGCTCTACGGCGCGGTCGCGAGCGCGCAGTATCGGCTCGCGCGCGTGCTCACGTTCCTGAATCCGGGCGCGGCGCCGACGGAAGCGACGTGGCAGGTGCAGCAATCGCTGACGGGCATCGGGGCAGGGCGGCTGCTCGGTGTCGGCTTTGGACAGGGTCAGCAGAAGCTCGGCTATCTTCCGTACGCGTATTCCGATTTCATCTTCTCGACGATCGGTGAGGAATGGGGCTTCGTCGGCGTGCTCGCGATCGCGCTGCTCTTCGGCACCTTCGTGTGGATCGGCTTCCGCATCGCGCGCAACGCGCCGGATCCATTCGGCCAGCTCCTCGCGACGGGCATCAGCGTCATGATCGGCCTGAGCGTCGTGCTCCACATCGGCGTGAGCCTGGCGGTGATTCCGGCGACGGGCGTGACACTGCCGTTCATGTCGTATGGGCGGTCGTCACTGATTGTTGCGCTGGCTGCTACAGGTGTGCTGGCAAGCGTTGGGCGGGCTCGGAAAGCATAATTCTATCTCGTGAAGATCTTGATTGCGGGCGGAGGTACTGGAGGGCACCTCATGCCGGCCCTGGTACTGGCGCAAGTCGCGGCCGAAGCCGGACACGAGGTCACGCTCGTCGGCGCCCAGCGAGGCATCGAAGCGCAGATCCTGCCGCGCCATCCATTCCGATTTCATTTACTTCCCATGGAGCCGCTGTATCGCAGAACGTGGTGGCGCAATCTCCGCTGGCCGGCGATCGCGGTCCGCGCGTGGCGGTCGGCGGGCCGCGTGCTGCGGGAAGAACAGCCGGCGATCGTCATCGGCACCGGCGGGTATGCGGCGGGACCGGTCGTGGTGCGCGCGCAGCTCGCGGGAATTCCGACCGCGCTGCAGGAGCAAAACGCTTTCCCGGGTCTCACAACGCGGCTGCTCGCGCGTCGCGCGCGGCAGGTCCACCTCGGCTTCCCCGAAGCGGAGCGAAAACTCTCTCCGGGTCCCCGCACCCAGCTGTTCGTTTTCGGAAATCCGATTGCGCCTCCTGGTCACATCGATTCGCACGCCGCGCGCACCGAGTTTGGTCTGACTTCAGATCGACGCACGGTGCTCATCGTCGGAGGCAGCCAGGGCGCGCGCGCCTTGAATGAGACCGTTGCGCGCGCCCTCGACCACGGACTGCTCAACGACGTGAACTTGCTCTGGAGCACGGGTGCGCTGCACGAGCCGCTGTACGCCTCGCGCTCCGTATCAGGCCGCATCGTCGTGCGCGGATTCTTTGATCCGATCTCCACCGCGTATGCCGCTGCCGATCTTGTCGTCGCGCGCGCCGGCGCGATGACGGTGGCGGAGTTGTGTGCGTGGGGGAAGCCGAGTGTCTTGGTCCCACTGCCGTCGGCTGCGGCGGATCATCAGACGTTCAACGCACGAGCCCTAACGAGTGCCGGTGCGAGCGTGATGCTACTCGAGCGTGAGCTCGATCCGGCGTCGCTGGCCAAGACTGTCACGACCCTGGTCCATGACACCGTCCGGCTCCAAGCCCTCGGCAAAAGTGCCCGAAAAAGGGGTCATCCGACCGCTGCACGAAACATCATGGAAAAGGTTCTAGAGCTTTCGCAAGTCGCGTAGATTTCCTATATTAGCTGCCCACAGATGACCTTGTTTCGAACCGGGGATCCCCGACCCATCCACTTCATGGGCATAGCCGGGGCGGGGATGAGCGCCTTGGCTTTGATTGCCAGGCACCGGGGAGTCGCCATAACTGGTTGTGATTCTGATACTTCCGGGGCTGCGCTCGATGACCTGACCACCCTCGGAGTGCGCGTTTGGCGGGGCCACGATCCCAGCCATGTGGACGGCGCCCGCGCCGTGATTGTCACGGCGGCCGTGCCCCGGGACCATCCCGAGTTGGAACGGGCCCGCGCTTTGGAGCTACGGGTCGTACGTCGCGCGGATGCCTTGGGAGAGCTCGTTGCAGCCGGCAGAGCGAGCGTGGCGGTTGCAGGCACACATGGTAAGACGACCACCACGGTCATGGTCACAGAGGCGCTCACGGCCGCCGGGCGAAATCCTACGGGACTCGCCGGCGGCCGTGTCGCTGCCTGGGGTGGCAACGCCCGCATCGGCGGCGATGAGCTGTTCGTCGTGGAGGCCGACGAGTACGACAAGGCCTTCTTGTCGCTGCAGCCGACGATCGCCGTCGTGAACAATGTCGAAGCGGATCATCTCGAGTGTTACGGCAGCATCGACGCGCTCGAGGCTGCGTTCGCGGATTTTGCGGGCCGGGCCGAGCGAGTGATTGTCGGTGCCGATGATGCGGGCGCCGATCGAGTGGCACTGAAGGTTGAAGCGCCGGTATGGCGCGTGGGGCTCGGTCCCACGGCTGACGTCCGCATTCGCGCCGTGCGGCTCGAGCCCGGCGGTTCGCGGGCGATGATCTCGTTGCCGGGCGGACACGCGGTCGAGCTACAGTTGGCGGTGCCGGGAATGCATAACGTGCGCAACGCGGCCGCCGCGCTCGGTGTGCTCCAGGCACTCGGTGCGGACGTGCAAGCGGGCGCGCAGGCGCTCGCGGACTTTCGCGGCGTGGGTCGGCGATTCGAGCGGCTCGGTGAAGCGCGTGGCGTCGCGGTGGTCGACGATTACGCGCATCACCCGACGGAAGTGATCGCGACGCTGGCGGCGGCGCGGCAGGCGTTTCCCGGCCGCCGACTCGTCGCCGTATTTCAGCCGCACCTGTATTCGCGGACGGCGCTGCATGGTGAGTCGCTCGGGAAAGCGCTGGCTGCGGCGGACATGGTCGTGGTCGCACCGATTTATGGAGCGCGCGAGCAGCCGCTCGCGGGCGTGACGCATCACCTCGTGGTGCGCGGCGCGACGCGCGCGGGCGCGGCCACGGTCGCGGTGCGCGATCGCGCCGGACTCACCAAGCACGTCGCGCGCGCGGTGCGTGAAGGCGACGTCGTGTTCACGCTCGGCGCGGGCGATGTGACGCGCGTGGGTCCCGAGTTGTTGGAGATACTGGGCAACGGTAGCAAGGAGCACGGAGCCCGCGCGTGAAGTGGCGGCGCGTGTTGCTCTGGGCCGGCGCGGCGCTGGCTGTTATGCTGTTGTGGATGATGGCGCCGCTCGGGCTGCGGCGCGTGGCGTTCTTCCGCGTGCGGCAGGTCGAGCTCGTCGGCATCCGCTATCTGGATGCGGATCAGGTTTTGGCGGCGCTGCAGCTGTCACCGCGGGCGAGCGTCTTTGACGATACGGAGGTTTTAGTCGATCGATTGCGCGCGCTCGATGGAATCGCCGATGTCGCGGTCACCCGCCGGCCGCCGGCGTCGCTGAAGGTCGTCGTGCGCGAGACGGAGCCGATCGCCCTGGTGGCGAATGCTCGCGGCGCGCTGACGGTGGTGGACGCCGTGGCGCGACCGCTCCCGTTCGAACTGGTGAGTCTCGACCTGCCGGTGGTGCAGACCGGTGAGAAGGGCGACAGCAGTGTAGTTGCGGTGCTGGCGCGGATCCAGGCGGTGGATCCCGCGCTGTTTCAGACGATCGACGCCGCCCGGCTGACTGGCGGGGAGAATCGTGACGTCGTTCTCGAGTTGGGCCGGCATCGTGTGCTGCTGACGTCTGACGCGGGCCCGGAGGTGATCCAGAGCGTGGTGCTGGTCGCGAGAGATCTGGCGGCGAAAGCGCGCCCCTATGCCGAGCTCGATGCGCGGTATGCGGGACAGATCGTCGTGCGTCGGCGTCCCGGGGCGGCGAAGCGTACCGGGAGTGCGCGGAGCGCCTGATGTCCGATCGAAAACTCGTGGCCGGCCTCGACCTTGGTAGCACCAAAACCTGCGCGGTCATCGCGGAGCTGGCCGGCGATCTGCCGCGCGCCCCGATCGCCAAGATCCTGGGCGTTGGGCTCGCGAAAAACAGTGGCGTGCGGCGCGGTATGGTGCGCGACATCGACGAGACGACGCGCTCCGTCGCCGCCGCGCTCAAAGACGCCGAGCGGATGGCGGGGGCGCGAGTGCCCGACGTCACCTGCGGCATCGCCGGTGAGCACGTTTCGGCGCGGAGCTCGACGGGCGTGGTCGCGGTGAGCGGCGAGGAGATTGCGCCGCAGGACGTCGGCCGGGTGAACGAAGTCGCCCGCGCCGTCTCACTCGGCCGCGATCATGAGCTGCTGCACGACATCCCGCAGGAGTACGTCGTCGATCAGCAGCGCGGCATCTCGGATCCGGTCGGTATGACAGGCACGCGGCTCGAGGTCGAGATGTATCTCGTGACGGTGCAGGCCACCGCCGCGCAGAATCTCCGCAAGAGCGTGCAGCGCGCCGGCTATCGCGTCGCCGATCTCGTGCTCGAGCCGTTGGCTGCGTCGTACGCGATCCTGACCGATGACGAGAAAGAATTGGGTGTCGCGCTGGTTGAGGTGGGCGGAAGCTCGACGGGCGTCGCGATTTTTCACGAAGGCAAGATCCGCCACCTCGCGTCGCTCAAGTACGCGGGTTCGCATGTTACTAGCGATTTGGTGCAAGGCCTCGGCGTGACACAGTCGGACGCGGAGCGGCTCAAGGAGCGTCACGGCGCCGCCTACACACCGCTGGTCGATGCGGGCGAAATGGTGAGCTTGCCGTCGACGCCGGGGCAGGGTGCTCGCACCGCGTCACGCGAATTGGTCGCCCACATTATCCACCAGCGGGTGGACGAGATCTTTCAGCTCGTGGGCCGCGAGTTCGAGCGCGCCGGGTACGGCGCCGGCCGGCTGCCGGCGGGCGTCGTCTTGAGCGGCGGCACGGCGCACCTGCCCGGCATGGTCGAGCTGGCGCGCGAAGTGTTCGCGGTGCCGGTGCGCGCGGGACATCCCGAGCTGGGTATCTCGGGACTCGTCGACAGCGTGCAGGCGCCGCGGTACGCGGTCCCGGTGGGCTTGGTGTTGTATGCTGCGCGCAAAAGTGCGCACGGGAACGCGCCGGGAGTGCTGTTCGGCGGCTCACCTGAAAAACTGTTCGGACCATTGAAGCGCTGGCTACAGGATTTCTTCTGATTCCTCCCATCTCTGGGCCCTAGGGGAGAACCATGATCTTCGAACTCGAAGAAACAGTCACGCAAAACGCGCGGATGAAGGTCGTCGGCGTCGGTGGGGGCGGCGGCAACGCCCTGAACCGCATGATCGACGAGCACGTCAGCGGAGTCGAGTTCATCTCGGTGAACACCGACGCCCAGGCGCTCCTCAACAACAAAGCCGATGTCAAAGTTCAGATCGGCAAGAAGCTGACCCGCGGCCTCGGGGCGGGGGCGCGTCCGGAAATCGGCCGCCAGGCGATCGAGGAAAACCGGGACGAGGTGTTGCACTCCCTCCAGGGCGCGGACCTCGTGTTCGTGACCTGCGGCATGGGTGGCGGTACCGGGACCGGCGCGGCGCCGATCATTTCTCAGGTCGCCCGCGATCTCGGCGCGCTCTGCATCGGGATCGTCACCAAGCCGTTCCTGTTCGAGGGTCGCAAGCGGATGCGCCAGGCAGAGATGGGCAT
>Ga0209160_1002812_pt1 | contig 14401 bp, 13 predicted proteins | sample GraSoiAngelo_153_FD_186167 | JGI IMG/M metagenome (GOLD analysis project Ga0209160, IMG submission 186167) | Grasslands soil microbial communities from the Angelo Coastal Reserve, California, USA - 14_1009_12_40cm (SPAdes) (version 2) | ecosystem: Environmental > Terrestrial > Soil > Grasslands ...
CGCGGGCCTGCAGGGCGGGCTGGGTATGGCGGCGAGCGGGAACATTCATCCGGGGAAGACCTCGATGTTTGAGCCGGTGCACGGCTCGGCGCCGACCATGGCCGGCAAGAATCTTGCCAACCCGATTGGTGCGATCTTGACCGCTGCGATGATGCTGGCCCACTTAGGCCTTACTGCTGAGTCCGAGAAGATCGAAAACACTGTGCTGAAAGCGGTGCACCAGAAGAAAATCACGCCAGATGTTGGCGGCAACTTGGGGACAAATGAGTGCGGAGAATGGATCGCAAAAACAGTCGGCCAGTGATTTTTCCATCCCTTCCCCTCATATCTCTTGGCGGTTGCCGAAATCAGGTTCGACTTTAATCATCTCGGACGCTCTGCGAAGGCTCTGTCATAATCACCTAATAGATTGTACTTATGAAGAATTGCCAGAAATTCTATAGAAACTCCCGTCCGCTTATCTCAGCCGCCCTGCTTCTGTTCCTGCTGATCTCGGGTTTGCTCTGGGCGCAGGAAGCGGGGCAGCAGGCAACTCCGCCTGCTTCGCCGCCTTCCGGTCAGCAGACTCAGGAGGAAAAGCAGGGCGAGGAATCCCAACCCCCCCGGAGTGAGACGAAGATTTCACCGGCCGAGGCTGAGGAACTCTTTCGCTCCGTTGACGAGATTCTCAAATTCACCAGCCAGGACTCCGCGCTGCCCATTCGCAAGCAAGTCAAGCGGCGGCTGACCAGCCGGGATGAAGTTCAGGCGTATCTGGAAAAGCACATGTCGGAAGACGAAGACGCGCAGCGGCTGAAGCGCTCCGAGCAGGTGCTGAAGAAATTCGGTCTGCTGCCGCGCGATTTTAATCTCGCCAAGTTTTTAGTGAAGCTTTTGCGCGAACAAGTAGCCGGCTATTACGACCCCAAGACCAAGACGGTTAATCTGCTGGATTGGCTGGGGGTCGAGCAACAGCGTCCGGTGCTCGCGCATGAGCTTACCCATGCCTTGCAGGACCAATCATTTGGCCTGGAGAAATGGATGAAGGCGGGCATGAACGACCTGGCGCTCAAAAAGAAAGATCCAACCCCTGAGGAGATCGACAATGACGAGGCGTTAACCGCGCGCCAGGCGGTTATCGAGGGCCAGGCTATGGCTGTCCTGATCGACTACATGCTGGCGCCTACCGGCCAATCGTTGCTCAGCTCGCCGCAAGTAGTCGAGGCACTGAAGCAGGGCATGCTGGTGGGTACCGCCGACTCCGTGCAGTTCTCCAACGCGCCGATTTTTCTGAAAGAGGTCCTGACCTTTCCTTATCGTTATGGTCTCGACTTCGTGACTGAAGTACTTACCAAGAGTGGGAAAGACAAAGCGTTTGCCGGCGTCTTCAAGGACCCTCCTCACAGCACGCGTCAGATCATGGAGCCCAAGACCTACCTTTCCGGCGAACAGATCGAGCCTATGCCGCTACCCGACTTTGCGCGTCTTGCCAAGGATTACAGCAAGTTTGATGTGGGCTCCATGGGGGAGTTCGACGTTGCTCTTCTGGTCGATCAGTATGCCGGCGTGGATCCTTCGAAGGCGCTCTATCCAAAATGGCGCGGTGGCTACTACTATGCCGCCAGGCCCAAGGGCGATGAGACTGCTTCGTTAGCATTACTCTATGTATCGCGGTGGGCGTCGGCGGAAAGTGCCGCCGAGTTCGCTGCTATTTACGCGAAATCGCTAAAGAAGCGTTACCACTCGGTGCGGCCGGTCGCTCCGGAAGGAGAAAAGGCATCCCAGGTCACCGACGACCTGAAGAGCTTGAAAGGCAACCGCGAATGGCTGACGGAGGACGGCGACGTCGTGATCGACGTCGAACGTGACATGGTTTTCGTGACCGAGAGCTTCGACGATGTGACCAGCGGCAAGCTGCGCGAGGCGGTGATGTCGCCCCTCAAGGCGGTTGGAGCTCACGCCCCGGGGAAGTGAATTATTTGTTGTACTTGTAATACATGTATTTCAGGAGATCAAGGACGCTTACAGTTCGCTTGTCGCCTAAGCTGGAAGCCAGGCTCAACAAGCTGGCTAAGCGCACCGGCCGGCCCAAGGCCCATTATGCCAAGAAGGCCATTGAAGAATTCCTGGATGAGCAGGAAGACTATCTCATTGCTCTAACGCGCCTGGAGGAGAAGCTACCTCGAATTCCTTTGGACGAGGTGAGAAAGCGACTTGGGCTGGAAGGTTGAATTCGATCCTGGCGCGTTGGCCGAACTCCAGAAGTGAGATCGCACTCCGCAGAAACGTCTTCTGAACTTCCTTCGTGAGCGTATCCAAAGCACCAATAATCCTCGTCAAATTAGCAGAGCTCTGACCAGCGGCAAGATTGCTTTGTGGAGATATCGCGTTGGCGACTATCGAATAATCAGCCATCTTGATGACACGAACCCGGTGGTTCTGATCCCGAGAATTAGGCAGCGGAAGGAAGCCTATCGCTGACGAGCATGGGCCTTCGAACTTGCCTTCTTGGCTTCCGGCGCGAGAAATCGACAGACGGGAGCGTTTACGGTGAACTGCTTTCCCTCGCGTTCCAACACTAGCGTGCGAACGGTACCGGGACTGCCTTCCAGCAGGGACCAGACCTGACCCATCGTGGCGCCTTTGGCGCGTCCTCCATCCACGCTAACCAAAATATCACCCACTCTGACCTCTGGTACCGATGGCTTGCCTTCGTAGTCCGCCACGCCCAGAAGCGTGTATCTCTCGTCTGGCTCCGGGTGAAGAATGAGGCCGACAACGTCCATGTTGATTGGCGGCATTTTGCTGAGTTGTTCGAAATACACCGCTGAGTGACCGTAGTCGAGACCGACACGATACTTCAGCAAGGCGTCAGCGCCGATGAGGCCGATTGTCGCGACGCCGGCACGCTTCTCAAACCAATCCAGCTCTTTGACCGGGAATGGGGCCACCACGACGTCCTTAAGAGTCAACCCGCCATATTGAATTTGCGGCACGCGCAGCATTTCCCAACTAGCCTCGTCCTTCATTCCCCACATGTTTGCAGGACCGACAGCACCGGTCATGTGCGGCCATTTGGGATGCGCTCTCTGCCATTTGGGAAGAAGGTCGCTGGAGATGAAGCTCACGGTTGCACCAAGGTCGAGCGCAAGATTGTGAGTCTCGCCCTCGATTTTCCCCGGGATCTGGATGAGGCCGTTCTGGCCATTGATGTTCGGCTTCACGGGACTGCCTTGAAAGTGAATCGTCCCCGGCGCGCCGATCGTGAACTCGCGATTGGGATAATCGACGACGACATCGTAATTGCGCAGCACGGTAGAAGGCAGATTGATTTCCGCGCTCGTGCCTCCACCGATTACTGTCCCAGGAACTGCCGTCGCCTCCTTAAGGCCGGATAGCTGGACGGTCATCGTTCCGATCTGCAATTCACGGGGCGGCTGCACCTTGCGAGGTTTTTCCGGAGAGGTCTCCGCTGGGCTACCGACCGGTTGCAATGCTAACTTCTTGGCCAAGCGGCCGCTTATCCACAGATCGGCATTTCCGTTATCCACCCAGCCGCGCACGCGCGTCTTGCCGCCGTCAGGCACAGGAAAGTACACATCGACAATGATGCGATTGTGATCCAGCGTGATTGGGACGGTCGCGGAAGTGGTTGCCGTTTGCGCCAATGCAGAACAGGCCACAACCACAAAAGCGGTCAGTGCAGTTGCTGACGTCATGAAAGGAATTGTAGCGGTTTGGCGGCCTGCGACAGCGGCTTTTGTATAATCCCAAGTTCGTTGTCTCGAATCGAGGATTTCAGGAGAACGTTTGACGCAAGCCGAGATCGGAATCATCGGAGGCAGCGGGCTTTACTCCATGCCCGGGCTGACGGATGTGCGCGAGGTGCGGCAGCAGACCCCGTTCGGCGAGCCTTCCGATGCTTACGTGCTCGGCACGCTGGAGGCCCGCAAGGTTGCATTTCTCGCGCGCCACGGGCGCGGTCATCGCATCATGCCAACGGAGCTAAATTTTCGCGCCAACATTTATGGCTTCAAGCAGCTTGGCGCGGAGCGAATCTTATCGCTATCGGCCGTAGGTTCGTTGAAAGAAGACCATAAGCCGCTTGATTTCGTCGTGCCCGATCAGTTTTTCGACCGTACCCGCCATCGTGCGGATACCTTTTTCGGGGACGGCATCGTGGCCCACGTTTCCTTTGCCGATCCCATATGCCCGGAACTGGCCAAAATCGTTGAAGGTGCCTGCAAGAAGGCGGCTGTCTCGGTTAAACCAGGCGGGACATACCTCTGCATGGAAGGCCCGCAGTTTTCGACGAAGGCGGAATCGAACATTTATCGCAGCTGGGGCATGGACGTCATCGGGATGACCAACCTGCAGGAAGCCAAGCTGGCCCGCGAGGCTGAGATTTGCTACGTGACGGTTGCGATGGTCACTGACTATGACTGCTGGCATTCGCAGCACGACTCGGTCACCGTGGACCAGATCGTCGCGGTGCTGCTTAAGAATGCTGAAAACGCATGCGCCGTCGTGCGCGAGACGGTCGCGGCAATGCCAAGAAAGCAATCCTGTAAATGCAGTTCGGCGCTGGCGCACGCGATCATTACCGAGCGGGACAGGATTCCTTCGGCTACGCGCCGGAAACTCAGCCTGATTCTCGACAAATACTTGGAACCCAAGACGAAATAAATGAGCATACTGGCGGTAGGATCTATTGCGTTTGACACCATTGCCACGCCTTCGGGCCGGGCCGAGGCTCTGTTAGGAGGTTCCGTTACCTATTTCGCTCTGGCGGCCAGCTACTTCACCGAGGTACGAATCGTCGCCGTTGTAGGCGACGACTTCACCGCCGAACATGAGCAGGTTCTCAAAAACCGGGGCGTGGACACGCTCGGCATTCAACATGCGAACGGCAAGACTTTTCGCTGGGGCGGACAGTATCTTGATAACTTGAACGAAGCAAAAACCGACTACACCGAGCTGAACGTCTTCGAAAAGTTCCAGCCGCAAATTCCAGACGAGTTCGCAGATTCGCTTTTCCTGTTCCTTGGCAATATCCATCCCACGCTGCAAGCCGCCGTGCGCCTGGAGATGGATCGCGTGCGCCTTACCGGGGGCGACACCATGAATTTCTGGATCCAGCGTACGCCGAAAGAACTGGCGGAAACGCTGAAGCTGATGAACGTGCTGCTCATCAACGATGCCGAGACCCGGATGTTAGCCAACGAGAGAAGTCTGCCGCGGGCCGCACGCAAGGTGCTGGCCATGGGACCGCAGGCGTTGGTGGTTAAGCATGGCGAATACGGCGCGACGATTTTCTTTCGGGAAGGAGCTTTCGGGATCGGCAGTCACCCGTTCCGGGCCCCAGCTCTTCCCATCGAAGAAGTCAAAGACCCGACGGGCGCGGGAGACTCGTTTGCCGGCGGGTTCATGGGGTACATCGCTTCCCAGGGACAGCTCAATCGCGAGGTGCTCAAGCGGGCTTTGTTCTACGGCGGCGTGATGGGATCCTTTGCTGTCGAGCGCTTCGGCACAGAGCGCCTGCAATCGCTGACGCGCCAGGAAATTGATGGACGTTTCCAGGTATTTCGTGAATTGACGCACCTCGAGTGAGGTTATGCGACGTTGGGACCGCGAAACTTGGGTGCTCGCGCTTATTGCCGCTTGCGTTTCAGTCGCCGCTTTTCTTTTCTATTTCCAGCACAGATGCATTCTGCTTTACGGCGACGCAGTGGCGCACATCAACATCGCACGCCGCGTGTTCGATTCGCGCACGCCGGGCTTGCTCCAGTTGGGGACGGTTTGGCTACCTCTGCCTCACCTGCTCATGATTCCTTTTCTGCTCTCCGCCTCTCTCTGGCGCACCGGAGTGGGTGGATCGATCCCTTCATTACTCGCCTATGTATTAGGAACGTTGGGAGTCTATCGCCTGGTACGAGGCGCTTTGAGTTTTCAAAGCGAACCGAAGATTGACGCTCGCCTGGCCGGGTGGCTGGCTGCTTTGACCTATGGTGCGAACCCCAATCTGATTTATCTGCAAACCACGGCCATGACCGAGTCGCTGTACCTCTGCTTGTTCATCTGGGCGGTTGTTTTTTGTCATGAGTGGATACAGTCGATCAGAACGGCGGACTTTCGAGTGCAAGCGTCCGCATCCCGTTCGCTTGCGAAATGCGGTTTATGTTTAGCCGGTGCTGAATTGACCCGTTATGACGGATGGTTCGCCGGGATGGCTGTGGTTGGCGCGGCGTTCCTCATGGCTATGCGAGAAGGCCGCATCAGTTTCCGGGGAGACAGTAAACGACTGCGCCGCGACCTTCGAAATCTGTTACTGATCACGGCGGCAGCCCCGGCGTTCTGGCTCGCTTATAACGGAATCATCTACCGCAACCCGCTGGAGTTTGCCAATGGCCCGTACTCGGCGCGCGCAATCGAGCAAAAAACGGCAACACCCGGTTTCCCCCCGCACCCTGGGTCGCATCACTTACAAGCCGCCGCGCAATATTTTGTGAAGTCGGCCGAGTTCAACCTGGCCGAAGGCCAGCTGCAAAAACTCTGGGTCACGCTGGCGGTTCTGGGGACGCTACTCACTTTAGTTTTGGATGCCCGGCTTGCTTCTCTCTTGCTGCTCTGGATTCCATTTCCTTTTTACGTGCTTTCGATCGTCTACGGCGGCGTCCCTCTGTTTATCCCGAGCTGGTGGCCTTTTTCTTATTACAACGTCCGCTACGGAATCCAGCTGCTGCCTGCTGCCACGGTATTTGTGACTCTGGCTATTTATTTCCTGGCTACACTCGCGCGGCCGATTCAAAGCAAAATCGCCCTCGTCGTGGCAGGACTCACTATCGTTCTTGGCAGTTACGCCTGGATATGGCGCACACAGCCGGTCTGCTTTCGTGAAGCCTGGATCAACTCACGTACGCGTCTTGCGCTGGAGTCCCAGCTTGCCGACAACTTGCGCCGCTTGCCCCCCGATTCCAGTATTCTCATGTACCTTGGCGACCACGTCGGCGCTCTGCAGGATGCGGGGATTCCATTGCGGCGTGTGATCAACGAAGGAAACCACCGGACCTGGAAACAACCTTCCGATCCGGAAGGATTGTGGGAGCGAGCTCTGGCCGATCCTTCCCGCTACGCCGATTATGTGGTCGGAAGGGTGGGCGATCCCGTGTGGCGCGCGGTTCAGCAACAAACCCTTCAACCGATTGCGCAAATTGAAGTCGCAGGCCAGCCTCCAGCGACGATCTACCGCACCAGCCGCGCTGGTCGGTAATCTATCGGATTAACGAGTCCTGAAAGTCGAAAGCTCGTTGTCGCAATGGTAAAATTCGCGACAACGTGCTGATGGAACCGATTCGCCAAATCATCGAGCGGCTCGGGGGAGAGATGTCGACCGTGCTCTCCTCCACCATCTCGCGTCTGGTGATAGCCGCGGTTCTCGGCGGAATCATCGGACTGGAGCGGGAGCTCCATCACAAGCCCGCTGGCCTGCGTACGAATATGTTCATCTGCTTTGGCGCGGCCATGTTCACAATCCTCTCGGACCAACTGGCAATGGAACATCCCGGCGACCACACGCGAATCGCGGCCCAGATTATTCCCGGCATCGGCTTTATCGGCGCCGGTTCAATCCTGCACTCGCGCGGCTCGGTCACCGGGCTGACCACGGCAGCTACTTTGTTCGTGGTGGCTTCGGTGGGCATGGCCGCAGGTGGCGGCCTGTACCTGACCGCCGTTTTTGCGACTGGCTTGATCCTTATCGCGTTAGCGTTGCTGGGCAATGTGGAACGCCGGTTTGCCCTCAAATCGGTTTCGGTGAACTACGAGGTGACAGGCGAGAACCTGGAGACGACCATTGCGGAGTTGAACCGCATTCTCGAAGCAGAGAGGCAGAACATGCAGAACGTGCATGTGGCCGGCGCACCTGGCCATTATCGCGTGATATTCAGTGTCGATTGTTCTCGCGACGAGCAGGATGAGCTCAAGCTCCTTCTGGAAGAATCCAACGTCTTTTCCAGCGCGGCCACCTTAGGCGCTACTGAGCACGAATGACTCCCACGGTCGTGCCTTTCGTGAAGGCCAGCGCCTGTGGCAATGATTTTCTGATCATTGATGGCATGCATGCGCCCGCCGATCTAGAGGCGTTCAGCCGCCGCATCTGTGATCGTCACGATGGCGTCGGCGCCGATGGAGTGGAGTGGCTCTTTCCTGCACCCGATGCTGATGTTCGCGCCCGTCTCTTCAATGCGGATGGTACGGAGGCCGAAATTTCGGGCAACGGCACCCGCTGTGTCGCCGCCCATCTCTGCGCGGAGCAAGCCAAAGAAAAAATAACAGTCCGCACCGGAGCAGGGATAAAGACTTGCACGTTGACCAGCCGCAGCGAGATGCAATTTGAGTTCGAGACGGCGATGGGCGAACCCCAAGTGGGGGATGAGTTCTCGGTCAAGCTCGCCTTTCGCGAAGTACGAGGCGTTCCGGTCTCGATGGGCAATCCTCATTACGTGGTCTATGTGAACGAATTTGCTCCCGGATGGCAGGCGGAGGCCGCGGAAATCGGGCGCCATCATGACTTCAAGTACGGGATTAACGTTGAGCTGGTAGTTATTAAAGACAGGAATAATATCGAGGTTCGCTTCTTTGAACGAGGAGTGGGTGAGACGCGCTCCTCGGGCACCGGCTCCGGCGCCTCGGCGGTGGCTTCAATTGCCACCAAGCAGGCGGAATCCCCGGTGCGGGTGCACACGCCGGGTGGGATTCAGACCGTGCGCTGGGAAAATGAGGTGTTTCTCCGCGGTCCAGCCCGCCTGATCTGCCGGGGCGAGTTTTTCCTGTAATACGGAACCTCATTCGGGTTCGCCGGGCCTCAGCCCTACCTTAAGTTGCTGAACTTGTGGTCGACCCGCCCGAGGAGCGGGGACCGGTCTTCGCTGTTAAGATTGAAAATCCATGCAGCCTGAACCCCAGACCGCGCGCGCCAAGCCGCCTGCGCTCCAACCTGGCGACACGGTTGGCATCATCGCGCCCGCCAGCAACATTCAACGAGATTTGCTGGAAAAAGGTTGTGCGACCCTGCGCGAACTTGGCTATACGCCTTTCTATTTCGATTCGATCTTCGAACAGGATTTGTACTTCGCGGGGTCTGTCGAGCGCCGCGCTCGTGAATTGGAAGAGATGTTTACGCGGGACGAGGTACGTGCCATCATCTGCGCCCGAGGCGGCTACGGTTCAAACTACCTGCTCAGGGAGCTGAACCCGCAGAAGATCGTGCCTTATCCGAAAATCTTCGCGGGCTACAGCGACATCACCACCCTGCTCACCTGCCTCGCCGATTCTGCCGGCATGGTCGCGTTCCATGGGCCGATGGTCACCAAGGACTTTGTCCATCCCGACGGAGTCGACTTGGCTGCATGGGAAGCAGCCCTCGGCGGAGTTTCCCAGTGGGAAATTGATGGCAACGATGTGAAACCGCTTATCGAAGGGAGGGCAGAGGGAATTCTGTATGGTGGCTGCCTCTCCATGCTGGTGGCCTCTCTGGGCACGCCGCATGAAATCCGCACCAGCGGCACGATCCTGTTCCTGGAAGATATCGCCACCAAGCCGTACCAAGTCGACCGAATGCTCATGCAACTGAAACTTGCCGGCAAGTTGGAGCGTGTTAAAGGGATCATCTTCGGCGAAATGGTGGATTGCGTGCAGACGAAAGCTCAAGGCTACACGCTGGAAGAAGTTGTGCTGCATGTAATTGGCGACCTCGGCGTACCCGTGGCTTTCGGCCTGCCGTCCGGGCATGTCACGCGCAGAAACATCACCTTGCCGATTGGGGTGCAAGCGGCCTTGCGCGTGAGCAGCACGCAGGTAAGTTTAACAATTCTCGAATCGGCGACTACGCCCGCGGCAGTAACCACGCGATCGAAATCATGACAGTAAAGAAGCACATTCATTTAATCGGTATCTGTGGCACAGCGATGGCCTCGCTGGCCGGCATGCTCAGACAACGCGGGTTCAAAGTGACCGGCTCGGACATGGCAGCGTACCCGCCAATGTCGAATTTCCTGGACTCGCTTCGCATTCCCGTCTACCAGCCATTTTCACTTGCGAACTTGCAGTCGAAGCCCGATCTGGTCGTGGTGGGTAATGCGATCTCGCGCGGCAATGTTGAGCTGGAATACGTCTTGGACGAGCGGCTTCCGTTCTGCTCGTTGCCGCAGATTCTGCACGACGAGTTCTTGCTGGGCAGAGAAGTACTGGTCGTCGCTGGGACTCACGGGAAAACCACGACCACTTCGATGCTTTCCTGGATTTTCCACACCTGCGGACGGCAGCCCTCGTTTCTGATCGGGGGGATCGCCGAGAACTTTGGCAGCAGCTTCGCTCTTGGCCAGGGCAGGTACTTCATTTTGGAGGGCGACGAGTACGACACCGCGTTCTTCGACAAGGGGCCAAAATTCCTGCACTACTTTCCAGATTCGGTAATTTTGACCTCCGTCGAATTCGACCATGCGGATATTTACAAGGACCTGGACGCTGTAGAAACTGCTTTCAAGCGGCTGGTAAACCTGGTGCCGCGCCGCGGACGCCTGATTGCATACGACTTCGGTGAGAGTGTTGAACGCTGCGTTAGCCGGGCATTTTGTCCTGTCGAACGCTACGGTTCGGGCAACAATGCGACGTGGCGGGTCACCAATTTGAAGTTGGAGCAGACTCGAACTGCGTGGTCCGTGCTGCACGATGAACAGCACTGGGCCGATTTCGAGTTTTCTCTGGGTGGGGAATACAACGTATGGAATGCCACCGCTGCGGCGGCGTTGGCTTTTGATTACGGCATCTCTAAAAAAGAAATTTCTGCCGCACTGAAGACTTTCAAAAGCGTGAAGCGCCGTTTGGAAGTGAAGGCACAGGTCAACGGCATCACCATCATCGATGATTTCGCTCATCACCCTACCGCGATTGCGGGCACATTAACTGCCTTGCGCTCCCGATATCCAGGGGCACGCCTGTGGGCGATTCTTGAGCCCCGCTCCAACACTCTCCGCCGTAACGTGTTTCAGGATGATCTCGCAAAAAGTCTTGCCCTGGCCGACGAAGTGATCATCGCCAGCGTTTTTAAGGCGGATGCCATTCCGCAAGCTGAGCGGCTCGACCTTGACGCGATATCCGACCAGATAGGCAAGTACGGGAAGCGCGCGCGAGTCATCGCTGATGTGGACTCGATTATCGCCAGCGCGGCTCCGGAGATGCGCTCCGGCGACGTCGTCGCTATCCTTTCCAATGGCGGCTTTGGCGGCATCTATGAGAAGCTGCCTCAGCGATTGAAACTCATCGCCGCTAATGCCTCGGCTCCGAGCTCGGTCAAAAACTCCTTGGAGGCGCCAACCAAAGCGTGATCCGAACTGACCGGGTAAAGCTAACGCTTTTTCTCGTCGTCGTGGTTTGGGGTGGTTCCGCATGGGCGCAAAAGCCTGAAACAGCCAAACCAGCTGCCGTGCACTACACGGTTTCGCTCGCGCATCCCGCCGATCACCTTGTGAAGGTTGACGTCGATCTCGCTCCGGGATCGGCACAACGCGATCTCCAGCTTCCCGTCTGGAACGCGCTTTACCAGGTACGGGACTTTGCCCAGTACGTGAATTGGGTAAAAGCACAGGATCGCGACGGAAAGGCTCTTCCCGTTCGCGCCCTGGACAAGACTACCTGGCGCGTTACCGGGGCGGAACATGGTGCCCGGATCGAATACGAAATCGTTGCCGATCAGCCCGGCCCCTACGGAGCGCAACTTAGTTCTGCGCACGCGTTCTTCAATCTCGCGGAGATGCTGATGTATCCCGTCGGCGAGCGGGATGCGGAGATGGGAGTGCGCTTCATCGACCTGCCTGCCAATTGGCGTATTGCTACGGCCCTCGCCGAGTCAGACAAGAGCGAGTTTCGCGCGGCCAATTACGATCAACTGGTGGATGGACCGGTTGAGATCGGTACGTTTAAGGACTCTTCCTTTCAGGCCGGCGGCGCAAAATACCGGGTTGTGGTGGATGCGGCTGCTTCCGACTACGACATGGATAGAATCGTTTCCATGGTGAAGAAGATAGTCATAGCCGCGACGAGTTGGATGGACGACCGTCCGTTTGACCATTACGTTTTCATTTACCACTTCCCACGCGGTCCGGGCGGCGGTGGTATGGAGCACGCCTACTCCACGGCGATTGAGCTCAATGCCCGTGTCCTGACCACTAGTCCAGAATACCTGCCGGATGTCACCGCCCATGAGTTCTTTCATCTGTGGAATGTGAAGCGCATCCGTCCGCGATCTCTTGAGCCTATTGACTACACCCGGGAAAACTACACGCCCTCCTTGTGGTTCTGCGAGGGAGTAACGAGCACGGTAGGGCCGTACATCTTGCTGCGTGCCGGACTGCTTGATGAATCTCGATATCTGAGGGATCTCGCCGAGCAGATCACCAGCCTGCAGCGACGCCCGGCTCACAAGACGCAGTCGGCGGAGGAATCGAGTCTCGACGCATGGCTAGAGAAATACGGCTACTATCGCGTTCCGCAACGCAGCATCTCGTATTACAACAAGGGCGAACTGCTAGGTGTGATGCTTGATTTGGAAGTGCGGGAAGCAAGTCATAGTTCGGCATCGCTGCGCGACTTGTTTCATTGGATGAATGATCACTATGCCAAGCAGGGCCGCTTCTTTCCCGATTCCGATGGAGTTCGCCAGGCCGCCGAAGCTGTCGGGCATACCGATCTGCGATGGTTCTTTCAAAAATATGTGGCCGCAACCGAGGAAATTCCTTACGACGATTTCTTTAAGACGGTTGGCCTACGCCTGGTCCGCCATACGATCGTCGTTGCCGACCCCGGCTTTACTCCAGTACGCAATTTTGGCGCTCCGCCTTCGGTCGGGACAGTAGTCTCGGGGGGAGAAGCGGAAGCGGCTGGCCTGGCGGTCGGCGATTCGATTCTGGAGATCAACGGCCAGCCTGCCAGATCCGACCTGGAAGAGCAAATCGCGAACCTTCGTCCGGGAGATAATCTCCATTTGACCGTCGGCAACGCCAGCGGTCAGCGCGACCTTTCTTGGAGGCTGGGAAGTCGCGAAGAAATTGAGTTCGAATTGAAAGATGTGGACAATTACACGCCGCAGCAGCGTGCCCGCCGTGCAGCTTGGCTGGCGGGTGAAGATCAAAAGCCGGAAGAAGCGCACCCGTGATTCGCACTGTCCTGATGCTCGCGTTCTGGACCGCGGCTCTGCCCGTCGCCGCGCTGGTAGGCTTCCCCTGGACATTCATTTCCGGTCGGGTGGACCTCCTTTACCGCATGGCCATGTGGGGTGCCTGGACTGGCATCCGTCTGGCGGGAGTGCGGGTAGAAACCGTTGGCCTGGATCGCATCGACCCCACGCGTAACTACATCTTCATGTCCAATCACGTGTCCAATCTAGATCCTCCCATTCTGATCCCATTGATTCCCGGACGCACCTCGGTGATGGTAAAGAAAGAACTATTCAAATATCCCATCCTGGGCAAAACCATGCGGCTGGGATCGCTGGTGCCCGTGGATCGCGGGAATCGCGAGGCAGGTATTGCGGCGGTTCGTGAAGCGTCGGTGGTCTTGCGGCAAGGGATCAACATGACGATGCTGCCGTTTAAGAAGGGCCCTTTCTACTTGGCGATGGAAGCAGGCATCCCGGTAGTTCCCGTGACGACCGCTGGAACCCACTATGTCATGCCCAAGCGGAGGTTCTCGATCAAGCCCGGCACAGTAACTGTGATCTTTCATGAGGCAATTGAGCCGAAGGATTTTGTCTCGCGCGAATGCCTGATGACCAAAGTGTGGGAGGCTATTAACAGTGGCCTGCCACCGGAGTACCGGCAGGAACAGCAACCACCCAGCGAGCCGGCGAAGAATGGGAACAAATCCCTGAGCGCTTGAACAAGCTAGAGCCTGCCTAAGAGTGTCTCGCGCTTCCATCCGGTCGGTCTAACGGAACCTTCTGCTGATGGACTTGGTTCTGAGTGAGCCTGCTAAGAACACTTGGGAGAGTCTGGCCCAACTAATCGGCTACTACTTGGGGTTACTGGTGAGGACCGGAAGTAACTGCACGGCCAGCCAAGGCGTGGGCGTCTGGTTTGGATATAAGTTTTCTATTTGCGTGGATGCACCACCCGGATGGGGATGGAAACTGTTTCTGCGCAGCCAAAACTCGCCACGGAAACGGGCGGAAACCGGCTTCTGCGGCCAAGACTGGAGCTTTACATTTCCTCTGACGCGAATCCATTCTCCCGGCCTGATCTCAAGCATTGTTCCATCGTGATCGGACGACCCATATAGCTCGACAAAGCCATACGAAAATCAACTCCGGCGCTTGCGGCATGCCCCGCATTTCTATAACCAGCGCAAGGCTGAAGTAAGAGAATGGAGC
>Ga0209160_1002818_pt1 | contig 14388 bp, 15 predicted proteins | sample GraSoiAngelo_153_FD_186167 | JGI IMG/M metagenome (GOLD analysis project Ga0209160, IMG submission 186167) | Grasslands soil microbial communities from the Angelo Coastal Reserve, California, USA - 14_1009_12_40cm (SPAdes) (version 2) | ecosystem: Environmental > Terrestrial > Soil > Grasslands ...
CTGCTGGACACGGCCGCGCGTTGCTGGCCGTCCCCGATTCACTGTTGCGCATGCGTTATGCACACCGTGCTGCTCGCGGCGCGTTAGCTGTTCGACAAATCGAAAAGCTGGCTGCGCGGCGTTCCCGAGGAAATCCTCCCCATCCCCCCGCGGTGGTTCCCTTGGATCCAAATATTAGAACGGCGCTTGAAGAGCTTCAGCGCCATCTTGGAACCAAAATTATTTTGCGCCTGAGGACGAAGACACGGCCGGGGCAGCTTGTGCTTGAGTATTACGACGACGCGCAGCTGATGGGCCTCTACGATCGGCTGATAAAGTAGTTTCACATTTGCCCCGACACACTGTCCGTTCGTGCAGGCATATCATTCGACAACACCCTTCCTTTGTTGCGTTGACTTCCGCGCGAGTGCCGCTAAAGTAGAAGTGTTTGAACTTTGGGGGAAACTCGATATGGCATGGAAGTGGCACGCTGCGGCAAAAGATGGCCCCAGCGAAGAATGGACCGGATTCATTGATCAGGGCGTGACCCTCGAGGGAACGCTGACGGTCAAGGGGACTTTCCGGATTGATGGCAACGTGAAAGGTAACATCATCTCGGAACAAACGGTCGTCTTGGGTGAAGGCGCGAAGGTCGAAGGACAGATTGAAGGGAACCGCGTCGTAATCTCAGGACGCTTCGACGGCGTAATTTTCGCCAAGGGCCGCGTGGAAATTCAAGCAAAGGGCGTAGTAACCGGCGAAGTTCATTCGCCGTGCATGGTCATCGATCCCGGCGGCATCTTTGATGGCCGCTGCCACATGCTGGCGTCGTCCGAGACGGCGGCGACGGTCACCATTCCGATCCGAGCCGCGGGCAACGCTTGAGTCCGATCTAGCAACTCACAAAATTAAATTTCCTATCTAGTGTATTATATTCAGTATTTAGTATATTATATTACTAGTAATATTCGTTTGTCCTTAAAGGCCTTCGAGCGGAGGCTTGCCCATTGGCCGTGATTCCTCACGAGCCGAGCAGTCGACATAAGAATAGCGCGCCTAGAGCCGTCCAGAAACAGGGTTGCCAAGCTGGGGCGCAGCCCGCCGCGGCGGGCGCCCCTACAAGGGAAAAATCGATAGAGCGGAAGTACAGACTCAGGTGGGCGAGCTCGCTGAGTCGGCTGAGATTCTTCGCCCATCCTCATCGGATGGGGCTTAGACTGACAGCAAAAAAGTAAATCCCTCGGGCAAAAGCCGGCCCGCGCACAATGTCACGCGCGAAAGCGGCTGGTTGGATTGACAGGAGGTGCTGCGCCGACTATCTTCCAGAACGATGCGTTCTAGGATGAGCTGATGCGGATTCTAGTGATCGGCGGCGGCGGGCGCGAGCACGCGCTGGTGTGGAAGCTTAAAGAGAGGCCGCTCGTGGAAGAAATCTGGTGCGCTCCCGGGAATGGCGGCATTGCCGCAGATGCGGAATGCGTGGCTATTGACGCGGGTGATGTGAACGCTCTTGTAAAGTTTGCGGAAAAGGCCCAGCCAGATCTGACGGTCGTGGGACCCGAGCTGCCGCTGGTGAATGGCCTCGCCAACGTCTTCCGCCAGCGAAACTGGGCCATTGTGGGGCCGTCGCGGCAGGCCGCGCAGCTCGAAGGCAGCAAGATTTTCTCGAAGGAATTTTTACGCCGACACGGCATTCCCACCGCAAGAATGTACGGAACCTTTACTTCCGCAAAAGAAGCTTACACGGCGCTGCACGGTGTTGCCTGGCCGGTGGTGATCAAGGCCGACGGCTTGTGCGCCGGCAAGGGCGTTTTCCTGGCACACGATTTCGAAGCGGCGCACGATTTTGTCGAGCGCGTGATGGAGAAAAACGAACTGGGCGCGGGAGGAAAGCGCATTCTTCTGGAGGAAACGCTCGAAGGGGAGGAGTTGTCGTTCATCCTGGTCACCGACGGAACAAACTACGCGCCGCTGGTGCCCACGCGCGACCACAAGCGCGTTTTTGAGGGGAACCAGGGTCCGAATACGGGCGGGATGGGCGCATATTCCACGGATGAATTGCTGCCGGACTCGCTTCGTAAGACCATCATCTCGACCATTGTTGAGCCGACGCTGGGTGGGCTGGCGTCCGACGGAATCCCTTACCAGGGATTCCTCTACATCGGACTGATGCTGACGAGGTCAGGCCCGAAAGTGCTGGAATTCAATTGCCGCTTGGGTGATCCGGAGGCTCAAGCCATCGCGGCGCGGATGGATTTCGATCTGGCAGAAGTGCTCAGAGATGTGGCCGCAGGTACCCTAGAACCATCGAAGCTAACCTGGAAGAGCGGCGCGAGTGTCTGCGTGGTGCTGGCGTCGGGCGGGTATCCAGGAAAATTTGAGGTGGGGAAACGCATCGAGGGACTAACCACTGCGGATCAGATAACCGGTGTGAAGGTTTTACACGCAGGGACCAAGCGCGCTGGCGAGGCCATCGTCACAAGCGGCGGAAGAGTGCTCGGTGTAACTGCGGCGGGTCCTTCACTCGATGCTGCTTTGTCATCCGCATACAAAGCCGCAGCAAGAATCCATTTCGACGGCATGCACTACCGCAAAGATATCGCGGCGCACGCAAACTACAGGAAGGCTACAGGAACATAAAGAGTCCCCTCTAAGGAGGTCGAACCGGAGACCTCAGCGGCTAAAGCCGCTTTGATTTTGATGCAGTTGCGGCACGGCTGAAGCCGTGGCCTCCCGAAGAATCGGGGTTGCTACGGGGAACTGAAGAATATGGCGAGCGTACAGAATCTATTTCGTGCGCTGAAGAAGCGTTTGCCAATGGAAGAGCTTCGGGAAGCGCGAGTTGTGGCCGACTTTGGCTTAGAGAGATGCGCACACGCACAGCCAGAGGGAAAGCGGCAGGTTCTGCTGGTGGATCGCGAAACCCTGGAAGCGATGGAGCACCGGCCCGGGATTCTGTGGGAAAACATCACTACCGATGGGCTGAATGTGAATAGCCTGGAGATTGGACAGGTGCTGCGCATCGGCGAGGTGCGGCTCGAAGTCAGTGCCGTGTGCACTCCCTGCGATCAGATGGAGCGAATCCGCCGGGGACTTCGCCGGGAACTCTGGGGACGGCGCGGAATGTTGTGCCGCGTGCTGGATGGTGGGATCATCCGCGTGGGCGATCCCATCGAAAAGATTGCCTGACCCGATGAGCGTAACACCTGCTAGGTGGTTGATTCGTGTTGCTTGTTCTGGGGTGCTGTCTCAAGCTCTGAGTCCATCGAAATGGGGGAAATGATGTAGGAGGCTGTCTCGAAGGGTGCTCGGACTCCTGATATCGTTGAGAGCGGCGGGAACAGAATCAAATGAAACGCAGGCAGTTCATCACGTTGGCGGGTGCCGCAGCAATGGGAACACCGGCTCGTGGTGTAGTTTTTCGCAACCTGTTAGGGCTTGGGCTTGCTACGCAAGGTGGGGGCCTCGGGAGGGCGGTTTTTGTCCTCTTCCGCTTTTTCGACCGGCTCGGAGGGCGGGACGATCCACGCCAAGCCACGCCGCTCATCTACCGTGCCCAGGACGAAGGGAGCATCCCCAGCGATCAGAGGCAGCAGCGCGCGCATAAAATCAGTGGAATCGACGGCGACCGCTTTCTGGCCCTGACCGGCATGAAGGTTTTCGATGACCTTTTCGAAACGCGGCTCCCGAGCAGCGAGGGGCGTGATGCGCGGGTCATTGCCCTGAATCAGTTCGGCGAGCGTGGGGCCCTTCATCCCCGGCGGATACCGGCTTTCGACTACCGTGCGCGGGGCATGTTTTTCAGGCGGGTAGAGTTGGGTGAAGCGCGGGCGCAGTAGTCGCGTTTGCCAGTATTCTCCATGTGTGGCGACCTGCTCCTGCTCCATGTGATATTCCACGACCCACACCTCCGGGCCGTAGTCGGCCGGGGCATAGCCAATGATGACCAGTTGGAAGATGGGATCATCGGGAGAAAAATCGAGCTTGTGATGCAACTGGGCGACCAGCGGGCGCAGCTTCTCGAGAAAGGCAGTGCCAATGGTCTCGAGATCGGTCTCGGCCTCGCCGGGGGTCGCTTGGTAGCGCGTATCCCTCGCGCCAGCGCGCTGAAAATTGCGGTCCATCCGAATGGGTTTGGGGTCGGCGGGCATACGCCACTCCGAAGCGCCAAGGAGCACGCCGATGTGCGTGAAGTCGAGGCCCATCACTCGCGGAGGCGCGGAATCCGCTTCGACAGAGTGATTGATGGCAGCGAAGATGATGACGTCGCGAGCGACATGCACGATAACGCGGCCGCCCGCCAGGTTGGCAACGATTTCGTCTTCCCGGTTCTGCGCAAAAGCCAGGGCGGGAGCAACCAGGCAAAGGACGAGCAGGAAGATCGAAAGGCTGCGGACCAGGAGCGAATTGCTCTGTGGCTTTGCGGACATAGAAACTCGACCGGACATTAACGCAAGAATCTTACGAATCTTTTCCTGAATTTGCACTGGATTAACTTCCCGTATGGCATCAGTTTCAGCCACCCGTGAATTCCGCTCTTAAAGCAATATGCATTTCTGCACTCGGGGCCAAAATCGTCCTTGACGGAGAACCTCGTCGCGTAGCAATACTGCATTTCAAGGGCGCACTCGATGTCTTCGAAGGAGCAAATATGTCACTGAGTCCCGGCGGTTCTCCTCCAAGGGCCTCCGCCCCGCCAGCGGGGACTGACCCGCGCGTACCCGTTATCTTGCGCATGAGGCGAGGGGCAGGGTGGTTCCTGACCATTGCCATCCTTTCCGGCGTGAATTCGCTGCTGCAAATCTTTGATGCCAAAATCCGCTTTATCTTTGGCTTGGGGATTACCCAGGTGGTGGACGCGCTAGGGCATGGAGGCGGCCAAAACGGAATGATCCTGACGATCGTTGTTGATGGCATTTTTATCGCCATGCTGATCCTGTGCTCCAAGTGGGCCAAGGCAGGATCGCAGGGAGCGTTTCTCGGCGGAATGATTGCGTACGCGCTCGATGGGGCATTGCTCCTGCTTTTCAGCATGTGGCTGGATGCCGCGGTGCACGCTTACGCCTTGTGGATGATTTGGCAGGGCTATTCGGCAGCACGGGAGCTGGCACAGATACAGCAAGCGGCACAACCCGGGCTCTCCCAACCAAGGCTTCCCTGACCATGGCCACCAAGATTCGCGGCATCGAAGGGATGAGGCAGGGAGAGCTGGACTTCGAGATCCAGCGCGGCGCGAAGTTCGTTCTCTTCCAGTACTGCATTTCGGTCATCGTCCTCACGTTGCGCAGGCCTTCGGACATCTACTTCGTTCGCCAGGGCGAGAACGCGCTGGTGAAGGGGCTGCCGTTCACGTTGCTTTCACTGGTGGCCGGTTGGTGGGGCATCCCGTGGGGCCCGATTTACACGATACAGTCGGTTTACAATAATTCACGCGGCGGCAAAGACGTTACGCAAGTGGTGGTTAATTCGCTGCGAGGGCAGGCCGCGCCGCCACCCGTTGCTTCGCCAAACCCGACCAAGAATTGACCGCCAGGAGTTTCGCGTGCCCGCCAGTTCCGGTAAAATCAGGGAAGAAAATGATCGATGGTGGACGCCGAATGGGCCTGAGAAAACCGAAAAGCATCAAGCACCACGGGAAACGGCTCTCGGAGATTTTGGAAGCGCACGAGCGTTTTTTCCGCGGGAAAGATGGCGGCGTTCTCGCCGAGCTCACCGGCGCGGATCTCTCTCAAGCAGACCTTTCCGGCGCAAACCTGAGTGGAGCAATTTTACGCAAAGCGAATTTGGAAGGAAGTGATCTGCGGACAGCAAAACTTCCTGGCGCTGACCTTTCCGGTGCGAACTTGCGAAGGGCCGACTTGCGCAACACGGACATGACCGAAGCCATTCTGCCGGGCGCCGACTTGAGCGAAGCACAGGCGAGCGGCGTGGAATTTTTCCGGTGCGACCTTTCGAACGTGCGTTTCGAACGCGCGCGGCTGCGCAACGTAAATTTGCGCGGAGCTAACGTGAACGGCGCCAAATTTGCCGGAGCGGACATGGGCGTGGCGATTTTGCGGGAAACGGATTTGACCGGCGCGGACCTCTCCGGCGTAGACCTTTCCACGACGCTGCTGCCCAAAGGCTTTTCGCTGCCGCAAGCCGCGAAGAAAGGTGCCTAGGCCCGTGCGAGAGAATGACATTACGCGCCTTTGCGTGTTAGCCTCTCGCCGTCGACAGCGAAGCTTTTCCTGAGACCTATGGCTAGCCCGGTTACACAACTTGGCCGCTCCGCCGCACGCGAACGCGTGCTGGAGGTGATTCGCGGCTTGCTCGAAGAACTAGGCAGCCAGGGCGCGCTGCCCATGCTGAACTTTTCCTCGCAACTCGACCGTGACCTGGGGCTGGGCAGCCTGGAACGCGTGGAATTGCTGGCGCGGTTAGAAACCGCGTTTGGTGTGCGCTTGCCCGATCGCATCGCCTCCGAGGCGAACACGCCCGAAGATCTGGCACGTGCGATTCTCGCAGGACCCGTGGCCATTGGGGAGGACGCGGAGCCTGATTCCGCATTGCGCGCGGCAGTTACCGTGCAAAAGCTGCATCGCGAAGCCGCGGATGCGGGAGTTTTTTCGGCGGAAACGCTTATCGACGTGCTGCGCTATCGCGCCACGCACAACGCGGAGCAAACGCACCTCTTCATCACCGAGGACGGTGAAGCCGGCGAACGCAGCGTCACGATGACGTTCGGCGAATTATATGCGGCGGGACAACGCTGCGCGGCGGAGCTCGCGCGGCGCGGTGTGCCGGCGGGCGGCCGCGTCGCGTTGATGCTGCCGACGTCGCGGGCGTTCTTCGTTTCTTACGCCGGAATTCTCCTCGCGGGAGCGATTCCGGTGCCGATCTATCCGCCCTTTCGCGCCGACCGCATTGAAGAATATGCGGCGCGGCAATCGGCGATCCTCAACAATGCAGAAGTTTGTCTGCTGCTGACGTTCCGCCGGGCGGAATCCGTGGCGAACTTGTTGAGGCCCAGGGTGCGCTCGCTGACCGGCGTCGCCGATGCGGAGAAGGTGATCGAAGCGGCCGACAAGGCTCCGCCACTCGCGCCGGGAGCGCGGTCGCCGCACCTGACGGGCAGCCGCGTGCGCAAAGGCAGCGACCTTGCGTTGCTGCAATACACTTCGGGCTCCACCGGCGATCCCAAAGGCGTCATGCTGACGCACGCGAACCTGCTGGCGAACATCCGGGCGATTGGCGAAGCCGTGCAAATCCGTCCGGAGGACGTGGGGGTAAGCTGGCTTCCGCTGTATCACGACATGGGCTTGATTGGCGCGTGGTTTACGACGCTGCATTTCGGAATCCCCCTCGTGGTACTGTCGCCGCTGGCCTTTTTGACGCGCCCGGAACGCTGGCTGCAGGCCTTTCATAAACATCGCGGAACCATCACGGCGGCGCCGAATTTCGCGTACGAGCTTTGTGTGCGCAAGATCGCTGACAAAGACATTCAAGGCGTGGATCTCAGCTCCTGGCGCGCGGCTCTGAATGGAGCGGAACCGGTGAATCCGGAAACACTGGAGCGCTTCGCGGAGCGGTTCGCAAAATACGGCTTTCGCCGGGAAGCGCAGCTTCCCGTTTACGGGTTGGCGGAGGCCGCGCTGGCAGTCACCGTTCCACAGCTACATCGCGGCCCGCTCATTGATCGCGTGGAACGCGAGACGTTCACGGCACAGGGACGCGCCGTGCCTGCGGCGCCGGACGACGAGACAGCCATTGCCTTTGTTTCTTCGGGAAGACCCGTGCCGCGGCACGAAGTGCGCATTGTGGACAAAAACGGCAACGACGTTCCAGACCGAACGGAAGGCTTCCTATGGTTCCGTGGCCCTTCGGCGACCAGCGGCTACTACCGGAATCCCAAAGCGACGCAAGAACTGCTGCCGCTCGGCGCTGCCCCGAGCGATGGAGGATACGCTTGGGTGGACTCGGGCGACCGCGCGTATCGCGCGGATGAGGAAATCTATGTCACCGGACGCGTCAAGGACATCATCATCAAGGGCGGACGCAATTTATATCCTCACGAAGTCGAGGAACTCGCATCGCGGGCCGAGGGGATTCGCAAAGGCTGCATCGTTGCGTTCGGATTGAATGATGAAGCCAGCGGCACGGAGAAGTTGGTGGTGGTTGCGGAAACTCGGGAACGCGACGCGGTCCGCCTCGGGGCTATGGTGGCAAAGGTCACAGAACTGGTCTCGCAGGGCCTGGGACTTCCGCCGGATCGCGTGGAATTGATTCCCCCGGGAAGCATCCCTAAAACATCCAGCGGAAAACTGCGGCGCGAAGAAACAAAGCAGCTTTACCTGGCGGGCACTCTTTCCGCTTCCCGTGCTCCCGCCTGGCTGCAGATCGCCCGGCTGGGCACGGCAAGCGGGCTGCGTAATCTTGGCCGGGAAACTCTTGCTGGAGTGAAGCGCGGCCTGGAGATGTTGTACGGCGTTTACTTCATGGTGGTGTTTATCTTATGGATCGTGCCCGCATGTGCGATCGTGTATTTCATCAGGGATCATCGCGCGGCGGGGCGATACACATCTGCAGCCCTCAAAATTTTATTCGCGCTGATCGGATGCAGGGTGCGTGTGGTCGGCAAAGAATATATGGACACTCCCGGCGCAAAGATTTATGCGGCAAATCACACCAGCTATTTCGATGTGCTGCCGCTGATGCTGGGCCTGGGTGTGCCCTATCGGTTCGTTTCGAAAATGGAAGTCAGGGCGATGCCCTTCGTCGGCACGTTTCTGGACCGGATGGGACATCTGAAATTTGAGCGAACGGATCCGGAGTCGCGTTTGCGACAGGCGCGGGAGCTGGGAGAACTGCTGCGCAACGGCGAATCCATTTTCATTTTTCCGGAAGGCACATTCAGCGAAGAAGACGGAGTGCGGCCGTTCCAGCTTGGTGCATTCAAAGCAGCTGTGGCTTCGGGTGCGCCCATCATTCCCATTTCGCTTGCGGGCACGCGCAAAGTTTTGCCCGACGGCGCCTACCTGCCTCGCCCGAGCAGCGTGACCGTTACGCTGCACCCGCCGATTTTCCCGACGCCCCACAGCCCCGCAGACGCCGCTCAGTATTCCGATTGGCAAGAACTGATTCGCTTGCGCGACGCCACGCGCAAGGCCATCGCCCGTGACTGCGGCGAACCCCTCCTCTAAGCGCGGTCGCAAAACCATCGATGGTTGGTTCGCAAGGAAAAACTTTTCCCCCAGCCCCGTACCAAATCAACACTCGAATATTTCAACGAACTTACAACTCTGGACCCCCCGCGCGCATCTCTATGGACAGACAAAAAAGAGATGCGGATAGCTGCCTTCCTGCCTGAGGCACGCCGCGAAGGGCGCGGCCGCGTTTGGGTGCTGCGAGCCTGCGCAGAAAACTAAATTCATTGGAGGGTTTATGAAGTTGAAGCTGGTTGTGTGTTCATTGGCAGTACTTTTTCTTTTCGGCGCGACGGCACGTGCGCAGGAAACGGCACCGAAGTTCGATGTCTTTGCGGGATATTCTTACGTGCAAGCCAATCCCGGCGTTCGAGGTGTCGACAGCTTCCATTTGCACGGTGCGAGTGCGTCGATTGCGTACAACTATAGGAGTTGGTTGAGCGGCGTTGCGGATTTCGGCGGGTACAACAATGGCAACATCCTCAACACAGGGACAAGCGGAACATTCTCAACATACCTCTTCGGACCGCGGGTATCTTACCGGCATCTCCGCAGGATCACACCTTTCGGACAAGTACTTTTCGGCGTAGCACACGCCAACTCGAGCGCGTTTGGCACAGGCAGCTCGCAGAGCGCTTTCGCCATGACCGCGGGCGGCGGTGTGGATTACAAGCTGTTTGATCACTTCGCCATTCGCCCCGTTCAAGCAGAGTACCTGATGACGCGATTCGGCGTGGGGACCACGGGCACACAGACCCAGAACAATGTGCGCCTTTCCACGGGATTCGTTTTCCGTTTCTAAGGCGTACGACGAAATCGGTTGCCAGGTGCAGGCAGAGGGGCCGTGCGGTAAAGGCAGGCACGGCCCCTGCACCTTTTTAGTTTATTCTCTTTCAAATCGGCCCCTCAGCTTAACGTCTTGTGCCGGGCGGGTTGCGATCTTTGTAAGCGTCTATTATCCGCTCGACCAGAGCGATAATGGGCAACAGGATGGTCCCCACCTTCCCGAGAACATACCAGGCTCCGATGAAGGCGGTGAAAGCTCCAAACATGAAGCTCAAAACGTACGAGATAATTGAGCGAGGGTAGAAGAACCAAACGGGGAACCAAAGGCAAAAGATAAGAAAATATGAGAAAAAGATAGCTACAAACCACCTTCTCGGCCGCGACTTCTCGGGAATCTTATGGTAGACCTTTCCTCCACTGAGGATGAGAATCGAAGCCACAGTAACGAGGACCGCCAACAAACTGAGGAATGCAAGCACAAGCACGGTCGCCTTGGATTGGTCCATTTCCCTGACTCTACGGCGGCAATACGTCTGATGTCTACGCCTGGATCCTCGAAGCCGGTACTAGCGACGACTCCTCGATAAGAAGACTAATACTTAGTGCGACATTGAGTAGATGACGGTGATGTGCGTATCGATTTCCACGGCCTGCCCATTGAGAATCGTCGGCTTGTAATGCCATTGGCGCACGGCCTCCAAGGCCGACTGGTAGAACAAGGGATCGCCGCCAACAATCTCGAGAGATTGAATTGAGCCGTCGGTGGCAATGATGGCTCGCAGCTCCACGCGCCCTTCGCGGTGCATTTGTCTCATCAGCAGGGGATAGACTGGTTCTATGCGGCGGATGAGCATTGCGGGATCAATGGTAGTTATATGAACTACGGGTGGCTTGTTCGGAGTTTTGATCACTGTTTCGGGAGGGCGGGGCCCGGTGTTTTTGCCGCCTATGTCTACGCACCAACCGCACGCCGGGCCACTTTCTTGCTCATTGCCTCCTGAACGGATGTCGGGCGGGCCAACCGGGCTCTCTCCTGCGTTCGAAGGGGAAAGTGGCCTGTTCGTCGGCGTGGTGAAAGTGTAGTGAGTACCAGAATTTATAGGATGATCTGGTCCGGGCTTTGTGCCGCTGGCCGGGCGGCTATGTGGATGGCCGTAGGGCGGAATCGGAACAAAATTTTTGATCGGGATCCGTTCCGTCTTCCCGAAGAGCGGAACTAACACCAACAGGGTCAAAAGAGCGCTTTGCGTCAGGATCGAAATCACGAGCGCGCGGTGGCGAATGCGGCGTTCGCGATTTCGCTGCTCCGCGTCGCCTTCGACGAGACATGCTCGTAACGAACCCAGATTGTCAGGGATTACCTCAGATACGTTTTGAGACTCGAGCGACATCACACACCTCCACACTTTTTCTGCGAAGGTTCAGGAGTCCGCAGGTAAGCGGAACGGAACCGTAGAAGTTTTGCGGTGCCAGCCTCCTGGTGTTGCTCTGAGTCTTCAGGAGACCGGCACCGCACTCGCAGGGATGTGAGGTTGCGCGCGTCCTCGCTCCGTTGGACACCATGGGGCACCACAAGTTCCCTCGGCCGAGAAAGCAAGGCAGTCTTGGTTTCCACGTTCGGTGGGAATGGCCGTGTTGGAGGGTTCGCTAACTTATTTAGATTGAGCTACATACAAAAAGCTGTACCCCAGCGGCCCTAAAGTGCATCTTATGTCGTAAGGACGTGGATCCCAGGAGGGTAGACCCATGGACCGGCGAAACCCGGAAACTATCGGTGTGCGCCGCACGGGCTGGGCTGCTCTGGACCGCGATCCGCAACAGGACAAGGTGGAATTCATCTGTCCCCACTGCGGCGCGCGGGACGAGAAGAACGCCCGGCGCGAGCGCGCTTTGTATCATTTCACGGATGGCTTCCTGCAGGATTTGCAGGGCGAAGTGACGGTGTGCCATGCGTGCAAGAAGTCGCTTCGTGTTGTTCCCATTATCATGCTGCACGATCAGGATGAGACGCGGCGGTTCGAAGCGGTTTTCTCCGATGAGCATTTGGTGACTTCGAACTGAATTTCTCGCGGCTGGAAAACAAGAGCGGGGCGCAAACAGTTTGCGCCCCGCTCTTTTTATTTCAGGGTCCTACTTTCCACGATCGAGTCGCGGTAGCACAGACCTAGCCAGGATTCCTCGTCGCCTTGGGCTCCTCGGAATGACAGACCAGAATGTTGTAAGCGCCCCAATGGGAACAACAGAACCTCGCACGCCAAAGAGGGTCGATCAAATGAGAAGGCGCCCCGCTTGCGCAGGGCGCCCGGTAACAGGCAGTTAGGAATCAATGGCGGTCGTGATCGTGATCATCCCAATCACGATCGTTGTGCCAGCGGTGCCCGTCTTCATCCCACCAACGATGGCGCTCGTTCCAGCAACGTTCCCGTGCTTCCCGCAGCTCATGGCGCGCATGGTCGGCTTGTCTGCTGTACCAGCCATGACGCTCAATGGCTTGGTGCAGTTTGTAGTCCTCCTTGGCGATGCGCCGTTGACAGCGATAGTCGTCATTGGCGAAGGCAAGCGGCGCCGAGACAAACGCCAGCAAGCCAACGAGCGCGGCTGCTGCGAACAGCGACCTGCCCAGAAATCTTTTCTTTCCGAGATGAATCATCATGTTCTCTCCATCCTCCCATAGTTCCCCCGACTGGGATAGGGTGTTGGTCCCACCTTATTCAAACACGGTGGCAGGGAGAATGTAGCGGGGCCTGTGAGAGCATTGCAAGCTTCACCTTAGACGTTCCTCTCATTGAGCTGCATGTGGCATAAATTAAGCCAGGATTCCTCGCTCCGCTCGGAATGACAAAACTCGTTCACGCGGAAGAGACTGCGGGTGTATAAATGCGCTCACCCTGGGGGTCAGAACGAAAATTCCGAAATGGGGGACTGCCCGGTCTTGAGGTAAGGAGAGATGATCATGCGAATGCGAACCTTGACGCTTCTAGGTGCTTTTCTCGTGACGCTGCCGGTAGTGGCTGCCGAAAGCGATTTCAAAGCTATGTTCGTGAAACACTGGCAGATGGCAAAGGAGTTCACTTTGGCGGTGGCCGAAGCCATGCCCGCCGAGGGCTACGATTTCAAACCGAGCAAGGATGAGATGAGCTTCGGCCAGCTTATGGTCCATATTGCGGCGCAGAACTCGGACAGTTGTGCGAGCGCCACCGGAACCAAGGTACCACCATCAATGCCATCCTCGAGCGGCGAGGTACCCGCGCTAGACAAGCAGACTGCCATCAAGCTTCTCACCCTTTCTTTTGACACGTGCGCCAAGGAGCTGGACGCCATGCCGCCGGAGCAGTGGAACAAGGAGGTTTACAAATTCCGCGGTCAGCCGGTGCTCGCGAGCGAGGCGCTATGGTATACGTTTACGCATACGGCGCATCATCGCGGACAGGCCGAAGTCTATTTGCGTATGAAGAACATCAAACCGCCGGCATGGCGGTTCTAGTCGTGCTACTAGCAAGCTGTCAAAACCTGAGAGGCAATCGTCAGTAGGCTTGCAAAAAGGGCTCGACGCTCATGTGGTATTTCTCAAGCCCTGCACGGATTCGGTCAAAGGCTTCCTCCACATTGTCCGCGAAGTGGAGCATCTTGTACTCTTCGTCGTTGATCGTGCCCCAGCGCACCATGGCTTTCCAGTTGAGCACTTCGTCCCAATATTTGCGGCCATAAATCAAGATCAGGTTTTGTTTCGCCAGCTTGCCGGTTTGCAGCAGCGTGAGCATCTCCCAGAGTTCGTCCATGGTTCCAAAGCCTCCGGGAAAAACGATCAGCGCTTTTGCGATTTGTGCGAACCAGAGTTTGCGCATGAAAAAGTATTTGAAATTGAAACTCAGTTCCGGGCTGATATAGGGATTCGCGAACTGTTCGTGAGGAAGCTCGATGGAAAGCCCGATGGACTTGCCGCCCGCTTCGTAGGCTCCGCGATTGGCGGCTTCCATAATTCCGGGCCCGCCGCCGGAACAAACCACGAAGCGCCGGGGCTTCGGCCCCAGAGTGAGCGCCCAGCTGGTCAGCTTCTGCGAAAGCTGCCGCGCTTCCTCGTAATAGCGGGACATTTCCAGCGAGCTCTTGGCATTCCGCAAAGCGGCGCGGTGCTTGGATAATTGCGCCTCGGAAAGCTTTCCGATTTTCCTGCGTTTCAGCCGCGTGTAGCGCGCCTGCGCGGTTTCGTGCGATTCGATGCGCGCCGAGCCGAACATCACGATGGTGTCGCCAATGCCTTCATTCTTGAGCTGCACGAGAGGATGGATGTACTCGCCGAGAATGCGGATGGGCCGCGCCGGCACGCTGTTGAGGAACTTCTGATCTTGATGAGCGACCTTCGGTGCGTGCTGGGGCTTCATTCTTTTGCCGTCGGGCATAATTCTACTCTCCGGTTTGCCGAACTCTGATTGTAGGA